>ULSI01049358.1_pt1 | contig 11424 bp, 9 predicted proteins | sample 1956211 | NCBI WGS metagenome assembly ULSI01 (sample SAMEA4835704, study PRJEB28245) | human gut metagenome | biome: gut microbiome; material: fecal sample | place: Denmark | collected 2008 | reverse complement strand
TTCCTTGGAGTAGAACTTCACCACTCCATCCCCGGTTTCGCATCCGTTCACGACACCCGCATCTTCGGCAATATGAAAACTTCCCAGCAGAGGTGCGCCGCTCGGAATGAGGGCGCTCGTACTGTCGGGAAGTTCTGCGGTATAGATATAGCTGTAGTCCGGGCTTTCTTCATCAGCCTGTTTCCAGCCCGATGCAGCCAACGTCAGAAAGTATGTACCGTAGTACCCACCGCTGCCATGTTCCGCAATCTCCTTGCGAATCATAGTCTCAACAGTCTTCTGATCCATGATCTGACCGGACTCCTCCAGCTTCTTCATGGCGGACCCCACTGCATCCATGATGATGCTGGCATGAGCTTCCGGGTCTTCATTGTGCCGCTGGAGCAGGTCATTTACTGCCGCCACCGTTGCAATGGCTTCCGGGTCGATTGCCGCCGTCACGGTATCAACATCACCAACGGCGGCGATCAGGTCAATGGTAGCCAGCTTGCCCACAATCGAACTTGCCGGGCGGATCCATTCAGGTTCATTTTCCAGCACGAGATAGGTATAAGGGACTTCGCCCTCATCGGGGTCTTCTGCATAAAGGACAACCGCCGTGCAGTAGAAGCCCTTGTCCACATTTGCCGAGTTGATCTGCACCGTGACCTGGCACTCACCATCCACCGGGTTGGTGATGCCCGCAATCACGGCATCCATGACATAATCGGCAGGCTCCGTCATGGTTTTCGGGGTCTTGTCGTCCGGGATATTGCCCTTGCCCACGGCCACCCGCGTGTATTTCATCGCACAGCGGCCAGCAAGAACCTTTGCGATCAGGGCAATGCCGGCGGCAGACCCATAGCTGCCGTCTTCATATTTCGCCATAAGCTCTCTCCTTAATCAATTCTTCTGGGCTTGAGGTGTGTATGGTATACAGCGCCACGCACGCCCTCATGCGCCATGGTGGCCGTCTGCACAGTGTCAGGGTATACGCCCTCGATCACAGGCGGCAGATAGGTTCCTCTTGATGTTTCAAAGCGGCTTTCAAACAGCCGGTCTTTTCCAACAATCGGCGGGGAGAAATCAGCTTCGGTAAAGCCGCCGTGGCCGATTTTGAAATCTGCCCGGCTGCTGCGGTCCTGTGAAATGGGTGGAAGCCAGCGAACCACGTTTACCATCGCGCCGTGACCAATGTTCAGGTCATAGCGGTATGTGCGGTAGGTTCGCAGGTACAGGCGCAGGCCAACACCAGCTGTCAGAATACGCTTGAGGGCAACCGCGATTTGATCTATCAGTGCCAGCCGTTCCTCAGAAAGCAAGCTCTGATCTACATACAGCGCGACCTTTGCAGGGTACACGTCCTGCAACTCAATATCCGAAAACTGAACGCCAAGCAGCTCACCCGCCGCCCGGATGACGGTATCGCCATCGCCGCCGGAAAGCTGTGCCAGCATCTTGACCCGGATTAAAATTCGGTAGAGGGCATCGCTTGCTGCACCGCGCTGTACACCAAAGTTGGCTCCGTAACGGTCAAGCACTGCGCCCTCGGCATTTTCAAGGTCATCCCACAGCCGAACCAGTTCGGCATTTTTATGGATGACCTCAAAGCCATCTGCCAGCAGGGAAAACAGTTTTCCGATGTTCGTTTCCAGCTTGCGGTTTTTTCGGACATTCTGCAGATCCCGGTGGGTATAGGGGTCTGTCAGCATGTCCAGCATCGTTTCAAGATAGCCGTATTCACGCATCGATGGTCACCATCCCATCATCCGTGACAACCTTGGAGCGGCTATCCACCGGGATGTTATCTGCCCGAAGATTTTCCGCATCCGTACCAATCAGCACATCAAAGTCCAAAACTCCGGGAACCTTGTACAGCACCGCCGGAAGCCGTTGGTGATACAAGGTTTCGCCGATGCTCACCCCGCCGCTTTCGTTGTCGCCGATGTATGCGACAATAGCCGCTCTGAGCTGGTCTACTCCATCATGGGGGAAGTCCCCGCTGGTAGACAGCCCGACCACTTTCACATAGACAGGTACCGGGTGCGGCCGATTGAAGTGAATTGCCTTTGTTGCTCCGGAAGCGGTGATGACCTCAACCACTTTCTGGCCGGTCGTCTGTATGCCGGCCCCCAGTTCTTTGTAAATGATCTGCGCAATGTCGCTGTCCAGACCGCCGTAAACAACAGCTTCAATGCTGTGCGGCGGCAGGCCGTAGTCATCCACATCGTCAGTATCATTTTCAAACACCTTTGCTTCCATAATGCCATCAACATTCTGGAGCAGGGCGGCACGGATGCTGTCTGCATTCACGCCGCCGGCATAGTCCACGCTGGCATAGTAGCGGTCGCGGAATTCTTCATCCGTTTCCCTCTCTCTACCCCCAGTAAACGCCGCCGGGTTTGTCACAGCCGTAATTCCAGCGACTGAGCCGGGGTTTGTAATGGTGGTGATCGTATTCGCCGCCACATTTCCATCCGGGCCAGTGCTTGTGCAGCGGAACGGCACCATCACCGTGCCGTCTGCACCAATTTCAGTATCTGAAACAGCAAAGAACTGGATGCCGGCCGCTGTTTCAACCAGCCATCCTGCCGGCACGATGATCCCCGGCGGGCCTGTCACCATGATATAGCCGCTGGCTTTCTGGGCAGACAGCACACGCAGGCCAATGGCTCTACCGAGGTTCAGCAGCGAGGTGCCAACCGCTGTGTCCACAAAGCGGCTGTTGTAGACATCTTCCAGCACAGAGAACAGGATATTGAGTATCCATGCAAAAATGCGCAGGAACAGGCCGAGAGGGCTTCTGACGGTCAGGTTCGCCGTTGCCCCAAACAATTCCCTCGCTTTATGCTCCAGAGCGTCCAGCAGTTCATTGTATGTCGGGCGGCGGAAGCCAGCTGAGGTCAGGCCCCATCCGTATTCATCCACCAGTGTTCACCTCCACTCTGATTGTTTCGCCATTGTACAGGACACCCGAAAATTCCACACCGAGCGCCCGGCCATCGGCCGTCGTGGAAAGAGAACTGATTTCCTGCACATACGGTTCCTGAAAAATGCTCGACCGCACAACGCTGTCCGCTTCATCCACCGCTTCACTGCGGGGCTGCTGCACAACACGTTCCCAGTCGGTTCCATGATCGGTATTGAGCGGAAATTCGCCTTTCCATGTCAGGAGATTGTTTCGGACGTTTTGCGCGATTGCTTCTGCATCCTCACGGAGCATCAGCATCCCATTGGCATCAAAGCACAAATCTCCTGTTTGAGGATCCAATGCCAGAACAGTAATGTTCGCCATTCTTCCCCTCCTCAGGGCAGCGGGGCCGACGTGTTGCCGTTCCTGCTGTCCGTGTGTTTGTGGTTGACAAGGCTTATCGTTTTGGCGATCACGTCATCCCGGACTTTAACTTTGCCCTGAACTTCCACATCGCCCTTGATTTCCACCTTGTCCTGTTTCACTGCCACATAGATCCCGCCGCCCTCGGTCGCCATCACAAGGCAGTTGTCCGGCAGTCCAGACAGCGGGTTAGATGCCGGCACAAATGCACCGATAAAAACGGCATCTTCATCAGAGTGGTTGCGTTCCGTGTTCGGCTCGCTTTCTTCTCCAGATACCGCAATGCGGTCAATATCGTGGTCGATATAGAGCAGCACCCCAACATCCCCCGCTTTGTAGCAGGGGCGCAGGACAAAGCCGCCGCCCCGAACCAGCGCGACCGGGACAGACAAAATCTGCGGCTGGGTACGATACACGCCGGCATCCAGTGCTTTGGAAAGCGGCTGCACATCAACCCGCATGGCCGCAGGGTCAAATTTTTCCACCCGACACAAGGCTCCAACGCGGACATTGGCCGCCTGTTCACGGCGCTCCTGATCTCTCAGGTCATATTCTCTTTTGCCGTTCATACAGGCTTCACCTCAATCGTTGTTTTCCAGTCGCCATCCGGGCACCCTGTATGCTGACCGCCTTTGATAAGGTGGTTTCCATTCAGAGTATCCGACTTTATTTTCACCACATCCGCCGGGGCCAGATGGTAGTTCAGCAGGCATTCCCGCTTGTAGGTTACTTCCTGCTTTTCTTTTCCATCCTTGACGGTCGTTTGGCGGGTTGTTGTTTCGGTGCGGTCCGTGGCTTCCGTTGCCTGCAACAGCCCCGACTCGGCACTGAGGACGTATCCTGTTTTCGTGCCTGTTTTGGGGTCATTGATGGTAACAATGCCGTTTCTTATGAGGAAGCGGCTCTTGCAGTCAGAGGTAACGATCTCCGTCAGGACATTTTTCACCTTGCCCTTGCAGACCTTGCCGCGCGGGTATTCTTTATCCACCGCCAGCTCCATCGTTCCAACCTCAAGCCCAAAAATGTTGAGCAGGTCTTTTACAATGGCACTGGCCTTGCTCCCGGCGGTGTAGGTCTTGTTGACCTCTTTCGAGAGCCATTCTTCCAGAGCTTCAGCGGCCGCAATGGTAGTAATGACCTCTGTGCCGCTATGCTTGTCCGAAACCTGTGAAACTTTCCCGGTGAATATAGCACCTATGTCCCCCTCATATCCTGCATTGAGGATAATCGGCATTCCTTTTTTGATGCTGTTGCGAGTGGCCGGAGATAGGTTGTAGGCTTCGATGGTCGCTGTTCCCAGTTTTTCGCTGTCCTCAAATGGCACCGTAAACTTGAAATAGAGATCATCCATGCCAAACCGCTTCGACCCTATTTGCAAGGTCGCTTGACGCTTCCAAAACTTCACGCTGCATTCCTTTCCCAGAGGTACAGCCGAACTTCTTTGCCGAAATTTTCAAATGTGACCTCCGAAATATCGTCGCCGGTCAGGCACAGCGGCATAATGACCGGCACCGGGAAGCGCTCATCCTCCACGCTGTTGAACAGCGGTCGGCCATATCTCACAATATCACCGTACACCAGCACTTCACCTGTGCTGGCAATCGACAGATCTACCGTAAAGAAACCGCCTACCTCATTGTAGCGGATGCTGAATGCAAACGTCCTGTCGCCCAGCTTGACGGAGAACGTATAAGGCACCTTTGACGTGTCAACATCAATATAGCTGACCTCATTTCCGAGGTCGATGAGTTTCAACCCCTCCATAGCTTCACTCCTTTACGCGGCGCTGTAGGCCCTTGTCGTGCGGCCAGACGGCCCGCTGCTGCTTGCCGCCTTGTTCGCATAGCTGTTGACATAAGAGGAATACGCGCTGGAGGAAATGGTCTGGGACACCGTGGTATGCAGACCATCGGCCGTAGTCGATTTTGTCTGCGATTTGCTGACCTTTTTGGATGCGTTTGCATCCTGTGCAGACATCATCTGCTCACCGCTCTCCACATACTCTGCGGACACCCGGTTGATGACCTTGAGGCTTACGGTGAACTTTGAGCCGTTTTTATTGTCAGCGCTTATGTCGGATTTGAACGAAGTTATAACGCAGTCAGAGATCCGAGTGCGCCCGGTATACTCAACTACGTCTTTTTCTTTCCACATTCTTTCCAGAATATCGGACTGATCTTCGTCAAGAAAAACACCCGTAATGGAAAAGACCACCGGATCATTGATAACATGGTCGTTGATGTCGGAACCCTTTTCCACCGGGTTTGATGTAACCTTGCTGCTGCGCTGGACGCTTTCCGTTACGACTACGCCGGTCTTTTCAGCGTCAAGGCGGACCGTCCCGCACTTTTCGCCTGTAATGGTGTATGCCACAAAATCACCCCCTACTGTGCATACGCTCCCTGCAGGGTGCGCTCGTGATATTCTTCCTCTTTCTTCTCCTGCCAGAAATCTTCCATCGCCTGTTTTACCCGGCGGACGATTTCTTCAGCATCGGCTTTTGTGGTTTCCCCGCCCAGCGTGATGCTGATGGTCGGAGAGAAAGTAGAATGATCCTCATAGGTTACGCTGGAACTGCTGGTAGAGTTGTTGATAATTTCATCTGTCTTGTCGGCCGGGATAATTGCGGTGCCGGACGGCAGATATGCCATTTCGCCGCCGCGCTCATTGATGTGTGTCCAGCCGCCCTCAAAATCATCTGTGCCATCAGCATTGTGCGGAATGTTCGCACTGCTGCTCAGATTGATATTGATGCCGCTGACAGCATCAGCCGCAGACAAAATTTTCTGGATAGACCCGATGATGTTTTCTGCGCCCTCGGATGCCGCCTTTTCCATGCGGTCCCAAGCATTTTCTGCATCAAGGGTCATGCTCGCATAGGCAGTCTCTGCATCCTCTGCCATCTGCCCGTAATTCTCGTTGGAGATTTCGCGGGCAGCGGTCGCTGCCTCAGAAACAGCTTCCTGCGCTTGCTGGGAAGCCTGTGAAACGCTGGAGGAATACTCCGACGTGTCAACCGCCAGCGAGGTTTCCGTGCCAGCAGCACCGTCCAAATCGCTGACAGCGCCGGTTAGTTCCTGCACGGCATCGGTGCTGTCCTTTGCCCCGCCGAACAGCCCGCTGAACCAATCGACCACTGCACTCACGCCGCTGGTGAAAAATCCGAGCAAATCACTTACCCAGCCCACCACAACGCCGAGTGCATCGGCGATTACCCCCAGCACCGGCGAAATGTAGTCCAGCACCGGCACGACCACGCCGGACAGCACAGAACCCGCCGCTTCGATGAGCGGGGTCACCACCGGCAGGATATTTTCTACGATTTGCAGGCCGAGCCGAATTATCGGCTGTAGTGCCTGAATCACAACTTGCAAAATATCGGTCAGCGGCGGGATGATCGACCCGACCAGCGTCGATACCAACGAGCCGAACACAGGGAGAATGTCCGTCAGGAGCGGCATAAACGCATCTGCGAGAGGGCCAACCATATCCGCCGCTGACCCAAGAGCCATACCGAGGACAGGGAGTAGATCCTCGGCCAGTTCTTGCAACACAGGCATCAGGGGCTGAACCACACGATAGTTCAGCTCATCGAAAATATCTCTTAAAGGCGGAAGCGCATTCGCCGCCAACTCGCTGATAATTCCAGCCAGCGGCGGCAAAATTTCCTGTGCCAGATCTCCGATGATGCTCAGGACTGGCCCAGCTGCATCAAACAGAGTTCCCAGCGTGGAAATCAGGGATGGAAGAATGCTCTGTGCCAGATTGGAAATGACCGGCACCGCGGCGCTCATCCCATCTGCCAGAATTCCAACAAATTCAAGTAGTGTCGGCTCCAGTTCCGGCCATTCATCCAGAAAAACGCCGACCATATCTTCCAGCGCCGGGGAAAATTTTTCTCCGGCATCGGCCATGAAGTCAGCCATTTCGCCTTTCAGCGATTTGATGGAGTTCGTCAAACCGCCGGTCTGCTCGACCGCGGCTTTCTGAATGTCGCCGCTCTGCTCCAGTATGGCATTGAGCCTGACCTGAGCCATTGCGGCATCATCCAGAGCATCAATATTGGTGCCAAGCCCAAGAGCTGCGGCGCTGTTCTTCAAGGCCGTTTTGTCGAGGACAATCCCGTACTCATTCAGAGCATCGGTGCTGCCACCGATCGCGCTCTGGATGAGCGACAGCGCTTCCGAATCGTCCATGCTGAACGCATTACCAAAGTCATACGCCAGCGAGGTTGTCATTTCAGAGAGGTTTTCGGCCGCAGCAGCCGTAATGCCTAACTCGTTATACATGGCCTTGTTGGAGACCATGAAACTCTGGACTTCGGCAGTACTCCGATGCACTGCGTCAGCGTAGTTATCCGCCCATGCGGCCGCTTCCTCGGAAAAAGAGCGGCCAAATTTCTTTGAAGTGCTTTCGGCATCAGAGAATGCGCTCACCGCCGCCGCACCAAACTGCTTGAGCAGTTCGATGCCGCTTTTTATGGCTTCAAAGCCAACAAAAGCCTTGAACGCCCCGGATATAGCTTCTTTGATTTGGTTGCCGGCATCTTCCCCGGCGGCTCCCATTTCCGCAAGATGATCTCCGGCATCGTCCGCGCCGTCTGCGGTTTCATCCTCAGATTTCTTTGCCCGGCGAAGTGCGGACACCAGCCCACTGCGGATGATTTTAATGGGGTGCTGGAATGCCTTGCTGATGTTTTTCGCATTTCGGACCATGTTGTTGGCGAAAATTTCTGCCCGTTTCTTGGTAAAATCCATCGCCCCGGTCACGCCAGTCCGAAAAGACTTCGCAATGCTCTGGCCGGCATCAAGGCCATCGGCCATCGCACCCTTGAATGCGGGACCCATGTCCTGCGCCGACTCAGCCGTTTTTTTGATCTGCGCCCGAAAGCGCCCGGCGGCACCGCCGGAGTCATCCATTTCATCACGGAAACTCTCAGCGGCGGCTTCTGCAGCCTGAGCGGCTTCTTCCACCCACTTAAGCCCCTCTGCGGTCATGTTCCAATGACCCGCCGCCTTTTGGGCCGCATTGCCTGCTTCGGATGCACTGGAAGCCATATCATCCAGCCCACCCGAAGCATCACCGACAGCCCCGGTGAAGCGCTCGGCCGCTCCCTGCCCCATCTGGCAGGCAGAAACCGCAGATGCACCCATCTGCTGTGCCCCAACTTCAACCACCCCAATATTTTCTTCGAGGGTTTCAACCTTTTCACCGAGGTTCTCAACAGAGGTTTCAGCATCAGCAGTATCAAAACCGATACCGTATTGCAGGTTGCGCGCATCATCCATGTGGTTTCACCTCCCGATGCGCAAAACAAAAAGCCGGCTCTTGAAAAGAGTTCGGCTTTCATTTTGGTTTTGCTTCGTCACGCCACTGTTCTACCCACAGGCGTTTGGCCTGACGGCACTCTTGGTACTCCGCCAGATCCATTTGACGCAGTTCTGTGTAGGTCACGCCATTCCCAGACCACACCATGCACCAAAAGCCCTTGTTGATTTTGGCTTTGTGGGCAGCGATGGCAATGTCCAGTTCAGCTGCGAAGAAACTGCTCGATGGCGGCGATCAGCTTTTCAGCGGTCTTCAGGTCTTCGTTGTCATCGAAGTACTCCATGCCCTTTGCCTTGACCTCTGCGGGTGCCACAACGCAGTTCTTGAACATGCCGTCCATGTACTTTGCGCTCTTGCGCTTGCCGTTGCCGGTGTTGCCGCACTCATCGTTGAAGTCGTAGTACCACGAGGGCGAAACGCTCTGGAGAGTGAACTTCTGCTCACCAATGGTGATTTCCTTAGTCTTAGCCATATATTTTCGGTAGCCCCTTTCAGATAAACTTTTTGGACGCTCTGGCCAGTTTGTTCCGGCCATAGCTTAACGATAATTCAGAGACGGCACAAAGATACTGACCGACTCAGAACCGATCTCCTTTGCGCGAGTGATGTCAGGCGGTTTGATGACGCGGCAGCGTTCCTCTGCCACATTGACCGATGCCGAATCGTTGGCATCAACGATCATCAGCGAGACTTCCTTACGCTTGAGCGCAAGGCTGCGGACATACGGCAGGCTGGACGAAGTACCCATCAGCGTAACAGTGATGGTGCCGCTCTCATTTGCATTTTCGTTGTATGCCACATCGCCCTTTACGCCGACCTGCGTAGTAACAGTGTCTTCGTTGCGGGCAATCGTGATCATAGAGTCCGAAGCAAAGCCGGTAAGGATCTTGCCGTTCAGCACCAAGTTCACCTTTTTCGGATCATAGGATGCAACTTCGATATTACTTGCCATGACAGCTTCCTCCTTTCTTAGCCATTCAGGGTGACGCGCAGGGTGCCATTGACCTTGACGCTGTGAACAGCGCCCTCCAGCTGGGCACTCCACTTGATGTCGGGCATCTGGCGGTTGCGGGCCTGTTCATCGGTTGCATCTGCCCGCTTGGGGATCACAACGGTATACACGCCGGTGTCATCCTCCGGGTCAGTTGCGATAATGTGCAGTTCCACAGCCCGGTTGAGTGCCGCGAACACTCCGGCCGCAACCAGTGCAAAGCCATCATCAGTGTAGGCGATCTTCTTATTGGCAATGAAAATCTTATACAGATTTTCGCGGATCTGATGAGTGATGTAGTCAGCGCCCAGCACATTGTCGATGAAATTCCCATCGCCGCAGATGCCGTTCTTCATGTACTCGTGCTTATACTCCGCCGTCATAAAATTGACGCGGTTCTCCTCCAGCAGGTCGCGCTCACTGTCGCGGAGGTCCGCAACGCTCACGTTGTCAGGCACTTTCCACTTCCATGTGACGCTCTCCGGCCAGAACGGACCGACACTGCCGACCCATGCTGCATCCACCCACTCGGCCAGATTATCAGCATAGGTCACAACGCTGCGGCCATACTCGTTGACATATTCCTTGTCGTTGGTCTGGCCGAAGTAGAACTTGCGGTGATCTTCCACACCGGCACCCAGCGCTGCTTCCGTGGGTTCCGTACTTTCCGCCCACTTGCACAGAGCAGTCACGCAGGCCGGGTCGGTAACATCGGTCAGGATGAAGTACCAGTCATCGTTGTGGTCGCGCAGGTCTTCGATGGCGGCAATGAGGTTTTCGGCCTTAGTGGTATCCGCCTTACCTACGGAAACCGACACGACAGCGCCGCTCAGGCCCATATCCTCGAAGCAGTCTGCATCCTTGTACAGGCTGATGCTCTCCGCATAGCCAGAAACAGCCGTGCGGGTGGTGCTGGTGTAGGTAACGGTATTGTCGTCCACAGCAGCGGTGAACTCCACACCATCTTCCTCAAAGGACGTTCCTGCGAACAGCTTTGCCAGCCCGGCGCAATCCGCCGGCGCTTCTTCGCCGGTGGTGATCTCCACCACAACCTTGCCGCCGATTTTGGCATAGTAGGCGGTGCTGGCTTCCAGCGTTTCGGTCGGCATATTTTCGCCGAATGCAATTTCAATGCGGGACGCAGTGCCGCCCACATTCTGCGGATTTTCGATGCCAGCCACACGCACCTTGCGGATAAGCGTGTCTGCAAGGGTGTTATCCTGATTGAACATCTTGTCCGCCATGGCCGCTACCTTTTTCCCCGGAAATGCCGCCTTGAGCTTTTCAAGGTCATTGTACGTTGCCATGTCAGCTGCGCCCTCAGTCGAGAGCAGCAGGATGTCCAGCTTTTCCGCCGCCACGGTTTTTGCATCGAGCGCGGTAAAAACCTGAATATCTTTCATCCAATTCAGTCCTTTCCTTAAATTTTGATTTTTTCGATGGACGCGGTTTCGCGCTCATCGATGCGGGTATACCGAATCTGCACATCAAAGCCGACCCGCCGGGCGGCTTCGTCCACAAGAAGCGTTGTGCGGTCCTGTGCCTGGCCCACATCAACCACCGCCACGCCCAGTGCAAGGAAATCATCCTGCCCTGCGTGCTTAAAATAGCTGATTGCCTTATCAGCGACCGACCATGCTTCATCTTCTCCGTTCACCACAGAGCCATTCTCCGCAGTGCGGTTCTGGCTGCAAAAGGTGAATGAGAATGTAGCCGATGGCATTTCCATCCGAGAGATTTTCACACCCTCGGCAACATCGGCAATCTCATAGTCACCCATGCCGCCGTCCGG
>ULSI01012530.1_pt1 | contig 11435 bp, 4 predicted proteins | sample 1956211 | NCBI WGS metagenome assembly ULSI01 (sample SAMEA4835704, study PRJEB28245) | human gut metagenome | biome: gut microbiome; material: fecal sample | place: Denmark | collected 2008 | reverse complement strand
GCGACCTCGGTTTACGAACCGTGCTTCCCGTCATCGTGATGGGGTGCTGCGTTATGAAGTACATAAAGGACAATAGCAAATAATCTTATCTCAATACACTTTCCAGCGGGCAACCCCAAAATGGTTGCCCGCTCTTTTTATACCCTAAAAACTAAAGAAGGAGGCTAAAATGCCAAGCAAAACCGAAGAATATCTCGCCCTTGCCCAGCGCACAGCCAACGGCTTGACCCGGTACTGGGAAAGCTGGACGGACTACCTGACCACCGCATCCCGGCTGTACAAGTACCCCTTTGCCGACCAGCTCATGATCTACGCCCAGCGCCCGGATGCCACCGCCTGCGCCGACTTTGACATCTGGAACAACCGGATGAACCGCTATGTGCGCCGGGGCGCCAAGGGCATCGCCCTGCTGGATGAATCCAGCGGATTCCCCCGGCTGCACTACGTCTTTGATGTGTCGGATACCGGGGTGCGCCGCAATTCCCGTGACCCGGAGGTGTGGCAGTACAACGACGACCTGAAGCAGCCGGTTTCGGAAATGTTGAGCAAGACCTACGGCATCAGCGGGGAGCGTATCAGCCAGCAGCTTGCCGATGTTGTTGGGAAACTGGTGGCAGATTACTGGGACAACAACGGCGGCGACATTCGTGCCATCGTTGACGGCTCGCTTTTGATGGATTATGATGAAGCCGGGGTGGAGATGCAGTTCAAGTCTGCCGCCACCATCAGCGTCACCTACACGCTGCTGGAACGCTGCGGGTTTGAGCCTGCCGGGTGGTTCGACAAGGACGATTTTCAGGCGATCTACAATTTTTCCACCCCGGATGCTGTCTTTGCCCTTGGTGGAGCCGTCAGCGACATGAGCCGTGAGGTGCTGCGGAACATCGAGCGCACCGTGAAAACCACCATTCGCCGCCGCAATGCAGAAAGGAGTCAATATGAATACGAACAGCAGGAACGTGACCTACTCGACCGTCGGGGACTACCAGCTCCCGAACCTGATCCTGAACCAGCCCCGGAAGCCGCTGGGCAAGTACGGCAGGCTGCGCCGGACCTACCTGAAACAGCATCGCCCGGTGCTGTACCACACGATGCTGATGAACGGGAGCCTGTATCCGCACCTGATGGAGGTGGAGCAGACGGCAGAGAGCCGGATGCAGCAGACCATGGAGCAGCTTCTGAAGCAGGACCCAGCCCCGGACAAAGCGCAGAATCAACTGATGTGGGTGCAGCACATGAACAGCCTGAAAGCACAGGCAGAGGAACTGGTGCTGACGGAGCTGATCTACAGCTAAGTTTTCTGGATGCGAACATCCCCACCGAAGCCCAGCAAATTGAAACAATCGACCAAGCGGAGAGCGAAAAAACGCCCTCCGCTTTTGTTTTGTCGCAGGCTGAAATCGAGAACGAACTGCGTAAGCATGGTTCTGGGTTTGCAGGTGGCAAGCAACGCATTATGGCACTGTACCAGACCCAGCCTGACCGAAAACTCCGTGCCAAGGCGTTGGCAAAGGAGTACGGCATCGGTGGGCACTCCCACGATTTTCTGGACGGAAGCCGGGGTTTTGTGAACCACGACTGGAAGGATCTGGAATTTGACCATTACCCTGACCACCAGAAAATCACCCTGAAATGGGCGCAGGTGGAAAAGTATATCGACCTGATGATCCAGTCCGACCGCTACCTGACCGACAAGGAGAAGGAACAGCGTACTGCCAGACAGGAAGCTGAGTGTCAGCTTCCGATGCTGGATGGCACTGTTGCCGCAGAGTACACTGCTCTGAAAAAACAGTATCCCAACACCCTCGTGGGCTTTGAACTGAACGGTAACTATCTGTTCTATGACAAAGATGCCGTTGCTGTGGAGCGGATTCTGCGCACCAATCTTCTGTCACAGGAAAATGTGCTTGGCAAAGTCAAAGTAACTGGTTTTCCGAGTGAGCAGTGGGCAGCAGAATCTAAAAAGCTGTGGGCAGCGGGCAACAACGTCTATCTGGCTGGCTTGAACGAAAATGGCTCCCACCACCAGACAAAATATCTCCGGGAAGCGGATTATCTGCCAATCGGCAGCATCATCAAGCTGGATGGCCGGGATTTTCGGGTGGAACACGTTAATTTTACGTTCAAATCCGTCAGCTTGCAGGACATGGAGCTGACGAAAAACAGACTGCCCATTTTCCGCAATGAGCATCTTCCGCACATCAGGGAACTGTACGAAGAACAGCAGGCCGCAGCCATTGATCTGGTTCCCGAAAAAGAGGTCAGCTATAAGATCGGGGACGAAGTTGTAGTAGACCTTCCCACCAGAACGATTGAAGGAACAGTAGGCTATATCGGTGATACCGATGTGCGCATCGACACCAGCGCACACGGGCAGTCGTGGGATAACGAAGTTATCAACAAACGACAATTCGAGGACGGTCTGCGGCAGGTTGAAGCGCAACTTTCCGATGAGGAACTGGACGAGCTGCCTATCTCTGCCGTGATGGACGGAAAAGTGCAGACCTTCCCGGATGCCACTGCCTTGGATGAAGCCCTGAATGCCGAACCTGCGCCGGAGCCTGCCGGAAACTTCCGCATCACGGACGACCATCTGGGCGAGGGCGGCGCAAAGCAGAAATATGCCCGGAATATCGAAGCCATCCGCACTTTGTTCAAGCTGGAACAGGAGCACCGGGGTGCCACCGCCGAGGAGCAGCAGGTGCTTTCCCAGTATGTAGGCTGGGGCGGTCTGTCAGATGCCTTTGACCCCAGCAAGGACAACTGGGCAAAGGAATATGCGGAACTGAAAAATCTGCTTTCCGAGGACGAGTACACTGCCGCCCGTTCCAGCACTCTGAATGCCCACTATACCTCCCCGGTGGTGATTCGCTCAATTTATGAGGCAGTCGAAAAGATGGGCTTTAAGTCCGGCAACATCTTGGAGCCGTCCATGGGCGTCGGCAACTTTTTCGGGATGCTGCCGGACACCATGGCAGATAGCCGACTGTACGGTGTGGAACTGGACAGCATCACCGGGCGTATTGCGAAAAAACTGTACCCACAGGCAGACATTACTGTTGCCGGATTTGAAACCACCGACCGCCAGGATTTCTATGATTTGGCAATCGGCAATGTGCCTTTCGGTCAGTATAAGGTCAACGACAAGGCGTATAACAAATTGGGTTTCAACATCCACAATTATTTCTTTGCAAAAGCCATCGACCAAGTGCGTCCGGGCGGTGTTATAGCTTTTGTCACCAGCCGCTACACCATGGACAGCAAGGACAGCACCGCCCGCAAGCACATGGCAGAGTGTGCCGACTTGCTGGGCGCGATCCGTCTGCCGAATAATGCGTTCAAGGCGAATGCTGGCACCGAAGTGGTTTCGGATATTATCTTCCTGCAAAAGCGTGACCGCCCCATCGACCATGAGCCGGACTGGGTGCAGCTTGGCAAGACCGAGGATGGCTTTGCTATCAACCAGTATTTTGTGGACCACCCGGAGATGGTGCTGGGCGAGCTGACCACCGAAAGCACCCCATACGGACACGATCTGACCGTTGCGCCCATTGAGGGCGCAGTGCTGGCCGACCAGCTTGCCGAAGCGGTACAGCATATTGAGGGCCAGTATGTTGAAGTCGAGGTGGAAACACCAGATGTTGCGGATGCAGAAGTCGAGCGCAAGACGCTCCCCGCTGACCCGGATGTAAAGAATTTCTCCTATGCCGTGGTGGACGGTGAGGTGTACTACCGAGAAAATTCGATTATGACGCAGGTGGAGTTGTCCGATAATGCCAAAGCCCGTGTCACCGGCATGGTGGAACTGCGGCAGATCGTCAACCAGCTGATTCAGGAGCAGCTGGACGATTACCCGGATGAGGACATTAAGGCAACCCAAGCAAAGCTGAACACAGCTTATGACGCTTTTACCGCAAAATACGGTCTGCTCAACGACCGCAAAAATGGGCGTTTGTTTGAGGATGATTCTTCCTACTATCTGCTCTGCTCTTTGGAAAATCTCGATGAGAATAAACAGCTCAAAAGCAAGGCGGATATGTTCACCAAGCGAACGATTCGCCCAGAGCACACGATCACCAGCGTGGACACCCCCAGCGAAGCACTGGCAGTATCCATTGGAGAACATGGCCGTGTTGATCTGCCCTATATGGCGGAACTTCTCGGCTCTCCCGGCGATTATGAGCGTATTACCACAGAGCTGCAAGGCGTGATTTTCAAAGACCCTTCTGCGGATGCAGATGAGCCGGAAGCAGGCTGGCAGACTGCGGACGAGTATCTTTCCGGCAATGTGCGGAATAAACTGCGCATGGCTCAGCTTGCCGCTGAAAGCCACCCGGAGTTCAAGATCAATGTGGAGGCTTTGACCAAAGCGCAGCCGAAGGACCTTGAAGCATCAGAAATCGACATCCGACTGGGTGCCACATGGCTGAATCCCGCCATTGTGCAGCAGTTTATGATGGAGACTTTTCAGCCGCCCTACCGCATCCGCTATAACAACCTGATCCAAGTCCGCTACTCTCCATTTACGTCCGAATGGCGCATCGGCAACAAATCTGCCGCCGGAATGTATGATATCATGTCCACCGAAACCTACGGCACCCACCGGGCCAACGCCTACAAGATTTTGGAGGACACCTTGAATTTGCGGGACTGCCGCATTTATGATACCATTGAGGAGGATGGTAAAGAGCGGCGTGTCCTGAACCAGAAGGAGACGATGCTTGCCCAGCAGAAGCAGCAGGCCATCAAGGATACCTTTGCAGGCTGGGTTTGGCAAGACCCGCAGCGGCGGAATCTGCTGGTGAAGCAGTATAACGAGTTGTTCAATAGTACCCGGCCCCGCGAGTATGACGGAAGCCATATCCATTTTGTCGGTATGAATCCGGAGATCAATCTGCGGGAACATCAGCGCAATGCAGTTGCTCATGTGCTTTATGGTGGGAACACCCTGCTCGCCCACGAGGTGGGTGCCGGCAAAAGTTTTGAGATGGCAGCTTCGGCAATGGAATCTAAGCGTTTGGGCCTGTGTCAGAAAAGCCTGTTCGTGGTACCCAACCATCTGACCGAGCAGTGGGCCAGCGAGTTCCTGCGGCTATACCCCAATGCAAAGCTGCTCGTTACCAGCAAGAAAGACTTTGAACCCGCCAATCGAAAGCGTTTTTGCGCCCGCATCGCAACCGGCGACTACGATGCCGTCATTATCGGCCACTCGCAGTTTGAGAAAATCCCTCTTTCTGCGGAACGGCAGGCACGGATCATCGAAGATCAGATCGAGGAAATCGAAAAAGCCATTGCAGAGGCCAAGGAACAGTCCGGTGAGCATTTTACCGTGAAACAGATGGAAAAGACACGGAAAACATTGGAGGTGAAACTGAAAAAGCTACAGTCCACCGATCGCAAGGATGATGTGGTCACATTTGAACAATTAGGCGTAGATAGGTTATTTGTGGACGAGAGCCAGAACTACAAGAACCTATATCTTTACACCAAGATGCGCAATGTTGCTGGCCTTTCTACCTCCGAAGCACAGAAGTCCAGCGATATGTTCGGCAAGTGTCGTTATCTGGATGAAGTGACTGGCGGGCGCGGCGTGATTTTCGCAACGGGAACGCCCATCAGCAACTCCATGACGGAAATGTACACCCTGATGCGCTATTTGCAGTACAGCACTCTCCAGCAGAAACAACTGACCCACTTTGATGCATGGGCTTCTACGTTTGGCGAGACCACCACGGCCATTGAGCTTGCGCCGGAAGGAACCGGCTACCGTGCGCGCACACGTTTTGCCAAGTTCTTTAACCTGCCGGAGCTGATGAATATGTTCAAGGAGGCAGCGGACATCAAGACTTCCGACCAGTTGCATCTGCCTGTTCCGGAAGCCAAGTTTGAAACTGTCGTGGTCAAACCCTCGGAAATCCAGCAGGACATGGTGAAATCCCTGAGCGAACGTGCTGCTGAGGTGCATAGCGGTGCGGTTGACCCCTCGGTGGACAATATGCTGAAGATCACCTCGGACGGACGTAAAATCGGCCTTGACCAGCGGCTGATGAATCCGCTCACCCCGGATGACCCGGACAGCAAGCTGAATGCCTGCGTCGACAATGTTCTGCGTATCTGGAACGAAACCAAAGAGGATAATCTGACGCAGCTGATTTTCTGCGATATGTCCACGCCCAAGGGAGACGGCTCGTTCAATGTCTACGATGATATTCGCACAAAGCTGCTTGCCGCCGGGGTGCCGGAATCGGAGGTCGAGTTCATCCACAACGCTGATACTGAAGGTAAGAAAGCGGATTTGTTCTCCAAAGTCCGCAGCGGCAAGGTGCGTGTCCTGCTGGGCAGCACTGCAAAGATGGGCGCAGGCACCAATGTCCAGACCCTGCTGGTGGCCGTGCATCATCTGGATGTAGGCTGGCGACCGTCCGATATGACCCAACGCAACGGCCGAATCATCCGTCAGGGCAACAAAAACAAACAAGTTTACGTCTATAATTACGTCACGGAGGGGACATTCGACGCCTACCTCTGGCAAACGCTGGAAAACAAGCAGAAGTTTATTTCGCAGATCATGACGAGCAAATCTCCGATGCGCTCCTGTGATGATGTGGATGAGCAGGCTCTTTCGTATGCCGAGGTCAAGGCCCTATGCGCAGGCGACCCGCGCATCCGGGAAAAGATGGATCTGGATGTGCAGGTAGCAAAGCTCAAGGTGCTGCGCTCGGATTACCAGAACCAGAAATATCGTCTGGAAGATAAGCTGCTCAAGCATTACCCGGAGGAAATTCAGAAAGCGAAGAACCGTATTGCGGCTCTGAAAAACGATGCCCAAATCGCAGACGCACACCCGCAGGATAAGGAGAACTTCTGCGGCATGACGATCAAGGGCATGGTGTTCGATGAGAAAAAAGCAGCTGGTGAGCGGCTGATGCTCGCCTGCAAGGAGATGCCGAATGCGGATATGATGCTGCTGGGCACCTATCGCGGCTTTGAGCTTAACATTCGCTTTGACAGTTTCAAGAATGAGCATCAAATCGTTCTCCGCGGCGAGCTGAGTTATCCGGTACCGCTGGGCGATGACCCTCGCGGCAACATCGTCCGTCTGGACAATGCCATCGGCAATTTTGCCGACCGCATTGCCGATGCTGAGGCCGCACTGGATTCTCTGGAACAGCAGAAGCAGGCCGCAGAGGTTGAAATCGCCAAGCCGTTTGCGCAGGAGGAAGAACTGCAAACCAAGTCTGCCCGCCTTGCAGAATTGGATGCGCTGTTGAACATGGAGCATCAGTCCAGCCGGACAGAACCCGAAGCGGAAGAAAAGCCGGATGCCCGCCCCTCTGTGCTGGCTGCGTTGGAAGAAAAGGCTGATAAAGTGGAGCCTGTCCGACCATTCAAATCTTACTTGGATAAGGATGGTGATGCCCGGTGACGGAGCACCGTGACCAGCAGATCCATTTTCGTGTCAGCAAAGTCGAACTGGAACGCATTCGTCAGAAGATGGAAAGTTGCGGTATTTTGAGCATTGGCTCTTATCTGCGAAAAATGGCTCTGGATGGTTACTGCCTGAATCTTGATTTACCACAGCTGCGTCGGATGGCGTACCTTCTTCAGAATTGCAGCAACAACCTGAATCAGGTGGCGAAACGGGCCAATGAAAGCGGGCAGCTCTATGCCGCCGATTTAGAGGACTTGCGTAGTCGGTTGGATGAGCTGATAGCTATTGGCAAGCAACTTCTCGACAAACTCACCGAACTCTAAAAAATTTCCCGCAGTAGGAGGCTGCGGGCTTACATAACGGTTGACATCCTTGCAAGGCAGGGACCGATACCTTTATAATAGGGGCGAAAGGAAAGGTTGGTGTTTGATATGAGGATTCTGTTCAAGATGGTGCTTGCCCCGATCTCTCTGTTTGTAGCTTTTCTGGCTCTGATGGCAAAGTGGCTGCTTACCTTGTCCAGCTATATTGTTGCGCCATTGATGCTGTATATTTTCGGCTGCGGCATCTACACCGTCTACCGCCAGACTTGGGATCAGTTTTTGATTCTGCTGGTTGCTGAATTTTTGTGCTTTGTCCTTTTTGTCGGCGCAACTGCAATGGTGGAGGGCGTTGAACGATTCAGCGGTTGGTTCCGGGACGTGATTTGATTTTGAATCTTTTGCCGCCTTCGGGCGGCTTTTTCATTTGGGGGGTGATCTGCTCTGGCTGCTACTCGTCTGATTGCACTGCATCAGCACAAAGGGAAATCTATCGCCGCCTGCCTAAAAGACCGCACTGACTATGCACAGAACCCCGACAAGACTGAAAAGGGCGAGCTTGTCAGTAGTTATCAATGCAGCCCGCTTACCGTGGATGAGGAGTTCATGCTCACAAAGAAGCTATACGAGCAGGCCACCGGGCGCAGCCAAAAAAGCAATGTCATCGCCTATCAGATACGGCAATCCTTCCGGCCCGGTGAAATCACGGCAGAGGAAGCCAACCGCATCGGCTACGAACTGGCCTCCCGATTTCTGAAAGGCAAACACGCCTTTATTGTTGCCACTCATACTGACCGGGAACACATCCACAACCATATCATCTACAATTCCACTGCACTGGACGGCACCCGGAAATTTCGGGATTTTTTCTTTTCCGGTCTGGCAGTGCAGCGATTGAGCGATCTGATCTGTCTGGAACATCAGCTTTCCGTAATCGAAAAGAAGCCTTACCGGGAGCGGCAGAAGCGCATCACTTACCCGCCAAGGGAAAGCAACCGCGACCGGCTGTGCGGTATCATCGATGAAATTTTGCAGCAGGAACCCACCGACTACGAAGAATTTTTGCAAAAGCTGGAACAGCAGGGCTATGAAATCAAACGCGGCAAATACACTTCCGTCAAGGGCGCACGGCAGAAGCGCTTTATCCGTTTCAAGACACTGGGTGCTGGGTACAGTGAGGAAGAAATCAAGGCGGTGTTGGCTGGTAGGGCAAAGCATCATCCCCATCAGAAACAGCCACCAAAGGAACAGACATTTCAGTTGCTGGTGGACATTCAAGCGAAACTTGCCGAGGGCAAGGGCGGTGGATACGAGCGTTGGGCGAAGAAGCACAACCTGAAAGAGATGTCCAAAACGCTGATTTTTCTGCAACAGCAGAAAATCAGCAGCGCAGACGAGCTAAAGGAATGTGCGGATGCTGCACTTTCTCGCTATCACGAACTGGGCGATTCCATCAAAACCTCTGAGAAGCGGCTGGCAGAAATCGCAGTGCTGAAAGCACACATCATCAACTATGCCAAGACTCGACCTGTGTATGATGCCTACCGTAAAGCTGGGTACAGCAAAAAGTTTTTGGAAGAGCACTGCACAGAAATCACGCTGCACAAGGCGGCGAAAGCGGCGTTTGATGAATCCAATTTGAAAACGCTCCCCAAGATTAAGGAGTTGGATGCGGAATATTCCAAACTGCTGACAGAAAAGAAAGCACGCTACCCGGACTACCGCAAGGCGCGCGATGAGATGCAGGAGCTTCTTCGAGCGCAGAAAAATATCGAGCTTTTCTTTGATGAGGAAAAGGATCCAAAGCAAACCGAACATTCCAGATAAACAATACGACCCTGAGAACTTTGCCGCTTATCCGGCAAGGTTCTCGGGGCCTTTTTTGCTTATTACTCAGTCTATACTCAGAGCAGCATTTCCGGCGCTTTCAATTTGTTTGGCAATCATGTTTTCCAGTTCCTGCGTGATCGTTGCACAATTTGCAACTCGGTAATTCCAGAAATAAGAAACACCTTCGCACTCTTCCACGGACAAATCACTGTTGACCAAAAGCAGTCGGTCGGAGGTTACTTTCAGCTTTTCGCATAGAGAAGCGTATTTTCCATAATCAATACTTCGGCTGGACGATTTGGCTTCCACCCAGAAGAATTTTCCGTTGATGGAAAACGCAACATCCAGTTCATGCGTGCTCCCTGCGGATGCCGCTTCTGAAAGAATCACATTGGAGCAAAGCGAAACTTCTGCACCCTGCTCCTCCTGATAGCGATTCAAAATCTGCTGAACCTGATGCTCCACAAAAAGTTCCAGCCACTTCCCGCTCAGGAAATGCCGGACAGTCTCATTTTGCGCAAGCTCATAGACGATATTCTGCGGATAGATCACAATGGATGCAAAAAGTCCCATTTTATCCCACGTCTGAGCGATTTCCGAAAGTGTGGCAAACGAATTCTTGGAAGTACCCTTTGGGATACGGAACGAAAAAGAGCCGTCACTCTGCATATGTGTCCGAATAAACTGCAAGAAATCCACCACTACCGGGTCGCAAAGAGCTTCGCCTGTTTTCCATGCCATCCGCTGAACGGCAATCGGCGGAAGTTTTTTCGGTACGACCTGCTGAACGATTTTATACCCACAGCGTTCCAGATGTTCCAATGCGGTCAAAGGCTTCGGAGGGATTTTTTCTTTAACTTCGGACTTTTCTGCACCGGATGTATTCTCAGTCAGATAGTTAAACTTCCATCCGTATTCCCAAGCAGGCGAACGGGTCAACATACCGACTGCATGAAATCCGCTGTCATGCTCCTCCATCGGAAATGTAATTTTGTTCTTCTGGATATTGATTTGGAGCGTTTTGTTTTTCAGTGCTTTCTGATAAGTGTCAAGAAGGAATTCCTTTCCCTTATACGCCAGCTCACTGGAATTATTTGCAGAAAGACCAGCATTTTTTGCCAAAGAGAGAAGCAGGCAGGTCACTTTGGGCAGCTCAAGGATATGCTCCATCTGCGCAATGTCCGGAATCACTTCCGCATTTGCATTATCGGACTGCGGCGATTCGTCTACCGGAATCTCTTTTGCTGGTGCAGAAACTTCGGGTGTCGTTTCTGAAGCAACCTCAGATTTTCCGGATTTAGGCAGAGGTTTTGGCTCCGTGTAAACTTCCGCAATGAATGATTCATAGGAATCGATGCACGGAAGTTTTCCTGCCGCTGCAAGTCCTACATAGATTGCAACTGCTCGCGAGGAATCGCCATAATACTTTTTTGAATCCGCTGCGGCAGCAATATCAGAAAAGGCATTATATCTGCTCAGCTGCGCAGCCTTTTCCGGGGACTGCTTCAACGCACGGCAATAGAGCCACTCAAAGAACGAATCCGGGTACGGCTCTGTCGGATACTCACTTTCTTCCAGAGAGTAGCGCAGCAGCTCTCCACTGGTTCGCAGCCGAGTGTCCTTATGGACTTTGGGTGGCTCACAGGTCAGAAGGTCAGCGAATGGCCCACCATGTTCAAACACTTTGGTGGCTTCAAAAACCGTGCTGATGGGTACATCCTGCGCAACAGAATCCAGATGCAGCAAAAGCCGCAGAGAAGAAACACCTTCACCCTCCGGCTGAACGGATGCAGAGCTGACTTCCAGAATCGAAACATCCGGGTCTGTTGTATGGACGGCATCATGGACGGCAC
>ULSI01032931.1_pt1 | contig 11474 bp, 11 predicted proteins | sample 1956211 | NCBI WGS metagenome assembly ULSI01 (sample SAMEA4835704, study PRJEB28245) | human gut metagenome | biome: gut microbiome; material: fecal sample | place: Denmark | collected 2008 | reverse complement strand
TATACCATATATAGTATATCAATAACCAAAGTTTTTTACAAGATTTTAAAATAAGTTTTGTAAATATTTATTTAGTTTCTACAGACATTGAATAAGTTGAGTATTTTCCAACCGCATCTGTTGCCTTTACTATCAAAGTATATTTTGTTTTTGCTTTTAAGTTTTTAAAAGAATGCTTGTATTCTACTGAATTATTAGAATCTGCATTTGTTGGATACCATGTTTTTCCATCTATTGTATACTCTATTTTACTTATTCCGCTGCCTTTTTCCGTAACTTCTGTCCAAACATCAAAACTACTAGATGTTAAATTTATTATTACTACATTATTTATTACTGGTGCAACAGTATCAGTTTTTTCTATCACTCCATCATCATTACCTGCCGTAGAATCTGATTTTATCTCATCAATTTTACCTTGCATTTCATTTTCTGCATCTATTTCATTATGTTTTGCCTCTTTGGTTTTATCTAAAAAAGCATTATTGGTCACAGTAGCCGTTAGCACAACTCCTGATAAAATCATCAATACAGCAATTGTTATTACTAAGCTAACTAAGGTTATTCCTTTATCACCATTTTTAATCATAAGTTCTTCTCCATTAATTCTTTAAATTTTGAAATATTTCTCCAGCATTGATTGAGTTTCCTCTCAAAAAATCTAATATATTCATTTTTCTTGAGTTTTCCCCTTGTATTTCTATTACCGAAATTATATCATTATTGCATTTTATATACAAGCCTTGTTTTGCATTTGAAAATAAAACTGTACCTGGTTGCACTTTTTTTATATAATCCATGTATTCATTCATTTCATTATACTTTTGAGCAAGCTCTTCTGTAGTTAATTTTTCTACTTTCCAGAATTTTATTTTCTTCCCATTTAAATACGTATATGCACCCATAATTGGATTTAATCCTCTAACTAAATTTTTTATTTGTGTTGCATCCTTTTTGTCCCAATCTATGTTTGCCATTTCCTTATGTAGCATTGGAGCCATAGTAAAATCTTCAGGTTGTTTTTCTCTTGGTGCTGTTCCATCTTCAATTTTTTCAACAGTTTCCACCAACAATTTTGCTCCTATTTTGCTCAATCTCTCCCAAAGCTCTCCAGTAGTTTCGTCTTCACCTATTCGAACTTCTTCTTTCAGAATCATATCTCCTGTATCCATTCCTTCGTTCATGTACATAGTAGTAATTCCTGTTTTTTTATCACCATTAAGTACTGCCCACTGTATTGGCGCAGCTCCTCTATATTGTGGCAATAGCGAGCCATGAACATTTATGCATCCCATCTTTGGAATTTCCAACAGCTCTTTAGGTAAAATTTTTCCATAAGCAACTACGCATATCAAATCTGGATTTATTTTTTTCACTGTATTTAAAAATTCTTCGTTGTTTCTAACTTTTTCTGGTTGATACACTTCAAGGTGCTTTTCTAATGCATATTCCTTAACTGGCGAGGCAATCATTTTCATGCCTCTTCCCTTTGGCCTATCTGGGTTTGTTACTACTCCAACTATATTATACTTGGCTTCATATAGTGCCTTTAGTGACTCCAGCGCAAAATCTGGAGTTCCCATAAATAAAATTTTCAACATCTATCAACAATTCTCCTATTTTAATCATTCTCTTCTGGCTTTATATATTCTAATGTTCCTGGAATCATATTATCCACAAAAAGTATTCCATTTAAATGATCTATTTCATGAGCAAGTGCTTGTGCAAGTAAATCTTTGCCCACTATTTTTACTTTTTTACCCTCTTCATTTAAAGCTGTAACAGTTACTTCTTTAGGTCTTATAATTTTTGCATATTCATTTGGAAAGCTTAAGCAGCCTTCTTCCACTTCTTGTTCTCCTTTTGCTTTTATAATTTCTGGATTCACTAATTTTAGAGGTTCGCTTCCATCATATAAATCTATTACTATAACTCTTTTTAAAATTCCTACTTGTGGTCCAGCAAGCCCTACTCCATTATATTTATGCATAGTCTCCACCATGTCATCAAGTAGCTCTTTTATTTTTTCATCAACTACTTCTACTACTCTAGATTGTTTTCTTAATATCTCATCATCCGACATTCTTATTTGCCTTATTGCCATTGCTTTTTCTCCTTCCATTTATAGCATATTTGTTGGATTTATATCACATATGATTCTTAACTTGCTTTTATCATTTTTTGCTATTTCCTTATTAGCTTTTTCAAAGGTTTCATTCAGCATACTCACTATCTTTTCATTAAGCTTGCATTTTATTATTATTCTCCATCTTATTTTATTTTTTATTTTATCTATTGGCGATGGAACCGGCTTAAATATGTGAATATCTAAGTTTTGTTTTGCTTTTTGCATATCTATGTATTTGTAAATTTTATTGGATATTTTTTCTACTTCACTAACATTTTTCCCGCTAATACCAATTAATATTATATCACAAAATGGCGGATATCTCAATTGTTCTCTTATTTGTATTTCTGTATTATAGAACTCTTTATAATCTTGGCTTTTTGCATATTGAATACTAAAATTATCTGGGTTATAAGTTTGTACTATTACATTTCCTTTTTCTTTTTCTCTTCCGGCTCTTCCCGCTACCTGGGTTAATATTTGGAATGTTTTCTCACTTGCCCTATAATCGTCTATATTTAAACTGCTATCTGCAGCAATAACTCCCACTAGAGTAACCTTTGGAAAATGGTGACCTTTTACTACCATTTGTGTTCCTATTAATATGTCTATTCCTTCGTTTCTAAACTTTCCAAGTATTTCTTCATGCGAATTTTTTTTGCTTACTGTATCAACATCCATTCTTATAGTAGACGCTTGTGGAAACAATTTATTTATTTCAGCTTCCAGCTTTTGAGTTCCAGTTCCAAAATATCTAATATTTTTGCTACCACAATCAGGGCAAACCGTTATTGCTTTAGTTTCATAACCACAATAATGGCATTTTAATTTGTTTTCATTTAGATGATATGTAAGTGTTATATTACAGTTCTTACATTTAGCAGTATATCCACAATCTCTGCACATTATAAATGTAGAAAAGCCTCTTCGGTTTAAGAATAATATTGTTTGTCTCTTATTCTTAAGATTTTCTTCGATTTTTTCATGTAAACTTGTACTAATCATTGATTTATTTCCATTAGCAAGTTCCTGCCTAAGATCTACTATTTCTACATCTGGCAAGCTTGAATTATTTGCTCTTTTGGTAAGCTCCAATAGTTCTATTTTTCCATTTAGTGCCTTATAGTATGTTTTCAAATCCGGTGTAGCACTTCCTAAAACAAAAGGTATGTTGCTTTTTTTTGCTATATAGCTTGCAATATCTTTTGCATTATATCGTGGGTTTGTTTCAGATTTATAAGATTCATCATGTTCTTCATCTATTATTATTATTCCTAAATCCTTTACTGGTGCAAAAATTGCAGACCTAGCCCCAATTACGATTCTTGCTTCTCCTCTTTCTATCTTTTTCCACTGGTCATATCTTTCTCCCACAGATAATTTGCTATGTAGAACTGCTATTTTATCTTCACCAAATCTACTTATAAACCTATCAACTGTTTGTGGTGTTAAAGATATCTCAGGCACTAACATTATGCTCGTTTTGCCATTTAGCAAAGCTTTTTCTATTAATTGAATATACACTTCTGTTTTTCCCGAACCAGTAACACCAAATAATAGAAATTCGTCATACTCATCAAAATCCATGCAAGCAGCTACTTTTTCGTATGCCTCCTGTTGCTCTTGTGTTAATTTTAAATCTGTGCTTTTTTCCACAACTTTATGAATAAATGGATTTCTTTCTACTTCTTTACTAATTATTTCTATATAACCATTTTTTTCTAATGTTTTTATTACTGCATTTGAAACATCTGCAAAAGCCTGTAAATCTGTAGTAATCGTTCCATCATTTTCTTTTAAAAATCGTAAAGCTCTTATTTGCTTATCAGACTTTATTTTCTTGTTTTCTATATCCTTTTCTATTTCATCTTCATCTTTTTTTAAATATACAAAATTTTGAAGTTTATCTGATATTCTATTTTCAAAATTTTTAGTAGTTGTTCCTGGAGGAAGCATTAATTTTACGCAATCTGATACATTGCAGAAATATCTGTGTGCCATTATTTTCGCTAGCTCCATCTTTTCTTCTGATAAGCAGCCTTTTTCTTCCACACTATCTATTGATTTGAGTTTGTATTCCGATTTTTCCTTTATTCCTATTACAAATCCTTCTTCTAATTTTTTCATATTGCCAAAGGGCACAAAAACTCTAGTTCCAATATTTACTCTACTTTCTAGCTCAACTGGAATTGTATAATCAAATATTCTATTTAAGTTTTTTACATTACTATTTATTATTACTTCTGCTATCATTTTTCTTTCCTTTGGCTGTATTTTATCATACATCTTTTTTGAAGTAAAGAAGAACAAATTGCTTTGAATTTGTTCTTCTAATTTTATTTTATTTAGTTTTTAGCCATTCTTTGTATTCTTCTATAATCTTTTCAGCCACTGTTTCTGGGCTTTCATTTGTTGTATCTATTATTAAATCGTAATTTGATAAATCTTCTTTTCTAACATTGTATAGGTTGTAATATCTTGCGTTTTCCAACTCATATCTTTTCTTCATGTCTGCTTTTTGCTCTTCTACAGAATTAAATTTCTCTGTATCTTTTCGTTCTGCATCTTCAAAAGCTCTCCTTGCTGCCACATCTAAATCTACTGTTAAATACACCTTAAAAGATTCAGGCACAGCATACCATCCAAGCCTTGCATCTATCACAAATTTATCATGCTCTTTAGCATATTCGGCAGCACTGTTTTCTATCTGCCTATCTATTTCCGGATGGTCTTCAACATATTTATTAAAAGTGGTAACATCCATACCACTTTCTTTAGCTAGCTTTCTGAAATAGTCACCATTTTTATATATTGTATATCCTAATTTCTGCTTTAATATATTAGAAACAGTTCCTTTTCCACTAGCCAATTCGCCACTTAATGAAATTATTTCTTTTTTTTGCATTATTCTTCTTCCTCGCATACAGTAACTTTTCCATCTTCTATTTCATCTGCAGCTATTGAAACTGGTGCTACATCATCAGTTTCTGATAATACATCACTTCCTGTTGAAATTTGTCTTGCTCTTTTTGCTGTAGCAATTACTAAAGTATATCTATTATCTACTTTTTCTAATAATTGTGCAACTGTTGGTTTTGTCATCATAATAAAATTCCCCCTTTTCTATTTCTCGTCCTCTACCGAACTATTATCCAATCTACTAGCAATTGTTTCTGGCTGTATTGCCGATAAAATAATGTTTCCAGAATCCATTATCAACACTGCTCTAGTTTTTCTTCCGCACGTTGCATCTATTGCAGTGCCTTTATCCTTAGCATCTTGTACTATTCTTTTTATTGGTGCCGCGTCTGGGCTAACTATTGCTATTACCCTACTCGACGAAACAATATTTCCAAAACCTATATTGATAAATTGCATGGTTTTTCCTTCCTTTTATTTTCATATCTATTCTTTAATTTTACTACACATTAGCTGATAAGTCCAGTGTTTTTAGCTATTTAATCCTCATCAATTATTTCTTTTACATCACTAATAGTCTTTTTATATTCTTTTTTTGCATAAATTGTCATAAAAATTGCTTTTATAATGTAGTAAGCAATTATTACTGCAGAGGCTATTATTATATAGCTCATAAATATATCTTTGTTTATTATATACACATAAATTGATACCAAACTTATAATTGCCGTTATTAAGATTTCAATTCCATATAAAGTAAGTGTACCACTATCTTTACTATATGCGTTTTCAAATATTATTATTGATACCGCTATTAGTGTTAAGCTAAATACTTTTAAATCTGTTATAAGTACTTCACCTTCTATATGTAAAAAGCCTAAGTTTACAAATATAAAATATAATGTTATTGCACACGCCACTAAAATATTTAATCCTATTTTACTATATAGCTTTCTTTTTTGCTCTTTAGGCATTTTCTTTTTTGCTTCTATTTTCTTCGCTATTTCCTCAGGATTATATGTTTTTTTCTTTTTGTTTTTAACTACTTCTTCTTTTTTATCTTCGCTTTCTTTTTTACTTATTTCTTCTTGCTTCTCTTCTGCTAGTTCTACCTTTGCCAATTGCTCTGCAAGTATTTTATCTATTCTTTTATCTTCCTTTTTTGCCTGCTTAGTAGCTTTCTTTGCACTACTAGGTGCTTTTGTTGTAGTAGTTTTCTTTGTTCTAGTAGTAGTTTTTGTAGTTCTGCTTGTTGTTTTTGTATCAGTAGCAGTTTTACCTGCCGTTTTCCTAGTTGTTTCACCTTCTTTTTGAGTTGTAGTTGCTTTTTTCGTAGTGCTTTTCTTTGTAGTTTGTTTCTTGTTTTCTACATTTTTCTCTTGTGGCTTCACTGTTTTTTTTCGTGTTCTAGTACTAGTTACTTTCTTTTCTTCCTCTGCCATTTTTCACATTCCTTTCTTATTCTTGCTCACTATCTTCTAGTTCATAAATTATATTGCTTGCCATCACTAGCCCTGCAGTTTCAGTTCGCAATATTCTATTTCCTAAGCTTACAAATTTTACTTTGCTGCTTTTACTTAGTTCTTCTATTTCCTTTTCATCTATTCCGCCCTCGGGACCTATTACAATTCCTATTTTATATTCTTTATTTTTAGGTATTTGTTTTAATTCCTTTTTTAATGTATTACTTTTCTCTTTTTCATATGCTACTATCACTTCATCAAGCTCTTCTAATCCTTCTAATAAATCGCTTATAGTTTTAATATTTTCCACCTTCGTTATAGTATCTCTCATCGATTGCTTTGCTGCTATTTGAGCAATTTTATTCCATCTTTCTATCTTCTTAAATAAATCTTTGCCATCAAATTTTACTACACATCTTTTCATTTTTAGTGGAACTATATTGCACACTCCAATTTCAGTAGCCTTTTGTATTATCAGTTCCATTTTATCAAATTTAGGCAACCCTTGAAATATAGTTATATGTACATTCGATTCAGTATTGCTTTCCATTTGTTCTAGAATCTTGCACTTCACATTATCTTTCTTGTAATCTGTTATTTCCACTCTATAATTAATCCCGTCCTCAAAATCGCAAACTCGCACTTCATCACCTTTGCCATTTCTTAGCACATTAATAATATGATTTACATCTTCCCCTTTTATATTCACTATTCCATTATTTATCTGATTTTTTCCCACAAAAAATTTTGGCATAATATATCTCCTATTTTTACTTAGTATATTATACCAAAATAATTGTTTTATTTTCAAGTGTTTTTAATAATTAGTTTTCTCCAACCCATTCTATTGCTCTTAACCCAAATGGACTTCCAAATGGGCTTCCTGCAATTGCGTTTTCTTTTTTATGAATTATTATTTGGCTAGCTCCTGTTGCATTAATAAATGCTCTGCTATCTATTTTTGCTATTGTGCTAGGCACTTCTATTTTCTTTAGGCTATTGCAGCCTTCAAATGCTGCTTGGCCAATTTCTGATACTTTGTTTAAATTTATCTCAGCCATTGCTGATTGCGCCATAAAAACTTGAGTTCCTATAATCTTTACACTATCTTTTAATTCAAACTTGCCATTTATTTTCTTTAATACAGTTATTACAGTATCTTTATTTTTATTATATAATGCTCCATCATCCATTACATAATTTGGATTTTCAGTATCTATGGTTAAGTTTATATTATAGTTTCCTAATGCGAACATTGAATTTATAGAACTTACTAATTTTCCCATCTCAACATTTCTTAGACTATAACAGGTACTAAAAACTTGATTTTTTATTTTTTCCGTTTTCTCATTAAGTACAATCTTAGTTGCTTTTGTTGCTCCACTAAAAGCATATTGGTCAATTACTTTTGCTGGTTCTTGTAATTTTATTTCCATTGCTTTTGAATAGCAAAACATCAATGTTTCTGGTTCTGTTTTAGTATATATGCAATCTTCTACAGCTTTTAGATTTTCATTTGTTTCTGCTATTTCAACCTCTTGTATATTGGTTGGTAAATTTCTTGTATTTATGCTAGCTGTAGTTTCTGGTATTACTAATTTTGTTATATTTTTCAACTCCTGTATATTACATGTAAAATCCACTACGCCTTCAGGGATTTCAAAAGTTGTGCTATTTTCGTAATATTTAGTTGAAACATATAAAATACTATCCTTTGTACTTGGCAATAGTAAGCCATTTTGATAAATAAATTTGCTATTTTGCGTATCTATTTTAATGTTAGCTAATTCTGTGCAATGGTCAAATGCTGTTGAACTTATATTTTCTACATCCTTTGTTATCGTGAATTCACTTAATGGACAACCATAAAAGGCTTCTTTTTCTATACTTTTTATTTTGTTTCCTCTTAATTTTATATTAGCTAAGCTTGTTAATGAAAAAACATATTCATCTATTTTCTCTATATTGGTTGGTATTTCTATATATTCAAGTTTTTTGCAATACATAAAGGCTTGACTTTGTATAGTTTTTAAGCTATCTGGCAAAGTTACTTCTGTTAAATTAGCACATCCAGCAAATGCTCTAGCCCCAATTATCTTTACTCCTTCTTGCATCACCACTTTTTCTAATGTTGTATTATTGCTAAATGCATTTTCCCCTATTGTCTTTACTGTTCCTGGTATTATTATTGTTTTTAAGCCTTCTACATTTGCAAAGGCTCCTTCTCCTATCTTAGTTACACTATCTGGTAATGTTAATGTTCCATTTTCATCTACTAATAATAAGTTTCCATTATTAGACATTAGCTCTCCATCTTTTATTACGTATGGATTTGGTTCCACTCCCACTGATTGTGCTACTTTTATTATATTTTTATCTTGTGTATTTATTATTAACTTTCCCTTTATTACTTCTAAGCTGTCTAAATATTCATCCTTTACATCACTAATTATATCTTTTATTGTTTTTTCATTTTCTGATGTTTTAGTATTATAAGATAAATTATTTTTCCCTGCCGTTAAGCTTGATTCATAAAATTCTGGATTTTCCACTTTCTTTTCTGATATGAACATTGCTAGTTGCTCTTTATATGAGCTTAAATCATTACTTATTTTGGTTTGCTTTGCTCTTGTTATTATTCCATTATTGCCAATTAATAAATTCAAGCTCACTCCTGCTAATATTAACAGAACTACTATTGTTACTACTAACGCAACTAATGTAATTCCTTTTTTATTTTTTATACGTTTAATATTTAATTTTTTCATTATATTAAAGCCCTTTCTTTATTTTCTTTGGTATTACTGCTTTTTTATTATTTTTTCCAACTTCCTTAAGTTGTATACTTAACGAAATATTTTTATATGCAAATTATATCAAAAACAGTCTTATATTTCAAGCAAAATTCGGGAAATAAAGTACAATTTTTTTAACTTAATTCGAATCAGTTCTAAAAAATAGTTAAAATGCTATAAGGCAGTTATAGCAAATGTTTTGACCAATTTATTTTATGAAATTTACTTCGTTAAGTATACAACTTAAAGAAATAACAAAACATATTGCTTATTATTTTATCGATTATAGTATAACCATACATTTTAATCATTACAAGTGTTATTTTCATATTATTATCTGAAGTTCATAAAAACACACCTAAAATATTAGATTTTTTCTAACATTTTAGGTGTATTTAATTATCTTAATTTGCTTTACCCAAATATTCCTCTTTTCTTTACTGGTGGTTGTTCATTCATTGTTTTTGCCAATTCTACTAAAAGTTCTCTTTGTTCCTTTGTTAGTCTCTTTGGAACTTGTACTTGAACTGTAAATATTAGATTTCCTTTGCTGCCAGAATTTATATGAGTAAATCCTTTATCTCTTATTGTAAATTTTGTACCACTTTGAGTTCCTTCTGGAATTTTATATTTTTCTGTTCCGCCTATTACTAATGGTATCTCAAGTTCAGCACCTAAAGTTGCTTGTGTAAATGTAATCGGAATATCACAATATATATTGTCTCCCTGTCTTGTAAAAATACTATGTTTCTTTATATGAACAGTTATATATATATCACCATTTTCTCCGCCATTTTTACCTGGCTCGCCTTCACCACGAAGAACAATTGTCTGTCCATCATCTATACCTGCTGGTATTTTTACATTCAATTTTGCTTGTTTTCTTACTGTTCCTTTACCATAGCAATTAGAACATACTTCTTTTATTATCTTTCCTGTTCCGTGGCAATTAGAACATGTAGTTTGAACTCTCATTTGTCCTAACAATGTAGTTTGCATTTGTGTTACAGTTCCTTTTCCCCCACACATAGAACAAGTTTCTATCTTTGTTCCTAGCTTAGCTCCACTACCACCGCAAGTATCGCACTTTTCATCCCTTGTAATAGTGAATTCTCTAGTTACTCCAGTATATGCATCTTCAAAAGATAAATCCATATTATAACGTAAATCTGTACCTTTGGCAGGTCCATTTTTCTTTCTACTAGTTCTGTTTCCTCCAAATCCGAATATATCTCCTAAATCTCCAAATATATCTCCCATATCAAAGCCATCGAATCCAGAAGTAGTATAAGAATAATATCCTCCTTGACCTCCGAAAGGACCTCCAGCTCCGCCAAACCCTTGGCTAGGATCTGCGGTTCCAAATTGGTCATACATTTTTCTTTTTTGAGAATTTGATAATACTTCATAGGCTTCATTTACTTCTTTAAATTTTGCTTCTGCTTCTTTTTTATTATCAGGGTTTGCATCAGGATGATACTTTTTTGCAAGACGTCTGTATGCTTTTTTTAATTCGTCGTCTGTTGCATTTTTGCTAACACCTAAGACTTCATAATAATCCTTCTTCTCAGCCATTACTTTCTCCTTTTCTTACTCTTCTCCTAATAGTGATTTTCTGTTTTAGCATAATGATGTTAATCGCCCAAAAAGGGGCGTCCCTATTGGGCGATTTTTATTATTTATTTTCGTCTTTCTTATCTTCTTCTACTTTATAGTCTGCATTATACACATTACCATTTTCATCTGTCTTAGGTCCTTCAGCTCCTGGGTTTGCACCATTTGCTCCATTTGGATTTGCTTGGCTATATAATTTTTCTGTAATAGAATAGAATACTTTTGTTAAGCTTTCTGTAGCTTCTTTAATTTTTTCCACATCACTACCTTCTAGTGCTTTCTTTACATTATCTATTTCTGTATTAGCCTTTGCTTTTTCTTCTCCGCTTATTTTATCTCCTAATTCTTCTATTGTTTTTTGACAATTGTAAACTAAGCTTTCTGCATTATTTCTAACTTCTATTTCATCTTTCTTCTTCTTATCTTCTTCAGCATGAGCTTCTGCATCTTTTACTGCCTTTTCAATATCAGCATCTGTTAAGTTTGTTGAAGCTGTAATAGAAACTTTTTGTTCGTTTCCTGTTGCCATATCTTTTGCAGATACGTGAACTATAC
>ULSI01050392.1_pt1 | contig 11495 bp, 24 predicted proteins | sample 1956211 | NCBI WGS metagenome assembly ULSI01 (sample SAMEA4835704, study PRJEB28245) | human gut metagenome | biome: gut microbiome; material: fecal sample | place: Denmark | collected 2008 | reverse complement strand
CCTCAGTCTTAACACTAACAGCATCCTTACCAATAGCACAATCTGGATTGTTATTAGCAGAAGCACTAAATAGAGCACTATTCCAACTATTTGGACTAATATCACCATTAGGAAGTTTAAAGCCTAGAGTAAAGTTTTCAGCAGCACGAGAAAGAATACCACGTTTAAAGAAAGTCTTATTCTCATAAAAATAAAGATTACGAATAGTAAAATCAGTAAGACCACCACGCTTAGTAAGATATTTACTATCAGCAGCAACATGAATACAAACTTTATTAGGTTGAAGATTTATCTTATTAGCACTATGACTAGCCATAATATAAGAGAAACCACCACGACGAGTTTTATCAATAAGAAGATGAAAACCATTAAGTTCACAAAACTCTATAATAGCAAATGTCCAAAACTGAGCATCTATAAACTTAGGAAAATCTTGTTTCTTCTTAGCAACAGAACCTTTATCAGTATGTATAATAGTCTTTTCATCAAGCTGTTCAATAATAGTATAATTCAGATAATTATACATATCTCCACTAATATGAAGATTACGAACTTCATCATTACGCATAAAACATGGAGCATCAAATCCATGTTTACGTCTATACTCTTCTCTTTTACGTAATTGACGATGAGGAATACTATCTTCTTTAAATAAAGTATATTTCTCACCATTTATATGATATAGAGAAGCCATTTCAGTAAGAAGATTAGTATTAACAAACTTATCTCCTCTACGTATATCAAGAAGAAAGCCACCACTTTCTCCAATCATAAACAAATCATTAGGGTCTTTATAACCTGCTTCTCTAGCATGTTTATATTGACCGTGATTATCGCTTATGAATTGAAGCATAGGGTAGCTTTCTATATATTTTTCTACAGTATGATTATCACTCATTTTATCAAACTTAAAATTAGTAATATAATAGCACCAGCAGCACTACAACAAGCAACATTACGTTGTTTTGTTACTTTCTTACATGACCTATCCAATAGTATATATCTTTGTCTAGCTTGTTCTGCAAGAATACTATCATTTCTAATAATTTGTCGAAGATTCTTATTAATATCTTTTTCATAACTTAATTCTATTAGTTTAGCATTAGCTTTACGAATATCACTAATCGCTATAGTTACACTATCTTGTTCTATACTCCCCGTAGAAGATGTTAATGATTTACTTGATGAGTTTATAGAATAACTTAACAGTACTATCATTATCAAGAGTTTTAACTTCAATAACTTTTGCATTTTTAATACTATCTAAATTATCAACTTCAATTCTTAAACTATCATTATGTTTCTGTATTTCAACATTAGGTTCAATAATATTATTATTCTTTCTATGATAATAACTTCCAATAATTATAGAAGCAATAACAACAAATGTGAAAACAAGTAATATTACACAACCTTTACCAGCTTCATTACTAAAACTATCCATTACTTAAACATTTACTAAAAGGTTTATAACTATGAAGACTATTAATAATTTCTTTATCAATATCTTCTTGAATTTGAGAAGGACATATAAAACCTACATTCTCTTCAGGAATAACAGTTTTAAAACCTATTGATGTAGGAAGAGTATCTATACCATTATCTTTAGAACAAATATCACGTATAGCTTTTTCTAAATCTTTTATAGTAAAAGTACTTTGAACTTCACCATTAATAAGAATACAAGCCATTATAAATCCTCCTCATTAATTAAAGTATAAGTAAATAGTTTACCATATCCTTGACTAATTTGTCTATGAGCAAGTTTCATAAGAGTATCAAAATCTTCTTTATTAGCAAGAACTTGACAACCAGCAGACCAATTATCAACTTGAGTAGAATGTGTTCCAGCTTTATGAATATTGATACCAAATGTACCTTCTTCTATAGTCTTTGGATTAAAATCATAAACCGCATCTTTATTATTATCTCTATAAACTTTTACAGGTTTATATTGAACAATAGCTTCATATTTACCTTTATGATAACCAAGTTTCCAAGCAGAACGATATTGACCAGGAACAAGTATAGCACAACCTTTATAACTTACAGGTTTAGTCATACTAGTAATACCAGGCTCAGTAGTAGCAGCAAATATATTTCTAGATTTGATACCATACATATCAATATATTCTACTACAATAACATCATCAAATTTATTAGTAACATTATTGCCAGCATTTCTAATACCAATAATGTTAAGATTATACTTACCTTTATTAAAATAGGCATATCCTTTATTGACGAGTATTTTGCTGAAATCAGCTTTACTTGCTTTATTAAATAACTTTTCATTCATATCTTATTATTTTAATACACCAAATACATAAAATGTTCCATCTTCTGGAACACCTTTACAAACATACTTAATATTACTAACTTCTTCAACATGAAGAACTCTAGTATTAATTCGTCTTTGTCTTGTCATATTACCATTGTATTTCAGTTTGTGGAGTTAGTAAACCTTGTTTATTAAGTTTAATTCTTCTATCTTGAAACATAGCATCTATTTCATTACGAATATAATTAATCTTAAACCAAGTAACAACTTCCTTACCTTCTTTATCAATCTTATACATACCATGAACATCACGATAAGGCATACCATATTTATTCTTTTCAAAAGGAGTTTGAATATGACAAAGACCTAGACCAACACAAGGAATACCTAATATCATTTCAGTCATTCTAGCATAAGTAGATAATTGCATAGTATAATGATTACCATTACAATTTTCTAGATGAGCAAAAGGAGGTAACATAAACTCATGAGTATTACACCATTCACTAGTAAGTTGAACAGGTTTAGTAGTTTTATCTTTACGATAAAAACCACTAGTAAAATGAAGACCGTCTTTATTAGTTTTCCAATCAAGAATAACAAATCTATCAGGTCTAACACAAAGAACATCTATAGTACCACTAAGAAGTAACTCTGGAACAAATACTCCAATTTCAGAATAAATAGTATATCCTTTATCTATATAATATTGAAATACTTGATATATTTCAGGATACTTATTATTAGTAGCTTCTTTAAATTGTTCTATATCTAGAGGATGAGCTGTAAGATTAGGAATATCAGCTACAGTTATACATCTACCACTTTTAACTTGATTAAGATATTGAATAGCATCTTTAAACATACTACTTCCTTTGATACCATCTTCAAGTCCATTATGTGTAGCTGTACCACGTTCACAAGCTTCTTTAGTTATTCTTTCCCATTCAGCTTCAAGTTTACGTTCACTAATACCACGTTCTTTAGCTTTCTTTCTAAGCCAATACTTCTTATCAAACTTAGGACAGTAATTCTCTATATTAGTAGTTACACTAAGATATTCATTACCTAAAGAATCTGTATATTTATGTGGACCTTCGTCAAAATAAAGAAAGTTATTTTCATAAATACTATTCATAACTTAAACAATATAATGTTAAACATAATCAGCAGCATTCATACTACTAGTAATAGCACCACCACCTCTAGCTTTTTCAGACTCTTTTTCATACATAAGATTTTCCTTAGCTTCATTCAAAGATTTTAAAGTCTTAGGAATCTCAGATGCTTTAGCAGTAACTTTATCTACTAAATCAAGAAGAGTACTTACATTCTCTATAGTTAAATTAGCTCTATCTCTAAGCTTTTCATTAAGCAAAGCGTTAATAGAATCAACTGCAATATTTACATTATGTAGAGTTTTAAGGAGATTCTCAACAACTCTACCAGCTTCTCCTATATTTTGAGCATAATATCTTTTGATTATCTTCAAAACAAGAGCACTAGGTATATAGTTAGCTGGAAGACCAGCTTGTTCTATAGCCATTTTAAGAGCTTCAGCATCACTCAAACCACTTTGTTTTGCAGGAGACTTAGGGTCTCCAAGATAATAAATAACTATACAATCTTTTACATAACCAGACTTATCTTTAGACTTATCTCTAGTATAAAGCTCTCTAACGTCTTTATCTATTAATTGACGTATAGTTGGAGCTTCAGGCATACCATTTTCATCAATAAGCAAAAGATTATCTATTATTAATCTATCTCGTTGCATGGTTCAGAATAATTTAAACAACCTAAACAATAAAATCTAATATTAGCATAATATTTGCCACGAAGTTCAACACATTTCCAATAAGTTTTACCATTCTTATTAGCCATACGTGCAACTTGATAATTATATACTTTTGCTTTATTGTCTCTAATAACAGCTTCTCTCATCATTGCAGCCTTAAAATTTTCAAAGTTTTCAGGACTCATAATATCTTTAGCTGCATCTAGAGTTTCTTTGTTTTCAGCATAAGCTTTTGAACCAGCTTTTCTTTTAATCTTACCAAGATAAGGAATAGCAGTAACTTCATCAGCTTCTAAATGACGTTGAGCATCTTTTTCAAGTTGAACTAGAATCATCATGGCAACATCCTTATCTATAATATTATCATCTATAGTTTTAAGTATAGATGCTTTATTTTCAATAAGAACTTGTTTACCAGTAGAACTAGGAAATTTACCTTCTTCTAAACCTTCATCGTTTATTTTATATTTCATATTAGTAATATTATTAACACTATAATATGAAGCTTTGGGAGCATAAACTCCCTTAGCTTTTTAAGCCTCCCCGTAGAAGATGTTCAATGTAGAATTACTTACCCATATCAGTTTCTCCAGCATCAGGAGCAATATAATATTGACTAACAGGAATATACTTTCCTACAGAACCATGAATATTACAAACTGGAACAATCTTAAAATCTACAAAATAAGTAGGAACTCCAATACCCATAAGTTTCTTATTTAAATCAGGATTAGTTTGAAGAAGATTAAGTAAGAAACCAGGAGTAAGAACATTAGCAGGAGAATTAACGTGATGTCCCATAGCAATATCACTAGGAGAAATAACTATAGTTTCACCAAGTTTAATGTCTTTAATAAATTCATCATCAGTATTACTCTTAATCATAACAGCAACACCGCTTACACTTGCATTCTTATTCTGCTTACTAACACTTACAATAGTAATAGGACGTTCTTTAAATACAACAGCAATAAGAGCATAATCCTTACTAACGTTAACATGCTTAACGTAATCAGCAATTACATTCATGTTAATTTCACTAATACTAGTAGGCATACGAAAGGTCTGATTAAGACCAAGATAATTAACTTTTAAATCAACCATAACTTTATATTTTAAATTAATACTTTGAATAGTGTCCGTACTATTAAGTTATTTCAGCCTACAGAACTTAACTTAGTAAATAGTAATACTGTAGGTGCTAGAAATACTGCTGCAAATATAGATAATAATAATAAAAGTAATAATAGTATTAGTAATAAATTATAATTAGTTAAACGGAATTAACTAAATTTGATAATTATCAGCACGATTAGTAAGTAAAGTAGTAGTAAAATCAATGCTATGATTAATTAAAAGTAATGGTGATGATAACGATAAAAGTGAAACAAGTAGTAGTAATAAAGAAAACTATGAAACAAGTAAGGGTAGTAATGATAAAGTAAAAGTATAAAGTAAAAAGTAAAAGTAAAATTATAAAGTAGTTAAAGTAATAATAATAGAGTAAAAGTAAAGTAAAAGTAAAGCAAATGATTATATTACTAACGATAATAAAATAATGATAAAGATTATGCTAGTGAAAGTAATAATGAATAGTATAGAGTAAAGTAGATTATGTTAATGAAAGTAGGGGTAGAAAATTATATAAATAACTATGAGCAAGGAGGTATGTAGTTAGACCCCCACCCTCATAAAGACAATATCAATACCCCCGCCTATCAAACAGGAAATTCAAACTTTTGACTACAAGAAAGAATCAATTTTCAACAACAAGAAAAGAAACAAGTTTTGGCATGGAACGGGTTCATGCTCTAGCTTAGGCTAGTTTTACTAATTTAAAACAATAGAGTTATGAAAACTATTAAAGTAAATCTCAGAGTTCAGAACGTACGTACTTTCACTAATGCAGAAGGTCGTCAGTACATTAATCTCATTACTGTTGAGCGTTTTCCAAAACGTAAAACAGACAAAGAGACTGGTGAGATAGTTGAGAGTGATACCAACGAGCTGATACTGTCATTAAAACAGTTCATGCATGTGGTCTATCTTACTCCAAACTTCTTGCAGGTGTACTTCAAGGACTTCGACAGAAAGGAATATACTGTTACTCCTGATGGAGTTTGGTATAGTCTGTTGCTTGGTGCAACTATTTCTGTTACCATTGAACGATATGAAGATGGTGATGTCTTCGTGAATGAAATCAGTGGTGAAGAAGAGGCTAGCGATGGTGTTAGTTACCATACTAGACTGAATACTATCAAGCTTGCTGCTTGTGGTCGCAAGTTTGCTCTTCGTGGTGAAGATGATGAGGATGCTGTTGAAGCTACTATTCTCGACCTTGAGAATACTACTCCAACTGTACACAAGTTTGCTGTCAAAGCAGAAGCTGAGAAGCCTGCTGAGTAATGAAATGCAAGAGTGGGAGAGAAATCTCCTGCTCTTGTTACTCATTGTACTTTTGACTACAAGAACAACTCAAGTTGACTACAATAAAGTCACAAGAGTTGACAACAAAAAAGAAACAAATTCTGCGTATCAAAATTAGAATACTTATAAGACTTTTTATAAGCTTTATAAGACTTCTTTTATTGATATTGCAAATGATAATGAATGTATAACTTAAATTATAGGAGAACTATATTATGAACTCATTTATTTTAAAGAGAAACTTATACAAAGTAAGTAAAGATTTGTTTGATATAACTAAAGATTTAGAGCATCTTGGTTATATTAACGATGATGCTAGAGGTGAAGCTGCTCTTAAAACTTATCTTTATAATACTAATGCTGTTAATCTTAATCATACTCAGTATTTGATTATGTTAGGTATTGCAAAGAACTGTTGGTATTTTAAAAGACCAATATTTAATTATTCTATTAGAAAGTTTTTAAATGGAAATAGATAATAATGTTGATTATGAGGATATTCTAGCTAATCTAGATGATTATGAATATCCTTATAATCATATTAATCGAAGTGATTTGTAGGTATAACATTAACGCGCACGCACGTACACGCACACACACGTTTATATAAAAAATAAATAAATATATTATAACGTAGTTATATATATTTATTTTTTATATAAACTTAGTCGAAGCTAGAACGTAGTGAAAGCTGAGGTGTTATTGTACTTACTAGTAATAACTATAAAATAAGTAATAATTATGATTAAACTAAATAGTGATAAAGGTAGAGAAATTGTAAGTGATTATATTACTGCTTTAAATGGTGATTCAGAAGCTATTAAATATGCTTATGATAAACGTAAAGCTGAGTATGACACTTATGATGATGAACTAAAAGCTAGTGTTGATAAGTGTTTTGATTGTATTTAATGTGTAACTGAAGGTGATAAAGTTAAAGATAGTGTTGCTGAGACAGTCCCACTTTCTCATCTTCTAATTACTTCTATAATTACTCTTTATCTTCCTACTCGTGTTCTTTATAGTAATAATATAAATAACACTATTAATGTTACTATTATAACTTATACTACTCATACTGTATCTCTTATACTATCTTATCTTTCAGTTAGTTACGTAAATAATAGTATTTATTTTACTATTCTTACTACTGCTATTGATACTATAACTGATACTTATACTAATTCGAATGTTTTACTTTTAAACTTATTAATGTTATGCTTTGGAAACAAAATACAATAGGTATTACTAAGAGTGATATTCTTTCACTTATTAATATAGTAAAGCGTGTTCATGCTATTAATAGTGATAATAATCTTAACGATACTGATAAATTCAGAGAAGTATTTGCTACTCTTGAAGACTATCCTGTTGTTGATGATTGTGATATTATCAATGATAATTTAATTGATATTGACGATAGTGATGATATAAATATTAAACTTATAGAAGAACTATGAACATAGATTTAATCAAATATATAATGAAGATAATAGTAGTACCAATGCTGTTATTATCTTTAGTACTTATAAGTCATGGTACTGATGACCATATAAGTTTTATAAATGTCATTGGTTTTATACTACTTATTATAAGCGGTAGTTATATAATTTGTAATGCTAAAAATAAAGATGAATAAAGACTTCCCATTTCAAAATAAATAAAGTTCTGTTACTAGTATGGTCTGTGAAGATAATACTAGTTTAATTAGTAATCGAGTTAATTAACAATATTATAAACATTTAAATTAAAGAATTATGAAAAGTTTTGAAACAGTGAGTGCTGAACTCAAGAAAGTTAAAGCTAACAATGTAGTAACAACTACAGTTCGTAACATCAATGTAACTGATATGACTACTTGGCAAAGAGTATCTATTACTCTTAATAATCCAGTTAAAGGTTATGTTGCTGATGAAGAAGGTAATTATTCTCAAGGAGAAGTAAATGTAATATTTGTTTCTTCCTTTAGTGTTATTGCTGCTTTCCGCAATAATCCTAAGACTGCATTTGCAGGTAATTATATTGCTGAACATCCTAATTGTTTGCAAGTTCTTCTTAGTGGTGCTAAGATTGAAATTGTTCAGGAAGCAGTTACTGAAGGTCAAGAGTATACTAATCCTTGGTCTAGTAATCCTACACCTACTCCAGTAGAGCATGATAGTTACTATAATCATATTACTAATATTATTGAACTTAGTGATGTGTCTGTAGAGCTATTGAAGGAGTTGGCTCGTATGATTATGTTCGGATAGTAATTATAAGTAGTAGTGCTAGAAATAGTGCTACTACTATTTATTAACTTAATAAGGAGAACTTATGTGTACAAGATATTATTTTGTTAGTAGCAGACTTAAAGAACGTGCTGATGGAAGTCTTATGATTTCTACTAGTATGGGTCTTAATCATGCTAAGAAAATTGCTAAGTCTAGATTTAAGATTTATGGTTATAAAGGTAGAATAGTTAATATTCATCCTTTTAATGTTAAGGCTGCTAGTATTGCTTAAAATATAAGTTAATCTAGCCGCCCCGTAGAAGATATGATAGATTAAATTCATTATCTTTGCATTGTAATTAATAATAACAGTTATGATACAAGATAATGAATTTGATTATAATGCTCAAGATATTGATGCATTCTGTACTAGTCACGATATTGATGATTATGACTTATTTGGTGAAATCATGGTTGGTGATGATGCTAGCTATGATGAACTTAGTGATAATATATTATACGAATAATTAAAACATAAGAGTATTATGAAAGAAAAAGAATTATCAGCTAATGATAAAAGACGTAGAACTACACTACGTAAAAAGAGTGTTGATGAATTAGTTAACATTATTCTTCGTAAGGATGATGTTGAACGTAGACTTAGTAAGTCTGTTGATACATTCAAGAAACTTCAAGTTACTAATGAAAAGAGAATAGAAACTCTTAAAGATTCTCTTAGTAAGAGTGAGGAAATTCAAGCTACTCAAGAGAAAACTATTTATTCACTTAATACAACATTAAGTAATAAAACTACTACTATTTCTACTCTTGAAGAGCATAATAAAGCTCTTTATGGTAGAATTGATGCTCTTGAGAAAACAATTAGAGCACGCAATAAAGAAGCACGTATATTATTTGCTACTATTGTTGCTCTTGTAATTAGTGTTATTATTCTATTTTTCATATAAAATCTGGTGTTTTACAAGTGTGTAAAAAACGTATTCATAAATTTATTCAAAGGATATACCACTATTGCTTGTGAAAGTAGTAGTGGTTTTTTTAATTTTAATAAATACAATTATGGAAGAAAATGTTATAACTGGCATTGTAATTGCTGGTAATATATATAATGTTATAGCTAATGGGGTTAAATGTCCTCAATGTGCTGTAAAAGACCTTTGTCTTAGAGGTAAATTAGGTAGTAAAGTGCAGTTCGACTGCGCTAGTGTTCATCTTGAAAAAGCAAGTTAATTATGAATAAAGATAGAACTAAACTTCCTAATGCTCCAAGTACTATTATTCTTAGTGATGATGTACTTGATGATATTTACTCTGATATGCAGGCTGACCAGGCAATTATGCTTGAGCAGTCCGGTCTTTATGAGTAAATTCGATTTTTGTGTATTTTCCTAGGTTTCACAGCTCTCAATTAATTTAGCTGATAAGTTTATCGGCAAATTAATTTGAGGGCTTTATATCGCAAAATAAAATATTAAATAAAATGATAATTGTAACTCAAGCTCAACTTAGGAATAAAGACACTGAAGCTATAATACTTCTACGTAATGAAATTAAAGCTAGTTTTAATACTAATGCTATTGATTATTTTACTATAAGTGCTGTAGCTGAAATTCTATATAATAAATTTAAACATAAGAACCATGATATAATATATCATACAGTTGTTTCTTATGACGGTATTAATAAACCATTTAAAATAAGAATTAATTATGCCAACAAAAAGAAATAATGAAGTCAAAGAATTTGCTATTGGTACTAAAATTGAATACAATGGTAAATTATATGAAGTAGTAGAAGAGTTATTTTGTGATAATTGTTCTATTGCTAATATTTGTACTAATGCCGAATTTACTAATATCAAAAAATCTGATAACCTTTTATCTAGAGAACAAAGATATAGTATATTTGGTGAATGCTCAAATTACAATAGAGCTGATGGTGCATCTGTGGTATTTAAAGAAGTTCCTAAAGATGATTCTAAATATGAATATTATAAGATTTCACCTTTATGGGCATATAATAATCCTGTTCAATTAAGACCTATAGAACTTGTTTTACCTAATGGTCATGAAATTGACGTAGAATCTAGTGATTTATCTAAAGGTATTATTCGTTTTAAACGTAAATGGTTAAGTCTTGAACAGATGTATAATATGGCTAAAGCAACTAATTATCATACTTATCTTAGTGAAATTAAAGACTCTACAGATGATAAATCATGTACTGTTAGAAATAAATTAATTGCTTTAGCTAATCTTATGGATATTGCTAGCTATTTTAATGGTGGTTGGGAATATGATATTACTAAAGAAGTTGTAGGTTATTCTATTGCTTATTATAAATTTGTAGAAAAACCGCATTATTCAGTTTGCAAACTTGATAAGTCTGTTTATACATATTATGGTAGTCCAGTATTTAAAAATGAAGCTGATGCACAGTATGTAATAGATAATCCTAATTTTAGAGACATTCTCGATAATATATTTAAAGTATGAGTTTGTATAAATATAATATAACTGTTAAAGTTGATGATGAAGATGATAAGTATAATGAAATGACTATAAGACTTGGTATTAAAACTGCTATTCAACGTCATTTACGTTTTGCTAGTCTTCATCATAATAGTAATGTTAACATAGAAAGAGATTTTAAAGTATAAAATTATGGGCGACGAAGATTTATATGTAGGTGATGTTAGAAACTATTATAATACACAACGTATAATAGTTAGAGCTGATGAACATCCAGGTTTAAT
>ULSI01050118.1_pt1 | contig 11503 bp, 9 predicted proteins | sample 1956211 | NCBI WGS metagenome assembly ULSI01 (sample SAMEA4835704, study PRJEB28245) | human gut metagenome | biome: gut microbiome; material: fecal sample | place: Denmark | collected 2008 | reverse complement strand
TTCGATAGAATTATATAAAATAATTTTGAACACCTACTTATTGATCTTATATGAACTGTTTGCTCGCAGCCGAAACTACTGCTTGTTCATGACCTCAATCTGTTGGCGCACGCTTTCCTCGTGAATGCTTTCGAACACTGCCTTGACAAAGTCGGCCGACATGCCGCAAAGCACACCCTGCGCACCGCGTTTGTAAAGAATTTCCGTGTAACGGTTCGTCTGCACCACCGTCATGTCGTGTTCGCGCTTGTAAGCACCAATTTCGCGGCTGATGCGCATACGCTTCGACAGGGTTTCGATAAGCGCATTGTCAATTTCGTCGATTTCGTGACGCATGGTGTCGAGGCTCTCGGTAGAATCGGTGATTTTGCGGATAACGAGTTTCGAAAGGATGAAGTCAAGCACGTCGGGCGTAACCTGCTGGGCCGCGTCGCTCCAAGCTTCGTCCGGACGGCAGTGGCTCTCGACAATCAGACCGTCGAAGCCCAAGTCCATGGCCTGCTGACAAAGCGGCGCAATCAGTTCGCGCGCACCGCCAATGTGGCTGGGGTCGCCAAAGATGGGTAGTCCCGGAATGCGGCGGCGCAGTTCGATGGGAATATGCCACATGGGCAGGTTGCGGTACAGGCGTTTTTCGTAGGTCGAAAAACCACGGTGAATCACGCCCAGGCGCGTAATGCCTGCCTGGTTGATGCGCTCCAAACCACCAATCCACAACTCTAAGTCGGGATTTACCGGGTTCTTCACCAACACCGGCACTTCGGCACCTTTCAGCGCATCGGCTATTTCCTGCATGGCAAAAGGGTTAGCCACGGTGCGCGCACCAATCCATAAAGCATCGATGCCTGCATTCAGAGCTGCCTCGACATGAGCGTGTGTGGCCACTTCGGTACAAACCTTCATGCCCAGTTCCTGCTGCACACGCTGCAGCCATGTAAGGCCCTCTTCACCAATGCCTTCGAAACCGCCCGGTTTGGTACGCGGTTTCCAAATGCCGGCGCGGAAAAGTTTTACGCCTTTACGTGCCAACTGGGTGGCAGTGGTCATTACTTGTTCTTCGGTTTCGGCCGAGCAGGGGCCGGCTATGATGACAGGACGTTTTTCGTCCTCGGGGTTTCCGGTGAGGTTGAGCGGAGTAAGATTGAGTTCCATATCGGAGAATATTAAAAGGATAGAGGTTTTAAAAAAATAAAGAAAATCAAGCCGGGCAGAACACGCTTTGAATGCGCTGTAAGGCTTCGGTAAGTTTGGCTTCGTCGGCACAGAGCGAAATGCGCACATAGCGTTGGCCGTTCGAACCGAAAATGAAGCCCGGCGTCAGAAACACGTGTGCCTCGTGCAATGCCTTTTCGGTAATGTCCTCGGCATCGTGGCAACTTTCGGGAATGCGTCCCCACAAGAACATGCCAACCTGGCCTTCGTCGAACGTACAGCCCAAGGCGTGCATGATTTTGCCGGCTAACTGACGGCGGCGGGCATACACTTCGATATTGGCCGCTTCGTGCCAGGCATCGGAGTTGTCGTATGCTTGTGCGGCAGCCAGCTGCAAGGGGCGGAAGGTGCCCGAGTCAATGTTGCTTTTCACTCGCAGAATCCAGCTGATGAATTGGGCGTTGGCGGCGAGCATGCCTACACGCCAGCCCGGCATATTGTGGCTTTTGCTCATGGAGTTGAACTCTATGCAGCAATCCATAGCACCGGGAATTTGCAGTATGCTCAGTCGCGCTTTGTTCAGAATGAAACTGTACGGATTATCGTTTACCACAATGAAATGGTGACGGCGAGCCAAATCTACCAGTTTCTCGTAAGTTTCCATCAATGCCGGGGCACCGGTAGGCATGTTGGGATAGTTTACCCACATCAGCTTCACACGGCTCAGGTCCATGTTTTCCAATTCCTCAAAATCGGGTTGCCAATGGTTTTCGGCGCGCAAATTGTAGTTGACGACCTCGCAACCCAGGAGTTTTGAAAGCGAAGTGTAAGTGGGATAGCCCGGATTGGGTACCAGCACTTGATCGCCCGGATTGACAAAGGCCAGCGTGGTGTGTAAAATGCCTTCCTTCGAACCGATGAGCGGCTGAATTTCGGTTTGCGGATTGAGCGTTACGCCAAACCATCGTTGGTAAAATGCCGCCATGGCCTTTCGCAGTTCGGGTATGCCCGCCGTGGGCTGATACCCGTGTGCCGAGGGTTTCTGCGCCTCGCGACACAGCGTTTCGATGGTTTCGGCCGAGGGAGGCAGGTCGGGACTTCCAATGGCCAGTGAAATAATGTTGCAGCCTTGTGCATTGAGCGCAGCCACCTCTTTGCCCTTGCACGAAAAGTAGTATTCGCTCACGTTGGACAAGCGGTCGGCCGGCTGTATGTGAATGGGATTATTTTCCTGCATATTCGCCTAAGATTTGAAGTTCGCGCATCAGCGGACGCACTGCATCAATGCTTTGAAGGTAGCGCGTGTAGTCGGCGTAGGTAACGTCAACATAGAACAGATATTCCCACTCGCGACCAATGATGGGCAACGACTGAATTTTAGTGAGATTGATGTGATAAAATGAAAAAATACTGAGCACCTGAGATAACGAGCCTTCAGCGTGAGGCAGGGCAAAGACCATGCTGCTTTTCGATGATTGTCGCACGTTGCGCAAAGCATCTGCGCCCCAGGGGGCGCTCATCACGAGGAAGCGCGTATAGTTGTGCTTGTTGTCCTCGATGCCCTGTTCCAGCACCTTCATGCCGTAAAGCGGAGCCGCGTCGGCATGACAGATGGCAGCGTGTCCCGCCATTTGTTTCCGGCTGATAATTTCGGCAGCTCCGGCAGTATCGACCGCTTCGACCACCTTTATGTCCGGCTTTCCGCTTAGGAAGTGTCGGCATTGTGCCAGTGCCACAGGGTGGGAGTTCACTTCGGTAATCGTATCCCAATCATCGTTGGGCAGACACATGATGCTGTGTTCAATGTGTAGCTTGTGTTCGCCTACAATCGTCATGCCGCTTTCGCGCAGCAGTTCGTAGTTGTGCAGCAAACTGCCGGCAATGGTGTTTTCAATGGCCATCAGGCCCAGGCAGTTGTTGTCGTTTCGCATTTCAGTGAAAATGTCCTCGAATCTTTGGCAGCAAACCAGTTCCACTTCTTCGTTGGCGAAATATTGGTGTGCGGCAATATCGTGGAACGACCCGCGTATGCCCTGTATGGCAATTTTCTTCATGAGTGATTCAACTTTCTTTCTTCCGACAGCAGATAACAAAAAAAGTCCCGTCTTCTTGCGAAGCGGGACCCTTATGAGTTATTCGTGTGTCAAATGTTTAATGTTGGCATACGGCATCCCGCTTCGCTTGTTCAGCAAAGTAAAAATAAAAGCCGTAAAAAAAGAATGCAGAAGCCAACATACGTAATTTGTTTATTTCAGATGTTTTTTGGGTATGCAAGTAGGCCTAAGCCCAAATGCACAGCAAAAGTAGTCATTAAGTGCGAGGCAGACAAGCAAATGGTCAAAAAAAGTAGCCTTGCCATGTGTTTTTTCTTTTTTCTGCGCCCGCTCTTTACATTTTTCTCACGCTTTGCGCAGTGAATACCGCCCCTTACATGGAGTAAAGTATTGATTTTTGAAAAAATATTAGTACTATGTATTGCAAGGTACTTAAAAAGTTCTTACTTTTGCAATGTCGATGCTTTCATGTCGGGATGAGTGCACCGTTTCCGTCGGGAAAGCATCGGTTGATTCTATCGAAAAACAAGAAAGAAAGTATGAACGTAGAAAATGCCAAATCGCAAATGCGCAAGGGCATGCTTGAATATTGCGTGCTGTTGCTGCTGAGCAGGGAAGCCGGCTATGCCAATTACATCATCGGGCGGCTGAAGGAAGCTGAACTGATTGTGGTGGAAGGTACGCTGTACCCCTTGCTGACGAGGCTCAAGAAAGACGGACTTTTGCAGTACGAATGGCGAGAGTCGACGCAGGGGCCTCCGCGTAAATATTATGCGCTGACCGATGAGGGACGTGCGTTTTTAAATGAATTGGACGGAGCTTGGAACGAATTGGCACATACGGTGTCGATTCTTAAAGAGTATGAGCCGCAAAAGTTCGCAACGATTGAAGGTGCGGCACTGAATGTGGTTCCGGCTGCGGAAATCGCAGAGGTTCCGGCTGAAATTGGGCCAAACGATTCAGCTGCGGTTTCGGCAGCGGAAATCACAGAAGTTCTGGCTGAAATTGGGCCAAACGATTCAGCTGAGTCTCCGGATGCGAAAGCCCCTACGACTAAGTAATAAATAATATGGGAAAACGAGTGGCGAACAAATCTTGTAGCCAATCTATTCAAATTAGATGAACACCTTCACCTTTAACAGACCTACCACATGAAAAAGAATAAAACCATCAATCTGTTTGGTTCGCTTTACGCCATCGACGAAGATGCGTGTAAGTTGCTCGAACAGTATTTAGACAATATGAAGCGCTATTTCAGTCAGCGCGAGGACGGCGACGAAATAGTTGACGACATTGAGCATCGCGTGGCCGAAATATTTACGGATATGCGCGCCGAAGGCATTCAGGCCATCAACATCGACCATGTGCGCGACATTATTCACCGCATCGGCAATCCCGAAGAGATGGACGATGAAACTCAGGCTGCAGAAACCGAAATGCCCCATGCTGAAACTGCAGAGCATGATACAGACGGTGAGAGCGAAACTCCGCATGATTCGACTAACGAAGTGCCGCCTCAGCCTCCTTTCCCGCCGACGGAAGATACCAGTTGGTTTCAGCGTATTGAAAACTGGTTATCGCGTCGTCGTTTGTTTCGCGACCCCGACGACATGATGCTGGGCGGTGTAACCTCGGGTTTGTGTCATTTCTTTGGTGCCAACGACCCCTTGCCCTGGCGCATACTCATGGTGATACTCATGGTATTCAGTTTCTTTACCGCTGGTATCATATACCTCATAGCCTGGGCCCTCATTCCGCAAGCCCGCACAGCCGAGGACCGTTTGCGCATGCGCGGCATTGAAGTGACGCCCCAGTCGCTCAACGATTTTTTGATTAAAGAAACGCAGGAGCACGCGAGTCAGCCGCCCATTCGCCCCACAAGTGTGCGCAGTTTGTTTTCCGCATTAGGCAGTTTGGTTGTGCTTTTCATCAAGTTCGCTTTGTTCTTTGTGTTTGGCGCACCGCTACTCTTTTTTGTAGGTATGCTGGGCTTTATGTTTTACGTGTTGATAGATACAAGTTCAAGCATTTGGCTTGCCGACATGTTTAATGAAAGTTTTGTTTCGGCCATACATTCTCCTGTATTTGTAGGGTCAATGTGGATTATCGGCATCAGCGGATTCATTGCCATGTTCATTCCCCTTGTGCTGCTGATACGCACCTTCAACCACGACCCAGAGAAAAGCCCCATGCGCCGCGGCACACGCTTCACGCTGATAACCATCGGCCTGCTTTCTGTACCGGTTTGCGTGGTTTCAATTATTTGTGCTGCAATCAAACTCAACACAATTGAGGAGCAAGAGGAAAGAAATATTGAATATCAGGATGGCTATTACATGAGCAGACACGACCGCCAATCTTTGGCGAAAAACAACTGGCAGGTAAAAACCTACGAAAACTGCAACGACCGCGAATGGCTCTATGTATCGGCGAATACTTTTTTCAGCGAAGACAATAACGAAAGCTATCTGCGTTTCATAAAAGGCCCTAAGAAAACGCCTATGCGCGTCAATATGCAGCGCACCGAGTATTTTGCCGAAGGCTACTATCGGCTCTGCGTAGTGGGCTATGCCAAAAGCAATGGTGCCTTTGTCTACGCCCAACCCGGCAGCGGTAACATTGTCCCCGTTGAAATTCCGACCGACAATGCCCAAGACAACGGCAATCTTAAGCACCTGACCCGTCATGAAGTGAGTCGTCTGAGTTTTGCTCCCGCCGAAATTGATTCAACCGATTGGAACAACTACATTCACCGTCGGCTGAGCGGTTGGAGCTATGCCGAGTCAGTACCCTTTTATCATAAAGGCGGCGACATTACTTACGGCATAACGAACATGCCCATCTTTGTAGGTCGTTCAGCCACGAGTGCCAGCGCCTGGAATTTTGGCGTTCGTTATATTGAAATAGTACCCTCAGCCCAAGCCCCCCTTTCGGCTACGCAAGAGCCAAAGGCCGCCAAACGTAAGCACACCGTTAAGCAGCAGTAGTTCGTAGCCAAAGGTGTAGTTCCAAAGGCGCGGCGCAAAGTAATCGAGCCAAGCACACACCAGGGGCGCAGCCAGACACACCAGCGGCACCCAGCGGTCAGTCACCCCATGCCGCGTGTAAAGCCCGAAGGCATACAGTCCGAGCAGCGGACCGTAGGTATAGGACGCCATGACATAGATGGCATTCAGTACATTGTTGTTATTGGCCAAGCGGAACAGAATCATGCAAAGCAAAAACAGCATCACCATTACCGCGTGTACCCGTCGACGTATGCGTCGTGCCTGTTCGGCCGTCAGGTTCCGTTCTTCAATGCGCAGCAAGTCGATGCATGCCGTTGTGGTCAGCGCAGTGAGAGCCGAGTCGGCACTCGAAAAAGCCGCCGCCACTATGCCTATGGTAAACGGCACCACCACCCACGCGCCCAATACCCCCGAACTCACCATGGCTGGCAGCAAGCCGTCGCCCGAAGGCATGGCCAGCTGTTCGTTGGCGCAGAGCGTTGAAAGCAGAATGCCCAATCCCAAAAACAGCGCATTCACCGGCAAAAAAGCCAAACCATAGACACACATATCCTTCTGCGCCTCGCGCAAATTGCGGCAAGTCAGGTTTTTCTGCATCATGTCCTGATCCAGTCCGGTCATCACGATGACAATGAATATGCCACTCAGAAACTGCCGCCAAAAAGCCTGTTTATCAGTCCAATCCCATTCAAACATTTTACACATGGGGCTCGATGTCACGGTGTGAATCACACCGCCGGCGTCGAGCCCCATTTTTTGTGCCGCCGCCACCGTGATGCCCACCGCCGCCAGCAGCAGGCAGAGCGTTTGCAAGGCATCCGTCCGCACGATGGTCAGTATGCCACTTTGCCGCGTGTAGCCCCAAATCAGCAGCAGCACGATGCAAGCCGTAGCCGTGAACTGCACAAAGCCATTGCCAACCAAAGGCTGCACCACGAAAGTAGTAATGACGCTGCACACCAAAAACAGCCGCGCAGCCCCTCCCGTGAGTTTGCTTAACAGGAAAAAGAGCGAACCCGTGCGTCGCGTGTTTCCCCCGAAGCGTTGTCCCAGGTAAGCATAAATGCTCGTCAGCCCCAGTTTGTAGTAAAGCGGAAGCAGCACCAGCGCCACAATGACATAGCCCACGATGAATCCCAGGCACATTTGCAAATACCTCATGCCGCTTTGTTCAGCCCAGCCCGGCACCGACACAAAGGTCACCCCCGAAATGCTCGCCCCAATCATGCCAAATGCCACCATCCACCAGGGCGACTGTCGGCCCGCCCGGAAAAAAGCATCGTTCGTTTGTCCGCCGCGTTGGCTGCTGCGGTGCGATATGAACCAAAGTATCAGGAAGTAAGCCACGAGGGTCAGTGGCATCAGAAAAAGTAGCATAGCTGAAAGGATTGTTTTTTAAAAAACTGAAACTATAAAAAATGGGTACGTTCACTTCACGCTCCATGCGTGTCAGCGACGTACCGATAGTTCGATAGTATGCAATCAAATAATTTTGAGCACCTACGACATTAACCCGAATAAAGTGCTAAGCATTAAGCTCGATGCACTGAGCGTGAGCACGAGAATGATGTAAATAGCAGACACTATAAAACTCGATAGTGCTGCATAAATGCACCATTGTTTCGCTTTAGCCGAAGCACGCATAGCTTCATCGTAAAGCCCCATTATGTAGTAATCGTTTACTTTCGTTGAGTACACAATAGCCACGATACCCAAGGGCAAACAGCATAACACGGTTGAAAGTATGCTCCAAACCAAGTAGTTTTTAGGCAGAGGCGGTTTGTCTCCCGTTGGTCGCGCATACGGATTTGGTTGTTCGTAGTAATTCATAAAGTCAAAATATATTATGTAGTAAGGAAATGCCATGCTTCACTTCGTGGGGCAAGTCCGATGTATGAGCAGGAAAATTCATTCGGCCGATGCTCAAACCAGCAAATAGCTCCATGCCGTTCCGTTGGTCACCAAACCCAAAATAAGCGAGATGATGCACCATTGGCGTGCGCCCATCGAAGCACGGAGTGCCTCATTATAGTTTCCGCTCATGTAGTAAGTGTCAACATTCGTAGCTTTGACAACGGCCACAATGCCCGTCGGTATGCAGCACAATATCATAGCCAGCACGCTCCACAGCAAATACGTATCGGGGCGCGGCGGCATACGGTGATTGTTGTAGCCGCCATATTGGCTGCTGCGCTCCTCATTTCTTCCGTACGGATTCTGCTGATGGTGCATTTCGCCATACGCGTAATGGGGCGCATTGCCGTAAGCATGGCCCCCGTTCGGTGGCGGAGGCGATTGGTTACAGCTCCTTGGTTGGAAAAAAGCCTTCAGTTCAGGCACCGTGTAAGCCGGAGCCCAGTCGGCCATTCCCGTACACCACACCAAAGAATTGGGTGTAACGCCATTTTCGGCAAAGCGTTCCGGGCTGATAGGCCCCTGTTGCTGGTTATGATGGTCAAGGTAAAAGTAATTGTTCATATCAAGCAGGTCGAAAGTTGTGTAAGTATCTTTTCTTCAAGATGAAAAGGTCGAAAGCAAAGGTACGAAGTGAATTCTAAACAAAGTGCTGTTTGTACCGAAAAAGCAAGTACACTCCTCATATTCCCATGACATTTCGCACAATCCACCAAATACAGAACACCCCGATGTAAATCAGACACGCCGTGCGGCTTTCAAACACGTTGCGCCATTTTCGCTGCCATTCACCGCGAAGCACAAACTGTCCCACCATCAAACACAAGGCATACGGGATAGAATAAATGAGCATACGGTTGTAGGCCCAAGCCTCAGCCCAATGTCCGTGAAGGGCAGCATGCGTGGCACGCAAAAAACCACAACCGGGACAGCTGTAGCCTGTTGCCAACTTAAAAGCGCATTTGGGCATCAGCACATAGTTCACGGGGTTAAAGCTGTAAAGCGCAAGGAGCAGCACCAACACCACCCCGGCCCAAACATATTTGTTCGTTAGCCACCGACTGAGGAAAGCGCCGATTTTTATTTTCATAGTGAAAGCATACAAATTGTGTTCAGATAGCGAAGTTACGCATTTTTACCCGACAATCGCATTTTTGTCATAGTTTAATTCTGCCTATGATGCTGCATGCCTGAGGCCACAGCATCATAGACAAGTAGGTGTTCAACATTATTTTTACATTTGAACCAGCGTTATTGTACAGAACAAGCAACTACAGGCTGGTACTTCAAACGAAAGAAACACTTATTCCACCGTGATAAAATCCGAAGCAGCCGTGCCGCAAAATTCGGGAGCAAATTCACTCGTGATGCGCGAAATGCCAGTGGCATAAAGTCCGCTGCGGGTCACAAACAATTCTTCGGTCAGTCGGTGCGTGCCTTTGCTCACCTTTTCGATGAAAAAGTCCGTTGCGGCATCACGCACCACGCGGTAAGCCGGCAAACTTTCGTTCCACACATAGCCTGAGAGCGGTGCCGCAGGTTCCAAACATCCCGGACGCGAAGCATCGACGCGCACAAAGTCGAAGTCGCGGTCGGCTTTGAGCGTCAATACCTGACGGATGCGGTCGCCCTTCGTCAGTTTCACGCCGTCGGCCTTCAGCGGCATCCAGCGGTTGCCGCGTTTCACTTCGAACGTACGCGCAATGTGCAGTTCGCGGCCTTCAGTTTTCACTTCCGTTTCGGGCAAGGTAAAGGTGGCATACACGCTGCCCCACGACAATCCGCCCGACGATTTGTCGAGCTGAATGCTGCTGCTTGCCACAACAGAGGGGTCAGTAAAGGTGTGCTTAAAGTAACCCACCGAATGCGGTGCCTGTACGTTGGCCGAAGCCTGCGTAGCCACCACTTTCCGGCCTTTTTTCAGGGCAAAGCCAACGGGTACATTCTTTTGGGTTTGCACCGGCGAACCTGCCGCATTGGCCGACATCAGCAAGGCATACACCGCATCGGCTGTGGCGCGCGATGTTTCCCACATTTGCGTGCGCTTGGCCTGCAGCAGCCACAGGCGCAAAGCATGGGCGTCGGCCTCACGGTCAAAGTGTGTCAACGCTTCGATGGCTGCACACTGGGTGGGAATGCGGTATGCGTTCCACGACCATTCGGCGCGTGGCGTATTGAACCAGCGACCCTTTTCGGGCGAAGCCACGGTATATTCCATCAGGCTTTGCAACGTCAGTTCGCTCTCGGCTTTTTGTTTGAAGTAATCGAGGCAAATGGCCGATAATGCCTTGCCGTACATCGTCAGTTCCCGACGGCACAAGGCCATGCGTTGCAAAATAAAGTCAACGTTGTAGTCGGCCTTTTCGTTTACGAGCGTAAGCAAATAAAGGTAACGAAGCTGCAATTCCGTAGGAGCCATTTTATGGCCGCTTTTCTTTTCGGCCTGTTCCATCTGCTTCACCTGTTTGGCCGTTTGTTTTTTCAAATAGGCCAAAGCCTTGAGCAAAAGTTGTTTGCCCTCGTCGTTGGGGGTGAGGCGGTCAATGCGTGCCAGCAAAATAGCCACATCGGTAGTAATGTAATCATTGCCCGGCATACCCGGATACCAGCTCCACGCTCCATCCTCGCGTTGCAAATCCTTCAGTTTGCCAAGCGCCGTGATGCGGTTGGCGGCGTTCCATTCCTCGTCGAACAGGCGTTTCAAGTTCTTCGTACGTTGCTGGTTTTCCATTTGCCGCTGTAGCCAGGGGGTGTCGTCAGTCAACCCCTCGCCTTGCAGTTTGGCCAGCACGTCCACCTCGTTGGTGTGCTGTTTGAGCCAGGCCGACACATCGGGCAAGGAAGATGCCACCTGCTGACCGAGGGCCAGGGCATAAAAACGGGTGGCCCATTCCGTGGCACTGATGCTGCGGGCATTGCCTGCCAACACGGACAGGGCACTCACGGCATACCAGGTGGGGTTCGACGCCACTTCGACGATGAGCGAACGCTGCGTAGCGGATTTCGAGTCGAACAGCGTGTCGATGCGGAGCGTAGTTTCGCCGGCTTCGTGCAGGGTGAAAGGCAGGGTGCGGGTCACTTCGGTGCGTTCGTCCAGCACGGGCAGAAAATGTTCCTCGCCATCGCTGAATGCGCCGCTTTCGCCCGTCACGCGGCAAACCAGCATATCGGCCTGCGACGTGTTTTCGTAAGTAAAGGTACACACCGCTGTTTGGGTGGCCTCAACGGTAAGTTCCTGCTTGAGCGTAAGGGGGTTATGGTTTTCGTTCAGCGCATTGGCCAGCGTAAGCACCACCTTTACGTGCTGCGTGTTGTCGGTCAGGTTCGTCACCTGAACGGGCAGTTCGATACGGTCGCCGCGGCGCACAAAGCGTG
>ULSI01049851.1_pt1 | contig 11578 bp, 10 predicted proteins | sample 1956211 | NCBI WGS metagenome assembly ULSI01 (sample SAMEA4835704, study PRJEB28245) | human gut metagenome | biome: gut microbiome; material: fecal sample | place: Denmark | collected 2008 | reverse complement strand
GCCGGTCAGCGGGTAGGAAAGCCCTCCCGTCGCGAGCACCACCGCCCGCGCCCGGACTTCCCTGCCGGAGATCAACGCTCCGGCGCACCTGCCGTCCTCGATAACCAGTCTGGTGCAGTTCCCGCGTATTATCTCCACGTTCAGCCTGCGGAGCTGATTTTCAAGCGCGTTAACCACGTCGCCCGCCTTGTCGGAAACTGGGAAAACGCGCTGTCCGCGCTCGGTTTTCAGCGGAACTCCCAGCCCCTCGAAATACTCCATCACGTCCGCGGGGGAACACTTCGAAAGCGCGCTGTAAAGGAACCTGGGGTTTCGCGGAACGTTTTTCAGCACGGTCTCGGGATCGCAGTTGTTCGTGATGTTGCAGCGCCCCTTGCCGGTTATCCCGAGCTTCCGCCCGAGGGATTTCCCGTGCTCCGCGACGGCGGCGGAAAGTCCCGTTTCAGCAGCGCGGGCGGCGCAGTACATTCCGGCTGCTCCGCCCCCGATTATCAGTATATCAAACATCTTTCTTGTAAACGTCGTTGTTATCCCAGAGGGTCTCCAGCTTGCGGAAGGTCTGCTCCACGCGGCAGCGGTTGCGGTTGGAAACGGATACGATAAGCGCGTTGAGAAGGCTCATCGGAGCTACCAGGCTGTCCACGAAGCTAACCATGTCGGAATAAGCGCACAGCGTCGTGTGAGCGTATTGCGCCAGCGGGGAATTCTCGCTGTCGGTGATGGCGATTATCTGGGAGCCGCAGTCATGCGCGAACTTGCACGCGTTGATGGTGCTCTTTGCGTACCTCGGGAAGGAAAGCCCGATGAAAACGTCCCCCTCGCCTATGTGGATCATCTGCTGGTAGATCTCGCTGGTCGCAACGGAGCCGATGAGCGTCACCTTGTCGAATATCAGCCTGAGATAGTAGTGCATGAAGCTTGCAAGAATGCCGGAACTCATAGCGCCCTGAATGTAGACGCGGCGGGCGTCCACGATGGTGTTCACGGCGTTGTCGAAGGCCTCGCGGTCAACGTTTTCGAGGGTATGGCGTATCTTATCCATATCCTGGGTGAGGACTCCTTCGATGGGGTCGAGGTCGCCGATACGGCTTCTTGTAACGTCCATGCGCTGAATGGAGGTCAGGCGGTTCTTTATGTGGCTCTGGAGCGAGCGCTGGAGCTGCGGGTAGCCCTCGTAGCCAAGCTCGATAGCAAAGCGGACAACGGTGGATTCGCTGACGTTCACGGCGTTGCCGAGCTTGAGCGCGGTCATGTACGCCGCCTTTTCGTAGTGGTTGAGAATATAATTCGCGATGAGCTTCTGACTTTTTGAGAAAGTCGGCATCATCTGTTCTATCTGTTGGAGAAGATCTTCCTTCATTCCTGCACCTCTTTGTGTGTGTTTTTCTGTAAATAATTCATGCGATTTCCCAGACGGGAAACCGCTCCTGCTTATATCATACACCATTTGCAGATTTTTTGCAAGCGGTTTTAAAAAATCTTTTATAAATCAAGAACCATAGCAGGTTATTTTTCCCTTTTGTTCACCAATAATGTGTAAAGGCGGAGGTATTTCGCCGCCGCCTTTGAAAGCACAACATCGGATTTACTGCAAAATCACTCGAGGTATTCTCCGACTATCCGCACCATCATATCATTGAGCTTCTCGACATCGTAGCTGCCGATGGTGGGTTCTATGTGGTCGTACCCTATGCCGCTGTCGTTGGTGAGAAACGTGTAGGTGCCGCCGGTTTTCAGCGCCATGCTCCGCAGCAGGTACTCGCAGGACTTGTCAACGCCGCTCGCCGCCACCGGAACTATGCGTATGCCCTTTTCAGCGGCTTCGCCGACGTGCTTCACCGTTTCGTCGATTATCTGCACGTCCCCGTGCGGCGGAGCGTCCAGCACAAGGAACATCACCTTAACGGAATCCTCGTCCCAGTTGTGGGAAACCGCGCTCTTCAGCGCCGTGTGCACCGCCTCGGGAGTGTCCCCGCCGCCGTCAGCGGTCTGCTCGGATATCGCCGTTACCGCCGCCGCGAGGTCGGTGGTGAACGGGTATTCCCGCACTACGTACTCGTCGCCCTCGTCGCGGTAGAAATTCACGCTTATCCGGGTCGGGACATTCGCGTTTTCACTGCGGATACGCGTCACCACGTCCTCAAGTTCGCATATCAGGTACTCAAGCTCGTCGCCCATGGAGCCTGTGGCGTCGCACATTATCATCAGGTCGAGGGACTTCGGAACGGGCTCAGCCGCGCCGTCCAGCGTGAATTCCGGCTCGATGCTGCCGTTTACTGTCTCCGTGAACGTCTGGGTGCTGCCGCCGTATTCCACGGTGAATTCCTCGGCGCCGCCGGACATTTCAGACTTCGCCCAGAACAGGTACGCCCTGCCCTTGTTGTCGGTGACTGCGGAAGTCCCCATTCCGGAGACCTTCGCGCCGGAAACCGCAGCGCCGGAGCTGTCCCTGACCGTCACAGCCGCGCGGTACTCCATTCCGGTGCGCCAGGTCTCCAGGTATCCCGCCCAGTCTGCGCCGTAGTTGTTGCTGGAATACAGGCTGTTCCAGAAGTCCCAGTTTTCGTTGTCGTTCCACTCGCCGCCGGTCAGGAGTCCCGCGCGCGGGTCTATCCACGGCTCCTCAGGCTCTATCGGGTCTATGGGTCCGATGGGGTCGATAGGGTCTATCGGAACTAACGGGTCTGTCGGCCCGGGGCAATCTGCAAAGCCGTCAGCCGCCGCCATTTCTGCGTCCGCGAATTCTTCCCCTTCCGGCAGCGCCATGCCGCTGTCACCGCTCTTAACTCCTCCGATGTCGGTGGGGGCGTAGTCGTCTGAGGGCGACTCATCTGCGGAGTACTCCGGCGCAGCAGTTGAAGGCGCGGCGGTAGACATAACCGGAGAAGAAGCCGCTGAATCAGCGGAACTAACCGGACTAACCGAACCTGCTGAACCGCCTGAACCACCCGAATCAGCAGAAGCCGCAGAGGAATCCGGGACGGAAACGCCAGCTCCGGAAGCTCCGGGAGTTCCGTACTCCGCGGAGCTTGCAGGGCTTGCGGAACCTACGGAACCTACGGAACCTACGGAACCTGCCGAACCCGCTGAACCCGTCAAAACCGCCGAACCTTCCACAGAGTTTCCGCCGGAAGAACACCCTGTAAGCAGCGCCGCAGCCGCCAGCAGAGCTATAACAGAACGTCTTTTCATAATCACCATACTCCTTTCGTGGGGGGGCATTTGTATATAATACCAGGAACTCCCTGAAAAGGTTGCATTGAAATTCAGATACGCAGGCTTATAATAGGTATTATATATGACGATTGTGTAAAATGCATATAAATTCTCCCGGTTCATCAGGGCGCATTTTTTCCCGGAAAGGCTGAAATTATGCAGAAATCCTGCAATTGGTTGAAAACTCATGTTTATGTTGATTATTTTGTTGAAAGTTTTTTGTGTAATCTTCACAAGTGCAGGGCGAAATGAAAATGATTTATTCTGCAAAAAACTGAAAATCAGCGTTAAAAGTGTTAAATTTCAATTTTTGTGTTGACGGCTGAATCATTTTTGGATATACTATAACCAAGAGATAAGGGATAAGACAGCACAGAGCTGCGATCCCACCTCAGGCAGTGCATATAACGGCAGTGCAGAACAAAGAAAGATAATACAACGGAAGTTCACTTCCGGCATTACGGCAGAACTTTTTTAGGAGGTTTTAAACTATGTGCATGAAAGACGTAGAAGTAAAGAACCAGGTTGGTCTCCACGCAAGACCCGCAACTTTCTTTATCCAGAAGGCTAACGAGTACAAGTCTTCCATCTGGGTCGAGAAGGAAGAGCGCAGAGTAAACGCAAAGTCCCTGCTCGGTATCCTCTCTCTCGGTATCGTTGGCGGCGCTAAGATCCGCATCATCGCTGACGGCAGCGACGAGCAGCTCGCTGTTGACGGCCTCGTTAAGCTCGTAGAGAGCGGCTTCTCTGAGTAATCTGACTCGGGACATATAAGCGGCGTTTCGCTGCAAAGAATCAGGATTTAGGGGCAGGATCCGTTCATACGGTTTCTGCCCTGATTTGTTTAGGCAGTGTAAATCGTTTACACACGCAATTTCGGAGGATCTATGAAAAAGACCATCGCCGCAGTTCTCGCGGCTGTTTCCATCTCCCTTGCCGCAGGCTGCGCAGCGAATCTCCCGGCGGGCTACGACAAATTCACCGCCGCACGAGAGAAATACGAAACCCTCAGCAGCGGCAGAGTGACCATGACCGACCTTACCACCGGCGATGAAATAATGCGGTTCAGCTTTTATTTCAACGTCAACGACGAGATGGTGTTCAGCTACTGGGGAAGCTGGCAGGGCGAAGAACAGCAGGCGTACAGCGACGGCGCGGAATTTTTCTACAAGGAATCCGGGGACGAGAAGTGGACGGTCATCAGCTCCGACGACGACGGGTACATCTACAACGTGTACAACCGCGGATACCGCTACCCCTACGCGGAGGGCAGGCTGTTCTTCCTTGCCGGGGAGGCTGTCCGGAACGCGGGGATAATCGAAAGCGGCGACGGTCCGACATCCATCACCTACACCTACGACCCGGAGAAGCTGAATTCCGCTTCAATGCCCGGCGTGCAGGAGGATATCCAGAGCTTCGAAAGGCTGACCACGACCCTTGAGATCGACCAACAGGGATATCCGTCGAGCTTCACCGAGGACGGCTCAGTAGTCACCGCCGCCGGAGAGGTCATGGACTTCAGCGTGCGTATCGACATCTCCGATATCAACGATGTCTACGACGTACAGAACCCGGTCGGCGAGATCTACAAGAAGGGCGAAAAGCCTGACGAAAATTCGGAAAGCTCAGGAAATTCGGAAAGCTCCGAAAGTTCAGAAAACTGATAAATTACCGCCGGAATGCGCTGATTACCGCGTTTCCGGCGGTTTTGTCTGAAATTTCCGTGAATTCGCTTCAGGCGGTTGCAAATTTCCCGGAAGTGTGCTATAATATTTCATAAGTGTAGAAAATAACGCAGTACTTTGTTAAAAGTAATGGAGATAATATGAGCAACGAAAATCCAACGAGCACCCGCGTCAGCGCAGGCGCTTTATATGACAACACGTCAGCCGCCGGGGAATACCTGTTCTCGGTGATGATGGTCATGCTCGCCGCGCTCGGAAAGGCGCTGGCAAGGCTGTTCGCCGCGATAGACCGCCGTCTGGGCTGGCTCGGCGGCAAGATACTCAGCGGGCTGAAAATCCTCGGCGAGAAGATAGCCTCGCCGTTCCGCAGGTACGGCATGGCTTTACGAATGGGCTGCGCCGACATACGCCGCGCCCATGCAGACGGGATCGTACCGGCGTGCATAGCTGGTTTCCGCATGGTAGGCCGCATTCTGTTCGGAAAGCGCGGACTTGCAGTCACGCTGTGCAACTGGGCGCTTCCGATAATTAGCTGCGTGTTCCTGTTCAGCGTGGTGACATACGCCAACAGCATGACCTACGCGCTGAGGCTCTCTGTAAACGGCGACCTGATGGGCTACGTTTCAGACGAGACGGTGTTCACCGAAGCGGAAAAAATCGTGCAGCAGAGGATAACCTACCTCGACAGCAACACCGAAATGTTCAGCTTCAACAGCGACTACACCGTTGAAATGGTGGGCTACGGCTCGACTATGACAAAATACCAGCTCGCCGATAAAATGCTTCAATCCATGGGAGCCGAGATCTCCTACGCATACGGAATGTACATAGGAAACTCCTTCTACGGAGCGCTCGAAACCAAAGACCGCGTAGACGCAGCTCTTGAGGACCTGCTCGACCAGTACCGCGAGGGCGGCGACGAGACCGTACAGTTTGAAAGCGAGATAAGCTACGAGCCGGGGCTGTACCTTACGGAAAGTATCGTCAGCGAGGACTCGATAATAAAGCTCATCACCTCTAAAAAGAGCGTTGCGGCGTACTACACCGTGGTCGATGGAGATTCCCCCTACGGAATACTCGACAAGCTCGAAATGTCCGAGGAGGAGGTCGCTCTGCTGAACCCCGGTTTCTCAATGGACAGCTCGCTGTTCATCGGCGATAAGATCCTGATAAACCAGGAGGAGCCGTTCCTTGCGGTTTCCGTCACGAGGACCGAGACCTACGACGAGCGCACTCCCTACGACACCACGTACACCGAGGATTCCACGCATTACGAAGGAACCTCCACGATAGTGCAGGAGGGCGTAAAGGGAACCGAGCGCGTTACCGCGAACGTTTCCTACATCAACGGCATTGAGACCCGCCGCAAGGTCATCGAGAGAGTAACTATAGAGGAGCCTACGACCGAGATAATCTCCATGGGCACAAAGGCAAAGCCTGCGGGAGTCACCGCTACCATACCGGATAACATGCCTATCGGACAGTTCCTGTGGCCGGTCGGCGGCGACGGCGGTCAGATCTCCGAGATGATGTACGGCTACGGCGGATACTACGGTCACAGCGGCATTGATATCTCCGCGCCGTACGGAACGCCTATCTACGCCGCGGAATCCGGTACGGTCATCCTGGCGTCGTGGTACTACGGCTACGGAAACTGCGTAATGATCCAGCACGCGAACGGCATGGTGACGGTCTACGGCCACGCAAGCTACTTGCACGTTTACGTAGGTCAGCAGGTAACTATGGGCGAGGTCATTGCGGACGTTGGTTCCACGGGACAGTCCACCGGCAACCACTGCCACTTCGAGGTGAGACTCAACGGAATGAACGGCATGCGCCTCAATCCGATAAATTACCTCCCGTGGCACAGGAGAGCCTCCTGGTGCGTTGAGTACTGATAATATTAAGGAGCTGCATATTTCATGCAGCTCCTTTTTTACTATAGGTCGCCTAAAAAAATGGGAGCTGTTTTCGCAGCCCCATTTTAATTTTGCAGTCGATATCACACAAGGTATTCCCGCACAGCGGCGGCAAAATAGAAGCTCCCGCCGAAGTACATCAGACCGCCCTCGCGGTCGCGGCGCGCAAACTTGAGAGCCTCACGGGGAGAATGGAATATTTCCGCCCCGTCAAGCCCGGAGATGCGGCGCAGTTCCTCCGCAGGAACCTCCCCCTCGGAGAAGCCGTCGCAGAAATACACCCTGTCGAAGCAGGGCAGTATTTCCTGTAGAAACGCGCGGTGATCCTTCGTGTTCATCATGCCGATGAACGCAGTCCGGCGCTCGTACCCGGAATCCTCAAGCGCTGAGCGCACCGCCCTTGCCGCCTGCGGATTGTGTCCGCCGTCAAGCAGTATGTCCCCGGGGAGCAGCTCCATTCGCGCAGGGATCCTGGCGCGCTCTATGCCCATCGCGATGTGCGCCGGAGTTACTCCGGCGCAGGTCAGCGCCTCTATCGCTGTAAGTGCGTTCGTTACCTGGTAGGCTCCGCCGAGGTTCAGGCGGTACTCCTGCCCCCTGTAGCGGAATCTGCTGCCGCGAAGCCCGGGCTTTTCCAGTATCTCCAGCTCCGAGCGGTCGGGAGTTATCAGCCTTGCGCCAGTCTGTGCGCAGCGTTCGCGGATAACCTCCATCGCAGGCCCCGGAATATCCAGTGCCGCAACAGCGTTACCGCCCTTTATTATGCCGCATTTCGAACGCGCTATCTCCTCCACGGTGCCGCCAAGTATCTTCGTGTGGTCAAGACCTATCGAGGTGAAAACCGCGCACTCCGGCTGCTTTATCACGTTCGTGGAATCCAGCGTGCCGCCGATACCCGCTTCCAGCACTACCCAGTCCACCTGCTTTTCAGCATAGAAGAGGAACGCCGCCGCGTTAAGTATCTCAAACTGCGAGAATTCGAGACCGCCGCACTGCTCCGCTGCGTCGGTCACCTTGTTCAAGAGCCGCGCAAGGTCGGCGCAGGAGATCTCGTACAGCCCGTCGGGGTAGCCTATCGCTATGCGCTCGCATACGCTGCGGACATAGGGCGAGGTGAATTTCCCCGCGGTGAATCCCGCCGCGGCAAGCGATGAGGCGCAGAACTCCGCTACGGAACCTTTGCCGTTCGTACCCACGATGTGGATATAGCGCAGATTATCCTGAGGGTCGCCTAGCTTATGGCACAGAGCCTCGAACCTGGACAGATCCTTCACCGGTGCGCCAAAGTGCGAGTACTGCCCCAGGAACTGTTCAATTTCGCCGCATCCGCAGTTCAGTGCCAGCCGCATTCGTCGTAGTCCTTCCACTTCTCATGGTAGCGCATCTCGTCTGCGAGCTTCATGCAGATGTAAGCCACCGCGCCTGCGACAACGATCACAGCGCCGATTATCGGGATAACTACCTTAGCGGTAGGGCCGATATTCTTCTGAACTCTTTCGTGAATAGTTTTCATAGAATTACGTTCCTTTCTGTAATAACCTGTCGTTATTCGCCTGAGAGTAATTTATACAGTTCCTTGCGGGAAACGCCCGCCGCCTGCGCGGCAGTCTTGCATGCCTCGGACAGCTTCATGCCGCCCTCGGCGTAGCCCCTTGCAAGTTCCGCTGCCTGCTCGATGGACATTTCCTCCGGTTCTTCCGGAGATGCTCCCTCGAGCACGATGACGTACTCGCCCCGGGGGTCGGTCTGCTCGTATAGCTGTATCAGCTCGCCGAGGGTCCCGCGCAGGACTTCCTCGTGCAGCTTCGTGAGTTCCCGGCAGAGAGCCGCGCGGCGCGTTCCGCCGAGAGCCTCCGCGAGATCCGCGAGGGTCTGCCGCAGCTTGTGCGGAGCCTCGTAGTATATCAGCGTGTGCGGGAGCTTCGCTGTTTCGGCAAGCCGCTGGCGGCGCTCCTTCTTATCCACCGGCAGGAACCCTTCAAACGCGAAACGCGCGGTGTCTATTCCGGATATTGCAACGGCGGCGATCGCAGCGTTGCAGCACGGGACGGACTCCACCGGGACGCCCTGCTCATAGCAGCGCTGAACGAGGTATACCCCCGGGTCGGAAATGCAGGGCATTCCGGCGTCGCTTACCAGCGCAACGGAGTTCCCTCCGTGCAGCAGCTCGAGGATCTTTGCGCTTTTTTCCGCTTCGTGTGGCTTGTAGTAGCTCAGAAGCGGCTTTTTTATTCCGAAGTGGGTCAGCAGCCGGAGCGTTACCCGGGTATCCTCGGCGGCGATATAGTCCACGCTTTCCAGCGTTTCTATGCCGCGCGGTGAGAAATCTGAAAGGTTCCCGATAGGCGTGCCCACAACGTAGAGCTTACCTGTTTCAGTCATATAGCCTTGTGTACTCCTCGGTGTAGGATTTATCGTCGTTGCGCAGTATCATGGGCTTCTCGACGATCATGCCGGACTTCCCGCCCTTCTTTCCGGTCACGAGGAACAGCCACGGCTTGTCGAGAATGCTGTTGAACACGAACGTAATGCTCTTCGGCTCGATTTTGTTCTCGCGCATGGAGTTCAGCACGTCCGCGAGGCGCTCGGGGCGGTGGCACATCTTCAGCAGACCTCCGTATTTCAGGAGCTTCCCCGCTGCACAGCACACGTCGTCGATGTTGCACATCAGCTCGTGCCGTGCGACCGCCTGTGGTCTTGCAAGCTTCTCAAACCCGGAGCCGCTCGTCATGTAAGGCGGATTCGCGGTGACGATATCCATTGTCTCAAAGCCGATCTGGCTCTGCTTCAGCTCGCGGAGGTCGGCGAGGACCGGCTGGAGCCTGTTCTCAAGATGGTTTTTCTCAACGGACATCTTCAGCAGCTCGATCGCTTCCTCCTGTATATCCACGGCGTAGATAAGGTGCGGCTTTACGTTCTTGCAGAATATCAGCGGGATTATTCCGCAGCCGGTGCACAGATCGCAAACCACGCTGTCGGGCTTTACGTTCGCGTAGTACGCCAGCAGGAAAGCGTCCGTGCCGAAGCGGTGATCCTCGGAAACGTACATCGTAAGCGGTCCCAGGGTGAAGGTTTCAGTTTGCATATAATTGCTTTCCTTTCATGTGATTTATCCGACGATTATCTGCCCGTCGGGGTAAACGATGTTCTTGCGTTTTGCGGAGTTCACAAGCATTGAAAGCACCAGCGACACCGGGCCAACGCGCCCTATGAACATCGTGATTATAAGCAGTATACGCCCGGGTGTTCCGGAAATTTCAGTTATCCCCGCGGAAAGTCCCGCGGTAGAGAACGCCGACACGGCTTCAAACAGGCACTGAACTCCCCGACCGTCCTCGGGCAGCGTGAAATACAGCACCGAGAAGCAGAGGATAACAGCCGTCAGCGAAAGCAGCGTGACGGTCAGCGTGCGGTAGACCGCCAGCTTGTCTATCTTGTGCTTCATGATCTCAACGTCGTTCTTGCTCTGCATATAGGAAACCACGGTCATAATCAGCACAAGCAGCGTGGTGGTCTTGATACCGCCGCCGGTGGAAGCCGGAGAGGCTCCGATGAACATAAGTATGCAGGTCCCGAGCTGTGAAAAATCCGACAGGTCGTCTATCGGCACGGAGTTGAACCCGGCTGTTCTGGCGGTAACGCTCGAGAAAAACGCGTTGAGCAGCTTCCCGCCGAAGTTCATCTCGCCAAGAGCGCCGTTCCATTCCGCGAGGAGGTAGAACAGCGTTCCGCCGACGGTAAGCGCCGCGGAGGTCAGCAGCACCGCCTTGGTGTGCAGGCTGAGCTTGCGTACCTTACGAATGTTGAGGAAGTTTTCCCAGACGATGAAGCCGAGACCTCCCACGGTTATCAGCATCGCAACGGTGACGAGAACCAGGGGGTCGCTCTGATATCCGGTGAGGCTCGCGAACGGCGAGGATATCCCGCACAGGTCGAATCCGGCGTTGCAGAACGCGGTGACGCTCGTGAAAACGCCCATCCACACGCCGTAGCCGCCGTACTGCGGAACGAACCGCAGGCAGAGCAGCACGGCTCCGGCTCCCTCGAATATCATTGAATACTTGATTATGCTGATGAAAATGCGGCGTCCGCCCTGGAAGGTGCTTTCAGTAAGCCCGTCCGACACATTCGCGAGGGTGCGGAAGCCCAGCTTCTTCCCGGCGGCAACGTTGAAAAACGTGATTATCGTCACGAATCCCAGACCGCCCACCTGGATAAGCAGCGCAATGACCGCCTGCCCGAATATCGTCCAGTTCGAGTAAGTATCCACGACTACGAGACCAGTCACGCAGGTCGCAGAGGTCGCGGTGAACAGGCAGTCGAAGAATGAAGTGCTGCCGCTCTTTGACGAGAACGGAAGCCACAGCAGCAGCGCCCCCACAGTGATTATAATAAGGAATCCCAGGCAGAGGGTGCGCGCGGGCTGCATAGGCTTTGCTTTTTTAATGACCGGCATGGCGTACCTCCGCTCAGGCGGCGGTAGTCGCCGGAAGAATTATCAGCGGCGCCACGGAATCCCTGGTAAGCTTCACCGATGTGACCGTAACCGGAGACCCGCTGCGGTTGGTGAGCTTGAGCTGCACGTTTTCAGTCTTTGCGGCTGCGGCATTGAATTTCAGCACCATCTCGCCGTCATCTGAGGATACAATCTCGTAATCGATGCTGTTCGCCTTCTTGTCGGAGGTAAGCGCGATGGAAAGCTGCTCAAGTCCGGTTCCGCGCAGCGTGAATGTGAAGCCGCCGGAGCTGTAGAGCGCG
>ULSI01050482.1_pt1 | contig 11682 bp, 8 predicted proteins | sample 1956211 | NCBI WGS metagenome assembly ULSI01 (sample SAMEA4835704, study PRJEB28245) | human gut metagenome | biome: gut microbiome; material: fecal sample | place: Denmark | collected 2008 | reverse complement strand
CATAGGAACTGGAATAGTAGCTGATTGTGATAAGTTGACAAAAATAGTAGTTAATAGTGGAAATAAATATTATGACAGTAGAAATAATTGTAATGCAATAATTGATAAAGAAGAAAAGACTTTGATTGCTGGATGCAGAAGTACGATCATACCAAGTGATATTAAGATAATTGGTGAATATGCGTTTTATTATTGTGAAGGACTTAGCAGTATAACTATACCAGAAAACATAGAATCAATTTATGATAATGCATTTGGATATTGTATAAATTTGAAAAAGATAGTTATCAAGTCAAAAGACACATATTTATATGATTATACATTTAGTGAGTGCAATAATGATCTTGTTATTTTCTGCTACGAAAATTCAGAAGCACTGTTTTATGCAAAAAGTAACGGATTAAACTACAGTATAATGAAAATTGAAAAAATTGATTTGGGTAAAACTACATCAAAGACCAGAGTAACAGGCATAGTTAATAAAGTTTATAATGGCAAAATGCAGACACAACCAGGTCTCATTGTAAAAGTAAACGGGAAAAAATTAGTTCTAAATAAGGACTATTCAGTTAGATATTTAAATAATAAGAATATTGGACATGCAAGTATAACAATTACAGGTAAAGGCAATTATAGTGGAAGTTTAACAAAAAAATTTGATATTATGTTGCCTGTTGGAAAAACGATATCTGTTGGAAATTTAAAATATAGAGTTACTAATGCCTCTATAAATGGAAAAGGTCAGGTTTCTGTTATAGGATCGACCTACAAAAAAAATTCACGTAAGTTGAAAACTGTAAATATTGGAAGCAGTATAGTTGTAGGTAATATGAAATACAATATTACTTCAATAGAAAAAAATGCTTTTAAAGGGTGCAAATATCTGTCTAGTGTAAATATTGGATCTGGAGTCAAAGTGATAGGTGCATCTGCTTTTGAAAAATGTGTAAGGTTGAATAAGGTTACAATCAAAACAATGTATTTAAAATCTGTTGGGAAAAAAGCATTTTCGTCAATTTACAAAAAAGCAGTATTTAAATTGCCTAGAAAGGAATATGGCGTATATGTGAAGATGATTAAAAAAACGAGGGTTTCGAATAAAGTGGTGTTTAAAAGAGTATAACTGGGAGGATGGGATAAATGAAAAAAATTTATAAAGTAATAATGTTGACAGTTATGTTTATATGCTTATTTTCGGTAACAGCTATAGCTGACGAAGAAGGTGAATCCGTTTACATATATAGTGTAAATGCAGATGGGAAAACAATAACAATAAATGAGTATAATGGAAGTTCATCAGAATTAGATATCCCAAGTTCAATTGACGGAATGCAGGTAACTGCAATTGGAGATGAGGCATTTAGTTATAATTCATATATATGTAAATTGAAAATACCTTATGGTGTAAAGCAAATAGGAAAAAGAGCATTTGCAAGTATAAGCGAGTTGCAAGAAATAACTATCCCATATAGTGTTACATCAATAGGAGATGAGGCATTTGAATATTGCGGATTGTTACAGATAAATATTCCTTCCTCTGTGAGAGAAATTGGAAGTGGAGTTTTTGCAGGTTGTGGTAATGTAAATTCTATAATAGTTGATGAAAGTAATTTATTTTATGACAGTAGAAATAACTGTAATGCTATCATAAGGAAATCGGATAATGTTTTGATCAGTGGTTGCAAAAATAGCAGTATTCCTTTGGGAATAACGGCTATAGGAAAGAGGGCTTTTAAATGTGTAGAAGATCTTACTGAAATTACTTTGCCAGTGTCTGTAACTAGAATAGAGGCGGCGGCATTTCAGGCATCAGGTTTGGAGAATATTATTTTACCGGATAATTTGACATACATTGGTGACGAAGCTTTCTATAGTTGTAATATTGAAGAAGTAGTTTTACCACAAAGTGTGACAGAGATAGGCAGCGGAGTTTTTACAAATTGTGCCAAGCTTGAAAGTATTACACTGTCAGAGAACTTATCAGTTATAGGTGTAGGTGCATTTTCGCGGTGTGATGAGCTGAAAAGTCTATATATTCCAGCTTCGGTCACAAACATAAAGGGCGCCATAACTACGTCGGATTTTTCTCTTACGTCAATTAAGGTAAGTAGTGCAAATAAAAAATATGATAGTAGAAACAATTGTAATTCAATAGTAGAAACAAAAAGCAATAAGATTATCAGCGCATGTAGAGCATCAATAATACCTGAAAGTATAAAAAGGATTGGTGAGAGTGCTTTTGAAGGCGTGCATATGGACAAAATAGTTATACCAGATTCTGTTACCTATATAGATGATTATGCATTTGCTTATAGTATATTGTCAGAAATAACTTTATCAGAAAATGTTTTACAGATAGGAGAGAGCGCGTTTGGGGGGTGTTGGTGTTTAAAGAAAATTGTCATAAAAAATTATTCTATGCATATAGGCAGAAATGCTTTTGATAATATGCCTGTATGGGTGGAAGGTCGATGCTACTATTGTTACCAGGGATCAACTGCACAGAAGTATGCAGATGAAGCTGCTGATGGCGTATGCAAGTTCATGACAAGGCCATCACACTCCATAAACATAACAGATAAGTCTGCAAATACAACAATAACAGGTATAGGTAACAGGATATTCACAGGAAATGAGATAAAGCAGACAGGTATTGTGGTTACTGTATGTGGAAAGAAATTGTCACTTGGCAGTGATTATACCTTGAAATATGAAAACAATAAAAATATTGGAAAAGCCAAGATTGTTATTACTGGAAAAGGAAATTATGCGGGAAGTATTACAAAATATTTTGATATTAAGATAGTTTTGGGAGGTACTTATAAAGTAGGTTCTCTAAAATACAAGATAACAAATGCTTCCTTAAACGGCAAAGGAACAATGACATTGCTGGGCTCAACATATAAAAATAGTAATAAAAAATTTAATACTTTAACTATTGGAGACACAGTAGTGATCGGAGGAAAGCGGTTCAAGGTAACATCAATTGCTCCTAAAGCTTTTAGTAATAGAAAGTATCTTAAAAAGGTTGTAATTGGTAGTAATATTCAGCAGATTGGAAGCAAGGCATTTTATGGATGTACTTCTATAAATACTGTTGTAATAGGCAAAAATGTAAGAATAATAGGTTCACAATCGTTTGCAAATTGTCGGGGCTTAAAGAAGATTGTGATAAAAACATCATTTTTGAAGAGCAGTTCCGTTGGAAAATCTGCTTTTTCAAATATATTTAAAAAGGCAAATATAAAAGTACCAGTGAAGAAAAAGAATGCATATATAAAGATATTAAGGTCAAAGGGTGTATCCAGACAAAGCAGAATTACAAAATAAGGATAGCAGGAGGCCATATGAGAAAAATACTGGAAAATTGTTGTTTAGCAGTATTGTCAATCAGCATGGTGGTTAGTCTGACTGGTTGTAAAATTATAGAGAATAATGTAGCTGATGCGAAAAAAGATATAGAACAATTGCAGGATTCAACAGCAATCACTACAACAGAAAACAGCGAGAAGATAAATACAGAAAAATCTGAGACAACAGAAAGTGATAAGAAAGACAATATTTCAGATACAATGGTAACAACTGAAGAAATCTCAACAGTAGATGATAATTCTGCAAAGAGTTCAACAAATCTTGAAAGTGGTGGAGAAAAGTCGCAGATATCAGAAAGAGAATGGAAGGATGCATACATAGAGAAAATACAAAGTGTAAAAAATGAGTATAGTTATGTATGGGGATATTTGTATGATCTTGATGATAATGGAATCCCGGAATTGATAATTAGTGATTGGGGAAGCCATGATGGAGAGTCATATACATATACAGCGGATGGGTTGATTTCCCTTGGCAATATGGGTGGAACTTTTGGACATTTGTATTATCGAGATGGTTATTTAATTAATAGAGCTTCGTCAGGAGGTTCACCTGGTCCTATATGGCTTACTGTTTGGCAGTTGGATGGATCAGAGATTAATACCATTAAGGAATTAGAATTTGATAAGAACATTGATAAGCATGGAGAACCATTGGTTACTGGTGCAGAAAGTTATGCAGATGCTGTAAATATAGTTGAAAAATATGGAATGTCAATTGACTATCAAACTATGGATTTTGATGGTCAGAGTTATTGCCAGGTTGAAATTGATACCTCTGCATTAAAAGACGTGAACTCTTATGAAGAGGCAGATTTTGTATCGGCTGTAGAGAATTACAAATAAGATACATTGTGAGCATAATGAGGTGTAGGAGAAAAGCATAGATGAAGAGACAAAAACCAGTTGTATGGTTGCAAAGGATAATCGTTGTAGTGGGAATGTCATTAGTTCTTACCGGTTGTCAGAATATAAAGGAACAAATGAGTATTATACAGTCTCAATCAACGACAGAGAGAACAACTACTGAGGAGATAGTTGTAACTGAAACTGGGAAACGTGTTAATACGGAAAAGAAAGTATCGGAAGAGAATACAACTGAACAAAAGACAACCGAAAAAGTGATAAGTGAAAGTGTTGACACGGAAGAAAAAACTACGGAGAAACAAACCACAGAGGCACAAGATGAAGAAAAGTATGAAGCCTATCAAAATATAATTGACAAATATGTTGAACTTAATAGTGAAGGAGTGACATATGAAGAGTGTAATAGCTTAGATTTTCCATACGAAGTGGCAGAAAATTTGTATAGCAAATACAATGTACTGATAGTGTGTGGAAATTTGAGCGATGTTGGTTATGTGATAGAAGACATTGATGGTGATGGAATTAAAGAACTTATATTTGCAAATCCAACAACATCTTTGATATATGAGGTTTATACAATGGATGATGATACACCTAAGCTTGTTTTGGCAAGTTGGGAGAGATCAACTATAAATTACTGTGGTGATCATTATTGTGTGGAAGGCTCCAGTGGGGCTGCAAATTATGTGATTTCAAGCGGGAACTTTCGTGGTGGAGAATGGAAAACTGAATACCATTTGTACACGGACATGATGGAAAATGGTGAGATTGGTTATTTTTATACGACAAATGATACTGTAGACAAATCTGTGGATACTCAGATAACACAAGATGAATATAACAATATCAAGGAAGATGCAGAATCAGGTATGTGTACTTATCCAAATTTGAATAATCTGATAGAGTTTGGAAGGTGTATACTGGAAGAATAAAATTATAGAAATAACTATTGAAATAGTGGAAAAATGAAAGAAGTTACGATGAAAGAAAAAAGACAAACAAAAAAACAAATTACCAGTCCAGCCATCCCCGCCTTCATAACATCAGCCGTCTGTTACGCGGCAATGAGGGCAATAATGGCAAGAACAGAAAACGCATTCTTTGCCGGATACATAGGTGGAGTAGGGACAGTGGATCAAGTAAAACATATTCTAATATGTATTCTTGTTGGTGTGATACTTTTTGTATTGCCTCTTGAAAAAATATGCGACAAGACATATTGCGTGATATGTTACTGCGGTTCTCTTTTGACAGATAAAAAGAAGTACAAGGATGGAACGACTGTATTCTTACTTGTGTTTTTGTATGCGTTGGTTTGCTGGGCGGGAACAGTGTTTTCCCTATGTACGGACAGTGGATTTGATGATGGTGGTCACTGGGTATTATTTAGATCTGGAAGTGACAGGATATATGCGCTGGTTATAACGATACTTGCATTTGTAGTGATGATAAAGAGCGCAGATCTGATAAAGAACAACTGGGCTGGAATGCTGATATGGTTCCTGATTGAATTGGCAAATGTTACAAGCGTAAAGCTTGTGACAGGTAAAGATGATCTTACATTTGCAATTGTTTGTGCTGAAACTGTTATGTTTATTATATATATGGCGGTGCAGTACAGTTTGAATATTGCGATGTGTCTTGTATCATTACTATGTGGAGCAATAATGATGTTTGCTGGATGTGAGGATATATTTACCAGTAAGCATAAGATGTCAGGTGTGGCACTTGTAAGTGATATGTCTCAGTCTGGAAGTGTACCGGACAAATTTTTTGAAGCAAGATACAATATTACAATAATTGAAAAACAGGCGGGAATCCCTGTGTGTATATTGTGGTTTGTATTATTTGCGATTTTGTCAGTTGCAGTTATTGGGGCTGCAGCAAAGCTTATGAGGGTGTCTGCTAGGCGCGGGATATTTGTGTTAGGAATATATATGATCGGTGCATTTCTGCTCATATACACAGTATTGGCGGAGCTGGGAATTATCAAGCCAGCGGAGACGTTGTTGCTTCTTATAGATGTGGTAATTCCAGTTATGATATTGTGCCTTAGAATGTTTGTATTTAGAACTGGCAACGATAATATATAAGCTATAATAAATATAGTTCACCGGAGTAAATATAATTTAGTATGGTGAACTATTTTTATTTGCAATATTGAGTATTCAGCTTGACGCACGATTGAAAAATTATTACTCTGATGATAGATGAAAAATAAAGAAGTATCGAAAAGGGGAGATATATACATATATGGAACAATATAACGAGAACAAAATAAGAGGCAATTATCATAAGCTGACCCAGCTTCTTATCTCCCGACACCTAACCATAACCACCATGGAATCTGCCACCTCAGGGCAGATTGCATCCCTCATCACCGACACGGAAGGTTCCTCTGCAGTGCTGAAAGGTGCATTTATCACCTACTGCAATGAGGCGAAGATCATGCAGGGGGTTCCCGCAGAGATCATAGACAAGTATACAGTCTATTCAAAGGAAACTGCAGGTTCAATGGCGCAGGTGTGTAGAAAGGCGTATAATGCGAATATAGGGATCGGCGTGACTGGAACCATGGGAAATGTGGATCCGGCAAATCCAGACGCTTCGATTCCGGGACAGGTATACTTTGCCATAGACATAGATGGCGATGTGGAAGAGTACTATGTGGAGCTTCCACCTCAGCCGACAAGGCTTGCGTACAAGCTTGCTGTGGCGGAGGAGATATATGAGGAGCTTATTAAGAGGCTGGACTGATAGAACGATTATCAAAGGAAGAATAAATGCTATATCTCATATCCGACATCCACGGAGATGTCATGTCATTCAGAAAAATGTTGAAAAAGATAAGCTTTGATCCAGCCGTGGACAACATGATAGTCATGGGAGACATATTTGACTGGAACGATGAGGGAATTTCTCTTCTTGAGTTTATGTCGGACTATCTTGTGGATGGTTCGATGCAGCTCATAAAGGGTAATCATGAACTGTTTGCCCAGATGTACATAGAGGGAAGCATGTCAGAGAGACAGTGGATCATATTCGGCGGTGGTGGAACAGTCAGAGATATCAAGAAGCTCAATGTGGATGATCAGATGAAACTGCATGGGTATCTGGCACATCTGCCACATTACACAGAGATACATTCGCCAAAGTACGGAGTTTGTGTTGTCACCCATCCGGGCATTCATTGTGGCTCGTATGTCAGAAACGCTGACAGGACGATCAATATTACCGAGTCTATTACGAATGCCGTGGGAAGAGATGAATACAGGTTTCTCATATCGCCGGATATCCACAATGTTCCGTTTTCGGATAAGAAGGCATTTGACAGGTATGTGTTCTGCGGACATGTGACGACGAACAGACTCAATGAAGATCATTCATATAACGCTTATGTGACATCATACTATACGGATCTCGACTGCGGAAATGGAGAGAGAAACAGGGGCGGAAAGCTGGCGTGCTATTGCGTGGACGACGACAGTATTTTTTATATATGAGATTTTTTTAAAATTAGGGGTTGATTTTTGAAAGAATATAGAGTATTTTATATTCAACAATTAAATGATACGAAATGGACAAAGGTGTTCTCAAGAAGGAGGACACCTTTCTCTTTTTTTGAGGATACGTTAAGGATTCATTTTTAATCAAGAAAAGGAGTAGTAATTATGATGAACAAAATTTCGGCCGTATTTGGCTCACACGTATTCTCAGATCAGGTCATGAGAGAGAGACTTCCAAAAGCAGTTTACAAGTCACTCAAGGCGACTATTGACAAGGGCGAGCCTCTCGATACATCAATCGCAGATTCAGTTGCAGCAGCCATGAAGGAATGGGCAATGGAGCTTGGTGCAACACATTATACACATTGGTTCCAGCCACTTACGGAGACAACAGCAGAGAAGCACGACTCATTCGTAAGCACAGTCGGTGATGGCGGTGTTATCCTCCAGTTCACAGGCAAGGAGCTCATTAAGTCAGAGCCGGATGCTTCATCATTCCCTTCAGGCGGTCTTCGTGAGACATGCGCAGCAAGAGGATATACAGCATGGGATTGTACATCACCTGCATTTGTAAAGACAACAGATGAGGGAACATGTATCCTCTGTATCCCGGCAGCATTCACATCATATACAGGAGAGTCACTTGACTACAAGACACCTCTTCTCCGTTCGATGGATGCCATCAGCAAGGAAGCCCTTAAGGCTCTTGCAATGTTCGGCAACACAACAGCCAAGAAGGTTACTTCATCAGTTGGTCCTGAGCAGGAGTACTTCCTGATAGATAAGAAGAAATTTGCAAAGAGAACAGATCTTAAGCTCTGCGGACGTACACTTTTCGGAGCAATGCCTCCAAAGGGACAGGAGCTTGATGATCAGTATTTCGCAGCGATCAAGGATAAGATCGCATCATACATGACAGAGTTGAACGAGGAGCTGTGGAAATACGGTATCCTTGCAAAGACACAGCACAATGAGGTTGCACCTGCACAGCATGAGCTTGCACCAATCTTCTCAACAACCAACATCGCCACAGATCAGAACCATCTGGTTATGGCAACCATGAAGAAGATCGCTGCAAAGCATGACCTTGAGTGCGTACTCCATGAGAAGCCATTTGCCGGTGTAAATGGTTCAGGTAAGCACAACAACTGGTCGATCTCAACAGACGAGGGCGAGAACCTCATCGATCCAGGCAAGCATCCTGAGACAAATCTTCAGTTCCAGTTCTTCCTGGCAGCAGTCCTGGCAGCAGTAGATAACAACGCTGAGCTTCTGAGACTTTCCGCTTCATCAGCAGGAAACGATCACAGACTTGGAGCTAACGAGGCACCTCCAGCAATCATCTCAGCATTCCTTGGAGAGCAGCTCCAGTCGATCGTTGAGCAGATCATCGAGAAGGGTGAGGCTACAGAGTCCCCAAAGGGCAAGACATATGTATCAGGTGCATCAACACTTCCTACATTTACAATGGATGCCACAGATAGAAACAGAACATCACCATTTGCGTTCACAGGTAACAAGTTCGAGTTCAGAATGGTTGGTTCAACACAGTCCATCGCATTCCCAATGATGGTACTCAATACAATAGTTGCAGATCAGATCAAGAAGATGACAGATGAGCTTGAGGGCGCTGACGATTTCGAGACAGCATGCAAGGCACTCATCAGAAGAGAACTCACAGCACATCAGAGAATCATCTTCAATGGCAATGGTTACTCAGATGAGTGGGTTGAGGAGGCAGCAAAGCGTGGTCTTCCAAATATTAAGTGCATGGTTGATGCTGTTCCTTATCTTGCAGCAGACAAGAGTGTTAAGATCTTTGAGAATCTTGGAGTTATGGATAAGGCAGAACTTGAGGCGAGAGCTGATGTAATGCTTGAGAACTATGCAAAGAAGATCAACATCGAGGCACTCACTATGATAGAGATGTCTAATGAGGAGATCATTCCTGCAGTTATGGAATATCAGGCAGAACTTGCAAAGGGTGCAGCTGAGATCAAGGCTCTCGGAATTGATCCTACAGTTCAGGTATCACTTCTGAACACCATCTCAGAGAAGCTCACAGAGCTCAAGAGCGCTACAGTAGCCCTTGAGGAGCTGGTTGTAAAGGCATCAGATTACGAGGGAGATACAGAGGCCTGGGCTAAGTATTTCCACAACACAGTATTTGCAGCATTTGACACAGTGAGAAAGCCTGCTGATGAACTTGAGAAGGAACTTCCAAAGACAGCTTGGCCATTCCCAACATACGAGCAGCTGTTATTCGAGCAGTAAAACATAGATTGAGTTTGCTAATCCTACTAAATTCTATATAAAATAGCTTAGAGGCATCCTGTCTGCGGTATCGCAGGCGGGGTGCTTTTTGCGCGTTAAAATCCCGTCAAGCGCGCACATGCGAGAGCTTGCTCGCGGCATGTAGCGCATTTGACAGGATGACGCGACATGAACACGAAGGCCGACAGGCCGGAGTGTGAATGCCGCGCAGAATTGCGGGAGCACGAAGTGCGGAGCAATACTGGAATAACGCGCAAAGCGCGAGAGAAGTGTGAAGCAATTCGGTATTAACGCGCAATGCGTGTGGAGAAGTGCGAAGTGGAGGAGCAGGCCCCTCCGTCCCCACTTGCTCCACTCCACAAATTCTGCTATTATATACAGATGTGTTGTGATGTGTTTTTGCACCGGCCACGGCATAAACAGGATCATGTGTGTGGCGGATGCTGAAAGAATAGGAGCATAATTTGAAGAATTTATATATAGCAGAGAAGCCCAGCGTGGCGAGGCAGTTTGCCGACGTGCTGGGGGTGAAGGGCAATGCGGGAAATGGTTACCTGGAGTCGGATACAGCGGTTGTCACATGGTGTGTCGGACATCTGGTCACCATGAGCTACCCGGAGGTCTACGATCCGAATCTTAAGAAGTGGAGCCTTTCAACTATTCCATTTATTCCAACTGAATACAAATATGAAGTTCTTCCTGACACAAAGAAACAGTTCAATATCGTTGCGGGATTGCTTACCCGCGATGACATAGGCTGTATCTATGTGGCAACGGATTCAGGACGAGAGGGAGAATACATATACAGGCTTGTGGATTCCATGGCTCACGTAATCGGCAAGGAGAAACGCCGTGTGTGGATCGATTCACAGACCGAGGAGGAGATTCTCAGGGGAATCCGTGAGGCGAAGCCGCTCTCAGAGTACGACAGTCTCAGCGACGCAGCGTACCTTAGGGCCCAGGAGGACTACCTTATGGGTATCAACTTTTCAAGGGCGCTGTCGCTGAAGTTTTCAAATGTAGTCCAGAGGTATCTCGGCATGGACAGATGTGTCATAGCCGTGGGCCGTGTCATGACCTGTGTCCTCGGTATAATAGTGAAGAGAGAGCGTGAGATCAGGGAGTTTGTAAAGACTCCGTTCTACAGACTCGTTGCAAATGTGGGCGAGGAAGGACAGACATTTGATGCAGAATGGAAGGCAGTGAAGGGCACAAAGTATTTCGAGTCGCCTCTTCTGTATAAGGAGAATGGATTTAAAGAGAGACCCGCAGCGGAGCAGCTTCTGGCGGAGCTGAAGGCAGGGGAGCCTGAGGCTGTGGCCCAGGCTGTGGAGCGCAAGAAAGAGAAGAAACAGCCTCCGATGCTGTACAATCTGGCGGAGCTTCAGAATGACTGTTCATCATTTTTCAAGATCAGTCCGTCCGATACCCTCAAGATAGTCCAGGAGCTCTACGAGAAGAAGCTTGTAACCTATCCGAGAACAGATGCCAGAGTGCTGTCAACGGCCGTGGCAAAGGAGATAGGACGGAACATATCGGGACTTAAGAATTTCCAGCCTGTGGCAGAATTTGCACAGGGGGCCATGGAGAGCGGCACATATAAGGGAATCGCAAAGACGAAATATGTGAACGATAAGCAGATCACCGACCACTACGCTATCATA
>ULSI01053646.1_pt1 | contig 11766 bp, 10 predicted proteins | sample 1956211 | NCBI WGS metagenome assembly ULSI01 (sample SAMEA4835704, study PRJEB28245) | human gut metagenome | biome: gut microbiome; material: fecal sample | place: Denmark | collected 2008 | reverse complement strand
TACTTTTGGGAGGGAAGGTGCTTTACCCGGAAACGGGGCTGCGTGAAGTGCTGGAAGCAAATTACCGCAAGCCGCTGGAGTGAGCGCGGTTGGCAAGAAAAAAGGAAACGGGCGACACTTTTTGTGGTGCTGCCCGTTTCCTTGTCTTATGTGGTATGCGCAATCAGCAGTACCCGACTTTTCCGTTCTGTATGAACATCACGTATGCCTGCCGTTTCTCTTTGGCGAGAGCTTTTCCCACCAGCCATGTGCGGAACAGGTGGGTGTTGTAGGTGTTCAGCCGGAAGGCGACGGGGATGATGATTTCAAGCGCGTACACATCTGCGTACAGTCCGTTTTCAAGTTGCATGTAGCGGCACACCTCGTAGTCGTTAAGCACGTCCGGCTTGCGGATGGCTTTGATGGCGGCGTTCACTGCCGGGACGGTCGTATGGAACAGTCCGGCGATTTCGGTGGCGGTCATCCACACGTCGTTACCGGTTACGCTGACCGCCTTGTCCTCTATGATGATTATGTCACGTTTCATGGCTTCTCTTTTTTAGATGGTGCAACCTGCAAATTCCTCAACACTGTTCAACCTTGCGGCAAGGTTCTTCATGTCCTGATTGAGTTTTTCTTTGGTTATCTTCGCGTAAATCTGCGTCGTCTTTATGCTCTTGTGTCCGAGCATGGAGCTGACGGTTTCGATAGGTACGCCATTAGAGAGAAATACCGTCGTGGCTGCCGTGTGGCGGCTCTGATGCCACGTGATATGCTTGGTGATGCCGCAACGCTTGGCGACGGCACGGATACCGGCAAGGCACGTGTTATAATGCGGGACGGGGAATATCTTGCCGTTCTCGCACAGCCCACGGTATTTGCCGATTATGCGGTTGGCGATGTCAAGCAGGCGGATGTTGGACACCACGCCCGTTTTCTGGCGGTTGATGTTTATCCACTCGTGTTCGTCGAAGTAGGTGCGGATATTCTCTTCCGTGAGGTTGCGCATATCCGAGAACGACAACCCGGTGAAAGCGCAGAACAGGTAGAGGTCACGGTACAGTTCCTGTTTGGCGTTTTTCAGTTTCCCGTCCATCAGCAGGCGTATTTCCTCTTTGGTCAGAAAACTGCGTGTTGTTTCCTCCTTCTTGATTTCATACTCGCGGAACGGGTCGCGTGTCAGCCACTCGTTGTTGATGGCGATGAACACCATCGTCCGTAGCGGGCAGACGTACAGCCACACGGTATTGGTGCAGCAGTGTTTGTCCGTGCGCAGGAACATCTCGAAGTCGGAGATGAAAGCGGGGGTAAGCTCTTTCAGTGCGATGTCCTTCACATGGTAGCGGATGTCGAGGAACTCTTGCAGGTGCTTGTAAACGATACGGTACTTTTCCAGTGTACCTTTTGCTTTCATGCCTGCTTCCACCTGTTTCTCATAGTCCTCATTGTGACGACGGTACACCTGCATCAGCGTGTGGTAGCGGTGTTCCAGTCCGAGAAAAGCGTTCTTCACCTTCTCAGCCGTGACGAAGTTGTCACGTTCCATGATTTCCTGATAGTGCCTATTGATGCGCACCCGCATCTTGTCAAGCATACGGTTCGTTTCGAGTGCCGCCGCGCTTCTGCCTGTGACACGTCCACCTTTGGTGTCCCACAGTTTCGGATCGACTGTCAGCTTGCAGCTGAACTGCGTCTGGCTGCCGTCCACCGTGATGCGTCCCATGACGGGTACTGTCCCGTCCTTTTTCACTACCTGACGCTTGAGGTAATAGATTACTGAAAATGTACTCTTCATCGTCCTTAATTTTTTGGTTTCAAAATTAGTTGGTGAAGAGTCCGGTGTCGGTACGCAAAACGGGGAGGAACGGAGCAATCTTTTTCCGTAACCGAAATTTTTGCGTGAGTTATCGGTAACTCACTATTCCTTAACGTATTGTTTCGCTATCCGTACCCGTTTGTCGCATTTTCGGGCATGGTTACGAACAAGTAACGTTGCGGCGTCAGGATTTGGCTTCGGCAGGGATTGTAATGGCTTCACGAATTATCGCCACTTCAACTAAAACCCTTGTAACTCAATTCTATCACTATAACTTTCCGCATTTCACTTTTTTGTAGTAACTTTGTGTGACCAAACTACAAATTGCAAACCCATGGACAAAGGTACAACAAATTCTGGACTTCCCGTATTCGGTGAGATAATAAAGTTACTCGACAAGCAAAGAATTAACACTTTAGCTGACAAAATGAAGGCAAACAGGTATACGAAGCGTCTTGACGCATACCAGCATCTCGTCATTATGCTGTATGCTCAGCTTGGGCAGTTTGAATCCCTTAGGGATATTGAACTTGGCTTTCTGTGTGCAGCTTCGCGCATGAACCACTTCGGCATGAACTACATGGTAAGACGTAGTACGCTTTCAGATGCCAACGCACGCAGAAGCCCTGCGTTCTTTGAAGCCGTTTACAATGCCCTCTACGAGCGCTATTCTCCACTTTTAGCGGACAGCAGGCCTGTTAAAGGGCTAAAAGGCTCTTTATTTATCATGGACAGCACCACCATAAGCCTTTTCTCTCAGATATTTAGGGGTACTGGACGCAATGCAATAAATGGGCAGAAAAAAGGTGGCGCGAAGGCTCATACGGTCATAAAGGCTGATGAGGATGTACCATTCTTCATGAATATAACTGATGCCACTGTAAGCGACCAGTCGCTTCTGAAGGGGCTCTTCCGAATCATTCCCCGTGACTCGTGGCTGTCGTTTGATATGGGCTACGTAAACTACGAGGCGTGGCAGGAGTTCACAGACAACGACATCTTCTACGTCACCAGGGAGAAGAAGAAAACCAAGGCAAAGGTTATGGAAACGAAAGACATACCAGAAGAGGACAAGGATACCATCGTTAATGATGAGGTCGTAGAGTTGTCATGGTACAAGCGTATTACGCGACCAATGACAGAGGAGGAACTGAGCCATCGCCGTGGCCGCAGACCTAAAAGCGGAGTCGTAATGGTTAAGGAGACGAGGCGAGGGAAGCATAAGTGCCGTAGGATTACCAAATGGAAAGACAACAAGGAAGAAGGCACAATAACCTTTATAACCAATGACTTGGACACACAGGCAACTGTAATCTGCGAAACTTACAGAAGACGTTGGCAGATCGAAACGCTCTTCAAAAGGCTGAAGCAGAACTTTCCGCTCAAATATTTCCTTGGGGATAACCGCAACGCTATCCAAATCCAGATATGGGTCAGCCTCATTGCATGGTTGTTAATGCAGGTTGTAAAGAAGCAGGTGAAAAAACGTAAGTGGAGTCTGTCAAATCTCATGACCGCCGTGCACATTCTGCTCAACTCCTATATCAACCTGTACGACTTCCTGAATCTTCCCGAAGGACAATGGCTCAGGATTATCCAAAACCGAAGCCCAGAGGATGACATTTCGCCACAGCTGGAGCTCTTCCCACAAAAAGAGGGGCCCTGTTTTGAGAGTTACAAAACCAATGCCTATTTACAGGCAATTAAACAACAGCATTAATCAAATCCCGATTTTTATCGGACAGCAATAATTATTTTTATAGCATTAATGGCATTTTTCTATAGTAATCCTATAATGGCTCAGAATAACAGGCAGGAGAAAAGACTCTTGAAGTCATTAAAAAAAGAGTATGGATTAAATGATGCTTACTTTAAGAGAAGTTGGAGAGACAATTATGCGTATATAGTTCTTTGGACAAAAGATGGTGATTCCATGATAGCCGACTCTTTGGGAAATATTATTATCCCAGACACCTTTCCTTCACAGAAAAAATATACATCTATTGAATATGTACCAGAACGTAAGAAAGGCTACGAACGTAGTAGATATTATAACTCAACAGAGAATTGCTATTTTGCTGGCAATAAAGGGTGTTTTGTCGCAAAAGACAATAGTGGTACTTATTTTTTCATAGATCGGAATGGAACTGTGATTTCTGAATTTTCAGGTACTTTACATGATTGTTATTCTGTTGATGCTTATTTAGCAATCTCCAATATAGATAAAAATCAAAATGCATCAGAATATTCAACAGTAAGCGCAAACAATGTGGGATTGTTATCAAAAGATGGAACAGCGATAATACCAACAGAATATTCGGAGATAAACACTACAAATTCAGGACTATGTTATGTAACTCAAAAAGTGGAAGGTATTCTAAAACATGGGGCTATCAATATTGCGAATACAACGGAATACACAAATGTTCCTTGTAAGTTTAATAAAGTGATTCTGTCTGAGAACGGTCATGATTTTTTGGTCAGAACACATGAATTGGACACATTCAGCTTATATTCCCCAGATAGTGTCTATTCTTATTCTTACATCGATGAGGGAGAGAGATTGTTCGAGAGCAAACAATATGAAGAAGTTCACAAATATTATTCTATTATCAATAATAATGCACCTTGGGCTAATGCGTATTTAGGTGCATCCTGTTGGAAGTTGGCATTAAGTGATTATGAAACCGCAGAGAGAGTATTAGAGGAACTTGGAAGGACTATTAATGAGAATGGTCAGAACATGGCTAATACAGTCTATCGACATCTTGACATATTTGAGGACGAAGCAAAGCAAGCTGTCAAATACTTAGAGATGTATTTACAAGGTTGCGATGAAAGATACAAACCAAAAGTAAAAGAAATAAATTACGAACTGACACAAATAATAAAAAAGTCTGTTATCCTACGTAATTCTGTCTCACATGTATTAAATGCGTACAAAGACAGAAGAAATACATATCTTGAAGAAGAACGTAATGAACAAATTAGAAAAGAAAATGAGAGACGATTCCAACAAGAGCAACAAAGGATAAACAATCAACGTCTTCATGAGATTAATGAACGTAATCGCATTGCTTTAGAACGGGAAAATGCGAGGAGAAGAGCAGAGGAAAAAAGAAAAGCGGAACAAAAGCGAAAAGAAACCAGTCGCACAAACACAAATGTTCCTCCGTCGCAACCGAAGAATAATCGTTGGTCAATAGGCTCTAATCCAACTCTTCTTCCACGAGCAACCTCATCAAAAACAGCAACTACAAAAACAAACTCATCTAATAAAACCGATGGAAAAGAGGGAAAGTAAGTAATCTTATTGCAAAATGAATTGTATATGCAGTCAATCGCCAGTCGGTTGGCTGCATTTTTTCTGTGTGCAAGGATGGTCTATTCGCCACCGATGGAGGGGCGGTTTGCATCGCTCGCCTCCAGGTAGTCGTTTACTGCGTCACGCATGGTGAAATCTCTCATTCCTGTCTTTGCCCAATAGATAAGGGCATCTACAGCTGCTTTTCTTGTCTTGCTATATTCGTTGTCTGTCATAATTCTGATGTTTTGAGTTTGCTAAAAAAGTGTGATACATATCCAAATGGTGATTTCAACGAAGATGATTGCCCAACTTAGGAAAGCCAAGCCGAACATCCAGGCATAGGTGCGACCGTTGAAGTATGCACCCTCCTCGATATTGCGGATTCGTTTAAGCTCTTTCTGCTGGTGAGTGAACAGGTCGTTCATCCACTTCTCGTGCTCGTCAAGTGCTTGCTTGAAGCCAGAAATGGCGGTGCTGTTCCGCTCATCCAACAGGGCAAGTCCTTCATCGTTGATGCCAACTTTTAGGTTGCTCTGCTCTGCCTTGACAATGGCATGGCATATTCCATCCACGATGTTGTCCGTACTCCTGTGGGCAGCCACAAGTGCTATTCTCGTTGATTCCAACCTATGGTAGGCATTGTCCAGTTCCTCCTTTGCCTCATAGAGTGCTTTCTTGGCTGATTCAATCTCTTCCAGGGTTACTTTGATTTCTTCCTTGCCACTCTCGATGTTCTCGTCCTCCTGCATCTGATTGTACAGGTTAAGCACATCCTGTGTGGCATCTTTCTTGTTCCTTCCCATACCGTTCTTGTTTGAAAAGTTATCGTCTCATGCCTCTCCTTATCGGCTTGCAGAGTCTGTTTGCTTGCATTGCGCAGCGTCTTGCCCAGTCACGGTCATCATCGTCCTTATCACGTCCCCAACCACTGCCAGGACTGCCACCGCCACCACATGACTCAGATATCGATGTGGCAGCATCGAGATAGTTCATGAAGAGCAGCATAGCCACATTCAGAATGTCAGTGTGGCTTGCGGATCCATTCTCGGGAACTTCGATACAACTGTTCATCGTGTCGTAAGCAGTTCTCGGCATGACTATGCTGAAACGCTCACCATCGACTTCAACAATCTTTCTTAATCCGGCAGGAAGGTCTGGTTTGGCAACATTGCTTGTGCGAGACTGACCACCTTGCGATGCCGTATTTCTGCTGTCCAATGTGGTAGCGTTTGAAACAGATGACGAAGGTCTTTGACCAACTGCAACAGGTGTTGGCTGAGGGTGCAGCTTGCGGAAGGTATTCCCGATTTTCGATGCAGTGAGATTCCTTCCTACACCCAATTCGGAAGCCTTGATGGACGTTTTACCGAACTTGAAGCGGTAGCCATGCACCCTGCCTTGACCATTCTTGTCACGAATAAGCTCGATGTCATATCCCTTTGCCCTCAATCGGTCGGCATATTCATCCCAATCAAAGAACGGCATTGAGCGCAGCACATCCGTACAGGCTTTGGTCACCTCCGCAATGCGCTCCTGACGAATATCCATGGCATCCCTCCATCCATGACGCTGATTGATGGCTTTCGCAGCCATCACGGCACGCTCACCGATGAACTTCACATCATTGAGATTACCGTCCATGTCGATGCGGTTCACCACCAGATGCAGGTGGGGAATGCCACTCTTGGAGTCACGGTGAAGGGCGGCAAAATATTGTGAGTTGGCTATGTTGGTCGGCTTGACCGAAGTTGCAGCCTTGCCTTTCTTCTTGCCGATGTGGTTCACCTTGGAGATACCATCCATCTCACGGATGAACTCGTCAAGGAATCTTCTCCAGTCCTCCATAGTCCAGTTCCGTGCCTCCTCCTCAGATGGGGAAAGCTCAAAGCGGATGGACGTCAGTTCGATGGGCTTCTTGGCATACCTCTGCTTGAACATGGACTGATGCAGCACCATCTCTTCCCACATGCCCATTGGCGGCAGACCCTCGCTGAGATGGTTGGTCTTGACGATGTCCGCGCGGTTGTTTTTGGTTGCGTAATTGGTCATTGCCTGACCATGCTGAATTGCTGATGCTTTTGCTATCATAACATATCCAAGAATTTGTCCCTAATGCGGCTCAATTCCTCTATTAGGGTGTTGATACCTTGGAGCCAACGCTCCATGAAGTCGGCTCTCTTGAAGAGTTTCAGTCTCTCGGCCTGTGGCAGGGCATGAAGCGCATTGCGCACATAAACCAGTTCAGACCTTGCCCCGATTAAGCCCTTCAAGGCTTCCTCCTGCTCTGCGGTCATGGGTAAGGATGGCTTGTGTCCGATGCCTAAGTCATGAAGATATGTGCTTTTGCTCCTGCCTGACAGTCGGGCATTACGTACTACCAGGTTGTAGTGTTCTTCTGTGAAACGAACGTCAATGTGTCTGGTCTTCGGAGGTCTCTTCCTTGAGGTCTTCTCCATGTTGTTATTCTTGTCTTTTGTCATTGTAGATGGGGTTTATAAAGTTTATACTTGATATAACAGGACAGCCAATGTGAGCCTGCGAACATTCAAGAATGCCAGTAGGAAGCGGTGGGCGAAGCGAAACCGTCTGACACTGGTACTTCTTGTTTAGACCTCCGAAAAAAACTGTGGCTAATAGAGGTGTCGGCTTCTGGATAACTTGCCTGTCAGGAACGTCTATAGTCGAAATAAGGGAAAAGGATAAATGACATCATGAGAGACTTGGGGTGATATGTGCGCCATGCCTCTCCGTGTTATCCTCGCATTGTCTTTCATGGGGCGGTGGCTGCAAGAGATTGCCCTCGTCATCATAGATAGGAGGCGGCAGCAGTTCAACGGGTGGTGTCCCTTCTCCTTGATTGCAGTCATCTTCTGACGGCTGTCCAACCTCAAACTCAAAATGGTCATCACCTTCCTTTTCCCTTTGTTTTAAGTCTTGTGGTATCGGAGAAGGATCTGAAAGTCCGCCCCCGATAACATGAGAATTAACGAAAGGGGAATAAGTATTATAAGAGGCAAGAACATGGGGCTGCAGAATGTCAGTAGTGGCAGGATTGACGCTGCTGTCTTTCTGCTGACCTATGCCATTGGAGAGATTGCCTCCCGAAGAGCAAGTGGTATCGGATGGGACATTGGACACCGATTCCTCTTGGGTGGCGGAAGTCACGGCTTGACGGTTATAGAAGGGGTTCTTGATGGCTTCCTTGATGCCGTTAACGTACCAGAAGGCGATGCAGAGTATAGTATGTATGGAGGTGCGGTTGTTCCTCTCGGTTGAGAGAATGCCCACCTGATTGAACAGTTCCACCACCTTTGCCGCTGTCTTGCGGTCACACTTCCAAAGGGCAGACAACTCAACGGTTGAGATGGCAAACTGCCCGATGGAGAGAGAAGCGGAGAAGCCTGTCTTCTGATAAACACTTGGCTTGGTGGATGCCATTGATACAAAAGTGTCGAAGGCGGTCATGCGGTGGAAGCCCTGCCTGTCATCCTTTAAGAAATCGAGCTGCTCCTTGGTCAGCAGGATTCCGTATTTTATGCTTTGGTTACTCATCTTGAAAAACTGATTATTAGTGAAACGGATTACTCAGCAAAGAGAAAATGAATGTTTATTCTTTTTCCCTTTCGTAAAAAGGCAAATTCCGTGAGTTCTATTATCCGTCATGTTATTCTTCCCCATTAGGAATTATCTCATCCTTGTCCCTCTTCATGGAGGCAGGCTTGTTCTTCTTGCTTTTCTGCAACATTGCCAGATGAGCCTCGAAGTCTGCCTGTTCCTCCTGGGTCGATTCGTAAGGCTTGTCCCATGAGCCACCTGCCTCAATCCATTTTATCAGTTGGTCTTTGAAGAAGTAGAGTGTGTTCCCTCTCTTGTAGAATGGGATGCGTCTTTCAGATGTGTAAGCATAAAGCGATGAGACTTTCTTTCGGACGAAGGCACTTGCCTCTCTGATGTCCATAAGAACATGGTCATTCTCGCACGGAGCATTGCCTATTCTCTGACCGATGTCATCAAGACGAGTCATCATCGTATTGACCTTGGTCAGAAGTTCGCCAACTGCGCTGGGCAGTTGGTCGAACGATAATGATTTGTTTTCTTCCATTTGTTATCCTGATTATGTGTTTCACTTATGTCTGGTCACTCTCTGCCTTGGTTGGCATCTTGAGAGAGATACGTTCTGCCGCATCACGTTTGAGCTCGTCCACCACATCGGCATACACCTGAGTAGTGGCAAGATTGCTATGGGTAAGCAGCTTGCTCACAGTGTAGATGTCCGTTCCCTCTGCCAACTGTAAGGTGGCAAAGGTATGGCGGAAGCAGTGGAAGGTGATGTGTTTCTCGATGCCGGAAGCCTTTATCCACGGTTTGAGATACAATGCCACTGTACTGTTCGTGAGGTTCTTGAACACCTGTCCAGTTGCTCGCTCGCCACAGAGTTGCAGAGCCTCTTCGCTGATAGGCAGGATTGCAGCGGTGGAAGTCTTCTTTGTGATAATGTCCATTCCCCAGCCGCCATCAGCCAATTTGACGATGTTCTCCCACTGGAGTCTGATGCAGTCAGAGAGACGAAGACCTGTAAGGCAGGAGAATAGACCAGCACGGCGAAGGACATCACTCTTGCAAGGAGTCTGAGACAACTGCAACAACTCTTCCTTGGTGAGGAACTGCCGCTTGTTGCCATGAGCCTTGGCACGCACAAGTTTCTTGGCGATATTCTCTTTGAGCAGTCCGTCCTCATATGCGATGGCAAGGATGCACTTCAACTTGGTAAGGTTGTTGTTGGCTGTCGTTCCCATCATGCGCTTGCCGTTGTGCATACAGGCATCCGACAACAGGTAGTCGAGAAATCCCTGGCAGTACGGAACGGTAAGGTCGCAGAAACGGCACTCTCCATGCGTGTAGTTGTGGAAGTGCATGTAGGCGGTTGCCCAGTTCTGGCTGCTGCCACGCTCAATCATGAGGTTCTTGAAGTATTCCAAGAAGCTCTCCTTGCCCTTGTTGCGGTCGAGGAAGCCATACTCCTCATTGATGATGGACTCAGTCCTGCGGCACTTGATGATTTCAGCTTTCTGAATCATACTCTTGTTGTACTCCTGCTGAAAGCGTTCAACAGGGTTGGTGTAGATGTAAAGACCGAGGTACTCCCTGCGTGAGAGCTTGCCTGTCTTCGGGTTGCGGATTGGAGGATAGAAATCCAGATAGAGGGAAGTCTGTCCGTTCTTGATAGGTCGTTTCCGCACAGTGACCTTTGTACAAATGTTCGTCATATAGTTATTCTTTTATTATTCTTACCGATGTGTATCTGTGGATGCGAATAGCCATGGTCGCAACGCTTTAACTCTCAAATCCGATGCAAAGTTAGATTGCCGTGAAAAGAGAAAAGCAAAGATGGCTTCAAATACAGCCTGAATTTAACCTGAATTTGCTTTTGAGTATGATTTTTCGCTCAAAATCGGACTATAAGCAGGTGCAGGATGCGCTTTTTATCTTATATCCGTTACTCTGTGTTGTGGGTTTGTTTCGACCGACATGGAAGGCTGTTTCATAGCATTTGTAATGGCATGGGTCGTATATGAGTTTGTTTGAACCAGCCCTTTACTTGTGTCTCACTTCCGCTTAGCCTTGGTCGAAGTACTGCTTTTCTCAGCCTTCTTGCGTGCAGCCTCCCAGTCTGCTTTCAGATAGTAGTTGGCTCTTCCGCCTTTGAACTTTCGGATTCTCACTCCATGAGACTCAGCAAATCTGCGTACCTGTGTCTTGCCCAATCCGTAGAGTTTCATGATGTCGAAGCAGGTGTACCAGTCATCGGAAATGTTCTTACCCTGCTCTTCATTATAAAGCCCGATAACCCTTTCCACATCTTCCTTCTTGAAGCAGGTCGTTCCCCATGCGTGAACTGACTGGAGTTGGTAACGATTGCGGACTTCATAGAATCTGCCATACTTGATATTAAAGGTGCTCAACACCTCTGCCATCGTGTAATGGGTATCGTGTGTTACTCCATCAGGTGCTCTTTCACCAGCCCTGGGAGTCTTGCGACACTTTGCCGACTTGTTGACTGAGCCTGTCTCGGCATCTTTTAGCCTCTGTGCTTTCTTGGATGTTACTCCTTCTAACGATAAAGAAGAAGGGAAAACCACCTGATAACCTTGTTCCTTGGCTATTTCAAGAAGGTCTTGCAAATAGATCCTTGTCATGCGCGTACCTAAATTTACGGCTCTGAGCCTGCCTTGACGAATAAGACTGCGTACTGTCTTGACGCTGATGCTTACTGCCTGTGCTGTTTCCTCTACGGACATCAGCACGATTGGAATGTGAGTTGTAGTATTCATTTTTACCGTTATTTTTTGAATTTTGCAGTGACTCATGGGGGATGGTCCTTGACGGAAACTTTTAAGAGGAAACAAGGGGAAATAAGAGGAAATAAGAACCCTCATTAAGAACCGTGTGTCCCTCTGCCCATGGTACAACCGTGGTACAAAATTACTATAAACGGATGAAACTTGCAATAGGCGGTTGGAGCGTTATGTTAATGAATATGTATTGAAAATGAGCTATTTATGACGTTTCTCTAAGTTTTGTTTGGAGTTCTTTTAGATGCGTTTTAGTCCATATGACATGCATGTGGAAGGACTTTCCGCTTCCAGACGGACCGAGGCAGAAG
>ULSI01052656.1_pt1 | contig 11822 bp, 10 predicted proteins | sample 1956211 | NCBI WGS metagenome assembly ULSI01 (sample SAMEA4835704, study PRJEB28245) | human gut metagenome | biome: gut microbiome; material: fecal sample | place: Denmark | collected 2008 | reverse complement strand
ATCTTATGTCTGCCTCATTATAGCTCACTATGAGAACATATCTGCCATCGCTTATCCTCGATATTACCGGTATTCCCGAACTCACATAACCGAGGAGCATATCCAGTGAAAGACCTGTAACATCTATGCCCTGTCTCTTTCCAAGAGAGTTAAGAGCCTCGACAGGATCTGTATACTGTGCTATATCATCCTCTGTCACCTGTACTCCCTGATACGTCAGAACCATGTACAGACAGTCGCCGAGTGACGCATCCACACTTCCCGTACTGCGATGGAATATTCCAGAGGCAATGGTGTTGTATTCCTGGCTCTCAGCCTGCCTGTATATTACCTCGCCTTCGCTTGACACCACTATACCTGATACAGACACTGCATAATTTATCGCATCACCCGCCACGTCATATATCTTTGAAAGTCCAAGATTGTCGTACACATGATAGGTCACCTTATCACGCACTACTGTCATTATCATACTTGCAGCATCAGGATCTATCTTTTCCTTTGTTATGTTCAGCGCCGGTATATAGCTCAGATACATATTTGACGGAACCGTAAAATACAGCCTGTCATATCCGGTTATGGATGACAGATGGGTAGTTCCTATCGTCTCCTTTGTATCATCCTCCTTGAAGGTTATGAAATCATCGTCCACAGACTTGAATCCACTGTCGGATTTCTCTCCTCTTGTCAGATACAGCAGATTCGTATCCACATCAACCTGCATCAGATAATACCCGCTCTTTGCGTATTCCTTTATCTGCTCGCCATCGCTGTTTACTATATACAATCTGGATGCAGGTATGTTATCTCTGGACTCCTCGCTGTACCTCGTACCAACAAACGACTCGGCATCCACATCAACCTGCGCATCAGATATGCTTGACACTCCGTATACCATATCTGAGTCCTTAAAGCCATAGCATATCAGACATTCCCCTGCTCCGGCGGTTATCTCATAACTCTTTCCGGTATGCATATTCATCAGAGTCAGCTTTGTATTGCTGCTCTGGTCCTCGCTCTCTCCATACGCCATAACTTCCATGTTCACCGACACCTTGACATCGCTGGCTGACAGTCCCTCCGCAATATAAGACTGCTGTCTCGTCTTCATGTCCACGGCGTTCACCTTTCCGCCGAGCATGTAATAAAACTTATCTCCGTCGTAATATGTCAGTCTGGAGGTCTCGCTCTTCATAGCCTCATAAGGCACATTGCACTCGACGAACAGAAGCTCGTCCACCTCCAGAGTCGTATAATCAAATGTATACAGCGCAACTCCGAGCTTTCCCTCATGATCTCCGCTGTTCATATATCCATACACCGCAAATGTCATATTTCCATCTTTGTCAAAGCTTATGATGTTCATGTCATGGTCGGCGTAAGTGTTTGAGTCATTTGCATGGTCATCCATTCCTGATCCGTACACCAGAGTTATCTGTCCATCGCCGTAGTCATACATCCAGAGCTGTCCATTTCTCACAAATGCGATCTTCTTGTTATCCTCTGTGTAGCGGTATTCCAGATCATCCGATGACACGATACCTATCTCATACACATTGTTTATAGCATCTATGCCGTCTTTGTCAAAATACTCGTCCACATATCTGTCATAGCTGAGCATGGTGATCTTCGGCTCAGTCTCCGTAACAGTATCTGCATCCTGTTCATCCGAATAGGCCTCATCATACGAAGCTGTTTCGTCAAAATATATTCCATCAGTGCCGGCTCCGTCCGCCTCATCAGTCTGGCTGGCAACAGGCACATCCTTGTAGCTGATCTTATAGAACTCCTTAACTGTATAATAGCTCATGACATCCTGCGATGTGATGGACATGGCTTTATATTCCATCTCGATCACCGCATAGTTGACATCTATCTCCTTTATATATGTGTTTACATCGCTTATAACCGTAGGCTTAAGCCCATCCCAGAGGAGATCCGAGTATGCATTTGCAAGGTTCACATGTCCCAGTCCGTAGGAATCTCCCGTTCCGCCACCCGTGTATTCCTGCTTGTAGGTTCCTATGACCGATTCCGACTCCAGCTTGTCAAATGCAAATGTCGCATCGTGGAAATCCTTTGCGGCATTCAGCAGTTGGGACTCATGATAATTGTCATTTACGACCACTCTGGTATAGTATGAAGCACTCCTGCCATCACCGCTCTTAAGCTTGACAACCAGCATATACTCCATATCCTGCTTGAGATCCATTCTCGCACTTATATCAAGCACATCGTAGCCATCAGTTCCCGAGGCCGCCTCCAGATCACCCTTCTCTATAAGGGAATCTCCGGATATCGACCTGATCTCATACGAATACGACGCATCCTTAAATGCATCATTCTCCACCATTATCTCAAGATTCTTATTCTCATCTATCGGCGTCACAGAGTCCCTGAGAAGTGTGAGGTCGACCTCCCCTGTATAACCATGCATACAATTGAGAAGCGAATCGCCATAGCACACATAAGCTAATGGCAACTCTGCATCCTTCATCTCCGCAGCCAGATTCTTGTAACTTCTATTCTGAAATATATTGACCAAATATATTGTGATCACAAATATTGCTGCCATCACAAGTATTCTTACAAGTACATTTATTTTCTTCTTCACTTAATAAAACCTTCTTCTACGTCTTCTATGCCTGTCGCGTCTCATACAGAATTCATTGCACACAAGCAGTTCGATTATATTTCTCATAACACAATTGGCGCATCCGGGTCCCTCTGGGACATATGGCGGTTCCTCGTACGAAGCTTCACCTGCCGAAGCCATTCCTGCATAACAATCCTCCGATATCTGCCCACTTTCGCTCAGATCATCGTACACCCTTCGCGCAACACGGCGCATCTCTTCTCTGTCAGGATATTGAACAAGCATCGGACTGCCCTCATACTCGAGCTTGTCACACTCCTCCTCCACGGCCATGCTGACCTTTCGGAGTTCTTCCGGGTACATCTCCTTCATGTACTCAATATCCCTCATCATTTCATCTGTTCCATCATCACAGTCAGGAAGCATGATTCCTGTCGAACTCATACTGTATCCACCAGTCTCACCCATACCGGGTATCACAGGTGTCTTGATATTATAGACATTTCCATCCCTTATAAGCCCCCTGAGGTTTTCATCGTCCGGGCTGTAAGGAATATACTTAAATTCTTCACTCATACAAATCTCCCTATCTGCATTGTTGTATGTCTATTACATAGATATGCAAATGGGGAGAATGTGTGAATATCTCTGTTACTTTTTTCAGAGCTTACTTTATCTGTCTCCGAATGAGATTCCAAGTGTTCTTGCCTCGCTGATGATGTCGTCATCAGGAGATACGTATTTGAGCTTTCCTGCACTCTCTGAGAGTGGGATAGCTGTAACCTTGTTGTCAAGGAATACAACAAGCTTTCCAAAATCCTTTGCCTTTATGAGCTCTGCTGCCTTTGCTCCAAATCTTGATGATATGACTCTGTCATATGCATCCGGACTTCCACCTCTCTGGGTATGTCCAGGTATTGCTATTCTTATATCCTGTGTTGTGTACGCCTTGAGCTTATCAGCCAGCTCATACGCAACTGATGGATATGGATTGTTGGCTATCGCTTCTTTTCTCTTCTTCTTTGGAAGCTCTGCGATCTCCTTCGGAATAGCACCTTCGGCAACTGCAACTATCGTGAAGCCCTTGTTGTCCTTTGTTCTCTTGTCTATAGCCTTATATACCTTATCGATATCGTATGGGATCTCCGGGAGCAGGATCACATCTGCGCCACCGGCGATTCCGGCGTGGAGAGTTATCCAGCCAACCTTGTGGCCCATAATCTCAACGATAAAGATTCTGTTATGCGATGCAGCGGTTGTGTGGATACAGTCTATTGTCTGGGTCGCTATATCAACAGCACTCTGGAAACCAAATGTCATGTCAGTTCCCCACAGATCATTGTCTATGGTCTTTGGCAGACCGATGACATTGAGTCCCTCCTCACTGAGGAGATTTGCGGTCTTCTGTGAACCATTTCCACCTAAAACGCACAGGCAATCCAGCTTCAGCTTCTTATAGGTATCCTTCATGGACTTTACCTTGTCAAGACCATCCTCAGTTGGCTCTCCCATGAGCTTGAATGGCTGTCTTGAACTGCCGAGGATCGTTCCACCCTTGTTGATAATACCTGAGAAATCAGCCGGCTTCATCTTGATATAGTTGCCTCTAATGAGTCCCTTGTAACCCTCAAGGAATCCATAGATCTCAACCTCGTCAAACAATTCATACAAACCCTTTGCGATTCCGCGCATAGTTGCATTTAATGCCTGACAGTCACCACCACTAGTCAAAAAGCCTACTCTTAACATACTCTGCACCTCTTTCTTTTATTTTTCTTATGTACACAGACTGTCTGTATACATTATAAGTATACTCTTCCCTCAAGAGCCCTCAGAAGCGTAACCTCATCTATACACTCCAGATCTCCGCCTACAGGCACACCGCTTGCTATACGGCTGACCTTGATACCGGCCGGCTTCACAAGCTTTGATATATACATCGCAGTCGCCTCACCCTCCGGGCCTGAACCTGTAGCGATTATGAGCTCATCCACATCTTCATTCTGAAGCCTTCTCATGAGCTCGGATATCCTGATATCCGCCGGGCCGATACCCAGGGCAGGATTTATAACTCCGTGGAGCACATGATAAACGCCATCAAACTGTCCTGTTCTCTCATATGCCGCCAGATCCCTCGGGGTCTCCACCACCATTATCACCTTGTGATTCCTATTTGGTGAACTGCATATAGGACATACCTCCCTGTCAGTTATCGTGTAGCAACAACTGCAGTATTTTATGTTCTTCTTTGCATTCACAATGGCATCGGATAACGCCAGCGCCCTCTCCTCAGGCATACTGATTATGTGAAACGCCAGTCTCTGAGCCGTCTTGGAGCCTATTCCCGGGAGTCTTCCCAGCTCTTCTATAAGTCTGTTTACTTCTCCTCCATAAACTTCCATTAGAACGGCAATCCTCCAAGTCCCATTCCACCTGAGATCTTGCCCATACTGCTATTGTAGTCATCCTCCTGTGCTCTCAGTGCCTCGTTCACAGCCGATATGATAAGATCCTCAAGTGTCTCTATATCATCAGGATCAACAACCTCAGGATCAAGCTTGATCTCCATGAGTTCCTTCTTACCTGACACCTTTGCAGTGACAACTCCTCCACCTACAGATGACTCATACACCTTATCCTCAAGTGTCTTAGTTGTCTCCTCCATCTGCTTCTGCATCTTCTGTGCCTGCTTCATAAGATTGTTCATATTACCAGGCATCATACCTCCTGGGAAACCGCCTCTCTTAGCCATTACAATAGTCCTCCTTATTCTGATTAAATAATTTATAATATGATATCATCATTTCTTATCTATTGGAAAGTTGATCTTGTTCAGGTTCAGTATATTCTCCGTCTCAAGCCTTCCATTATCACTGTGGGAATTCCTTGTACAAAGTATCTCAAATTCAATCTCTCTTCCAAGATATTCCTCGATCACACTCTTCACATGCTCCACATTCTCAGGCTTGTCAAAGTATAACTTCGGCATATCGTCATCCGTCAGCGGGATCATGAGCAGAAGTCTTCTGTGATCATCGGACAGTATGAGCTTCGTCCTTATGGCCGGATCAGCATCATTTCTCTTGAGATATCTTCTCGCAGGAACCGACAGCTTCTCCAGTATATCATTCCAGTTCTCCGCAGCTCTCTGCAGATCCTCGAACTCTGCCTTTGGAAGCTCCATTGCCAGCTTGTCCTGATATTCCTTCATGCCCTTCTGATCTATCACATCGTCAGCCGGGCTTACGGAGGCAGCACTTTGAACCGGCGCAGCCTGTATGCCATTTGCCTCAAGGTCATCAAGCTTCTTCTCAAGCATCCTTACCCTCTCGATCAGACTTGTGGTATCAACCTCCATCTGTGGTCTGCACAGCTTTATAACAGCCATCTCAAGCACTATCCTCTTCTGTGAGGAATACTTGATGCTGGCGGCTGTATCCGAGAACACGTTTATATATCTTACTATGGTGCTCTCCTCCATATGACCGGATATCTCTCTTATGCGTTCCAGATTCTCCTTGGTCATATCCAATCTGTCGCCCTCCGCCGAGGACAGCTTGACAACGAGTATGTTCCTGAGAAACCATGTAAATTCATTTACGAAACGGCCAAGCTCACGTCCCTGCCACACAACTTCGTCAACCACATCTATGGCATGTTCAACATCAGATTCCAGCACGCACTCCAGAAGTCTTGCAAATGTATCTATGTCCACAGCTCCTATGGTCTCAAGCACATTATCATATGTAAGCTTCTGTCCGAGATTGAATGCAACGCACTGATCCAGAATAGATAAGGCATCTCTCATGGAACCATCGCCGGATTTTGCGATATAATCTATCGCCTTCTTATCCGCATCAAGTCCCTCCCTGTTCATAAGCTCCTCCAGTCGATCCGAGATGACATCCACCGGGATACGTCTGAAGTCGTACTTCTGACACCTTGACGATATGGTTATAGGTATCTTGTGGGACTCCGTGGTAGCCAGTATGAATATTACATATGATGGCGGCTCCTCGAGAGTCTTTAACAGAGCGTTGAACGCTCCCGGGGACAACATATGAACCTCATCTATGATGTATACCTTATACTTGCCCTCAGTAGGAGGATATGCTACCTCCTCCCTTATCTGCCTTATATTGTCAACACCATTGTTGGAGGCTGCATCTATCTCAATGACATTAAGCGATGATCCATCCGATATGGCTCTGCAGCTTGCACATTCATTACATGGGCTTCCGTCCACCGGATGCTCACAGTTACATGCCTTGGCAAATATCTTGGCGATCGAAGTCTTACCTGTTCCTCTCGTACCGCAAAATAAAAAGGCATGACCAAGTCTATCATTCTTAATCTGGTTTCTAAGAGTGGTAACTATATGATCCTGCCCCTTTACCTCGTCAAAAGTATCAGGTCTCCATTTTCTATATAAAGCTACATACGACATCACCAATACCTACCTTTGTATCATAAAACTCACACAGACTATTATATCTGAATTTACATTTTATATCAATCAGATAAGCAATATTTGAATATGGTATTGCCTGGTGCCTATACACAGAACATCTCTGTCCGCAAGCTGCCAGCTCCTGCCCGCCGGAAGCCTGATCCCATTTATGACAGTTCCATTTGTGGAATCAAGATCTTCGACATAGATCTTCTCTGCATCCTCGTATATCCTTATGTGCCTTCTACTGACGCTGATATCCTCTATAACCTGATCCGCCTGTCGTCTGTCCCGCCCCAATACAACTCCCTCCGGCGTCACCGGAAATTCAGTAGCCACAATGCCTCCGTCTTCGATCAGTCTCACAGACAGTCTCTGCTCCTGTGCGGACTCTCTGCCATCGAGATTATGCTGTGTAAGCAGGGTTGTACAGTCATCCTCCGAGCCAAGCACCGTGGTATCGCCAGGTATTTCGTCAGCCAAACTTACATGTTCCAATGCATCAACATTCTGTTTTTTAGGTCTTCTGTTTTCATCTTCCTCCGCATATCGCAGCTCTGAGCACTCCACGCCCTCCTGTCCCCGCCGTTCATCCTCAGCAGCAGACAGCTTCCTCTTCATCTCCACATAGACAAATAACTCCACGGACAGCACGATGAGTGCCAGCATTATAAATCTCACATCCGCCGCATGCCCCTGTATATAAAATTGAACAGCCGCTATTCCCGTAAATGCCGCCACAGTAAATCCTATGAGTATGAAAAATATCCTATCATATTTGTTTTTCTCCGTTGTCGGTATCGTCAACGCCGCCGCACTGCTTTGATCCGTTCCGAACACCTCATCCATCAAAAGCTCCTGCTCACGGGCCGCAGCCAAAGATTCCACATTTCTTTTTCTATTGCCGGAGCAGCATTTTTCCTGCTCACGGGCAGAGACCTCATCCACATATTTCTGCATCCGCTCCATGTCATAATTTGCCGACACCACCATGTCATATATCTCATACATAAAATCCACAAGCTCAGTGTCCCTGTGATCTACCCTCTTTATGATCTTCTCCACAAGATTCTTTATTCCCATTCTGACATCCGTTCCCTGTCCCGGCACATACACGTATCTGAAACTCTTCTCTGCATCCGAGTAAAATATCTTGTCGGATTCTATCAGAAGATTGTCCGGCTCAAGCATGTATTCTCCCGTCTCCATGACCACACTGCACAACGATCTTATGAGAGCAACAGCCTGCTCCATGGACATTATCCCCCTGTCAGATATATCGTCCAGGCTCTTCATGCCATTTATTTTGCAGTATATGAACATATCTCCGTTGATGGCCCTGAATTCCGGCTGTATTATTCCCTCGACAAAATTATTGTACAGCATGTCCGTCTCATAGGAATTTATGGCTGCTGCACTGACCTCCACCACAAAAAAAGTGTTAATTCCCTCTACCTGGCAATAACTTACCATATTCCTGCCACCTCCTAAGTTCATTTCCTACATCCCTTATCTCCTGTCTGGCCGCAGTCTTTCTGTCACATCTGCCGTCATCTATCAATATCTGTATCCCCGGAAATGACTCTCTGTAAGTTATCTCCGCAACCAGATTCTTCCCATTCATGGCCATTTCCGCATTCACACCATCGGCACATATCACGGTCTCGGATACATTTGTGGACATCGCTTTCTCTGCACTGTCCGTATCCCCCTCACCACTCTCATTGATCCTGTATTCCTCTCGGTTGTACAGTACCAGATATGCCTCCCCCGATGCCGCCGCATGGTTAAACGCTATAAACAACATGTTCATCACCACAAACACGGCACACACAAGTATCGGTGTTATCAGGCACATCTCCAGAACTATAGATCCATTGTCATCCATATATCTGACTCCTCCTGTCTTTTCTTCTCTTCTCCTATCTTTTCCCGCACTCAGAGCACTGAGGAAGTCCCCCGCACTCTGACTTTTTCTTTCTGTATATCGTCCGCTTCAAGCCGGAGCAGCCCAGCGAATAGTGATATTTGTCTCCCTGTTCAGTGACATAGATCACACCATTGCTTTTATATCTTCCACAGATCCTGCACGCCGAAAGCCCGGAATATCTGTCATCCAGAACCTCCCCACTCACGCTTCTCACAGATATCCTGATATGGTAACAGCTCCGCGAGTTGTGGTACACCGAACCATTCTCAGCCACATACACATACTCATCATCATCGTCATCATCCTGCGACCTGTCATATCCCAGGTACGCCCTCTGTCTTATCCTGTCCACGCACCCCACGGTAGATCCTCCGGCAAATGGCAGATTGATCTTCAGCATATATCTGACCTTGAGGCACACAAATCCGTCATCCGACAGCTCTGCATTTATCACCTTAACCCCGGACATTCCGCCGTCGACATATGTGTTCACCGTGCCTTTGTCATCTATGTACTCCCTGATCTTCCTGTTCGCCAGCACGAGCGACACACCATCTGCCATACCTTCAGCATACGGCCCCATGTCCGCGCCCTTTTCGGCTAGCTCATACGCATAGCTGTATTCCGCAAGATACGCAGCCGTCTCATGTAAGCCCTCATATATCACAGTCCGTGTCCGTATACATCCGGCCATGGCAAACACAGTCAGCATGGCAAATATAAACACTGGCAGCACCAGCGATGCCTCCACACTGGCACTACCACGGTCACATCCCAAAGGAGCTGTCTTATATATTCTCCTGCCATACCTGATCCGAACAAAATCTATAGTAATATGCGCTTGGAGAGGCGATTTATCTTTCATATATTTACTTTTCATCATACAACAAGAGAACATATAACACCCCCCTTCAGGATATTTTCATATCTCAATAACTCACACACTGCCTGAAGCTGTACCTGTACAGTCCGTCATCTATCTTCGATACGCCCTCGTGATCTTCTATAAACGATGCAAATTTCCTGTCCTGACTGACCTCAACATCAAATGTCAGAGAATACATCATATTCTTCATCTCAAACGACTCATCCGTCTGTCTGAAATTAAGCTGTATAAGATCCGCCATCCTGTAATACATGCCTCCTTTATTCTCTATCAGAAGTATCGCCAGATAATCCCTGTAGCTCACAGCATCCACGCCTTCATAGTCCACGGAATCCAGATTCATCAGCTTGTCAAGATTGTTGATGTCCGTCACCCAGTATTCGTCTGTCTTCATAAACTGAACGCTTTTGCCGTCAAGCAGCAGCCTTATATCAACAATTGTCTCAGCATAAGCCCAGCATCCGAGCAGCAGATATTTCGCCGCCCCATAGGTGACCCCCGGCACAAGAGCCAGCACCGCAGCTATGGATGACACCTCGGCCATCTTTGCGCTGTCTGAGAGCAGATATGCCAGATTGAGCGGCAGTCTGTGAAGCACTATCCTGTTCACGACCCCCTGCAGATTGTCATGGTCATTATCCTTTCCGGCGATAATGTATTCCACCTCACACTCAAATGGTCTGTCCTGTTTCCTGTCAGTAAATGTATTGAAATTCGCCAGTGCATACCCGACACCATATATGTCATCCACTATTCCGGTCTGTGATCTCTCTCCATCCAACATGAGCTGCCTCTGGAATTTATCCAGATCGTCAAATTCTATGTCCTCCCACTGTCTCGTATCCTCCGCCTGTCCGTCTGACGGAAAGCCATCCAGATCGTATGCCTGATCTGACACCACCCGCCCGGATGGCGTGACAACATTCAGAAGTCCACCTGTCAGGATGCTTTTCAGCGCTTTTCTAGGATCCGTACCGCTCCAACTGCTCTCATCCTGATTCGACTCATTCTTACCATTTTCCACAGCTCCAGAAGCATCCTCCATGGCCTTATCCCCGGATGTTATCATCTCAAGAATGTCTTCTATTCCCTTCTCCTCCATGTACACCTTCATATGGTCAGTTATCTGCAGCTTCATATTCTCGCAGTCATTCTCCAGAAGTCCCCTGCACTCTGCCAGCGCCACATCTTCAACGCTCATATTGTCGCCCTGACCATTTTCCAGAGTATATTCCAGATAATCCTGCGCCATCTGCTCAAGCTTTCCCTCACCGTATCCGCCAAATGTGCTGTCGACCGCCAGCAGATGATACTCCTCAAACAACTCCTTGTCGTACGCCGCCTTCACATCACAGGCTGCGCCCTCGGCCGCCATTGCGGCCTTGGCACTGCCCATTCTTATCCGCGCCATCTCAAGCACGGAGAGCCCCAGAAGCAGCATGGAGATCAGGATTATACTCAGAAAAACCGTTACATGTCCCTGATTTCTCATACAGCTCCCCCTTAATATATCTTCTTTGCACTCTTGTTGATCGAGTTCCATATGTTGTTCACCAGAGAAGTTATCTGCTGCTTGAATATGACGCACATCGCGATCAAGACCACCATTATAAGGATTATTTCGACCACTCCCATACCTGACTCATCTTCCATAAAATCTTCCCATCTCTTCATACATTTTCCTCCTTAAAAACTTATTATCTTAAAAATTTATTATTGCGGGCAGCATGACTATTACCATGACCACTCCCAGCAGAACCACCATCGGAAGAAGCAGCTTTGTCCCGGCTTCCTCCCCCTTTCTCTTCGCCATCTCCTTTCTGGTCTGCATTGCGTTCTGCTCCTCGCCCGCCATCATGATCAATATATCTCTCGTGCCTTTCTTCACATTCTGTGACAAAAGCGACATGAGCTTTATATACATCGGCAGATTTATCCTGTGCCCCATGTTGTAGTAAGC
>ULSI01017629.1_pt1 | contig 11856 bp, 7 predicted proteins | sample 1956211 | NCBI WGS metagenome assembly ULSI01 (sample SAMEA4835704, study PRJEB28245) | human gut metagenome | biome: gut microbiome; material: fecal sample | place: Denmark | collected 2008 | reverse complement strand
TATTATATCACATCTTTTCGAGTTTGTCAAGAGGTTTTTCAAACTTTTTTCAAAGTTTTTTTCAAACCACCTTGGTTCTTTCAAAAGAAGCGACTTCCTTTTCGAAAGCTTTTATATTATATCACATTGTCTCTCGTTTGTCAAGAGGTTTTCAAAACTTTTTTCAAAGTTTTTTGTGACCTTTTCGCTTTCGCTGTGCCCTCATCTCGAGTGCTTGTCTATTATATCACCTTCACCGGCAAAAGTCAACACTTTTTTGAAAAGTTTTTTTCATTCGTTACTTATGTCCTATATATTTAACTCTTTTTCAACAATACACAGCAACATGCACTGTTGCACGCCCTTTTTTACACTCTTTTACTTACTTTACTCGCGCTTTTTCACAAACAACTAATTCTTTTTTATATATTTTTACACAAATTCTCGTAAACCTATAGCCTTTTTACCCGCTTTATGTTATAGTAATATTATATTTCTTTATATATTGAGGTATTATCATGAAACATAAGATTATAATGTCCGCAGCGCTTATTATTTCAATGACCGGTATGACCGGCTGCTTTTTTTTCCCTGCCGAGGAAGAACTCCTCGAACCGCCGACCGTTGCGATCGAGGACATAGCCTACTCCACCTACACAGCCAAGCAAAAAACAATAGAGGACAAGACCGTTGCGACCGGCTACGTATTCTGCAAATCTCAGTATAACGCCAGCTTCCCTGAAAGCGGCGGAACCCTGAAGACGATCTATGTAACCGCCGGGCAGCATGTTGAAGAGGGTGACCTTCTTGCCGAGCTTGACGTCGGCGAACTTGACTATTTGTATAAGCAGCAGCTGCTGATCGTCCAGAAGGCTCAGATTGCCTACAACTCGTCCGGAACGGCAGACGCACGACTGACCCTCGAAATGGAGCAGAACACCCTGACCGAGTACGAGCGCCAGCTCAACAACTCCCGCATATATGCGGGAATGACCGGTGAAGTCTGCTTCGTGCAGGATATGGACCCCGGAACGACAGTGACCGCATATAAGACTATAATAAAGATAGTTGACCCTTCGCAGCTCTGTATACAGTATAGTTCTTCCAATATGAAAAGCTTCCCGCTGGGCGAAGAGGTCACCATAACGGTAGACGGCGAAGATTACTCCGGCTACGTTTCCAAAACTCCCACCGATGTAAAGGAAGGACTTTACGACGACTTCCCCGCCGTGATGAAGGATACTTCGTCGATATACTGTGAATTCACAGACGGAACGCCCTCATTCCTGACCGTAGGACAGACCGCGGATATAACCGCAGTGTTCGCGCGTCATGAGAACGCTGTAGTAATATCCAAGACCCTGGTAAAAACCGACGGCGACCGCACCTATGTAACCATACTCGACGAAAACGACACCAAGAAAGAAGTCGACGTAACTGTAGGAATAACCAACGCCACCGAAGCCGAAATACTCACCGGGCTGAACGCAGGCGACCGAGTTGTAGTACGCTGACGGAGGTACGCTGTGTTAACACTATTATTCAGAAAAATGCGAAGCACCCGCTGGATGGTGCTGTGCCTGTTCATCGGATTTCTGCTTGCGGCAGGAATGATGAGTACCGTGCCCATTTACATGGACTCATCTCTCCAGCGCATACTTATAAAGGACATGCAGGCGTACCAGCAGGAGACCGGCGAGTATCCCGGCGAATATGTCGTAACGAAATCGGTGCCGATAAAGGCGGATAACGCCCAGCGCCGCTCTGCGGTCCAGGAAATGACGGAACTTGTAGACGACCGCACTTCCAGGATAGACATGCCCCAGGCAAATAAAAAGACCATCATCTATGATGATTACATGTACCTCACCACAGGCAAGACCGCCCGCGTCAAGGTCATAGGAATGACCGGACTTGAGGATCACGTAACCTTCATAGAGGGCGGAATGTACGCTCCTGGTCAGCAGCCCGACGGAACATTCCAGGTCATATGCAACGAGGAGTGCCTCAAGACCCTGGGAATATCCTGCGGCGGAACATACGAGATACAGAATAGTTTCTACACCTCCGCCGAGCCGCTGTACGTAACGGTATCCGGAGTATTCCGGCAGTCGAGCGAAAACGACAGCTACTGGTCAGAAACGATGGAGCCGTATCTCAACGCATTTCTCATCGACTACGACACTTTCCTAGGCGATTACCTCGACACCGGCGTAACAACGCTGGGCTCTGCGGATATCCGATACTCCTTCGATTATCAGAAGATGGACCTGAACGACCTCAGTTCCATAACCAAGACCATAGACGAGGATTTCACCATATACCCCGTGAACGACCTCCGCTTTTCAATGGGAATAAACGATATCCTGTCGGAATACGCGGTGCGCGCCGCAAACCTGAAATCCATGCTCTGGATACTCCAGATACCGACGATAGTAATGCTTGCATTCTACCTGTTCATGGTATCCCAGCTAAACGTTGAGCAGGAGAAGAACGAAATAGCGGTATTCAAGAGCCGCGGAGCCTCCTCCGGTCAGATATTCGCGATATACGCGATGGAAGCAGGCGTGCTCGGACTTGTGACGTTCATCGCCGCTCCGTTCATAGGAATGCTCCTGTGCAGCTTCCTGGGCGTATCAAACGGATTCCTGGAATTCGTGAACCGCACCGGGCTTTCCGTGAAGCTCAGCCTTGACGCGTTCATCTATGCGCTGCTTGCCGTGGTGATATTCTTCATCACCACCATGCTCCCGATAATCCCCGCCTCCAAGCTCTCTATAGTAAAGTACAAGCAGAGCAAGGCGCGGGTAGTAAAAATGTCCCTGTGGGAAAAGCTCTGTATCGACGTGATACTGCTCGGCGGCTCGCTGGTGTGGTACTTCTTCACGGCTCGGAGCATAAAGCGCCTTTTCGCAGACGGCACCTATGTCTCCGACGGCACGATAAACCCGCTGTATTTTGTTTTCTCGACAATGTTCATCATGGGCGCGGGGCTTCTCTTTATAAGAGTTTACCCCTACGTTCTCCGGCTTGTCTATTATATAGGAAAACGTTTCTGGACAGTCCCGCAATACATCGCGATAACCTCCGTAGCACGCTCACAGGGCGGCAGGGAGCGCTTCCTCATGCTGTTCCTGTCCGTGACCTTCGCGCTTGGAATATTCTCAGCGAATACAGCCCGGGCGATAAACAACAGCAAATCCGACCGCATCTACTACTCCAACGGAGCCGACGTAGTGATAGACGCCTACTGGCGGCTTGAAAACGTCGAGGACGAGACCAGCTATGTTGAAATAGACATGGACGACTTCCAGAATCTCTCCGGCGTTGAGACCGCCACAAGAGTGCTCCGCACCGACGTTCGCGCGACATACAACGGTCAGCGCTCCGACGTAGACCCCACCCTTATGGCGATAGAGCCGGGCAAATTTTCACAGACCGCATGGTTCAGAAGCGACCTGCTTCCTGTTCACTGGTGGAACTACTGCTCCGCCCTTGTGGACTACAAGGCGGGCGTGCTTGCGTCCAGGGGCTGGGAGGAAAAGGGCGTGCAGCTCGGCGACACGATATCGGTAAAACTGAGCGGAAACGACTCAATAGACCTGACAGTGCTTGCATTCGTAGATTACTGGCCGGGGCTTGACCCCACCGAGCAGGTGGAAGTAAACTCGAGCACCAGCGAAACCACGGCCAAGGACTTCCTGATATGCAATTACAACTATATCCGTAAGCTGACCGAGCTTCAGCCCTACCAGATATGGCTGAAACTCCAGGACGGCGCGACAAGCGAGCAGCTCTACGCCGACATATCGGCAAAGAACCTGAAGATACAGCGTATCCAGGACAGCAGCCAGATGCTCATTGAAGAAAAGACCGACCCGGCGCTCCAGGGAATGAACGGCGCGCTGACCCTCGGCTTTGTCGTAATAATGCTGATGACGGTCATAGGCTTCCTGATATACTGGATAATCTCCATACGCTCCAGAACATTGCAGTTCGGCGTATTGCGTGCGATGGGCGTTACGTTCCGCGAAGTCATCTCAACGCTGGGCTGGGAGCAGCTTCTTGTGAGCCTGGTGTCGATCGCGATGGGATTTGTAATAGGCGGCATTGCAAGCGACATGTTTGTACCGATGTTCCGCACGATGTACGACGCAGCCGACCAGGTACCGCCGTTCCGCGTGCAGGGAGATCCCGGCGACTATATAAAGATGTACGTGATAATAGCGATAATGCTGATAGGCGGCTTTGCAGTGCTTGGCGGCATAATACGCAAAATAAACATCAACAAGGCGCTGAAACTAGGCGAGGATTGACAATACAAGCGGCATCGTTCAGGTTCAGCTTAAGACCGTCGAGAAACCATAATTCAGCGACCAGGGTTCCATTTTATCGGGCGACAAGGGCGAAACCTCCGTGCGAAGCACGGCAACTCTGCACGTAGGCGCGAAACCAAAACAATTAAATGGGTGTGGGGGAAAGTAAGAGTTTTCCCCCACTCGTCATATATAAAATTTTCAACCAGTCAGACTTTTTTGCGCATGTTTTTATATATTTTCCGAAAAACTCCTTGATTTCAGGAAGAGTTTTTGGTATAATTGTACATGAAGCAATGTAAACGCATGGCCGTTTACCGGAGAAATCTGAAAGGAACAGTACCAATGTTATCAAAAATCGGAATCAGACCCGTCATTGACGGAAGACAGTTCGGAATACGCGAAAGCCTTGAAGTCCAGACCATGAACATGGCAAAGGCGGCGGCGGAGCTCATCAGCAGTAAAGTACGCCACGCAAGCGGCGAACCCATGGAGTGCGTCATCGCGGACACCACCATCGGCGGAATCGCAGAAAGCGCAGCCTGCGCCGACAAATTCGCCACTGAAAACATCGTGGCGACCCTCACGGTAACACCCTGCTGGTGCTACGTCACCCAGGTAATCGACGAGAATCCGAACACCATCAAGGCAGTGTGGGGCTTCAACGGAACCGAGCGCCCCGGCGCGGTTTTCCTCGCAGCGGCGAACTCCGCATACGCGCAGATCGGCATGCCCTGCTTCTCCATCTACGGGCACGACGTAAAGGACGCCGACGATACTGTTATACCATCCGACGTTGAAGAAAAGATACTGCGGTTTGCACGCTGTGCAGCGGCTGTCGGCGACATGAAGAACAAGAGCTACGTTAATATCGGTTCACAGGCTATGGGTATTGCCGGAGCCTACTGCAACGAGGAATTCTTCCGCGATTACCTCGGTATACACCCCGAGTGGGTCGACATGACCGAGATAATCCGCCGCGAAAAGCTGGGGATATACGATGAAGCCGAGTACAAGAAGGCGCTCGCCTGGATAAAGGAGAAATGCCCCGAGGGCGTAGACATCAACCCCACCCCGGGCATGACCTACATGCGCCCGGTACTCTCCGCAAAGGAAAAGGAGGAGAACTGGGAGTTCATCGCGAAGATGACCTGCATAATCCGCGATATCCTCAAGGGCAACCCGAAGCTCGCAGAAATGGGCTGGCTTGAGGAATCCAAGGGCAGGAACGCCGTACTGGGCGGATTCCAGGGTCAGAGAATGTGGACGGACTTCATGCCCAATGCTGATTTCACAGAAGCTATACTTAACACCACCTTCGACTGGAACGGCGCACGCGAGCCTATCCCCTTTGCAACGGAAAACGACACGCTCAACGGAACTACCCTGATGTTCCTGCACCTGCTGACCGGACGCGCAGCGGTATTCGCAGACGTGCGCACATACTGGTCTCCTGATTCCGTGAAGCGCGTGACCGGCTGGACTCCCAACGGCAAGGCGGCAAACGGATTTATCCACCTGATAAACTCCGGCGCGGCAGCGCTGGACGGAACCGGCGCAGTAAAAGACGAAAACGGCGAGAGCGTAATGAAGCCCTGGTGGGACATGACCGAAAAGGACATCGACGCATGCCTGAATGCAACGACCTGGCCCTGCGCAAACCTCGGATACTTCCGCGGCGGCGGATTCTCCTCCAGCTACTCCACACAGGGAGTTATGCCCTGCACCTTCGCCCGCGTGAATTACGTAAAGCACCTCGGTCCGACAATACAGATAATCGAAGGCTACACAGTGGAGCTCCCCGAGGACGTAAACAAGACCCTCCTCGGCAGAACGGACCCGACATGGCCTTCCACATGGTTCGCCCCCATCACGGTTCCCGATAAGGTAGCCGTTTCCGACGTTTACAACGTCATGGCAAACTGGGGAGCAAATCACGGCTGCTTCGTATACGGCCACATCGGCGAGGATCTCGTCACCCTGGCAAGCATGCTGAGGATACCGGTATCCCTGCATAACCTCTCTGACGACCGCCTGTTCCGCCCGCACGCATGGAGCGCATTCGGCACCACCGACCTTGAAGGCGCCGATTACAGAGCCTGCGCAGCTTACGGCAGCCTCTACAAATAAAACACAGCCCGGGAAGCAGCGAGCCTCCCGGGCTTATAATGTCTATAATTTAAAAAGGCTGCGGATCCGCAGCCTTTTTATCAGCCGTTCCCTTCCTCGAGAACGTAAATATCAACCTGAACAGCGCCCCATGCGCAGCTATCGTAATAATGATCCGCCATGCTGCCGAAATAAAGGTCGACCAGCACGGTGCCGTCCATCAGACCAAGGCCGGTATCAGCGGCAACGGCGTAGCCGTATACCTTTCTGCCGTCGTGGGATACGATGTAAAGCTTGCTCCCATAAGGGATAACGTTCGGATTTACGGCGCAGGTGCCTATCTCGGCGGCTCTGCCGCTTGCAGTGCGCGCTCCGTAGCCCGCGGTGTACGCGGTGGACTTACCCGAAAGAACGCGTGTGTAGTTCTCCGGAATGCCGTTTACCAGCTTCACAGCCTCGGGGTCGGAAGTCTTGGAATACGGAACAGCGGAAGCCGTGCCGCGCTCGACGACCTGGGTAACAGGCTCTGCGGTGGTCTTTTCGCTGATAAGCTCCTGGCTTGTCAGCTTGCCGTCTACGTACTTTTCCTTGACGGTGTATACGCACTTGCCATTAACTCCGGCGGTGACAACATTCTCTGTGCCTATGGCGAGGTTGCAGTTGTCGGTGTATTCCGTGTCGTAAGCGATATCAGAGGTGCTTTCGCGGGTGACGTACTCAACGCGGGTCACGGTGATGTCCATGTCCTTGTAAGCACGGTCGGTGAGTTCGCAGGAAAGCTCGTCGTATTCGCCGAGAGTGATTCCTGCCTTCTCAAGGACGTCTGCAACGGTTCCTTCAATCATCGGAACTGCCTTTGTTTCGCCGTCAGCGGTGACGTTCACGTCGAACGCACGATAAATGGTGATGTAGGCGGTGTTGCTGCTGACTTCCTCGTAGGATACCTTGTCATTGCTGCTGAGCTGGTAGTTGCCGAGCTTCAGTATGGCGTAAACATCGGATTCAGACGTCATGAGTTCTCTTGTAACGCCGTTATCCGTAATGTAGACCCGATCCTTGAAGTAGATCGAACCTGTCATAACTGCCACCATAAATATCGTGGCTGCGAACATAGCCGCCTTGACGAGCCTGCTTCTGAGATCCAGCTTGTTCATCTTGGCGTTTATCATCTGTGGTTTCATATTTGCCTCCTGAGTAGTTACTCATGCCCTCCCGGCAATCTCCCCGTATCCGGCAGGTGCCGGAATGCGGGTGTAACTTCCGTACAGCGTCAGGCTTTGGGGAAAGCCCTAAGCTGAAGCAAAACGCACTGTCCCCAACAGAGCTTTGCATTTCGAAGCCTGTTATCTATCTACCCTCCGCTAAGGCGGAAGTCGGCTTCTGATCGTTCTCTTTTTTGAAAGCAGCACAAAAGGCCGCACGGAGCTTTTCGCTTCGATGGTTTGTATTATAGCCCTTTTCCTTGTCAATGTCAAACGAACGGAAGTTCATAATTTTGTTGAAGTTTCACAAATCTCATTTGTAACCAATTTGTAATCATTCGATTAAAAGCCGAGTTTCTGTAAAAATCTGTAATTTAAACGTTTTCTTTTTGTAAAAATCACTAAAAATCAAACTTGTGAGTTTGTCGTCATTCTTAACAAAAATCAACAATGTTGCGTTTTATAAGTTTGTTAGTTTAAGACAATGAAACGTCCATGTTTTTTCACATCGTAAACTCCATCTGCATAAGAATGCGGGTTTGCAAAAATATATGATGACAAACGTCCGGATATGTGTTATAATAGTATAGAAATAGTAAAAGCGCCCGGAGAATCCGGGACAAGAGATATCGTTATATTATATATAGTATAAGAGGAAAGGACAAACGGGGCATGAATCACGAGAAATCCTGCGGTGCAATAGTATACAGAAAGCGCCACGGGAACACAGAGATCCTGCTGATAAAGCATGTAAGATCCGGCTGCTGGTCGTTCCCGAAGGGTCACATGGAGCCCGGCGAGAACGAAATGCAGACAGCAATCCGCGAGATAAAAGAAGAAACGAACATCGACGTATCAATAGACGACCCGTCGTTCCGCCAGGTAGTGGTATTCAACCCACGCCGGGACATAACCAAGGAAGTAGTGTACTTCCTTGCCCGGGCGGTAACGTTCGAATGCGAACGCCAGGAAGAAGAAATAGCCGATGTGCGCTGGGTCGAGATAGGTCAGGCAGGGGCGGTGCTGAACTACGACAACGACCGGCTGCTTGTAAACCGGGCTAAAGCATTCCTGGCAAAAACCAAAATATAAAAAAACTTGCAACCTTTTTATGGGGAACTTTGTTTTATAGACAGAACGGGCCGAACGCCCGGGAGATCCAAAGCAAAAACGCGCCGGATACAGACAGTCCGGAGTATTAATCAAACACCCAAGGGAGGTTTCACCATGAAAAGAAGAATACTTGCAATGAGCATGGCGGCAGTTACCGCGCTCACATCGACCAGTATCTGCGCATTCGCAGACGGACAGAACAGCGAAGCCCTCGCTTCCGCAATAACGATCGCAAAGACCCGCCTTGACATTCCGGAGGAGCTGACCGAATTCAGCTACAACACCTCTGAAAATTACAAGACCACCACCTACAACCTCACATGGAGCACCCCTGCCGACGCAGACGAATACAGGGAAGTATCAGTAACCGTATGCGGAAGTCTGATACTGTCCTATTTCGACAGCTCCATGTATTCGTCCAAGAATGCCGACAGCCACTTTGCAAAGCTCACCGGCGACGCGCTCTACAAGAAGGCTCAGGCAGCGGTCAAGAAGCTGAATCCGACGGTTGCCGACGTTATCTCCATCGACCGTGACAGCCTTAACATCACCATGTACGGCAGCAAAGCGCAGTTCTCTTTCGTAAGAACCAAGAACGGCGTACCGGTCAGCAACGACCGCGGCTCCATAGTGCTAGACAAGGACACCGGCGATATCATGGGCTTCCACATGAGCTGGCATGTCAATGCGTCTTTCAGGGACAGCAAGTCCGCTATCTCACTTGACAAGGCAAAGCAGAAGTACGCTGAGATGATACAGCTCACCCCGCAGTATGAGTTTGATTACGACTGGCAGACCAAAAAAGTGACCGCAAGACTGGTATACCGCCAGGGCCAGTACGGCGAGATAAACGCGTTCACCGGCAAAAAGAGTGATTTCAGCGCCGACGGCTACTATGACGGCAGCAACGAAACCGAAGATGCAGTCGCCGACATGGACACCGGAAAGGGCAGCGGCGAAGGCGGCTATCAGTTCACCGAGCAGGAGCAGGCAGAGCTTGATAAGAAGCTCCCCTACGCAAGCAGCGAAGCTGTAATAAAGCTCATGCAGGCGGATAAGTGGCTGACCTATTCCACTGATATGGAGCTTGTTTCATCTGACCTTTACAAGGTAAGCTTTACCGGTAAGGACAAGTATTACTACACCGCGAACTTCTCCAGCTACGTTCCCGACGAGAACGACTACGTTTACGAGGAGATAGTCGAGGAGGACGGTTCTGTAAGCGTTCCGGCAGTAGAATCAGCCCAGAACTGGCAGGAGGTCAATATCACCGTTGACGCGGAAAGCGGTCAGATAATGAGCTATTATTTCTGGGATACCCGTGACAGCAGATCCAGCTCATATGACCTCGATAAGGCTGACAAACTCGCCGAGGAGATCGCAAAGGCCTACGCCGGCGACCGCTTTGTGGAATACAAGGGCAATCCTTCCACTGATTACTCTTGGACAGACCAGAACAACAAAACATTCTATAACGGAAGCAGCCATTCCTGGGACAGATACTCCAGCGACATACTGGTCAGCGGAGATTCCATCAGCGTAGGCCTCAATGCAGATATGAAGCTGACTAACTACAGCTACAGCTATACTGACGTTAAGCTTCCCGATTCCTCCAGAATGCTCAGCACCGACATGGTAATGCAGAAGTTCTGGGAAAACAACGACCTGAACCTCTACTATCTCGCAAGATTTACCGATAAGAAAACCAAGACCGTGCTCGTATACGGCACCGATTCCGACGTTTACGTTGACGCGACTACCGGCGAGCCGGTGTACGACTGGCAGTATTCCTCCGATGCTGCGAACGACCTCTCCGGCATAAAGGACAAGAAGATACTGAAGATGGCGAAGGCACTGGACGATCACGGATACCTCATCTCCACTGAAAAGTTCAGCGAGAACGACACCGCCGATTCCGCAGTATTCGAGCAGCTCATGGGCGTAAATACCGACGAAGAAAGCAAGAAGCTGACCCGCGGCGACGCACTGGTGATCTTCACAAAGTCTGTAGCAGGAGACGCCATTCCGGAGCTGAAGGGCATCTACAAGTCTCCGTTCAGCGACGTTAAGGACACTGATAAGAATGTTGGCTATTACGCTATAGCATACGCAATGGGCGCTGTAAGCGGAAACAAGCTCAACGCAAAGGCAGACTTCACCTACGGGGATATGATAAAGATGGTTTATACGTTCTACGCAGCGGAATAAATCACATCAGTGCTTAGATATATGCGCTCCCGCCGGACAGCGGGAGCGCTGTTTTTCGGTGTATTGTAAGAAAAACCGACCAGAGTTTTGGCGATAATACCCAAAATTCCCGCAGAGTGTGAAAATGTAGTGAAATCATATTAACAAATCACACGTTGTGTGGTAAAATAAACTTGTAGTATGGAAATTATCGTGCTCCCTGAAACCCGGGAGCTGGTTTGTGGAGGTATATATGGACGAAAATTCGAGAGTAAGCCTTACTAAGCCCACTGGTCAGGCAAGTCAGACTGTTCAGGGCGGCAACCAGGGATGGAGAGATCCCGCCACTGGAGAAATATACGCACAGCAGCCGGTACAGTACCAACAGGCTCCGCAGCAGGCGCAGCCCTATCAGCAGTATGCTCAGCCAGTTCAGCCAGCGCAGACATACCCCCAGGGAGTTCCGAATAATATCCCGCAGCAGGTAAACTGGCAGGGTCAGTCCCAGAACAATGCATATCAGCCCTATCGTCAGGACGCTGTACCCCAGGGAGGATATCAGCAGCCAGTACAGCCTGTGAATGGATCGACAAAATTCTGCAAGCACTGCGGACAAGTCATTCCTGCTGACGCGGTAATATGCACCCACTGCGGCAGGCAGGTCGAGGAGCTGCGCACTGCGCCGTCAGCGGCACAGCCTATAATCATTAACAACAGCAACAACAATACGAATAATAACGTGAACACAGCCGCGATGATTCCGATGGGAAAGCCGAAAAATAAGTGGATAGCATTTTTCCTGTGCCTGTTCCTCGGCGAATTCGGAATCCACCGTTTTTACGAAGGCAAGATAGGCACCGGAATTATCTGGCTGCTGACGTTCGGACTTCTGGGGTTAGGCACCCTGATAGACCTGATAATCATTCTGTGCAAGCCGAACCCGTATTATG
>ULSI01046355.1_pt1 | contig 12376 bp, 6 predicted proteins | sample 1956211 | NCBI WGS metagenome assembly ULSI01 (sample SAMEA4835704, study PRJEB28245) | human gut metagenome | biome: gut microbiome; material: fecal sample | place: Denmark | collected 2008 | reverse complement strand
GACGTCTCCGCCGCCGACATAATCACCGGAAACGCGAACAAATCCGAAATACCGGCGATGGTGTCGAAATTCATCGCGGAGCACCGCCGCATGTCCTGCGTACAGCCGCTCACCCGCGAGTTTGACGAAGCGTCCTCAGCCGCCGACCTCGACCGCACCCGCGCTTTCATCAAAATAGAGGACGGCTGCGACAGATTCTGCACCTACTGCATAATCCCCACTGCGAGAGGGCGCGTGCGCTCCCGCCGCCCGGAGGAAATAACCCGCCAGGCTGAGCAGGCGGCGGCCGCCGGAAACCGCGAGATAGTCCTCACCGGAATAAACCTCGGCTGCTACGGGGAAGATATCGGATACACCCCCGCCGACGCGGTAAGAGCCGCTCAGGTATCGGGCATTGAACGCGTCCGGCTCGGCTCCCTTGAAGCGGACACCCTTACCGACGATGAGATACAGCGCCTGAAAGCCTGCGAGAAACTGTGTCCGCACTTCCACCTGTCGCTGCAGTCCGGAAGTGATTCCGTGCTGAAAAGAATGAAGCGCCGCTACACCAGCGCGGAATATCTGGCGCTCGTGGAAAAGCTCCGAGATGTGTTCCCGGGCTGCTCCATAACCACCGATATCATGGTAGGATTCCCGGGCGAAACCGATGAGGAATTTGCCGAAAGCATGGCGTTTGCGGAAAAGGTCGGATTTGCAAAGATACACGTTTTCCCCTACTCGATACGCAAGGGGACGGTCGCGGCAATGCGGCCCAACCAGGTAGTACCGCAGGTCAAATCCGCCCGCGCAAAGGAAATGAGCGCCCTTGCCGACCGCCTGGAACGTCAGTTCCTTGAATCACAGGTCGGCACGGTGCAGACAGTGCTCATCGAAAAACGCACTTCCCCCGACTATTGCAGCGGATTTACCGGAAGCTATATTCCCGTGCGTATCTATGGCGAGGATATCCCGCGGCATTCTCTGGTACAGGTTAAGCTGACCTCCGCCGACGGGAACTACTGCGCCGGAACCACGAAATTCTGATTAAGGAGAATCACATGACAAGCAGCATCAAACAGCTTTTAGCATTAGGTCCCATTCCCGCGGACTCGGAGATGTCAGACGAGCTTTTCGAAAAATACGACAAGCTGCTGAATTTCAGCCAGCCCCTCTCCTACGACGACGCGGCGCAGCTTACCGGACTGTTTTCCCCGGACTGCGACGGTCTGAACTGGGCGATACTCAAGGCGATAGAGGAAGCCTGCGATACCTCCGAGGAGCTTCTGTCCCTCGCCGATAAATGCACCAGCGAGGAGTACGCGGCGCTGCTGCGCTCCCGCGCTGACATATCCGGAACTCAGGAAGAATAAATAACCAAATTATCAAAGCCGGAGCCGCCATATTTCAGCACCCCGGCATATTGATTTTACGCCGGTTTAGTAGTATAATGATATTATTATTGCAGCGATACGCTGTGAGTATATGGAGGAAAAACAATGGTATACCGTATTTACGTTGAAAAGAAGCCGCGGTTCGCGGTAGACGGCGGTGCCGTGCTTGCCGACCTCAATGTCGCGCTGGGCATAAAAACCGTCGAAAATGTAAGGATCATCAACCGCTACGACTGTGAAAAGCTCCCGAAAGAGAACTTTGAAGCCGCAGTTCCCACCGTGTTCTCCGAGCCTCCGGTAGACGAGGTATATTACGAGCTCCCGAAGCCCGCCGCTGACGAGCGCATGTTCGCTGTTGAGTTCCTGCCCGGTCAGTTTGACCAGCGTGCGGATTCTGCGGCACAGTGCATTCAGATGCTCTGCCCCGGCGAGCGCCCTGTTGTTAAGTACGCTAAGATCTACGTGCTCAAGGGTAAGATCTCCGACGACGAATTCGCGCGTATCAAGCACTACCTCATCAACGCGGTCGAGTCCCGCGAGTGCGGCTTCGACAAGTACGATACCCTGGAAGTAAAGTACACCATTCCGACCAGCGTTGAGACTCTCACCGGATTCATAAACAAGACCGACGCCGAGCTTGCTGATTTCGTCGTACACTACGGTCTTGCAATGGACAACGACGATATCAAGTTCTGTCAGGATTACTTCAAGAGCGAGCACCGCGATCCGACCATCACTGAGATCCGCATGATCGACACCTACTGGTCTGATCACTGCCGCCACACAACATTCGGCACCATCATCGACAACGCGGATATCAAGCCCTCCTACATCGCAGATACATACGCTGAATACAAGGCAGACCGCCACGAGCTGGGCCGCGACAACAAGCCGCTGTGCCTCATGGACATCGCTACCCTTGCCGCAAAAAAGCTCAAGAAAGACGGCATTCTGAAGGATCTCGACGAAAGCGAGGAGATCAACGCATGCTCCGTCCGCATCAAGGTAGACGTTGACGGCAGGGACGAGGACTGGCTCCTCATGTTCAAGAACGAGACCCACAACCACCCGACTGAAATCGAGCCTTTCGGCGGCGCTGCGACATGTCTCGGCGGCGCTATCCGTGACCCGCTTTCCGGACGTTCCTATGTATACCAGGCAATGAGAGTCACCGGCGCTTCCGACCCGCTGCTGCCGGTCGAAAAGACCATCAAGGGTAAGCTCCCGCCCAGAAAGATAACCACCACTGCCGCTGCGGGCTACTCCAGCTACGGCAACCAGATCGGTCTTGCTACCGGTCACGTCGCAGAGATCTACCACCCCGGCTATATGGCAAAGCGCATGGAGATCGGCGCAGTTATCGGCGCGGCTCCTGCTGAGAACGTACGCAGAGAGCGCCCGGCTCCCGGCGATATTATTATCCTGCTCGGCGGACGTACAGGCCGCGACGGCTGCGGCGGCGCTACCGGATCCTCCAAGGCTCACAGCATACAGTCCCTCGACACCTGCGGCGCAGAGGTCCAGAAGGGTAACGCTCCCGAGGAGAGAAAGCTCCAGAGATTATTCAGAAATCCCGATGCTACAAAGCTCATCAAGCGCTGCAACGACTTCGGCGCAGGCGGCGTTTCCGTTGCCATCGGCGAACTTGCGGACGGTCTGGAGATCGACCTGAACGCAGTTCCGAAGAAGTACGACGGTCTGGACGGCACCGAGCTTGCAATTTCCGAGTCCCAGGAGAGAATGGCTGTAGTAGTAGCGCCCGAGGACGCCGACAAGTTCCGCGCTCTCGCTTCCAAGGAGAACCTTGAGTCCACACCTGTCGCAGTTGTAAAGTCCGAGCCGAGGCTCCGCATGAACTGGAATGGCAGAACCATCGTTGATATCTCCCGCGAGTTCCTGAACTCCAACGGCGCAGAGAAGCACACCGACGTTGCAGTACCTGACGTAAAGGTATCCTACTCCACCGGCAGAAAGAACACCTCCGCTGACTGGGAGGGCATGGTAACAGACCTCAACATCTGCTCGCAGAGAGGTCTTGTACAGCGCTTCGACAGCACCATCGGCGGCGCTACAGTTCTAATGCCGTTCTCCGGAAAAACCCAGCAGACCCCTGTACAGGCAATGGCTGCGAAGCTCCCTGTGCTGAACGCAAAGACCGACACGACTTCTATAATGGCATGGGGCTTCGACCCGGCTGTATCCACACAGTCCCCGTATCACGGAGCAGTATGCGCGGTAGTTGAAAGTATCGCAAAGGTTATCGCAGCTGGCGGCACATACGAACACTGCTGGCTGACATTCCAGGAATATTTCGAGCGCACCCAGGGCAAACCCGAGAGATGGGGCAAGCCTTTCGCAGCGCTGCTCGGCGCTTACCGTGCACAGCTTGAAATGGGCTGCGGCGCGATCGGCGGCAAGGACAGCATGAGCGGTACCTTCGAACATATCGACGTTCCGCCGACGCTGGTTTCCTTCGCAGTATCCACCGCTAAGGCTCCCGATGTTATCTCGGCTGAATTCAAGGCTGCGGGTCATAAGATAGGCTACATCGCGCCGAAGTACGACGAAAACGGCCTGCCGGTATTCGACAGCGTTAAGGAAGTTTTCCGCACCGTTGAAAAGCTCATCAAGGACAAGAAGGCTGTTTCCGTATGGAGCATTGCGCACGGCGGCGTTGCAGAGGGTATCTTCAAGATGTCCCTGGGTAACCAGATCGGCGCAAAGCTTGATAAGCTCACCGACGAGGAGCTGTTCACACCGGTTTACGGCGCGTTCATTATGGAGCTCACCGGAGAAGCTGACAGCGTAAAGACCATCGGCGAGACCGTTGCAGACTATACCATCACCTCCGGAGATGTCAAGCTAGACGTTGCTTCCCTCGAGAAGAAGTGGAACGGCGTTCTTGAGCCTATATTCAAGGCACAGCTCCCCGAAAAGCCCGCTCCCGAGAAGATATCCTACACCGGCGGCTGTGAGCTGAAGCACAGCTCCGTGAAGGTCGCAAAGCCCCGCGTGCTTATCCCGGTATTCCCCGGCACCAACTGCGAGTACGACATGGCTAACGCGTTCAACCGCTACGGCGGCGATTCCGAAATATTCGTTATCCGCAACCTCTCCGCGCAGGATATGGAGGATAGCGTAAGCGAGTTTACAAAGCACATCGAAAACTCCCAGATAATCGCGATCCCCGGCGGATTCTCCGGCGGCGACGAGCCGGAGGGCTCCGCAAAGTTCATCAACGCGTTCTTCCGCAACCCGAAGATCAAGGACGCTGTTGAGTCCATGCTTTATGCCCGCGACGGTCTTATGATCGGTATTTGCAACGGATTCCAGGCGCTCATCAAGCTTGGTCTTGTTCCGTTCGGAAAAATAGTTCCGCTGACTGCTGAAAGCCCCACGCTGACCTACAACACCATCGGCCGCCATCAGTCTCAGCTTACCCTGACTCGTATCTGCACCAACAAGTCCCCGTGGCTCAGCTGCTGCAACGTCGGCGATATCCACAATATTCCGATATCCCATGGCGAGGGCCGCTTCGTAGCTCCTGAGAGCGTAATAAAGCAGCTTATCGCGAACGGTCAGGTGGCTACTCAGTACGTTGACCTCAGCGGCAACCCCACTATGGACGTTGCATTCAACCCGAACAGCTCCATGTACGCTATCGAAGGCATCATCTCTCCGGACGGCAGAGTCCTCGGTAAGATGGGTCACACCGAGCGTCTCACAGACAATGTTGCAAAGAACGTTTCCGGCAACAAGGAGCAGCTCCTGTTCAAGGGCGGCGTAGATTACTTCGCATAATTCGCATTATTATAGAGCCGTGCCGTATTGCGCGGCTCTTTTTATTACTGTCGATCCCCTGTATTTTCAACATGAATAGATGTTTTTGCGATAATCGAAAGAAAATTTCAACTTTTCAACTTTAAAACTCGCGCTGAGATTATTCCACAGCTTCAGTCAAGCATATTTGTTCTGTCTGCACAAATGCAGACGGGATATTTCTATTTATCTGCTCATTGACAAGTATTGTAATTGTATGTTATAATCAATATGGTGAACTGCACACATAAAAATAATGCAGCAAATTGTCAAGCACAGGGAGTTAACCCTGATCAAAAATCGCAGTTGGAGGGGGACGACACCCATGACAAAAAACGGAACCAATTCAGCCAACTCCAAACAGACCGTCTCTGTGCAGTCACAGGACGGCGAAAACATCGGTCTTACCTACCCTAAAAGGGCGGCGGGGCTGGTCAAAAAAGGTCGGGCACGTTTCGTGAACGACAATACTATTCGTCTGATGGACGTGTCCGATGTAACACATACGGAGGACATCAAGATGGATAATATAAATACCCTTAACGAAAACAAGAATGAACAGCGCGTAAACAGACTCCTTTTCAATGCAAGAGAGTGGTCTTTCAACAAGGACTGCCAGAAGTCCAATGTTGGAAACCGCAGCTTCATGCAGGGACCTGACGGAAACCTCGCTGAAGCCTACACCATCGGCGACTGGGGCTACAACTGGACGGAGATCGTCACCAAAACCCTGATTCTGCCGAAGAACACCACGCATACGTTAACGTTCTGGCTCAACGGCGGCGAAAACGACAAAAACGACGAGGTTTGCCGGTTCGTAGTAGTCTACAACAACGACTGCGATAACTGCTATACCTACAACCTCAACCGCAATTTCATAAAGCCGCTCAAAAAGGTCAACGGCTGGGAACTGTACGAGATACCGTTCATCACCGGCGACAACGAATACACCCAGCTAAGATTCGTGGCTAAGAGAGCGTATATGACGGTTCTTTCCGCGAAGCCTGCCGAAGCCTACGCAGACCTGCCGGACAGCGTCGACGAATTCGAAAGCGAACGTCCGCAGCGGCACAATATCGTATTCGCAGACGGCTGGCCTACCAATACATGGTACTCTACCAGGGAGCTGCGCAGAAAATACGGCAGCAATACCGCCGCAACCGGCAATATTCAGCAGCCTGCTGGTAACTTCGGCGTCATGGAGGGAATACAGGTACAGGCTGACGCTCTGAACGGGATCGCGACATACACAATCGAGGAGATCACCAACAAGGTAAACAGCATGACGGACGTTTCCGCCAGCATGAGCCATGAGATAAGCCAGGCAGTAAGCGAAGCACTGAACGGCGCGGGAAATCCAAACGATGTTGATGTTGAAGAAATTTGCAGCAATATCGTGGAACAATTCAGCGACAAAATAGAAAACATGGTCGATGAAATAACCATGGCAGTAGAAGGTATGACAGGCGCATTTGAAGAGATGCGCGATTCTCTCGATGACATCAGCGAGAACTAAGGGTAATATCCACAATTAAATACGACCGCCCCCTTGTGAAAGCAAGGGGGTTATTTTATCTGAAATTTGATGATTCTCCCGGAATATTTCCGCAATAAATTCCCACAATATTGCTGTTGAATTTATTGAAAGGAATGAAGCCCATGAAGAAATATATAGCCCTCGCCATAGCCTGCGCCGCTCTCGCCGCCGGAGTCTCCTACCTGCCTGCCGCAGTGGAAGCAAGCGTACCCGCCGCCGTGTCCATATCCCCCACCGAGGTGTACTACAGCGAATCCGTGAACACAAGCGGAACTCTGTGCTACATCGGTCAGGGCGACGTCACCTCCGCGCTGCCGCTGGTGCTCAGTGAATTTGAAGTCGAGGAAGGAGATCATGTCGAAGTGGGAGACGTTATCGCCCGGGTGGACCGCAAAGCCTCTGAAACGTTCATCAGCAGCCTGGGGAAGGTCTCTCAGCTTGCCGCCGCGACCGCAAGCCTGTCAACCGCGATGTCCCTTATCCCCGAGGAGATAACCGCCGACCGCTCCGGAACAGTGATCTCCACCGCCGGAGCAGGCGCGGCAGTGGAGTCCGGAACCAGCATCGCCACCATAGCGGGTACGGACTCCCTCGTGCTGACCTCTGCCGTCAGCGAGCTGAACATCGCAAGGATACAGCCCGGTCAGCCAGTGGAATTCACCCTCTCAGCCTACCCCGACGACGTATTCACCGGAACTGTGTCGAAGATAGCCGGCTCTGCACGAAGCCAGTACAGCGGCGCAGTTCTAGAAACCGTAGTAGACGTGCTGATATCCCCGGACACCACCGACCCGCGCCTGTGCTCAGGGCTTACCGCCGATGTGCGGTTCCAGCTCTCAGACCCGCGGAAAATATGCGTGCTTCCCTATAACGCCATCGGTCAGGACGAGGAGGGTGAGTATGTCTACCTGCTTGAAGATGGAGCCGCTGTCAAGCACAAGATTTTCACCGGCGCGGAATTTTCAGACGGTACAGAGGTCATAAAAGGCGCAACTATAAACGACAAGGTATTTCTTGACCCAGAGGACATTTCACTCAGCAAATATGTGAGGATAGAGCAATGAGCATTTTATCCACCCTGACCAGCATTTTCCGAAGCCGCACGCGCTCCCTGCTGACTATGGCCGGGATAGCCGTGGGCGTATTTTCAGTGGTGCTGGTATCCACCGTCGGCACCATCGGCACCCAGGAAGTAAGCTCCACTCTGGTAACAATGGGAGTTGATACTCTCCTTGTTCAGGCGGCGAACAAAAGCGTATCCGTGACCCTCACGGACGACGATGTGTCCACCGTGAGGCGAATTGACGGCGTAAACGACGTTATGCCGCTGATGGCGTCCATGACGGAAGCAAAGATGATAGGCAGGCGGCTTGACTGCTACGTCTGGGGAGTAGACCGCTCCGCCGACCGGTTAATATCCCTCGAGGCGAAGCACGGGAGGCTGGTCAACAACAGCGACTGCGCCGCAAACCTGAATGTGTGCGTTATCGACGAGCAGTTTGCACAGCGCTCCTACGGCAGAAGCAACATTGTTGGAAAGAAGCTGAACATTTTCCTCGGCGGAAAATATCACGAGTTTGAAATAATCGGCGTGGCAAGCTCCGGGCTGTCCAGCCTTCAGGGAATGCTGTCGAATATCATGCCGGGGTTCATGTATATCCCGATAAGCACCATGCAGCAGCTCACCGGACGCTCGACTTACGATAAGCTTGCGGTGAAGCTCACCGATATGGAAACGGACATCCCGGTAGTGGAGGCTGTAAGCTCCGCGCTTGACCGCGCCAACAACACCACCGACGGGTATATCGTCAACAATCTTCTCTCGCAGAAGGCGCAGCTTGACGATATCCTCAGCATAGTTACCACCGCGCTTTCGCTTGTAGCGGGCATTTCGCTGGCGGTATCGGGAATCTCGATAATGACAACAATGCTGATGAGCGTCACGGAGCGTACCCGGGAAATAGGTATAAAACGCTCCATCGGCGCCACCAGCTTTGATATCTGCCGGGAATTCCTGGCGGAAAGCGTGCTTCTGACGATACTCGGCAGCGCCGCAGGAACCGCCGCCGGGCTGCTTATCTCCGGGATAGGCTGCGTTATAGCGGGAGTGCCGTTCCAGGTGAACCTCGCCATGATCGGAATTGCAGCCCTCGCCTCCGGCGCGGTGGGCGCGCTGTTCGGAGCCTATCCTGCATACAAGGCGGCTTCCCTTGACCCGGTGGAAGCCCTCAGAATGTAGGCGGTGTGAGAGATGCCGAATACAGAGAAAAGGCAGAGCCGAAGCTCTGCCTTTTCCATTTATATTGGGGGGAGAGAGGTTATCTGGTTAATTATCCATGCGCCTGAAAACGCGCTCTCCGTTCGGTTTACTTAGCCTTGATCTTATAGATCTTGGAAGCTTTGGAATACAGCTTCTTGCCATCAATGGTGACGTAAGACTTTACATAGTAGTAATAAACCTTGCCCTTAACAGCGGTGCTGTCAGTAAAGGTCAGATCATCAGGATCGTCGGAAACTATATCGGTCAGCGACTTGCCCTTACCCTTTGCGGAGTTGCGGCGGTATACCTGATAACCATCTGCGTAGTCGGAAAGATCCCACTCAAGCACGATACCGTCCGTGGTAGCCTTTCTGTAGGTGATAACCGGCTTGGCCGGGCGTACCTTTACAGTTATCGTACGTGTCTTTGCAGGGTTGGACTTAGCGGTAACGGTGATCTTTGCAGTTCCTGCGGATACTGCGGTAACTGTGCCGTTTTCGTCAACCACTGCAACGTCCTCGTTGGAGGAGGAGTACAGCAGGGTCTTATCGTTGCAGTTTGCCGGATAGATCTTTGCTGTGATGGTGAACGTACCGTCGATATCCATTGTCTTGGTCTTTGCGGGCTTAACGGAGAAGCTGGATATCGGAGTAGTTACTGTAACGGTGCACTGAGCGGTAAGTCCGTTATCGGTCTTGACGGTGATAACTGCGGAGCCATTCTTTACAGCCTTTACAGAACCTGTGTTGGTTACTGTTGCAACCGAGGTATCGGAGCTGCTCCATGTAACGTCCTTGTTGGAAGCGTTGTCAGGAGCTACTGTCGCTGTGAGCTTTGCAGTGGCATTCGGCTTGAGGGTGATATCGGTCTTGTCAAGCGATACGCTTGTAGCCTGTACCAGCTGCTTGCACAGACCGTCTCTGATAACGGTTTCCGGCTGGGACTTCAGACCGCCCTTGCCGTTGCCGCACTGACCGTATGTATTGTCGCCCCAGCAGTAGAGTCTGCTGTCGTAGGAAATATAGCCTGCAAATTCGCCGCCGAGACTTGCAGAAGTAACATTAGTGTTGGTGATTCTCGCGAAGGTATTTCTGGTCTTGGTAGAGCCATCACCGAGCTGACCGCATGAGTTGCTGCCGCTCAGTGAGATATCGCCTGCCTCAGTAATAACTGCTGAGAACTTCTGAGATGAATAAACATAACTGGAATTTCCATAAACCTTAGAAGGAGTCTTCAGTCTGGAACTGTTATCGCCTAACTGACCGTAGGAATTATCACCCCATGCATAAACGGTGCCGTCGTTTGCTACTGCGATGGTGTGGCTTCCGTCCGCTGCGATATCAACCAGGCTTATAGGATTATCCTTCGAATCCGTTATGTTGATCAGCTCGGGAATATCGACTACTCTGGAAGATGTGTCTCCGCCGAGCTGCTTTACACTGTTGCTGCCCCAGCCGTAGAGATCACCATTATCGGTGATTGCAACACAGTGGCTGTCGCCGGCTGCTATGTCTGAAATGCTTACCAGCTTATCAGAAAGAACCTCAGGATACTTTACAGTGCTTCCGCATGTGGAGAGTCTGCCGACAGAGTTAATGCCCCAGCCCCACACCTGGTTGCCGATAAGTGCAATGGCGAAATCATTCTGTAACTCTATCTTATCAATAGTTGTTCCGGAAAGATACTCGTTTTCAGTAGGAGTATTAACAATATCCGACCTGGTTTTCATGCCGAGAAGATAGTTGCTGTTGTCACCGAAAACGTATACCTTGCCGTCGCTGGTCTGCACGATGGTTGCCTTGTTTCCGCACCATACATTTACTGCTTCGTATGTTAACTTCACCTTTGTGGGTACGCTTCTTACATTATAGTCTCCCTGACCGAGCTGACCCTTATCGTTGTTGCCCCAGGTGTAAAGTGTTCCCTTGGTATCAATCGCAGCAGCGTGATCGTAGCCTGCCGAGAAAACAGTCACATTGTTCAATGTGTATTCCGGCTTTGCAACGATGGAGCTTGTTGTGCTGAACAGCTCGCCCGAAACGCCGGCGCCTACGCTGGAGATATTGCCGTTATTCCTGAGCATGAGAGAATGATGATGCCCAAAAGCAATGGAAACTGCACCGGTAGTAACCTTCTCCGGATAATTCAGATCCTCGGTATTGCCGTTGTGAAGCTGACCGGACTCGTTGCTGCCCCAGGTGTAAAGAACTCCGTTGGCTATTGCGCCGGAGGAGTTGCCGCCGGCAAATACCGCGCTTGCGCCCTTAACTGATACATTGCCGAAATTAGCGCTGCCGCCGTTATAATAATCCGTGCCAAGCTGACCGTAATCATTGGAGCCAGCAGTCTTTACCGTTCCGTCGCTCATAAGCACGATGGAATGCTCGTCGCCTGCCTCAACGTCCTGAGCGCCGCTCTCAATAACAACGGTAAGCCAGGTCATATCCCTGTAGTTACCTGTGCCAAGCTGACCCTGATCGTTATTGCCGCAGCCGTAAACTGCGCCGTCCTTGGACACAACCAGCGTAAATCCGTCGCCTGCTGCAACGTCCACTGCGTCCTTCATGAGCTCTGTAACGGAATTCTTGTATGTATTGGTAGAGAAACCAAGCTCGCCGTATTCATTGCTGCCCCATCCTACTGCGGTTCCGTCCTCAAGCAGTGCGACTGTATGACCGTCTCCGGTGCTTACCTGAGCAACATTGTCCAGGATCTTGGTAGGGTTGCTGATAGTCGCAGCGGAAACCTTATTTGTTATCTGACCCTCGGAGTTGTCGCCCCAGCCATAGAGCGTGCCGTTCTTATCTATCGCGAAGCTGACATCTTCGTTTGCGTCAACATACACGATATTGTCCATTACCTTCTCGCCGTTGGAGCTGGACTTGCTCGATCCTAAACCGAGCTGCCCCTTGCTGTTGTCGCCCGCAGCCCAAAGAGACATATCGCTCTTGATAACAAGGCTGTGATTCTCACCGACTGCGATCGTGGTGGTGCTTAACTGCGGTTCTGCTGCCGCCGCGCTCAGCGGTATCATCGTGATGACCTGAGCTGCACAGAGCGAAGCAGCAATGACCTTCGCTTTCTTATTCATACTAACTCCCTCCATATACCGGGGCGTCCTGCCCCTGTTTATTTTAAGCCGCTGCGCCTGTCTGCACCTCAGCCTAATAACCTTTCATTAATTAAAACAACCGAGACCCATAAAAGGTTGCATGTTTTTTGAAAAAATTTTTAATTTTTTTGAAAAAATTATCACCTGCATATATTATAACGCAAAAATACCGGAAATGTTGCAAAAAAGACTTACAAATATCTTAATTTTACATTTCCGGTTTAAAAATCAATTTCTTCTCCACCACCAATATACATTAACTTGTCTCCGAGGGTCTC
>ULSI01048280.1_pt1 | contig 12424 bp, 10 predicted proteins | sample 1956211 | NCBI WGS metagenome assembly ULSI01 (sample SAMEA4835704, study PRJEB28245) | human gut metagenome | biome: gut microbiome; material: fecal sample | place: Denmark | collected 2008 | reverse complement strand
GTTACTTCCCACCCTCTTTATTGGGGGTGGGAAACTTTAGTAAGCATTTTCGTTACATTGTTCTATCTATAACTCATCTGACAGATTACGAAGGTGTTATATTCGTTTTTCTAAAATCATAAAATCTGCAAGTTTATTGACCTAAAGGTACTAAAACTTGCAGATTTATCAAAGACTAATTTGTTGAATATCGACGGATAAAGATAGTCTTAAGCGACAACTCTTTATTTGTAGCGAATCCACTTGAGCATTTCCTTGATGGAAGGCTTTTTGCCATACATGAGAATGCCCACGCGGTAGATGCGCGAACTCATCCATACGAAGCCTACAGAAGTGGCAAAGAGCAGGGCCAAAGAAAGGAGTTCCTGCCAAAGAGGTACGCCAAAGGGAATGCGCACCATCATGACGATGGGCGAGGTGAGGGGGAAGAGCGAAGTCCAGAATGCTAACGGACCATTGGTGTTTTCAACCGAACCCATGGCGGCATACATGCCAAATACCATGATAAAGATTACCGGCATCATGAATTGCGATGAATCCTCAGCCTCATTGACCGCTGCACCCACTCCGGCAAAGAACGAAGCGTAAAGTAAGTAGCCCCCCACGAAGTAAAGCACAAACAGGATGAGCATTTCGGCCAAAGGCAAATTGGCAATGGTGTGCAGCATCTCGGCCATTTCGGTGTTGGCCACGCTTTCCATGGCCGGACTTGCCATGCCTGCCTGGCTCATCATGGCCGTTTGCTGCATTTCGGCCGGATTGCCTATGAGCAGACCCAGTCCCGTCATCAGCACCGTGAGCATAATGCCCCAAATAAGCAGCTGCGTAAAGCCCACCAAGGCAATGCCGATGATTTTGCCCATCATCAGCTGGAAGGGTTTGACGCTCGACACCATCAGTTCGACAATGCGGTTTGTTTTTTCCTCCATCACGCTGCTCATGACCATACCACCGTACGACATGACAAACATGTAGATAAGGAAAGTCATGATCCATCCCGCGGCCATGGCAATGTTCGTGCTCGACGAACTTTCCTCGCCCTCGGCATTGCGTTTCACCGTAGGCACGCTGATTTCGCTTTGCGCATCCTCAATGATTTTTTCAATACCCTCAATGCCCGTGGCCGTGAGTTTGTCGGTTCGGATTTGTTCGTTCAGTACATTTTCGGTGTAGTTCAGCAATTTCACCGGCACCTCCTTGTGCGAGTAAATGATTACGCCCTTGGGGTTTTTCACCAGATTGTCGGTAATTGAAATCACCGCTTCGTAGTGCGTGGTGTCGCTGTAGTAAGCCGGGTTATTCGGGTCGCTCACCGGCACAAAGCGGTAGTTGGCATCGTCTTTGAACAAAGCCGCATAGCGTCCGGTTGTGTCGGAAATAGCCACCGCTTCCTGTTCGTCGTCTTCGATTGAAGCCAACCAAATAGGCACAGCCACCAGGGCTACCATGATAAACGGCATGAGAATGGTGAGCAGAATAAACGACTTTTTCTTGACGCGCGTCAAAAATTCGCGCTGTATGATCAATAAAGTTTTTGACATGGCAAGGGACTTTTAGGGTTGAGAATTGAATGAAGAAGAACCGCCCACCACACGCAGGAAAATTTCCTGCATCGAAGGCATTTTTTCGCTGATGGCACGCAGTTCCGCCCTTTCGGCCACGGCACGAATGAGTTCCGAATTGCTCAGTTGTTCGGCTTTTTGCAGCATGTAGGTGTGCAGATGTCCCTGAACGCTGTGTTGCGTCACCTCGAAAAGTCCTTCGGTCGAAGTCAGTTCGGAGTTGATGGTCGTGGCTTCGTACATACCCGTGCGAAACTGCTCCTTCACATCCTGTACATGGCCCGAAAGCACCACCTGCGAGTGGTTGATCAGGGCAATATCGTCGCATACCTCCTCGACAGACGACATGTTGTGCGTTGAAAAAATCACCGTATGCCCCTTGTCGCGCAGTTCCAGGATTTCGCGTTTCAGCATTTCGGCATTGACGGGGTCGAAGCCCGAAAACGGTTCGTCGAAAATCAGCAAAGGCGGTTCGTGCAGTACGGTGATGATAAACTGCACCTTCTGCTGCATACCCTTCGACAGTTCCTCGAGTTTTTTGTTCCACCATTCCATGATGCCAAACTTCTCGAACCACATTTTGAGGCGTTGCTGTGCCTCGGCGCGGCTCAGTCCTTTGAGCTGTGCCAGGTAGACAGCCTGTTCGCCCACCTTCATTTTTTTATAAAGTCCGCGTTCTTCGGGCAAGTAGCCGATGCGCATCACGTCAGTTGGGGCAAAGGCATGGCCGTCGAAGGTTACTTCGCCCTCGTCGGGTGCAGTAATGCGGTTAATGATGCGAATGAGCGTGGTTTTGCCGGCTCCGTTGGGACCCAGCAGGCCAAACACTTTGCCGCGAGGCACCTGAATGCTCACGTTGTTCAGGGCTGTATGCTCGGCATAGCGTTTCACAATGTGTGAGGCCGTAAGGAACATGTCGTTATTCATGAAATCAATAATTTACTTATATGCATTAGACGCAGGATAGTGCGAAAAAACTACACGATTTTCTGAAAAAAACGCGAAAAACATCGTAAAATTCACCAATTACCTGTATGCATGCAGTTTTTACCTACCGGTTCAAAAAAAATGGCTCTGTAAGGATTTTGTAGGAGTAAATAGCCCAACCTCTTGTACATCTTCGTGGCAAATGTTAAACAGAATCTCGCTGTTTAAGTGAAATTACCTAAAAAAGATACACCCTTTTATCCATCTGCTTGCCGTTGTTTAACTCATGGCACGGGCTAACCTTAGCACAAACTCCGCGATTGTTGAAATTAGTTCCGAGCCAGTCAGAATTAGTTCCGAGCTAGTTAGAATTAGTTCCGAGCTAGTTAGAATTAGTTCCGAGCTAGTTTTGATAATCTCGGAACTGCTGATAATCAGCGTTTAACAAAAATCGCGGAAGTCGGTGTCGCGCACGCTGATTTTGTTCGAAAATGCAGCATTTGCCGACTGTTTGCTTTTTACCTTTATTCAGTTATTTGTTAAAACCGCCATGAGCGTAATAAGTAGCGAAACGCTTTTTGATACAAAGTGTTTAAAACGTTTGCTTCGAGGCGTAGGTAGGCGAGTAAGTCAAAAGTTTCTGAACTAAAAAAACGAACGGTTTGGTTCGAGCCGTCAAGCCTTGAACCAAACTGTCTGTTTTTATTCACTTTCGTTTTAAGGTTCGCTTTCGCCTTCGATATAGTTTTCCATAAACATGTGTTCACCATCGAACACTGCATACGAGAAGTGCGTAATCCAATCGCCCAGAATCATCAGTCGTGCCGAGTGCGTCAGCATGAGGTCGAGTTCGATGTGGCGATGACCGAACAGGAAAAAGTTGATATCGGGGTGCGTCTTTAAGTATTCCTTGGCAAAAATGATGAGCGGTTCGTTCGCCTCGCCCTGATACGGCGGTTCCATGCCATCTTCGCGTTTCAAGCGCGAATGGCGCGCCCATTCCAGTCCGAACTGTACGCCCCATCGCGGATGTATGGCCGCAAACAGGCGTTGGCAGTAGCGGTTGTGAAACACCGAGCGCAACAGTTTAAAGCGTTTGTCGGTGGCATCCAGACCGTCGCCATGAGCCAGGAAGAACATTTGTCCGCCAATTTCCACAACCTCTTCGTGCTTATGCACCGTCATGCCGCATTCCTTTTCGAAGTAGTCGCCCTGCCAAAGGTCGTGGTTGCCGTAAAAGTAGTGCACCTCGATGCCCATGTCGGTGAGTTCGCTGATTTTGCCAAGCAGGCGCGTATAGCCCTTAGGCACCACCGTGCGGTATTCGTGCCAGAAGTCGAACATATCGCCCAGCAAGTACACCGCCTGCGCCTTGTGTTTGATTTTGTCCAAAAAACTCACCAGACGGCGTTCCTGCGTGCGGGCATGCGGAATAGCCAGGCTGCCCAGATGAGCATCCGACAAAAAGTAGATAGGGCCGCGCGTGCGGTCAAAGTAGCGGTCGTTGTGCGAAGTAGCGTTTGAGTGACAAGTCATTCGTTTGCGTATGATTTTAGGGTGGGGCTATCAAAAACTGATGTTCACAAAGTAGGGAAAAATCCTCCCTGCTTTAGCTGCGCATGATTAGCACCACCCCCATTGTAGGGTTTTAAGTATTTGAGGAAAAAGAAAGGAGGAAGAGCATAAGTAGGTGTTCAAAATTATTTTTACATTTGAATTGCGTTATTGTGCCGTAGTTGTTTGTTCTGTGCGAATGTCAGTGCAAACCGAATGCAGAGCGAGGAGAGCTTGCTCTCAAGAGCTATGCTGAGGTGCAGCCTGACTTCGCGAAGCAAAGTAAAAATACTTCGATAGAATGATATAAAATAATTTTGAACACCTACTTATTACATGAAGCCCAATTCTAATTTGGCTTCCTCGCTCATCATGTCCTTGTCCCATTCCGGCTCAAATACCAGGTTCACCTTCACCTCCTTTACGCCACTCACCCCTTCGAGTTTCAGGCGAACGTCCTCCATGATGAAGTCGGCTGCCGGGCAGTTAGGAGCCGTCAGCGTCATGTCTACCTCGAGCGAAGCATCCTCGTGAACTTCAATGCGATAAATCAGTCCCAGGTTGTAGATGTCAACCGGAATTTCAGGGTCGTAAACCGTTTTCAGCACCTCGACGATGCGTTCTTCTATTTTCAGTTTTTCTTCAGCAGTCATTGATTCTAAATTTATTTTGTGTTTTGGGAGGTTTTAAAAATTTTAAAAGAAAAATGGCCCATCCGTGCAGCCCAATGTCAGAGTTTACCCTCGTCGCGGTAGCTGAAATAGCCAAAGTCCGATATGATGAGGTGGTCGATGAGCTGAATTTGCACCATCACAGCCGCATCGTGCAAGCGTTTTGTCAGTGCATCGTCCTCGCGGCTCGGCGTCAAACTGCCCGAAGGGTGGTTATGACACAGCGCAATATGCGTGGCACCCGCCAGCAGTGCCTCCTTGAGCACCAGCCTGACGTCGACCACCGTTCCGGTAATGCCACCTCGGCTGATTAGCCGGGTGCCAATCAGGCGCAGATTGTTGTTGAGCAGCATGACGTGGCTCTCCTCGAAGGCCAGGTCCGATACTTTGGTTTTAAAGTAGTCGTAGATGTGTTTCGACGTACTGAACTGTTCGCGCTGTGTAGCCTCCTCCAGCGTACGGCGGTTGCCCAGTTCGCAGGCAGCCAGGATGGTAATGGCTTTGGCCGGTCCCACCCCCTTGAATTTGCATAAATCCTTGATGCTCATTTTGCCCAGCGCCTTCAAACTCTCGTCGCAACTGTGCATGACGCGCTGCATCAGGGCTACCGCATTTTCCTCGCTCGTTCCAGAGCCAATGAGAATGGCCAGGAGTTCGGCAGTTGATAATGCCCCAGGCCCCTTCGCTTCAAATTTTTCGCGTGGGCGGTCTTCCAAACTCAAATCGGTTATGTTCATGACAAATGTGCAGCGTGTAGTAAATATTAAGCAGCCGGATTGCGTGGTTGGACCAGCTTATTTGTAGAAATTATGTTTGAAAGCTTCGAACTCGCCCCGGCCCAGTACGCAGCGTTCCCACCATGCACGCACAAAGCCCGTGCCGTAGCCCCAAAGCTGAATGAACGAGGCAGCTACAGCGCGAATGCCCACTTGCAGGCTATGCGATTGCAGGGCAGAATCGGCAAAGATGATGAGCGAAAACAAGGCAAACGGTGTGAGCAAGGCCCACCAGTGCGGACAACCACACAGCGCAGCCACCACCGTAAGCACCACGAGCAACGCACAGCCCACTGTAAATACAGCCGGCAGCAGATGCACCGCTTTCAGTGTGCCCGGATGACGCTTCGTCAGGTTGATGCGGGCAATGCCCGAGTTATGCACCTGCTTGAAAAACTTTTTCAAGTCGGTGCGGCGTTTGTGCCATACCCAGGCTTCGGGAAACAGGCGACAACTGTAGCCACCCTTGAAAATACGCGTTGAAAAGTCGATGTCTTCGCCAAAGCGCATTTTCGAAAAACCCTCGAGTGCCAAATATACTTCGCGACGCACACCCATGTTGAAGGAGCGCGGATAGAACTTGTCTAACTTCTTTTTACCTCCGCGGATACCCCCCGTGGTAAAGAACGAAGTCATGGCATAGTTGATGGCCTTTTGCATCAGCGAAAACGAGCTGTGTGCCCGGTCAGGACCGCCAAAGGCATCGCAAGGCTGACGTCGGAGTTCGGCATCGACCGCTTGCAGATAATCGGTAGGCAGCACCACATCCGAGTCGAGAATCAGTACATACTCACCCTCGGCCCGGTCGACGCCGTAGTTGCGCGTCTGTCCCGGTCCGGAATTTGCTTTCAGGAAATATTTAATGTTCAGGCGGTTTTCGTAAGCCTTGACCACATTGTCGCATTTCACCGACGAGCCGTCTTCGACCACCACCACTTCAAAGTCCTTCAACGATTGTTTCGTCAGACTGTCCAAAAGTTCGTCAACTTCGTCCGGACGATTGAATACAGGAATGATAAAAGAATACTTCATACGGCAAATTTAATGCAAATAGATAGCAGTGCCAAAGAAAAGCCCGATTTTCTTTGGCACTGTCCGGTAGTTGCGTGTCAAGTGTTGTCAGCCGGCCGAGAGAGGATGTTTTTTTATTGCTTATTTTCAGCGGTTTTCTTCGCGGTATGGCAAAAAAAAAGTAATTTTGCAGCCGTTTGGCGATAGGCGCCAGCAATAGCTTTGAAAGAAAACTGTTGTTGCGGCGCGCCGAGCAAAGCGCAAACAGCCTCCGGCCGAACGCCGGATGCCGTTTTGAAGGCTCAGCCTGAATAAACCAAATTTTTTATATCATCAACTCCAATGATTAAATCACAAGAAATTAAGAAAGGTACTTGCATCCGTCTTGACGGCAAGCTCTACTTCTGCATTGATTTTCTTCATGTAAAGCCCGGTAAGGGTAACACCATCATGCGTACGACGTTGAAGGACGTTGTAAGCGGTCGTGTACTCGAACGTCGTTTCAACATTGGCGAAGCTCTCGAAGACGTACGCGTTGAGCGTCGTCCCTTCCAGTTCTCTTACGCTGAAGGCGACCAGTTCCACTTCCTCAACCAGGAAACTTGGGACGATGTAGTGATCGAACGCGAACTCATCACCGGTGTTGACTTCATGAAAGAAGGCGACGTTTGCGAAGTAGTTAGCGATGCTTCGACCGAAACCATCCTCTTCGCCGAAATGCCCGTTAAGACTCAGCTCAAGATTGTTTACACCGAACCCGGCTTGAAAGGCGACACCGCTACTAACACGACGAAGCCCGCTAAGCTTGAAACCGGTGTTGAAATCCGTGTTCCTTTGTTCATCAACGAAGGCGAGGTGGTTGAAGTTGACACCCGCGACGGTTCTTATCTTAACCGCGTAAAGGCATAAGCCCCAACTTTACATTCATTAAAACAAAGTCTCGTTGCTGAGCAATTTCTATTGAAGCTCATTAAAACACCCGGAAATTTTTCAGCATAGGCCCTTCTGCCCAGGCAGGAGGGCTTTTTTTTATACCATATACTTGCACATACTGATGGGTGTGAATTCCGCTGAAACCGTGTGGGATAAATGCGTGGGGCATACGTTTTGTAAACCGCCATACGATAAAAAGACATATCCCTATTTCATTTTTCTTCGTGCTTGAAAAAAGTCTGCGAACGTCTGTATATAAAGGACTTGTGAGCTAATTGGGAGAGTTCGAAAAGATGGAGGTGCGATATCAGGTGACTAAAAATTTGGATTTAGGGGTGTGCGTGTTGTATCTTTGCAATAGCGAACTCAGACTGCACCTCAGCATAGCTTTTGAGAGCAAGCTCTTATCGTTCAGCATTCGGTTTGCACAGACAATTCTTTTCTATCAATCCTCGCTTCAAGTTTTTTTTTGCTTAAAATCTGTCCATTTCTCACGGATAGTTTGTTCCATTTTTCCCTTTTGGCACATGCGTGTAAAAAGAGCCGGAGATATTTGTGTAATTTCGCAAGTGCTTAAGTACTCATTTTTAATATATTCAATGAAGAAAACTCTGTTTACCATGGTGTTCGGGCTTGCGAGTCTGGCACTTCATGCACAGCAAACTTTGACGTTAGACAGTTGTCGCAGCCTGGCCTTGCAAAATAACAAGGAAATGGCGATGACCACAGCCAAAATGCAAAAGGCACAGTGGGAACGGAAGGCGGCACGTACCAATTATTTCCCGAAAATTTCACTTACTGCCGGATATATGCGCACCGGCGACGAAATTTCCTTGCTAAGCAAAGACCAACGAAACGGGCTGAATAACTTGGGCAGCAATGCCACCGGCTCATTTGTCGAAATAGCCCAACAACTGGTGACGAAACACCCCGAACTCGCTCCACTGCTTCAAGGCATTTCGCCACTCCTTCCCCAAATAGGACAGGCAGGCAATGCACTCGGACAAAGCATTACCGATGCACTGCGCACCGATACGCGAAACATGACTGCCGGGGCTATTTTGCTGACACAGCCCCTTTATATGGGTGGTAAAATCAAGGCCTACGAACGCATTACCCGTGCGCAGGAACAACTGGCGGCCGACGAACAGCGTGCCACCCAGCAGCAACTCGTGCTTGATGTGGATAAAGCCTACTGGCAAGTGGTGTCGCTGGCTAACAAACAGCGACTGGCACGCAGCTACCGCGATATGTTGCAACACCTTGATTCAGACATGGTCAAAATGATTGCTGAAGGTGTGGCTACGAAAAGCAACGGACTTTCGGTGGGCGTGAAACTGAACGAGGCCGAAATGACGCTTACCAAGGTTGATGATGGACTGACACTTTCGCGTATGCTCCTTTGTCAGCTTTGTGGTTTGCCGCTCGATACGCCGGTGAAACTGGCCGACGAAGTGAAAGAAAACCTTAGTGCTGAAACCGCGGACATTACCGCCGATGTGCAAACGGCCTTTCAATTCCGTCCCGAACTGAAACAGCTCGAAACCGCTCAACAAATTTACACGGACAAAGTGCAAATTATCCGTTCGGGTTTCCTTCCTCAGTTGGCACTGATGGGGGGGTACATGATTTCGAACCCCAATGTGTTTAATAGTTTTGAAAAGAAATTCCGTGGAACCTGGGCCGTTGGCGTAATGCTGAAAGTGCCTGTGTGGAACTGGGGCGAAGGTAAATACAAAGTGCGCGCAGCCAAGGCAGAAGCTCAGATTGCAGCGCTGAAAACCGACGAGGTGCGCGAAAAAATTGAACTTCAGGTTACGCAAGAGGCATTCCGAGTGAATGAAGCTAACCGCAAACTCGAACTCAGTTTGCGCAACCTTTCGAAAGCCGACGAAAATTTGCGTACGGCACAGGTGGGCTTTGCCGAGGGCGTAATCACCACTTCCGACCTTCTGGCCGCCCAAACCGCGTGGTTGCAGGCACATAGCGACAAAATTGATGCACAAATCGATACTAAAATTACCCGTGCTGCCTACAACAAGGCATTGGGGAATTTGAGATAACCAATCATCCGTTTTTAAACATATATATATACAGACCATTATGTCACGTCAAAAACCGAATCTTCTGCCCGCCATTTTCATTTTGGCCGGCGTCATTATATTGGTAATTATCGGCAGTATGTATGCCTTTAAAGAAGAAACCGATACCATTCAGGGACAGGCCGACGTCACGGAATATCGCGTGTCGAGCAAAGTGCCCGGTCGCGTGTTGCGATACATGGTGAAAGAAGGACAGTATGTACATGCCGGCGACACGCTGGCCATACTCGAAGCCCCCGATGTTGAGGCTAAACTTACGCAGGCACGCGCCGCCGAATCGGCCGCTGCCGCACTGAACCGCAAAGCTGAACGCGGTGCGCGACAGGAACAAATTGCCGCAGCTTACGAAATGTGGCAAAAAGCACGTGCCGGCGTGAGCATTGCCGAAAAATCGTACAACCGCGTGAAGCGACTGTTTGACCAAGGCGTGATGACCGCCCAAAAACTCGACGAAGTGACAGCACAGCGCGATGCCGCCATTGCCACCGAACGTGCCGCCAAGTCGCAGTACGACATGGCTAAAAATGGTGCCCAGCGCGAGGATAAGGAAGCCGCTGCCGCTCAGGTAAATCGTGCACAGGGAGCCGTGCAGGAAGTAAATTCGTATATCCGCGAAACGGTACTTACTGCTTCGGCCGACGGCGAAGTGACTCAGATATTCCCTCAGGTGGGCGAACTCGTTGGTACGGGTGCTCCCATCATGAACGTGGCGTTGATGAACGATATGTGGGTCAGCTTCAACGTACGCGAGGACCATTTGTCGCAGTTTAAAATGAATGGTACGGTCGAGGCCACCATTCCCGCATTGGGCAATAAAGTTGTTCAACTCAAGGTATATGCCATGCGCGACTTAGGTTCGTATGCAGCTTGGAAAGCCACTAAAACCACCGGTCAGTTCGACATGAAAACCTTCGAGGTGAAAGCCTCGCCCACACAAAAGGTCGACGGCCTGCGAGCTGGTATGAGCGTGCTGCTCAACCGTGCCAAGTAGGGTAGTGCCCTGCGTCCGTTTGTTTCATTCCGGGGTGGGTTACTCTCTCTGTCAGTGCCCGCCCTCAACTTCACTTCAGTGACATGTTTTCCATCTTTTTACGCGAACTCCGCCGACTTGCCGTGCAACCCATTTATTGGTTTTGCATGGTCATAGCCCCGCTGTTCTGTTACTTTTTCTTCACCTCCCTCATGCACGAAGGGTTGCCCGAAAGTTTGCCCCTCGGCGTAGTCGACGAAGATCATACCGTCACCTCGCGCAATTTGGTTCGCAATCTCGATGCCTTTCAGATGACCGATGTGGTGAAAACCTATTCCAACGTAACCGAGGCGCGCAAAGCTGTGCAGCAAGGCCATATTTACGGATTCTACCTCATTCCGCAAGGTACAACTTCCGAAGCACAGTCGCAGCGTCTGCCTACCATATCGTTCTACACCAATTACTCCTACCTGGTGGCAGGCTCATTGCTTTATCGCGATATGCGCACCATGTCCGAGCTCGCATCCGGAGCCGCCTCGCGCACGGTGCTCTATGCCAAAGGCGCAACCGAACGGCAAGCCATGGCCTATTTGCAGCCTGTGGTTATCGACATGCATGCTGTAGGCAATCCGTGGTTGAACTACAACGTTTACCTCTCCAATGTCATTATTCCCGGTATGCTCGGCCTGTTCATTTTCATGATAACCGTTTACGGCCTTGGCACCGAACTCAAGTTCAACACCGCCGATGAACTCATGCAGCGTTCTGGCGGTTCGGTCATCGTAGCCGTCACCGGCAAACTCATTCCGCAACTACTGGTGTTTTTGCTTTCAGGCACCCTTTATGTGCTTTACCTTTATGCTTATCTGCACTTTCCCTGTCATTGCGGTTTGGCCCGTATGTGGTGCATCATGGCCCTTTTCGTTATGGCCTGTCAGGGTATGGGCGTGTTCATGTTCACCATGTTTCCCACCCTTCGCTTGGGTTTGTCGTTTGCGTCGTTGTGGGGCGTCATATCGTTCAGCATATCCGGCATGTCGTTTCCCGTCATGGCCATGCACCCCATACTTCAGGGCATAGCCAACCTGTTTCCGTTGCGCCACTATTTTCTGCTTTACGTCAATTCGGCGCTCGACGGTTATCCGTTGGCCAATGCCTGGCCCTTTGTGCTGGCGTTGCTGGCTTTTGTCCTGCTCCCCTGGCCTTGTATGTTCCGGCTTAAAAAAGTGCTCACCACCTATCGCTATGAGCCATAAGTAGCATGCGGCAATGTGCGGCTTTGAGCCGAAACGTGTATTTCAATTCTTCAAAACCAACCCGATTATGAGCTATTGGCGACAAGCCTTTACAGACTGGAACACCTTGTTCTTTGAAGAACTGCGAACGATATTTCGCGATCTGGGTGTCCTCATATTCTTTTTTATTGTACCCTTGGGTTATCCTCTGCTTTACACTTTCATCTATACAAACGAAGTGGTTCGCGAGGTGCCTATCGTCGTGGTCGACGACTGCCGCTCAACGCAAAGCCGCGAGTATGTGCGCCATTTGGATGCTACTCCCGACGTTAAAGTTGTATCCTATGCAGCCAACATGTCCGAGGCCCGCAAGCTGATTAAGCACCGCGATGCCTATGGCGCCGTGTACATTCCGCGCGATTTCAGTTTGCGTCTGCACCGTGGCGAACAAGTAAAAGTGAGTGCCTACGCCGATATGAGCGGCATGCTCTATTACAAAAGCGTGCTGACGGCCAACACCAATGTCAGCCTGGCACTCAACGCTCAAATCAAGTTACAACGCGCTGGCGGAGCCACAGCTGAACAGCAAAAAGTGCTGGAACACCCCATTGCTTACGAAGAAGTGTCGCTGTTTAATCCGCAAAACGGTTTTGCCACTTTCCTCATTCCCGCCGTGCTGATTC
>ULSI01008309.1_pt1 | contig 12657 bp, 7 predicted proteins | sample 1956211 | NCBI WGS metagenome assembly ULSI01 (sample SAMEA4835704, study PRJEB28245) | human gut metagenome | biome: gut microbiome; material: fecal sample | place: Denmark | collected 2008 | reverse complement strand
TTTTTTCTTAGATAAAGGTTTTCCCGGAATTACAAAAGCTATAACAATTCTTTCTTCTCAAAAAATTCTCCACGGCACTCTCCCATCCTGGAAGAAAAGCCGCGGAGAAATTAATATATTTTCTGTGCCTGGCAGGAAAAAGAACCATTAAACCAGACAGGAAGTGACAGGATGAAATATATTCCGCTGTTTTTGTACTCGTTCCGGTGGAATATTGAAACAAGCTACTATGAGCAGAAAACCTTCTGGTCACTTTGCAGTTATATGGTACGAAGCTGCAAGGGTATTTGATAATCAAGTTTAGCACTTCTTGAGACTACCACTGTACGCCAGCTCATAGCTTTAACAGGTCTGTTCTTTTTTCATACATACCTGTTACTGACTGATAAATGAGTTCAAACTGGCTACATTCTGATATTTTTTTATTTAAAGTCATTGTACCCGAATGACTGCTTCCTTTTATATCACTTAAATCAACATTCTGAGTTTTTGAATTAATCCATGAAATAATCTGATTTATTACATAACACTGTTTTTCGATACTTAACCCGGCAAATATTTCCTCTTTATTCTCCATTATCTTATATATATTCCTTCTGTTATTATTATATGGTCTGGCATTTAGCTTTGAACCCAATGTATTAAAAAATTTCATATTTCTTTCACCGGTGATAATAATTTGACCATTTTTATCTGTTTCCTCATAATATCCTTTACCAACTGCCTTGATAATTTTTCTTAGATATTCTTCATCCTCTTTTGATAAATATAATGGTTCTGCATTACTTAAATATATAGAATTCCCCGTTACACCTCCTAAATAATAATTAAATCCATCTACACAGACCTTTGACTTCTGTGGTATAAATAAAATACAAACCTTTAAATCTGTTACCGTTTTATTCTTATATTCTTTTCTGATTTTTTCATACAAATACTCTTTTATCTTATCCTCAGTCAGCATATTTTTTCTTCCAAGATACACAGGCAATGCCTCAATGCTTCTTATCATTTTTCCATTGATATTATACTCAACAAGTGTATATCCAGAGTTTGCTATTGCTGTAATACCACCATACTTTGTAACATCACCTGCTTTCTCATCAGTTGTCTTAACCGGCATATATGCATCTGGATTTTTTTCAGCTGATTTACTGCTCCACACAGTCACCTTATTTGATAATGCTCCATGTACCTCCTCTGTTTTTCTTGTTATTGTCACAGTATTTCTATTAATTGTTTTAAGAACATGCTGCTTCGTTACTCCATTATCTGCAATCCATGCTGTTTCCCCATTTCTTATTACATTATATCTGAATATCTTATCCATGTTATACTTATACTGTACATCTTCAGGATTCTTTTCAGCATTTTTCATAAAATTAATTGGATTATTAGTAAATTTAGTATAATATGTATTTCCAACAACAATATTAAGATATGCATCTTTAGCATGATGTGTATCATTTAATTCCCTGACCTTATTTATTCCAAATTCATGTCTGAAATCACTTACCATACGTGCCTTTACAAATACTACCTGTGTATCTGGAAATGCCTGTTTTAATATCTGCGTTATTACTTTGGTTCCCTGTCCTGTCTCAACTAACTGTCTATTTACAAATGCAGCCTTTTCTTCGGCTGAAAATTTTTCCGTTCTCATAAGTCTGTTATATTTTTCTTTTGTAATGAATTTCTTTTCACACAGGTACTTCCAAAAGCCTGACATATCTTCTCGTATATCAGATTCTAATGGATATTTATCACTCTTATGATTATTAATTTCTTTTTTTACCAGAACAAGATTATTATCTATACTGTCATCTTTTATAAAATGTCTGGGATAAATATGGTCTATGTCATATATATTGTTATTTTTAAGCAATAAGTCTAAATCTATTGTATCACCACTATACATACACTTTCCATGCTGTATATAATATAAATACAATTTCTTTATTCTGAAATCAGCCTCATCCCTTTTATCAATTTCTGTTATCTTGTGTTCTGCCCACTGCTTTTGCTCACTCTTAACTGCCTTATACAAATCAAGTAACTTTTTCTTCCTTGAAGCCTTACGCTCATTACCGCTTTCATGTTCTCTTGGCATTTCAACAAAGATTTTATCCGGTACCCTGCCTGTCAGTTCACATGTTTCGTTTAACATCTTAACTGTCTGCCATACCATACGTTTTACAGGTGCCGACATGTAATAGTCATCCAGATTATCTATTGTCCATTCGCTAAGTGGTTTTATGGTTTTTTCAGATACTTCCATCAGATTTGTTTTAAAATCATACTGGTCAGACATAAGTTCCATAAGATTATGATTCGTCTGCCAAAGTGCCTGAATAATTGAACACTCACCACATTCACAACTACCTTTAAGCTCTAAAAAACGCTTAGACAACTTACCCCACCCATTAAATTTGAAACCCAGAATACGTTTAATCTGCTTTGGTGTTAATCTGTCCTTATACTCTTTTTCTATTCTGTTCTTTAAAAACTTTTTGTCACTGCCATAAATTGTTCCCCAGAATATAATCTGTTCTACCATAGCCTGATTTGAATCTGTAAATAAATCTTCTCCCAGTATTCCTATAAACTTTCCAACTGATGTTAATGAAGAATTAAATCCACCATCAATTCCCGTAATCATAACTTCTTTTGAGTCTATAAATGAATTATTGTATAAATAGCTTTTTAATTTATCTAATGTAACCCTTTTACCTGTTTTAAATAAATTCTCATATATATCCTGTTTAACAAAAACATCAGGTTTTGTTCCATTTATTTTAAGATTATTTAATTCATTCAATACCATAAATTTCTCATATAGAAGTGACTGCTTAGGCAAAGTATGTTCCCCTTTTATATACGAACAATGTCTGACCATTCTTTTTATAAACTCTTCTGCTGCTTCCTGCGTATCAATTTTCTTTTCAAAATTCCAAGGATATATTCTGCCTTTTTCCTCTCCTTTGCGTCTCTTTGCCCACACATTCTTACCAGCCGCACCAAGTGGTCCTACATAATATGGTATATGAAACTTAAACAATTCCAATATTCTTTGAGATACAGTAAGACCTGATTCGTCTTTATCAAGCAAAAATGGCAGGTATTTTTCTGCATTTGTAAGAATGGCTTTCATTTCTGCCGCATGTAGCTGATTCGGTATTATTCCATTAGATGCTGTCAGCTGTTTTGGCATGAATGTTTCATTTTCAATCTTAAATAATATATTTTTTATGTTCTCATCATCGCCAGGAAATTTTTAAGTGTCGTCTTTACATACTTATAAAAAGCCTCCTGACTTCTTCCATTTTTCCCCTTTTTTCCCTCTCCTACATTTCTTCTTATTTTTTTATTCTTGCCACGTGCATTTACACTTCCTACATAAGCACTGTAATTACCATCTTTCATAACACGAAACATTTCATCATATGCATTTTTATCATATTTTTTTAACACCTGCTGAAGCATATCAAGATCATTTTTATGTTCTTCATACAATTCAACCCTTGCCTCAGATAGAAATTTATGCCCCTTTATAATACCTGAAAGTACACCGATATCATGTAGTTCTTTTACAATTTCAATCAACTCAAAGTATTCATCACCAAGTATATCTTTTGCCTGAGTCTCTTCATCCTCATAATTACTATCCGTAAAACTGATGCTGAATTTCTTATTTTCTTCATCAATTACATTTTCGCCATATATATTATATAAAATCCCCTTTAACCCACAGATTAATTTTAATATTTCATATGACTGCTTATCTTTTTTACTTATTCCAAGATATTTACTGGCATTCTCTAAACGTTTGCTTCTGGATATCCCATTTTCACCGATAATTTTAATAAGTTCTTCTATATTAATATTAACTGGCATCTGTATACAGTATAAATCCAGTTCATCAATAAGCTGACTGTATACATCATCAGCACTTGCTGTTATCTTATCAATATCAAGCGTTTCATTAAGAAAATTTCCTCTGTGCTTAAACATATTGGCAATGGCAAGATATACTAATCTTACATCATACGAATCCTTTTGGGGATGTAAAAGTTCATTACGCAAATGAAATATTGTTGGATACTCCTTATAATACTCCTTATCTGTATATCCTTTATCCGCAAATAATGCATACTTCTGCTTCACATCTCTGTCTTCAATATGATATTTTGACTCATCAAGTCTTGCAAAGAAACCTTCATCAACTTTATTAATCTCTTCTGAAAACAATTCACGCAAAATCCCCATTCTTGCAAGTTCACGTTGTCTTCTTCTCCTCGCTACCCTGTTTGTCCTTCTATTAGCAGCAGTACTGGCTTCCTTAAATAACCTTGAAGTCCAGAAGTCCTTTCCTTTTACCCTATACAAAGTATAATTTTCATCTGTAACTGCCATTCCGACAGAACTTGTTCCCATATCAATTCCTATATACATCTTTTTTCCCATAATAATCTCCTCAGCATTATTTTCTAAATTAATCTCCATTTCTATTGCATTATTCTTAAAATGTGTTATTATAATATTGCTTACAAGGTGAGTGCAAATAAGGTTTTAACCGATATTGTTTACGCACAGTGGTGCTATTTAAAGAGGCTGGATAAGCCTTTTTTTGTTACTCTCATATAAATATATAATCAGATTAATATATCTCATTATAGGTATATTTATAACATCAGCAAAATCTATACTTATTTGAATATTTATATAACACGAACTTAACTTTATTAATAGAGTAAAGCATTTTCAAATATATATCAACATTAAAATTTCCTTTTTCACACTATCTTTCCATACACAAATACAACAACAGGCTGGTAATGCCTTACAAAACATTACCAGCCTGTTATATCACTTATAAGTTTATACTATGATGCCTGTTCAATTTGCTAAATTATAAATTAAACCTGACACTTAATCCCATATATCATCCTTAAATACAATCTTTCTATAAGTTTCAAACTTAACCCACTTATTAAAGAATTCACTGCTGATTGTATAATTCTTTTCTTCATCAGAGAGGTCCTGCTTGAACTTTTCAAGTTCAACTTCACATCCCACATTAACCGCAAAACCTCTGCCGTTAATAACAGGAACGTCGGAATATTCATAAGAAGCAAGACTGTCGATACTAACAACCTTTCTGTCACGAATCTTAATTGCAACCTTATCACGAAGAACTACAATATCGAAGCTGTCAGGATAATGATAGCTGTCACCTGTAACTGGAATCTCATCCCCTACAGTATAAGTCTTATCAGTTGTTCTTACCTTGTTAATTGTCATAGTATCAAGGTTATAATAGAACTCTTCAAAAATATCTCCATTTGCCTTAAGACTTCCATATACAAATGCAGCTTTAATATCCTTGCTGTCATCAACTGATGAATTTTCAACAACACCACAAGCAGATGTCATATTAGTAATTCTGTCAATTAATATAAGCTCACCGAGAGTCTTATGTTTCTTAAATTCATCAAGGACTATTGGTTCCTGTAAAGAAATATCACATACTGCGATTTCATTTTTTCTAAGGACATTTGCAGGAATAAATTCACCTGTATTAACATCAATCTTATACTGAATATCCTTTAATACGGCAGGAATCTGCTTTGTTCCAAGTTTAACAAGATAATCTGTACCCGGTGTAAGCTCATTATCGTCCATCCAGAGAATTGTCGATGTAAATGATTTGCTTAATGGAAGATTAGTATCCTTTGAAAGAACACAGCCTCTTGATACGTCAACTTCCCTGTCAAGCTGTATTGTTACAGGCTGACCCATAAATGCTGACTCTGACTGCTTATCTCCTACAAGAATACTCTTAACCTTGGCATGCTCATTACTAGGAAGTGTTGTAATATCATCGCCAACAGCAATGCTTCCTGATTCAATCTGTCCCTGAAAGCCTCTGAAAGTATGGTCAGGACGGCATACTCTCTGTACAGGCATATAAAAGCCTTCTTCTTTCTTCTTTTCAGTTACATCAATTTTTTCAAGATATGGTAATATAGCCTCACCCTTATACCAGGTAATATTTTCTGACTTAGTAGTTACATTATCGCCCTCTGTAGCTGATACAGGAATAATATATACACTTTCAAGCTTTAATTCTTCTGCAAGTTCATCAATCTGTGCTTTAATCTCATTAAATCTTGCTTCATCATAGCCTACAAGATCCATCTTATTTACAGCAAATACGAAGTACTTAATACCCATAAGAGCACATATTCTTGCATGTCTTCTTGTCTGTACAAGTACACCCTGCTTAGCATCTATAAGAATAATTGCTAGATCAGCAAATGATGCACCAACCGCCATATTTCTTGTATATTCTTCATGTCCCGGAGTATCTGCAACGATAAAGCTTCTGTTATCTGTTGTAAAATATCTGTAAGCAACATCAATTGTAATACCCTGTTCTCTTTCTGCCATAAGTCCGTCAAGTAGAAGAGAGTAATCAATAGCACCACCACGGCTTCCTACTTTACTGTCAAGTTCAAGAGCCTTTTCCTGATCTGCATATAATAACTTGGCATCATATAAAATATGTCCAATAAGTGTTGATTTTCCATCGTCCACGCTTCCGCATGTTATAAATTTAAGTAAACTTCTCATCTTAGAAATAACCCTCCCTCTTTCTTCTTTCCATGCTTCCGGCAGCTTCATTATCTATAACTCGTGTTGTACGTTCAGATGATACTGCTGAAAGGGTTTCGTCAATAATTTCATCAAGTGTTGTAGCTGTTGATTCAACACCACCTGTAAGTGGATAGCAGCCTAATGTACGGAAACGCACACTCTTCATTTCAATCTTTTCATCCGGTCTTAGCTTAAGTCTGTCATCATCTACCATGATAATATTACCGTCTCTTTCAATAACCGGTCTTTCCGCTGCAAAGTAGAGAGGTACAATTTCAATATTTTCTCTCTTTATGTACTGCCATATATCTGTTTCTGTCCAGTTAGAGATAGGGAATACTCTTATGCTTTCACCCTTATTAATCTTAGAATTATAAAGCTTCCACATCTCAGGGCGCTGGTTCTTAGGATCCCATGCGTGATTTTCATTTCTAAAAGAGAAGATTCTCTCTTTTGCTCTTGACTTTTCCTCATCACGTCTGCCGCCGCCAAATGCAGCAGTAAAACCATACTTGTTAAGTGCCTGCTTTAAAGCCTGCGTTTTCATAATATCTGTATAAGCTGAACCGTAATCAAATGGATTAATTCCCTGCTTAACACCTTCTTCATTGATATATTCAAGCATTTCGATTCCAAGCTTCTTAGCCTGCTCATCCCTGAACTTAATCATTTCTTTGAACTTCCATGTTGTATTAACATGTAAAAATGGAAATGGCGGCTTCTCAGGATAGAATGCTTTCATTGCAAGATGAAGCATTACTGAGCTGTCCTTTCCTATTGAATAAAGCATTACAGGCTTTTCACATTCCGCCGCAACCTCTCGGATTATGTATATCGCCTCTGCCTCTAAAGCATCCAGATGTGATAATTCTCCCATTATTTTTTCCTCCGTTTTCTTTAATATTTGTTGGATTCTTTTTTATTAATAACTATAGTATCAATAGTTCCATCTGTTTTTGTAATATTCCAGTCAAGGAAATTATCTCTTGCCTTAACTGTCAGCCTGCTGCCCATGCCTCCCATGTCGGCTCCAAGATATAATGCTATGGCATCGAACTTACATTCTTTTATACATGAGCAACAGCCCCAGCAGTCCCTCGGATATTTAATAAATGCCTTTCCATCTGCATCTTTTTTTATAAGACTTCCGGGACAGACATCCATACAGCCTCCACAGCCTTTGCATTTGACCTTATCTATTGCTATGCTCATATACTTCGCCCCTTCCTACAAGCTTCCTTGTAATAATCTGTATCTTTCCATCCTTTTTAACAGAATTGACATATTTAAGCCATTCATCACTCTTTTCAGGATAATCAAGATTCTCATCAAAGCTGTGCCATCTTGTCTCTTTTCTCGCTTTCAGATGCTCAATAAGTGACAGACACACTGTAAGTCTTTCCCTTAATTCATATGCAAACATTAATTCATGCATATCATCGGCACTGATATTTTCTGCAAGTATCTGTAAATGTTCTATCTTTTCTTTTGCAAGCTCTAACTGCTTCTCATTAAACTGATAATGGCTTCCTATTCCGCCAGCATATGTATCCATTACCTTCTGCATGGCATCCTCTAACTGTTCAGTTGTATATACATTGTCATGACAATTAAGGATTTTATTATATTCAGCAATTTTCATATCAAAGTCATCTTTATTTCCATTATCTGCACAATCTTCCCAATTACCATTCTGTAACATCTGACTATTTATAACCGTTTCCTGTCCTGACTTTAAAACGGATGCGTTGTCCAGCTCATCAACCATGGTATCAGCAGCAATCTCACCCTCGACCATTGCTCCGGTAACATATTTCTGAGGGCATCCTCCCGCAACATCACCTGCCGCAAAAAGATTCTTAATCGTTGTACGTCTTTTTGTATCAACCCAGTATCCACTTGCTGTATGTCCTCCGACTACATACGGCTCAGTTCCTTCTATCTCAACATTTTGTTCACCAGGATTCTTACCTGATTCAATCCATTTAAGTGTCTGGCTTGGTGCCATATTAAGATAAGCTTTTTTAAGTGATTCATCCTGTGCTTCACTTATCCCCTCTGTTCTTAAATAACAAGGGCCTCTTCCCTCAATATTCTCCCTTACTGTTCCATATACTCGCTGTGAAGTTGTAAGACCATACTTTGTCTCATATACTTCACCATGCGAATTGATCTGTTTTGCACCAACACCCTGTGCTATTGTTCCTGTAGGTGCTATAGTATCTTTACATCTTAAAGCTATAAAACGCATTTCAAATGTAGTCATCTCTGCACCGGCATTAATTCCCATCGCATAACCTGCGCCTGTATTAAATGGCGGATACCACATCTTATGTCTTGAAAATCCCGGATTATTAGGTCTGTAAAGACCTGCCGCTCCACCTGTGGCACATAGCACCTTTTTAGCATTGATTCTATAAGCTGTTCCTGACAGGCTGCCATCAACCTCTTTTTCATCAATACTAAAACCATATGCACCGGTGATTGTATTATCTTTAACAATGTAATCAGTAATATTAATTCTATTGATAACAGTTACATTAGGAAGTGCTTTAACAGCATCTGCTAATATAGGCTTAATATTTTCGCCATTAATCTTAATATTTCTGTTACCTCTTGCAACATACTTTCCATTCTCGTCCTTTAATATAACAAGTCCGAGCTTTTCCATCTTTTCAGTGACTTCATTGAGCTTTTCTGACATGGTAAGAAGTAAATCCTCTCTTACTATTCCATCTGCATCATTTTTAGCATAATCAACATAATCCTCAGGCTTTCTTCCCTCAACAATATATGCATTAATTGCATTAACTCCGGCTGCAAGACATCCGCTTCTTTTTATATTAGCTTTTTCAGCAATTACCACTGAATAGTCTGATTTTTCAGCAATAGTAAGTGCCGCATAACAGCCTGCCGTACCACCACCGATAATAAGAATATCAGTGTCTATTACTTTCTTTTCCCTTATCTGCATATTAATCTCCATTCCGCAGGCATTTTCTAATGATGGAACAATCGCAAGCCAAATAAAAGATTCAGCTGTGCAATAAAGGCTTTTTTGTGACACCTGCGGCACAAATAGCCGATTTATTCAATCCTGATTTTAAATATAGAATACGTCATCAACTGACATTTCTTTATTCTCACACAGATATGTCCTGTTTTCACTTAATACATACATCCTGTATATAAGCACAGATACCTTTTCTCCTATCTGTAAAGAATCCTTTTCCAATGACCATTCACCAATTATCCTGATTCCATGAATATCAATTGTAACATCAAGACGGTTGCCTCTGAATACTACATCCTCGACAATTCCTTCCTCTGCCGCACTCATAAATCTTTCAAGCTTTCCAAACTTGGATATCTGGACAAATTCCGGTCTTACAACTGCTTTAACAGCATTGTCTATCCTATCAAAACCATTTAACGTATAATAATCTGATATCTCGTTAGTACGTCCGATAAACTGTGCAACAAATGGTGTATCAGGAGATTTATAAATCTCTGCCGGTGTTCCCATCTGCTCTATTCTTCCGTGATTAGTAATAATTATCTCATCTGCAACCTCGACGGCTTCATCCTGATCATGTGTAACAAATATACTTGTAATTCCAAGCTTTGTTACCATCTGTCTTAACCACAGTCTTAATTCTGTCCTTACCTTTGCATCAATCGCCGCAAATGGTTCATCCAGCAGCAGCACCTGTGGGTTAGGTGCCAACGCCCTTGCAAAGGCAACTCTCTGTCTTTGTCCACCTGATAACTGGTTAGGATATCTCTTCTCCATTCCAGACAAGCCCGTAATCTCAAGAAGTTCCATAACTCTTTTCTTTATCTCGTTTTTAGGAACCTTTTGTAATTCAAGCCCGAATGCAACATTATCATATACTGTCATGTATCTGAATAGTGCATAACTTTGAAATACAAAGCCTATTCCTCTTTTAGAGGCCGGAATGTCATTAACTCTCCTGCCATCTATATAGATATCTCCGGAGTTAGGTGTTTCTAATCCGGCAATCATCCTAAGAAGTGTTGTCTTACCACTTCCTGATGGTCCAAGTAATGCCACGAGTCTGCCCCTTTCAATTCCAAAGCTTACATTGTCCGATGCCCTGAAATCACCATATTGTTTATAAATATTCTTCATCTCAACATACATATGATTCTCCTCTAATCCCATTTTTAAATATTCCTGATATCAGATGATACTTTAACCACAGTCTATCAGTCATTTAAAAATCACATTGTCATGGTGTTACACCATATCTGATTTCTTCTTTGCCCTGTATTCAAATATATTTCTAAGCACCAGAACTATAACAGCAATAATTACAAGAATTGAAGACACCGCAAATGCCGCTGTTATTGAGCTTTCCGTTCCTGACATATATAATGCATCTATCTCTAAAGGAAGTGTAAATGTCTCCCCTCTTGTCTTTGACAGCGCATTAACCGCACCAAATTCTCCCAAAGCTCTTGATGTACACAGAATAATTCCATATATCAAAGCCCATTTTATATGAGGAAATGTTATCTTAAAAAATATTTTCAAACCACCGGCTCCCATAAGTGCCGCAGCTTCCTCTTCATCCTTTCCCTGTGCATTAAGCACCGGAATAATCTCTCTTGATACAAATGGAAAAGTTACAAATACCGTTGCAAGAACAACTCCGGGTATTGCAAAAGCTATCCTTATATTTGTTCCCAACAATTCATTAAGCCATCTTATAACAGGATAGAACCATCCTAGTCGTCCAAATGTCATAAGAAATGCAAGTCCGACAATAACAGGTGATATTGAAAATGGAATGTCTATAAGTGTAGCCAGCACCTGTTTGCCTTTAAATGAAAACTTAGTAAGTACCCATGCTGCACACAATCCAAAAAATGTATTAATAATAACCGCTATCACAGTCGCTATAAGTGTTACCGACAATGCACTCCACACATATTTTGTTGATATTGACTTTATGTATACATAATAGCCTTCTTTTAATGAACTGTATATTATAGAAAAAAGCGGCAACACAAGCATTATTAAAACAAAAAGAACACTAAGTGTAATCAATATGTATTTAGTTATTTTTTTACGTTTGTTTAATTTATCCTGTTCGTACATATTCCTCTCCATTTCATTCTATAAAATATTAGTTCTTTTTGCCTGTCTCATCTGAATTATATTAATTGCAAGAAGTAGTACAAATGATATTACTAACATCACAAGTGCTATCGCTGTAGCTGATGAATAATCAATATAGCTCAACTTCTGCATAATAACATAAGAAACAACCTGTGTATGTTCTTTGGCACTGTTGCCTGATATATATATAACACTTCCATATTCTCCAATACCTCTTGCAAATGCAAGACCAAAACCTGTAAGAATCGATGGCATAAGCTCTGGAAGTATTACTTTAAAAAATGTCTTTGACGGACCGGCTCCTAATATGTATGCCGCTTCTTCATACTGGCCATCCAGCTTTTCAAGCACCGGCTGTACATTTCTTACTACAAATGGAATACCTACAAATACAAGCGCTATTATTATTCCTATATGTGTATAACTGACTTTAATCCCAAGCTTTGCTAACGGTGCTCCGAGTATACCGGAATCCGAATACATCTTTGAAAGTGTAATACCTGCAACTGCTGTTGGCAGACAGAATGGAAGTTCGATAAAGCCATCCAGTATTCTCTTACCCGGAAAATCATATTTTACAAGTGTCCATGCGAGTATAACTCCAAATATTACATTTATTACTGCCGCTATGAATGAACATCCTATGCTTGTTGCAAATGCATATATCACATTTTTCTTAGTTATAAGTTCAAAAAATTCAGCCGGTGAAAGCTTAAGTGAATACACCATTACCGAAGCTAAAGGAATAAGAACTATAAGTGACAGCATAGTTACTGTTATTCCTAATGTAAGTTTAAAGCCTGGAATTACTCTGGTCTTTTTTACTTTTTTTAATTTTACAGTCTGTGTGCTGT
>ULSI01029944.1_pt1 | contig 13309 bp, 10 predicted proteins | sample 1956211 | NCBI WGS metagenome assembly ULSI01 (sample SAMEA4835704, study PRJEB28245) | human gut metagenome | biome: gut microbiome; material: fecal sample | place: Denmark | collected 2008 | reverse complement strand
GTTGTCAAGCTGGAAAACCGTACGCTTGGCAGCGCTTCCGGAGGCCTCGGACGGTGCGGCGTCGGGAGCCTGAACGACCGTTGCGTCATACATAGTGGTATCTATCCTGACCTGAACCTTCTGCCCGAACCGGAACTGAGAAGCTCCGCCGCCGTCGAGATAGACTTCGGTCTTGCTGATCTCGGAAACTGCGCAGCAGACCGCGCCTTCAGTCACCGTGGAGCCTTCGGTGACCGCCTTTGTAAGGGTGATTATCCCGTCAAATGGAGCCTTTATCGTGTAGGATTCCTTTTCCTCGAGCATTTTGTCCAGCTTTAGCTGCTCTATCTCGTACTGTAGCTGATCAGCGCGGCTCCCCGACAGCGATGACTGGTATGCCGCATTGACTATAGTCTGCTGATTGCTGATATCGTAGTCTAGGTCAGAGGAATCAAGCTCCGCCAGTACCTCGCCCTTTGTCACTGTTCTGCCCTTGAGCGCGTTGAACGACTTCACCAGCGCGTCTCCGGGGTAGGTAAGATAAACGGCATACGGATACCCGATAGTAACGCCGATGCTCTGCGTTTCGGACAGATCCATGTATTTGGCTTCGGCTATTTCATACTGTACCGCCGAAGCTCCGTATATCGGTAGCTGTATCTCGCCGCTGGCGTCTCCGCGGGAGCAGCCTGTTAACAGTGTTATTGCAGCAAGCAGTGCCGCAGCAGTCTTTTTCATATGGAACCTCTCAGGTAATCAGTTCGTCAGGTTGTCAGCCGTTTACGCTCTCTGCATTTTAAGCATTTTCAGCGAGTCTGCGCATCATTTCCATGCACATTCTGCCGTTGTGATAGGGGCACTTCCACGGATCGACCATCGGCTTGAAATCAGCGGGCTTCCAGTTGTCGTCTATCTGGGAATGCCACTCGCCGCCGGGGCGCTTGTCGATGATGTGCTCCTGAATGAACTTCCACACGCTGGAGGAGATCTCGAAATACTCCTTGCCGCCGTAGTGCTTCTGGTAAGCGTTCATGAAGCCGATAACGGTTTCCGCCTGTACCCACCAGATACGCCAGGTGTTGATCTTGTCCTTGTCGCGCTCGTTGAGCAGGGAACCGGAAGCCTTATCGTATGCGATATCAGCGATGTTCTTAACGATAGCCTTGTTCATCTCAGCGAACTTCGCGGTTATAGCCGGGTCGCCGATAATTTCGCATGCGCGGTCGATGAGCCAGGTAGCCTCGATGTCGTGGCCGTAGGAGTGGATATCGCCGATAACGTCCATGTTTCTGTCGAAGAATACCAGGAGCTTATGACCTTCCTTGTCGTAGATCTTGTCGTATGTAAGGTCCAGCTGGAACTTGAGGCGGTCGAGAACCTTCGGGCTGTGGTCTGCGAGGTACAGCTCGGTGTAAGCTTCCATCAGGTGGAGAGTGGTGTTCATGGTCTTGTCAGCCATCAGACCGTTCTCGGAAAGCTCGTCGTTCTGGAGCTCGCTCTTCCAGTCGCGCGCCATCGTTTCGAGGTAAGCAACGTCGTCTGTAGCGTACTTCTCGACAAGATCCATTATCCCGTATGCGAGCTTCAGCGCGTTCTTGTCGCCGCTTGCGCGGTAGTAGCTGGAAAGCGCATAGATAAAGAACGCCTGGCAGTAGCTGTGCTTGAAATCGTCCTTTACGGTGCCGTCGTAGTTCATGCTCCAGTAAACGCCGCCGTATTCCTTGTCGACGCACTTTTCGGTCAGGAACTCATACGCGTGCTTTGCCATGTCCAGCAGCGCGGGGTCCTTCAGCTCCATATACGCGTTGGAATAGAACCACAGAATGCGGGAGTGCAGGATAACGCCCTTTTCGCCCTTCTTGTCGACATTAAGCGCGCTGTCCATGAATCCGGTGAAACCGCCGTTCTCATCATCGCGGAGCTTGTTCCAGAACGGGATTATGTGTCCGGTCAGTTCCTGTACAAATTCTTCTCTTTTCATGCTCTTGTACCTCTTGTCTTGATTTAATGTTCTACCCATCAAATTCCTATACTATGTCAAGCAGAGCGCGAATTTAAGGTGCGCTCCGCTCGTTTTTGAATTATGGTGCCTTAAATTGCCTTAAAATTCAGACACCCGAAATTAAAGCGAGAAGTGCCTAGATGCTAGGAACGATGACATGGGCTAGGCTTAAAGCCTGCCCATGTCATCGTGACGACGCAGATAGGCGCTTATCGCTTTAATTTTATTCGTCCTTGCCGCAGCAGTTCTTGTACTTCTTGCCGCTTCCGCAGGGGCAGGGATCGTTTCTGCCGATCTTCTCGCCCTTGTTCTTGTAGGGAGTCTGTGCGCCGGCGTTCGGAGCGTCGGGCTTCATCACCTGCTCGCGCTGCGGAGGGCGCTGTACTCTTACCGGAACGGTCAGCACCATTCTTACAGTCTCCTCGCGGATCGCTGCGATCATCTCGTCGAACATCGCGAAGCCCTCGAAACGGTACTCTACTACAGGATCCTTCTGACCGTAGCTTCTGAGGTAAATACCGCGCTTGAGTTCCTCCATCGCGTCGATGTGATCCATCCAGTGGCGGTCAACGGTCTTGAGCAGGCATACGCGCTCTACCTCGCGCATTGTTTCTGCGCCCATGTCAGCCTCGCGGGTCTTGTAGATGAGCATTCCTCTTTCCTTGAGGAAGTTGGAGATATCCTTCTTGTCAAGCTCGTTGAGCTCCTCGGTGGTGTAGTGGAGGTCGGTGTCCATAACGTACAGGTTCAGGAAGTGAGAACGCAGACCGTCGAGGTTCCAGTTCTCGGCTACTGTATCGGAGCAGTACATGCTGACAGCCTCGTCGATGGAGGTGTTCATCATGTCGATGATGTTCTTGCTGATATCCTCGCCGTTAAGCACCTTGTTGCGCTGAGTATAGATAGTCATACGCTGCTGGGACATAACGTCGTCGAAGTCGAGGACGTTCTTTCTGATGGAGAAGTTTCTGCCCTCTATCTTCTTCTGCGCGGACTCGATAGCGCTGGAAAGGAACGAAGCCTCGATAGGCTGATCCTCGTCGAAATTCATGGTCTCCATGAACTTCTGAACTCTGTCGCCGCCGAACAGTCTCATGAGGTCGTCCTCAAGGGAGATGTAGAAACGGCTCTCGCCGGGGTCGCCCTGACGACCTGCACGGCCGCGGAGCTGATTGTCGATACGGCGTGACTCGTGGCGCTCGGTGCCGATGATGAACAGACCGCCTGCTGCGCGTACTTCCTCGGCCTCGGGCTTGATCTGAGCCTCGAACTTCTTGTTAAGCTCCTGATACTTTGCTCTTGCCTCGAGGATCTCCTCGTTATCGGTTTCGGCATAGCCGGTAGCTTCCTGGATAAGCTCCTCGGAATATTCGAGCTTTCTCATTTCGTGAATAGCGAGGTACTCTGCGTTACCGCCGAGCTTGATATCAGTACCACGACCCGCCATGTTGGTGGCGATGGTAACGGCACCCTTCTTGCCTGCCTGAGCAACTATCTCAGCCTCGCGCTCGTGGTTCTTTGCGTTGAGCACCTGGTGCTTGATACCGCGCGCCTTGAGCAGCTTGGAAACCAGCTCGGACTTCTCGATCGTGACAGTACCTACCAGCACCGGCTGCCCCTTCTTGTGGCATGCTTCTACCTGGTCGCAGACCGCCTTGAACTTTCCGCGCTCGTTCTTGTAGATCTGATCATGGTTGTCGATACGGATAACCGGCTTGTTAGTAGGGATCTCGATAACGTCCAGACTGTAGATCTGGCGGAACTCGGATTCCTCGGTCATAGCTGTACCGGTCATACCGGACAGCTTGTCGTACAGGCGGAAGAAGTTCTGGAATGTGATGGTGGCGAGGGTCTTGCTCTCGCGGTTTACCTTTACGCCTTCCTTCGCCTCGATAGCCTGGTGCAGACCGTCGTTGTAGCGGCGTCCGAACATCAGACGGCCGGTGAATTCGTCAACGATAACGATCTCGCCGTCCTTGATAACATAGTCGATATCAAGCTTCATGATACCGTTTGCACGGATAGCCTGGTTGATGTGGTGGAGCAGAGTGGTGTTCTCAGGATCCATCAGGTTCTCAACGCCGAAGTACTTCTCAGCCTTTGCAACGCCGTTGGGAAGCAGGTTGCAGGTCTTTGCCTTCTCGTCGATAAGGTAATCGCCGTCGAACTTTGCTTCGTAGTCCTCCTTGTCGTCAAGCTCTGCTACCTTGTTCATGGTGAGGGTCTTGGCGAATTTGTCAGCCTTTTCGTAGAGGTCTGTGGACTTGTCGCCGCGGCCGGAAATTATCAGAGGAGTTCTCGCCTCGTCAATGAGTATGGAGTCCACCTCGTCGACGATGGCGAAGTTAGGTTCGCGCTGTACCTTGTCCTTCTTGTACATGCACATGTTGTCGCGCAGGTAGTCGAAGCCCAGCTCGTTGTTGGTTGCATATGTGATATCGCATGCGTAAGCGGCGCGGCGGGCGTCGTTGTCCATATCGTGGGCGATAAGTCCGACGGTAAGACCGAGGTATCTGTGTACCTTTGCCATCAGCTCGCTGTCGCGCTTTGCGAGGTAGTCGTTGACGGTTACGATGTGAACGCCCTTGCCTGTCAGACCGTTCAGGTAGGACGGCAGAGCGGCAACGAAGGTCTTACCTTCACCGGTCTTCATCTCGGCGATACGTCCCTGATGGAGCACGATACCGCCTATGATCTGTACGGGGTAGTGGCGTATGCCGATAACTCTTGTGGAAGCCTCGCGGCAGACCGCGAAAGCGTCCGGCAGGATATCGTCGAGGGTCTCGCCGGCTGCGAGCCTGTCCTTTAAAATCCCGGTCTGGGACTTCAGCTCCTGCTCGCTCATCTTGGCGTACTTGTCCTCAAGCGCCAGTACCGCGTTCTTTATCGGCTCGATCCTCTTCAGCTCTTTTGTTGAATAGGTGCCGAACAGTGATTTGAATAAACCCATTTTATTGTATATTCCCTTCTGTAAAAAAGTTCATTGCTGAATATAAAAACTCATCTTATATTATACAATATCCCTGCGGATTTGTCAACTGAAAACTTTAAATAAAACATGCTGAAGATGTCCTTTGCAGCATTTTCCGTTAATTTTTCGTTCAGAAAAGCAGATAATATCAGCGAAAGGAAGTGTTAATGTGGAAAACTATCCCTATCCTCCCGAGACCGACCCGGAGCAGGCGCAGCAGCTTCAGGACCCGCTCATGAACTCCGGCAGCGCCGGGGACTGCACCGGGCTTATACCCTCAATGCCCGAGGACGGCGAGGAACTCGACAGCTACGCGGAGCTGTACGGATTTCTCCCGCCTGAGCCGGGGGAAAAGCGCTGAAATAAAAACTCCCCTCAGCCGGTGCCGGGGGGAGTCCTGCAATATTTATCAGAGCGTGGAAACGAAGCGCTTAAATGCTTCCTTGCCGCTTTCGGTGCGTTTGAACACACCTGCGTCCTCAAGGACCTGGCCGAATACCTTTCCGACCTCGGCGTGAATGATGTCCATTGCGTTGTCGGCGTTGAATTCGGGGTGTGCCGCGAGGACCTCCTTAGCCCAGTCGGCGTGGGAGGCGATACGCTCGTCAGCCGCGATATCCGCGCCGGAGAGCATAGCGTCCCTGAGTATGGAAAGCTCGGTCGCAAGTCTTGCGGGAAGCACCGCCAGACCCATTACCTCGATAAGTCCGATGTTTTCCTTCTTGATGTGGTGGAGCGCAGGAGCCGGGTGGAAAATACCGAACGGGCGGTCCTCGGAGGTTATGTTGTTGCGTAGCACAAGATCGCATTCATACTGGGAGCCGTTCATTCTCGCGATAGGAGTTATCGTGTTGTGGGGAATTCCGTCAGTCTGCGCGAAGATACCGGCCTGCTCGTCAGTGTAGGCTCTCCACTTTTTAAGCACCTCTGCGCACGCCGCGGAAAGCGACGCACGGTTATAGGACGACAGCCTGATAACGGACATCGGCCACTTGACGATACCCGCATTGACATCAGAGTGATTGCTCAGCAGGAACGGCTTTTCAACAGAAGCCCTCGCCATCGGGAAGGTGTAGCGTCCGCCCTGGAAATGCTCATGGGTGAGTATCGAACCGCCGACGATCGGAAGGTCGGCGTTGGAGCCCAGCATATAGTGCGGGAACTGCTCTATGAAATCAAACAGCTTGTCGAAAACGCTGTCGTCGATCACCATGGGGACGTGGTTCTTATTGAATACTATGCAGTGCTCGTTGTAATATCCATAGGGGGAATACTGGAGGAACCACTCGGAGCCGTTCATCTCGACCTTTACGGGGCGGAGGTTCTGGCGTGCCGGGTGGGTCAGATGGCCTGCGAAGCCCATATTCTCAGCACAGAGCTGGCACTTGGGGTACTTGGAAGCCTTCTGGGTCTTGGCGGCGGCGATATCCCGGGGATCCTTCTCGGGCTTGGAGCGGTTGATAGTGATGTCGAGCACGCCGTATTCGGAATCGTACGTCCACTTCATGTCCCTGGCGATACGCTCAGCGCGGACGTAGTTCAGCTTTTTGCTGAAATCGAAGTACCAGTCGGTAGCCTCCTTCGGGCTTACCGCCAGGCGGCGCTGGAACTCTGCGTTGACCTCGTGCGGGAACGGCGTGAACACTCCCATGATCTTCGTATCGAAAAGATCTCTGTAAACTGCGGTGTCCTGGATCAGTCCCTTTTCGACGGCGTAGGAAATGATCGGCTCCAACAGAGCCTCAACGGACGCATTTCTGTCGTCGGCGTTGTTTTCCTCCCAGTCGCTGAGCTGGAGTATCTCCATGAGCTGATTGCGCACTACATACTCGTCGTCTGCGGTTATGAGTCCGTTTCTTTCTGCATATTTAATGAGCTTCTGAGTACTTTCGTAGATCATTATTGATTCCTCACTTTGTAATAATGTGCACTGAGCACCTGATAATATTATATTCCACATCGGCTCACAAGTCAATATCGTTTCTGAAAAAAGTTCCTGTTTACGCTATTGTACTATGCAAATCCGGGAATCTGATATTGTCAATATAGCTTTACACATTTTACTCAACGATTTTGAGCAACAGTGCAATGGAATAAATATCCACGAAGCGTAACGGAGTGGATATTAATTTCATTGCGGCGGCTGATTTGCCTGTCTTATCAGAGTAATATCTGCGGCGCTTCTCAGCCGGAGGCATTCCGCCAATGGACGAGCATATCCGGCGGTTATTCCAATAGCTCATGTAATCGCACCAGATCATTGTTTTCAGCTGTTCTATCGTGTAATCCGTACTTCTTCTGCCACGACTGTAAGCAGTGTACATTCTGTTTCACACCGGAGATGTTCAGAGTGACGGGATAAAATAGTTATGGGTTTGATTATGCCGCAATTATCCACTTCAGTATAGCTGAAGCGTCAAACGCATTGACTTTTCCGTCGCCGTTGAAGTCAGCCATCTGCGGATTTGCGCCGTTCGCCGCTCCGATTATTGACTTGAGTATCGCAGAATCGTCAAGCGCGTTCAGAACGCCGTCATTGTTCATGTCGCCGAGTCTGTCGGAGAACTCGCATACCATAACGATATACTCGCCATTAGTATCAGCACCGGGAATTATCGCAGCGCCGTTTTCATCGACCTTTACGCAGTTCTGGAATACAAGCTTTCCATCGGTCAGCTTGTAGAGGTTTGCGAATTGACCAGCAAATCCCTTGTGGAATTTCAGTTTTAAGTCTGCCGGAACCCTTGTTCCTGTGATTTTCAGGTCAGTGCCGGAAGTACCGCGGAGCGTGCTTCTGTCGGCATTTCCGGGGGAGCATCGAAAGATCAGCCGCAGAAACCTTGCTTATCCTCAGGCCGTCGATTATCCAGCTTCTGGTGCTGTCGATTATCAGTTCTACCTTTGCCTTGCTGTCCTTTATCGACTTGATAACGTCAGCCGGAACATTAGTTTCACCGTTCGTGTTGATTGTTGCCGAACCTCCTGCCGGGAGCTTCGCAATGTCTGACGAAATGTCGGACCAGCTCTTCTGCTTACCGTTTATTGACGGCTGGCTGTCTGATGTGCTGGATCTTCCGCCAGAGGGTCTGGAGCTTCCGCCGCCGCCGGAAGAACCACCAGAGGAGCTGCCGGACTTCTTCGGAATCGTATCTTCCTCGGCCGCACCGCATATGGAGCAGGTTCTCGTTTTAACGCCTGTGGAGGTGTAAGTGGGTTCCTTTGTTGTTACCCAGTCGCCAAACTTGTGCTCTCTATGGATGTCGGAATTATCATTAGTGAAAATTGACATGCAGGGAGAAGAAACATAGACCCTCATGCCGCCAGGCACGGGATAGGAGTTCTTTCCTATTTCCTGACCCCATGCGATTGTGGACTGGTCGCCGTTCAGCAGATAGGCAACCTCGCCGCTGGCAAATGCCTTTGCAGTCTTTGCATTATTGTCGTTGCCGGGTTCTGCGGACAGGTAATAGCTGTTCTGGATTTCATCATCTGACGTTACTGAAATGCCGTATGTGCTTTGGGCGGAAAGAGCGCCGATGTTATAGCAACTGGTAACTTTGCCGTTAATGTTTACTATGTAGCAAATACCGCCTGCATAATCGAAAGCGGTCAGAGAGCCGGAAAAACTACAGCCGTAAATTGTTCCTCCGCTGTTTTCCCGAGCAATTGCGCCATAACGGTATTCGGAAGAACCATCTATTGTTCCTGCTGCATTGATACCCATGACAAGACCGCTGTTATACTCAAACAAAGGCTTGCTCAGGGTCAGTTTGCAGCCGTTGCCTGCCAGCTTTCCGGCAAACTTGTTGCCGTGGTCACACAGCATTTCCATACCGCCTGCGTCAAGCTCATCAGCCATTATCACATAGTTTCCGGTGACGTCCTTTTTGATGTTTTTCAGGTCGTCAACAGTTTTGATAGCTGTGAATGCCCGATAATCATCATTGCCGTCAATGCCGAAATTATAGACTTCCGCGCTGCCTGTAACAGCCTCTGCCATTTTGCTGAGCTTCGGGAATATGCAGTCCTTTTTATATATGTGGTATTTGCTGTCGGCTTCTGTCAGGTCAGTACCTACGCTGCCAGATTCCCAGGCATCGCTGAGGACGTCGGCAGTCAACGAAGCCAGTTCAACCGGGCTGAGAGCAGCCCCGTCTTTGGTATCATAATTGCCGCTGTCGAAGCTGCCGGAGAGGTAATAGCAGTTTGTATAAGAGCCGCCCCCCTGACCGGAAATTCCGCCATGGGGACCCTCCTTATTAACGTCCACAACGCTTCCGGTTACATAGCCGAACAGACCATATCCCTGATAAGAGTCGGAGGGTTCATTGACATTAAGCCCCTTTATGTTGGGTCCGCTGCCGTCAAAGCAGCCTGTGAACGGAGAACCGGGATTCATGCCGAGAGGCAGCCAGTCGCCGGAAAGGGTAATGTCGGTTTCGAGAACATAGCTTCCGTCAAGGTTGTTTGATATGGCTTTCAGTTCATCGGCGGTTGTTTTGATGTGTATGATTTCCACGCAGAGCCGTCTTTGGTTTCAAACCGGAACAAGATGCTTGTTTTATTGGCAGTAGAAGCGCCGTTCGGATAAGGGAGAGAATACTCGGTTGTGCGCTTCTTTGATGTATCTCCGGAATCATTTGTCACCTGTGCGGAACCCCAGCCGTCAATTTCCACACCGTTAATTTCCCACGGATATACCCCGCAGGTATAATCAACTTTATCTCCATCTCCTATTCCATCTCCGGGGAACTGTCCTCAGTCATAATAGGTTCCGGTAATAGCACCACTATTGTACGCGCATATGCCGCCGTACCCGGTGCTGTTGGAATATGCCGCCAGAGTTACATTGCCCGATGTAAAGCTGCTGCTTATCGTTCCGAAATTGCGTCCGGTTATGCCGCCTGCGTCTTCCGCATTGGCTGAAATATCACCCGCATTAAGGCAGTCCTTTATTGTACCGTTTTCGTAATTTTGTCCCGCAATACCGCCGACATTAACGCAGCCCCTGATAGAACCGTAGTTTGCGCAGCTGTCAACAGTACCTAAATTACTGCCGATAATTCCGCCATAATAACTTACTCCATTCATTGTTTCAGTGGCAAGCTTTCCGGTGAACCGGCACCTGTAGACAGTACCCTCGTTAACGCCTACAATACCGCCGACCATTCCTTTTCCGGTGACGGTGATATCTGCCTTAGATGAGCAGTCTATGACATATCCGCCGCTGCCGTTAGAAGAAACAACGGAGCCAAAGTATGTTTTAACGCTGACTGTTCCAGTCACATTCAAATCATGAATAACTCCGCTGTTTTTGAAGAACGGAACAAGATTCGTGTTTGTGCCGGCAGCGTCCGCGCCGATAGTTATGGTATGCCCTTTGCCCTCAAAGTAGCCGGTGAACGGCTTTCCGGAGCCAATAGAATCGTTGTTAAACATGGGTACTATGCAAAACCAATAAAATATGCTATAATAAACGCAAAGCGTTTATTATAGATCAAAATGCCTTGCACATACGTTCACATCCGGTGAACTCCGTGCATATCGGCAAATTATATCATATCCTTGCGGATATGATATAAGGGAACCTCTAAAAACCGGTTTGAAGAGGGAAAATGGGTAGAGTGCGCCGAATGCGATGAAAGCCGACGAAGTAAGGCTGTATGTCTTACGAGGAGGTTTGAAGAAGCAGTCGGTGTGCTATACACATTTTTACTCAAACAAGGTTTTTAGAGGTTACCATAATAAAAGCGTTGATTTTCCCCGCGCAAAACCCTTAGTAGTAAAACCTCTGTTTTTTACTACTATCTGACTACTATACGCGTCCGCAATTTGCCCCGATTTGCCGTATTTCTGTGAAATCAACCGCAAATCCGTAAAATCTGCCGGTACGCAAAATGCGGCAAAATAACGCAATACAAAGCCTTCTGAAAGGAACAACACAGATGTACAAAATATTATTCGTCTGCCACGGCAACATATGCCGTTCACCGATGGCGGAATTCATATTTCTCGACATGCTGAAAAAGCGCGGAATCACCGGAGTGACCGCGGCGTCCGCTGCGACCTCCACCGAGGAGATAGGAAACCCCGTACATTACGGCACAGCCTCGATACTGCGGAGGCTCGGGATAGACTTCTCAGCCAAGCGCGCCCGGCAGATGACCCGCTCCGACGCGGAGGAATACGACCTGCTGGTCGGCATGGACGGCGCGAATATCCGCAGCATGACCCGCATAGCCGGGGAGAAAAACTCCGGGAAGATACGCCGTCTGCTCGATTTCACCGACCGCAGGGCAGGGAGCGACATCGCCGACCCGTGGTACACCGGCGAGTTCGAGACCACCTACCGCGACGTATGCGAGGGCTGCGAGGGACTTATAAACTGGCTCAGACGGGAGAAAAAGCTTTGAGGACGCTCGAAAGAATGCACCCGACGGTGTGCTTTTTGTACCTTCTGGCGGTGCTCGGATTTACCTCATTCGCCCGGGAACCTGTGACTGTACTGATCTCGCTGAGCGGTTCGGTGCTGCTTGCGGCGCTTTCCGGCGGTCTGAAGGGGGCGGGCTGGTTCGGAGCGGTCGCTGTCACCGGGGCGCTGGCGAACTTCCTGTTCGTCCACAATGGAGAGACCGCGCTGTTTTTCGTCGGCGACCGGGCGTTCACGCTGGAGGCGCTCTGCTATGGGGCGTTCGTCGGGGGAATGCTGGCGTCGGTCTGCCTGTGGGGAGCCTGCGCTGTGCGGTTCGTCACAAGCGATAAGTACATCTGGCTCTTAGGCAGGATATTTCCTGCCGCTGGGCTGGTGCTGACCTGCGCTATACGGTTCCTGCCGATGTTTATTCGCACCTCCCGGGAGTTCGCCGCAGTTCAGAACGTGCAGAGCATTCGCGGACGGCTGCGTGCATTTTCTGCCTCCGTGGGATATTCTGCGGAACGCGCGATGGATTCCGCGCTGTCGATGAAAGCGCGGGGCTATGGGACTTCTCCGCGCACCAGCTTCTCGATTTACCGCTTCACGGAATACACTGCGGTTTCCATGGCGGCAGTGCTTGCCGCCGCCGGAATTTCGCTTGTTCTCAGAGTTTTCGGTGCCGGGGAATACTACTTTTACCCCGCGCTTTCGGATATTCCGTGCGGAGCGGCGGATATCGCAATGTACTGCGCGTTTGCGGCGCTGTGTTTGCTGCCCTCCGCAGTGATATTATACAGAAATATAGCCTGGATCGTCCGGAATAATTACGGTGCCCCTTCAAAGGAGAATAACAATGGATAAGATATGGGAAGAACTTTATAACGCGGCAAGGGCAGTCCAGGACGGCCGCCGGATATCAGAATACGTCGAGGCCGGGGGAGTTGCCGCGGCTGTGCTTTCAGATTCCGGGAAGATATACACCGGAGTCTGCGTTGATACGGCGTGCACGCTTGGTATCTGCGCCGAGCGCAACGCGATATTCAATATGATAACCAACGGCGAACACCGGATAAGCAAGGTCATAGCGATAATGCCGGACGGAAACAGCGGCGCTCCCTGTGGCTCCTGCCGGGAGCTGATGACTCAGCTTATGCCGGAGGACTACAGGAACATAGAAATAATGATGGACTACAGCGCCGGCAAAATAAAGACGCTCGGGGAGCTTACCCCGGAATGGTGGATATGATACAGATAAACGACCTTAAATTCAGCTATCCTGACGGCTCTGCGGCGCTGCGCGGGGTCAGCCTTTCGGTGAAGCCCGGGGAGTTCGTCACGCTGTGCGGACTTTCCGGCTGTGGGAAATCAACGCTGCTTCGGCTGATGAAGCCGGGGCTTTTTCCGCGCGGGGAGCTTTCCGGAGACGTGAGGTTCCTCGGCAGAAAGCTGACCAGCGAGCCGGACCGGGACGCCGCCGCGAAAATCGGATTTGTAATGCAGGATCCCGAGGCTCAGACCGTCACCGACAAGGTGTGGCACGAACTGGCGTTTTCCTGCGAGAGCGTGGGAATGGAGCGGAACGAAATACGCCGCAGGGTCGGCGAAATGGCGGGGTACTTCGGACTTGAGGAGCTTTTCGACAAGCCGACCGACGCGCTTTCCGGCGGTCAGAAGCAGCTCCTCTGCCTGGCTTCGGCGGCGGTGCTCCCCCCGGAGCTGCTGCTTCTGGACGAGCCAACGTCTCAGCTCGACCCGATAGCCGCACAGAACTTCATCGACGCCGTGCGCAGGCTGAACCGCGATTTCGGCGTGACCGTCATAGCCGCCGAGCACCGCCTTGAGGAGCTTCTCCCGATATCCGACAGGGCAGTTGTAATGGACGGGGGAAGGATCATAGCGGACTGCGCTCCGGCGCTTCTCGCTGACAGCCTTCCCGCAGGTC
>ULSI01050211.1_pt1 | contig 13540 bp, 8 predicted proteins | sample 1956211 | NCBI WGS metagenome assembly ULSI01 (sample SAMEA4835704, study PRJEB28245) | human gut metagenome | biome: gut microbiome; material: fecal sample | place: Denmark | collected 2008 | reverse complement strand
TATACATGCTCACACCCTAATTTAACAGTTTCTTCACAATTTTTCAATTCCATTTGCGATTTAAAATCGACAAAAATCCTCGTTGATTTTTTGCTTAACTATACAATTTGTATAAAACACTTTATTTTCTTAATCCAATTTCTTCCATCATACATACATCTCCGAGCCGTTGCCCAGGCAGTATATTCCAAGCTGTCCGCCCTTGCCGCACCCGCAGTCGATGGCAACGTTGTTGTTCTTCTTAACGATCTTGCCCTCACCGCCGAGCTCTGTGGTTGGCACATGTCCAACGACGAGTGTTCTGTTCTTGTAATATGTCTTGTCCAGGTCTGCTGGCTCTGTGATGAAGTCCTCTGTGTCGTACTCATCCAGTTCCTTCTTCGGATCGAAGTTTCTTATTCCGGCGTGAACCAGCACAAATTTCTTTCTCGCCATCATCACTTCGAGGAACGCTTCCTCAGAAATCTCATCTATATACTCTATGACATCCTCACGCTCTTCATCGTCAAGCTGCAGGAACTCCTCCACCGCACCTGAGAGCTCTTCTCCAAGCATGGATGTTATCTTGTCTACCAGCATCTGTGGTGGCACCTCACCTGTGGACTGGATATGGTCATTCAGTGCCTTGAGTGCCTGTGTGATCTTGTACTCGTTCTCACCGACAACTGCGATGACATTATCTCTGCTCATCATATCCTGAAGTATCTTCATGGATCCGCCGCCTGCTCCGATTATATTGCCAAGGACATACAGGACATCCTCGCCCTCAAGGGTGCTGATGACTGCCTCCTCGTTCATGATGTCCTCTTCCTTTATATCGTCAAGGTTCTGAAACTTGAGTTTCTTGAGTGCTCTCTTGTATGCCTCATAATCCCCGTTAATTCCTGAAATAGCATAAAACATGTCTATCATCCTCCTAAGTCTTTTCCTTCTGCCGACTGTGAGCCTGTCCGTTCACATCCTGACTATTATAACATATTTTCCATATCCTGTAGATATGTATGCGTATTTTTTGAGGGAGGTTTTTCGACGTTTTACGAGCGTCTGCCAAGCTCCCAGAATGCCACGGCACTGGCTGCAGCCACATTCAGGCTATCCACTCCGTGATACATTGGTATCTTCACTGTGTAGTCGCTGGAATCTATGGTCTCTGTCTTGAGGCCTTCTCCCTCGGTTCCCAGTATTACTGCAAGTCTGTCGATCTGCTTCAGCTCCGGGTCGTGTATGTCTATCGTGTCATTTCTTAGCGCCATGGATGCCGTCCTGAAGCTCATAATGTGAAGTTGTTCCATCCCAAACTCCGGCCATATGCCATAATCTGCTTTATTGTGTGCAAGACCCAGGGTGTCAAATGTAATATATGTCCACGGTATCTGGAACACCGTTCCCATGCTGACCCTTGCCGCCCTCCTGTAGAGCGGGTCACTGCAGCCCGGCGTGAGCAGTACAGCATCCATCCCGAGTGCCGCCGCACTTCTAAATATCGCTCCCACATTTGTCGGGTTCATCACTTCCTCAAGCACCGCTATTCTGGTGGCATGTTCACACACGCTCTCAACAGACGGCAGCTCTGCCCTCCTCATGGCGCACAGCATCCCCCTTGTCAGGGCAAATCCCGTGAGCTTCGTGAGGACATCAAATGGTGCTGTGTATATCGGTATATCTCCGCACCGCTTTATTATATCCGCGCACTGTCCTTCCACGTGCCTGTCTTCCAATAGAATGGACACTGGCTCGTAACCCGCATCCAGTGCCCTCTCTATGACCTTTGGACTCTCAGCTATGAACAGCCCGGAAGCCGGTTCATATATGTGCGCCAGTTGATTCTCTGACATGCGCGCATATATATCAAGCTCAGGTGCCGAAAGGTCGGTTATATTTATTATTCTCATATCTGTACCTTATCCAGTGCATTTTCAAGATCTGCTATTATGTCTTTTACATTCTCAATGCCCACCGACAGTCTCACAAGATCAGGACTTACTCCTGCCGCCAGAAGCTCCTCGTCATTCATCTGTCTGTGTGTAGCTGATGCAGGATGAAGAACGCATGTATGTGCATCCGCCACATGTGTTGCTATCATCGCAACCTTGAGTTCCTTCATGAAGGCCTCCGCAGCAGCTCTTCCTCCCTTGACGCCAAATGACACAACTCCACATGTGCCGTCCGGCATATACTTCTTAGCACGCTCGTAATACTTGCTGCTCTCAAGTCCAGGATAATTTACCCAGGCTATCTTATCGTGTGCCTCGAGGAACTTCGCAACCGCCAGTGCGTTCTCACAGTGACGTGGCATACGCACGTGAAGCGACTCCAGTCCAAGATTGAGCATGTACGAATTCATAGGTGCAGGTATCGGGCCGAGATCTCTCATAAGCTGTGCCACGATCTTGTTGATATATGCGCCGCCCTGGCCGAACTTCTCTGCGTATACCACTCCGTGATATGACTCATCAGGTGTGGTGAGTCCTGGGAACTTGTCTGCGTGTGCCATCCAGTCGAATTTGCCTGAATCCACGATTGCCCCACCCACGGTTGCATCATGTCCGTCCATGTACTTCGTGGTGGAGTGTGTGACTATGTCTGCGCCCCACTCTATAGGTCTGCAGTTGATCGGTGTGGCAAATGTGTTGTCCACGATGAGTGGTACTCCGTGTGCATGTGCCGCATTTGCAAATCTCTCTATATCGAATACTATGAGTGCCGGATTGGCTATGGTCTCGCCAAACACGGCCTTGGTGTTCGGTCTGAACGCTGCCTCAAGTTCCTCGTCCGAGCAGTCAGGATCCACAAATGTGAATTCCACACCCATTCTCTTCATGGTCACAGCAAAAAGGTTGAAGCTTCCTCCGTATATGGTGGATGATGCCACAACGTGATCTCCCACTCCGGCAATGTTGAATACCGAGAAGAATGTTGCTGCCTGTCCTGACGATGTGAGCACTGCTGCCGATCCCCCCTCCAGGGCACATATCTTGGCTGCCACATAGTCATTTGTCGGATTTGCAAGTCTGGTGTAGAAATAGCCGCTCTCCTCAAGGTCAAACAGCTTACCCATATCCTCGCTCGTGTCGTACTTGAACGTTGTGCTCTGTACGATCGGTATCATTCTTGACTCCCCATTCTTAGGCTGGTATCCAGCCTGTATACACATAGTCTCTCTTTCCATTATTCCTTTATACTCCTTTGAATTAATAACGCTCTACTACCTTGCGCTCTATATTCTCATTGTTAAGCATGAACATGTATCTTCCATTCACCAGACGTATGTCCTGCTCTGCCGCGGATATATCTATGTTCAGTGAATTCCTGACAACCACATTCAGATCTGCATTATTGCTGGACAGCATGCCTGTGCCGTCTCTGCTTCCAAGTGCGAAGCACGCTTCGCCCTGAACCGCCAGCCTTGAGTTGGCGTCCGTCATGCGTATGTCTGCTATTCCATGGTCAGATCCCATGGCTATACACGAATTGCCCTTAAGGTTCATGTCCACATGTGCTCTGCTTATATCTACGCTGCATCCATCTCCGTCCAGGGTTCCGACCGCCACGTATCTGTTGCCCGATCCTCTGAGCGATATGGATGTGTTCTTTATCGCAATATCTGCGTGCTGGCTCATCGAGCCGATGGCGACTCCATTTGCAGCCTCATAGGTTATGTCTATGTCCGCCTGCAGGAGATTCAGATTCACCGGGGTGCTTATGCTTCCAATAGCAACTCCGTTCTCGCCGTTGATATACAGGTCGTATCGTCCTTTCTCTATACGTATATCTCCTCCGAGTCCGGCGCCTATTGCCACTCCGTTCACACCGTTTGTTTCTATATTAATGGCGCCCTCCTGCTTGAACTTCATGACTCCATGCTTTGAATGAATGTCATTGCCTATTCCGTAATAGCTGTTACCGTTGACGCGGATCATTATATCCCCATCTCCGATAAATGTCACTCTGGACGACTCCGGTATCTTTATTCCGCCATTCCTGCAGAAATTCTTACCCTCAAGCATGATGTGCAGATCCGTATTCTCACCGCAGTCTATACAAGGCTTGTCACGGTCGCCCGAGAAGCTTACATTCTGCAGCACTATGGTTCCGGTGAAACCATCCTTTATCTTGAGTGTCATATCTGACTTGAAGCCCTGTGCGCCGACTATGCGGACATTGTTGTCGCCACCGGCTCTCTGTGCCACAACTATCTTCCTGATTCCCCGGGATGTGAGCTTCAGAAGTGATGCACTTCTTTCATGCTCCATGACAAATATGCTGCTGTTCTCAGCCACCTCTTCCTGTTGGTTGTACTGAACTATCTCATTCACAACCTGTGGAGATATGAGCTGTACCACCTCCGCGTTCGGATGGGCGGTATAGTATCCCTGAATGAGATCCGCACCGAGCTGGATGACGGTCTTCATCTCCTTCGTGGTCTCAACGCCCTCTGCCAGCGCCTTGATGTCGTTGGTCGAGGTGAATTCTATTATATCCTTGACGAAATGCTGTCTGTGTGGGTCTGCATCGATCCCTGTCAGAAGCATTCTGTCTATCTTCACATACTCAGGCATATACCTGAGAAGATTGTTTACATTTGAATAGCCTGAGCCGTAGTCGTCTATGGCGATCTCCATGCCATTTCCTCTGAGGAATGCCTTGAGATCATTCAGTTCCGCATCCGACAGCTCTGCTCCCTCGGTAAATTCTATGACGATGCCTGCACACTGGAGCGTCTTCACCTTTGAAATGAATTCATTTCTGTCCTGTGCGTTGAGCATATGCCCCGGCATGCTGTTGATAAATACCTTCTTGCCCCTGAACATCTCAGGATTCGATGCCACGATCTCCACGACGTTGAACAGTGTGAGTTTTTCCACATCGTACAGTCTGTTCAGTCTCTCTGCACTCTCCAGAAGCTCAGGGGGTGACATTCTCATAGGAACCAGTATCCTCATAAGTGCCTCGTATGCAAATATGCTTCCGTCACGGGCACTTACTATAGGCTGGAAATGATATGTGAGCATGTTGTTGTCCAGTATCATAGCTACTATCTCATCTCTCTCCAGATCCCTGTTCGTTATCGTCGCTTTGTTGCGTCCCTTGGCATTGTTCTGTTCTTTTATGCGGTTCTTCTGGTTGACCGTATCGTTGATGAGGGTCTCCAGCTCGGCAGATGACTTGACCAGAGCCTTCTTACATCCGTAATATATACCGAGCTCGTAATCGTCCTTTCCGCCACTGTTTGCCGCCTCAAGCTTCTTCTTGAGTCCCTCGGCTATATATTCTCCCCTTGAGATATCGCCACTCTTTGCCACTGTGGCTATGACGAACTCGTCATTTCCCATCCTCATGGATATCTCGTATGGGGTAAGTATCTCATTTATCGACTGGGCAACATAGCTTATGACTCTGTCACCCTCTGTTCTTCCGTAATTGCTGTTTATCTGGCGTGTATTCTTCAGATCCACCGCCAACACAAGTATCTCAGACTTCTCTTCAGCGGCCTGGACTATCATGTCATTTGCCCTGCCTATGAAGCCTCTGAAGTTGTACATTCCGGTGAGACCGTCTCTTATCTGATCCGCCTCAAGCTTGTTTAGAAGTACATTGAGTCCCTGATGTCTTGCAAATGACTCCATGTCCCTGGCAACCGTCTTGATCCAGGATCTGTATACATCTTCGTACACCCTCGGCTCTGCACCGTAGTTCACCACTGCATAGCCAAAGCTTCTGTCCTGAAAGAACAATGGTGTAAATATGAACGCTGTAGGATAATCCCTGTCCTCGTACAGCTCCGGCAACAGCTTCGCAGACTCGAATACGTCGTCGTAGCGTATGTGTCTCTCTTCTTTTTCATCCGGGCCACACTTTATCAGTCTGTATACATGATCTGTGTAACCGTGGCGAAGTGCCTCATCGCCGGTCATGACCTCCGGATTTCTCCAGTAGTCGTTCAGGCACAGATGGAAGCTCTCAAATGGTCTTATCTGGTACACGTATTCCGACACGGTGTCGAAGAATGACTCCACGCTCGTTTGCGCCACAAGGTCATCCGCCATGTTGTTGAAGCAAGAGTAGAAGCCGGTCTCTGAGAGGTCTGTCTCCCATTTGTCTCTTCTGATCCTGACTGTCTCTCGTTCCCAGCCCTCACAGCCACAGGTTCCACCTATGTACAGCTCCACGTTGGACTTGAATTCCGGTACGTCATGTCCGTTAAGCTTTGCATCTATATATTTCATACAGTAGTGCCCGCAGTCATCCGCCGGTATGTCCGCAGATGTGATCGGAACAGGACTGTTTCTTCCGTCTTCTATGGAGTCATAGCCCACCACGGCTATGTCCTCGGGAACTCTTATTCCATATCTGTCAAATGCGGTGCACACTCCGATGGCCATACAGTCATTTGCACATACGATGGCATCCGGCAGATGCTCCTTATCCTTCACAAGCTCGTCCACCATGTAGTCGCCGCTGTCGTACCAGTATGTTCCATAATATATCATGTCGTCCGTAACCGGCAGGTTGTGCGCCTTCATGCTGTCTATGTAACCGGCGAGTCGCTGCTTGGAGTGTATGTGCTCTTTGAGTCCGCCCAGGAAATATATATTCTTGTGTCCGTGAACCTCTATAAGGTGATCCACGAGTTTTACTATAGGGGTATAATGATCCATCATGACCGTTGGGAATATGTTATTCTCTTTGTCGACTACCACTACCACACCATTTGCAAATTCTGACTGCAGGCGCTTCTCCAGCTTTTCTACGACTCCCGGAGTCTGTATGGTGTCCTGACACAATACCACAGCATCAAAAAGGTTAAAATTAATAAGGTTGTAGATGTTTGAATCGCCAACCTCCCTGTCTGTTGAATCCTGGTACTTCAAAAACATGGAAAATATGCAGACATCGTAATTCATATCATATGCCTGCTTCAGAAATCCCTGCATGAAGCGATTCTGTGTACTCTCTTCAACCTGTGCTGTTATAACGCATATTCTCTTCCTGTTGCTCATCTGATCATCCCCAACTGCATTTTTAAAACATTCTTTATGCAATTATATCATGTTTGCAGGCTAAAAAAAACCTTATTTATGCAATTTGACAAATGCCATAGTTTCTGTCTACATTTTTAGTCTATTTTTCACCTCAAGCGCCGTGCGAGTGGTTGCAAGGCCTCCACGCGCAGTCTCCTTCAGTGTATTTCCAGAAGTCCTGCCACTATGGCCTTTCTGGTACCATGTCCTTTGCCGGTCGTCAGAAATAACCCATACAGGCACATCTTAACTGCCTTATTTCAATTATAGACCACGAGTGCGGTTATTTGGAATTTATTATCTTAGTTTTTTGACTCGGATATACTGTATTTTTTCTTTTTCTGCCCGAAAAAGCAGGAAAATTTTTTCGCAAATCCGCTTACTCTGCCTTGAGCACATAGAGTCTGGAATCATAGTCTCCGCAAGGCATATCCTCTCCGACTATCTCTCCCGCCGATGTGTCGCTGGTGATGAGTCCGAGGTTCATCAGCTCATCGCCATAGCATGATGGGCCTGCGATGACATTGACTGCAGAATCCTCTCCTTTGTCTCCTGACACTTTCTCATATATCAGCTTTCCATCCGGTGTCTTGCTCACTGTGAGCGCCTGTCCCCCGAGCACATTGCAGCTATATATCGCATCAGGATCAAGGCCGTGGAGCTTCATTCTGGTGAAGCATTTGTTCGGTGTGTAGAGTGTTCTGAACCACGCAACGATGGCGGTCTTCTTATCGTCTGATACGACCATCCAGCCGCACTCCTCATCGTCAAATGGACTTGCAAGCCTGTAGAATGTTCCGTACTGGATCACCTCACGGTATGCCTTCATGAACTTGACCTGCTCCTTGACCTCCTCTATCTCCTCGGCTGTGAGCTTGTTCAGATCCAGCTCATATCCAAATGTTCCGAAGTATGCAGCATTTGCACGGGTCTTAAGCGGAGTCTCACGTCTTGTCTGATGATTTGGCACAACCGAAACGTGGCTTCCCATACTGCTGATCGGGTAACACATGGATGTTCCATACTGGATCTTGACTCTCTCTATGGCATCCGTGTCATCACTTGTCCAGCCCTGTGGCGCATAGTAGAGAATGCCCGGATCAAAACGTCCGCCGCCGCTGGCACATGACTCAAAGAGTACATGTGGAAATGTGCTTGTGAGTTTCTCATACAAATCGTACACACCAAGTATGTATCTGTGGAACACCTCGCCCTGTCTGTCAGCCGGAAGAGCCGCACTATAGCACTCGGTGATACTTCTGTTCATATCCCACTTCACATATGACACCTTTGCCGTGCTGAGTATCTTTGCCATCATCTCATATATTCTGTCAACGACCTCTTTTCTGGAGAAATCCAGAACATACTGGAATCTTCCGTGTGAGTCATGTCTTCCCGGAACTGAAAGTATCCAGTCTGGGCGCTCTCTGTAGAGGTCTGAATCTTTATTTGTCATCTCCGGCTCGAACCACAGTCCGAACTTCAATCCTACCTTCTCTATATCCTCTGCAATTCCTGTGATTCCCTCCGGGAGTCTGTCTGGATTTGCAACCCAGTCTCCAAGGCCTGAATGGTCTGTGGTTCTGGCTCCAAACCAGCCGTCGTCAAGAACGAACAGCTCAACTCCGCACTCCTTTGCCTTCTGTGCGATGGCTATGAGCTTCTCTCTGGTGAAATCAAAATATGTAGCCTCCCAGTTGTTGATGAGGATCGGCCTTGGCTTGTCTCTCCACTCGCCTCTTGCAAGTCTCTTCTGATACAGCTTGTGGAAGGTCTGGCTCATCTTGTTGAGTCCCTGATCTGAGTATACGATGACTGCCTCAGGAGTCTGGAAATGCTCACCTGCATCGAGCTTCCAGTCAAATGTATCCGGATTTATTCCGGCAAGAATGCGGGCTGTATTTCTCGTGTCAACCTCTGCCTGTATCTTGAAATTGCCACTGTATACAAGGCTTATTCCAATCGCCTCTCCCTGGTTCTCGTCAGTTGTCTTTCTCTTCAATACGATGAACGGATTGTGCTCATGGGATGAATGACCACGATTACTGCCTATCGACTGTACGCCCTGCTCGAGATCCCTTGTTATTATGTGGCGCTCCCTTGCCCATGCGCCTGAGAGCTGCATCCACTGATAATCAGGATCAGGGAGATCCAGGCACATACTGTAAGCAGTGGTGAGATGTACCGCCTCTGTGCCTTCATTTACATACTCCACACTCTTTGCTATGACTGGTCTGTCGCTCCATATCGTATAGAGCATTCTCGCCTTTATGCCTGTGAGTGAATCCTTCAATGTGACGATCAATGTCTCTGCCTCGTCATCATTCTCTGTGTATGTTGCCGGCAATGCCTCAAGCTTTGGCTTGCCCTCATTTACCTCATGTGATACATATACAAAATCTGATATCCTGCTGCCATTTGACTGAAGTACCTCAACCATCGGTGCTCTGTAGTCTGTGGTTCCGTACACAGGAAGCTCCTGCTTCACTGACTCAAGTGAGAACAGTCTGTCATCGTCATATACATACTGGAACATAGGTCTCTGGACAAGCTCCAACAGATGTGAGAAATCCTCTCTGTCCCTTATCGCCTTACCATAGTACAGATTTCCCAGATGTCCATTGGGGAGCACTGTCATGATGTAGCTTATCTTGCCATTTGTAAGGTGAAATGTCTTTGTTTCTTCGTGAAAAATAATACCCATAAGTGTGACTCCTTTTCTCCATTTATTTGTCTGAGCAGACAACCTCCGTTACGCCTGTGCACTGCGCACCCTCTGCTCTAAAATCTCATGTCTGACTGCTTTTAATACAGTTATTTTAATATCTGGGAATTAGATTTTATATGGAAAAAAGTTGACCAAATATGGTACCGATAATGGTTAAGTTGGATGATTATTCTGAACTGTGAATACGCTCTGAACATTAAGACATATCTTGCATTTAATGATCCATTCACTTTGTCTATAGATTTGAGCAAAGTATCCCAAAAGTATACAGACAATGAAAAAAGCCTGAATACTGATACCAGACCAACTGTAATTTTCAATCAGTCTCCACCAATATTCAGGCTTTTTCTGCCAGCTCCGGTCTACACCGCGTACACCACAGTCTCATAAGGTCTGAGCGTACCATCGTAATCCGCATAATTACCCATAAGCATATCCGCAGTCTCAGGAATTGCATAGCCCACATCCTCACCGGTCATGTTGACAACAACATATACCGATCTGTCTGTGCTTTCTGCATTTGCTCCAGTTCCACATGCACACTCAATCTGAACCGGCTTGCGCCTGTACACTATGATTCCTGCATTATCCGTCTCCACACCCTCCAGGTCTCCGTAGATGAGAGTCTGTGTGTACTCCGAGTGATTTCTGAGCTGTATCATCGCCTTATAAAAGTTAAGCACAGAATCCTTATCAGCGCTCTCAAGCTCCACTGTCTGGAGGTCACACTGATTGTTGCATGCCAGCCATGGCTCATGCACTGAGAATCCGAAGTTCTTATCGCTGTTCCACTGCATCGGAAGTCTTGACTGGTCGCGGCTCCTGATATTTACAGATTCCATCGCCTCTGCCTCGCTGTATCCGGCTTCAATGCATCTCGCGAACTGTCCCTTGGAGTTGATATCGTCCAGCTCATCTATGTTGTCAAAATGAGTGTTTATCATGCCAAGTTCCTGTCCCTGATATACAAACGGCGTACCCTTCAGGAAGAAGAACAACGCACCCAGCGTCTTTGCCATTTGTGTTCTGTATTCAGGAATATCACCGGCTGTGAAGTACTTGCCTATACTTCTAGGCTGATCGTGGTTTTCCAGGTAGTTTGCTGCCCATCCGATTTTTTTCACAAGTCTCTGATTGGTGAACAGCTTGTCCTTGAATTCCTCTATCGTCCAGTCTCTCTGGTGCAGCCAGAGATCGCCCGGATTGATATCTATATCTGTGTAGCTAAAGTCAAATATCATGGAGAAATGTCCATCTCTCCCAATATATCTGTCCAAATCCTCATTTGGAACTCCAGGAGTCTCTGCGACAGTCACAAAGTCTCCTCTGCCATATGTGTTGAGTTTTAACTCGTGAAGGAACTCATCTATTCCCGGCCTGTTGAGGCAGCATTTGCCAACATCGCATCTGCCGTCCTCGCCGTCTGACGGCATAGGCGGGAATGAGAGGTCTTTCTTGATAAATGTGATGGCATCCATTCGGAATCCTGAAACTCCCTTGTCAAGCCACCAATTCATCATGTCGTAGAGCTCTTGTCTCATCTCCTCACATTCCCAGTTGAGATCCGGCTGTTCCTTCGCAAATGAATGGAAATACCAGCTGCCATCCTCAATCTGTGTCCATGTGCTTCCACCGAAATTAGATCTGAGATCTGCAAGTCCATCTATGTTGTCCTTAAATATATAGTAATTTCTGTATTTGCTGTGTCTGTCCCGGCACGCCTCCTGGAACCATCTGTGCTGGTCTGATGTGTGATTGATGACCATGTCCATGATGATCTTGATGCCATTTTCATTTGCGCATCTTATAAGTTCATCCGCATCCTCTATGGTTCCAAACTCAGGATTCACATCATAGTAATCCGATATGTCATATCCGTTGTCCTTCATAGGCGACTTGAAGAATGGACATATCCACACAGCGGTCACGCCAAGTTCTTTGAGGTACGGCAATTTCTCGGTTATTCCCTTCAGATCTCCTATGCCATCTCCGTTGCTGTCATAGAAACTTCTAGGGTATATCTGGTAAAATACCGCCTCTTTCCACCATTTTCTGTCCATATTTTATGTTTATCCTTTCACAGCTCCAGCTGAAATTCCCTCGATGATATTCTTCTGAAGTATGATGAATATTATCACGATAGGGATGATGCAGAGAAGTACTGCAGGGAAGATGAGCTCCCAAGGATTTCCGTACTGTCCTGACAGACTCTTTGCATAATATAAGCTCAGCGTGAGCGTCTTTTTGTCGTTATTTCCTATTACGAGGAATGGAAGAAGGTAATCGTTCCATATCCACACTGCGTTTGTGATGACAACTGTCATGGTCGTCGGCTTCAAGAGCGGCATGACAACGTATCTGTAAATCTGGAATATATTTGCTCCATCGAGCATGGCTGCCTCCTCAAGTGACAACGGGATGCTCTTGATGAATCCTCTGTACAGCAGAACCGACATACTGATTCCAAATCCTCCGTACATGAGGATCAGACCCGGTGTGTTCTTGAGTCCCAGCTTGTCCATCAGTGATACCAACGGGTACATAACTGACTGGAAAGGTATGAGCATGGCTGCTGTGTATGCGATGAATAGTATATTTGCCACCTTGGAATCTGTTCTGGCAATTGCCCATGCGGCAAATGAAGATATGACCACGATAAGTGCCACAGCCGCAACTGTTATGAGTACTGTCTGAAGCAGGCTGCTGCCGAGATTTATCTGCTCAGCTGCATTCTTCAGATAGTCCAGATTCCATGACTTCGGGAGAGCTATTGGAGATGCTACTATCTCCTGCTGTCCCTTGAATGAATTGACGATCAGGAACCATATCGGGAATATGGTCACGATTGCCAATACAGCGAGTATAACCACTATGAGTGCTCTTTTGATCTTGCCTTTTACTCCCATTATGATTCAATCTCCTTTCTCTTAGTGATCATTACCTGAGCTATAGATATAACTGCAATGATAACGAAGAATATAACTGCCTGTGCCTGCGCCTCTCCGTATGCCGGAGGAGAGCTCTCTCTTACTGTTTTCAGTATCATGTAGGATATCATGGTCGTTCCGAAATTGCCCTCTGTCAGTGAAACGTTGAGGTCAAGCATCTTGAAGCTGTTTGCCAGTGACATGAAGAGCACTATCGTAAATGAAGGCATGAGAAGCGGAAGTGTGATCTTCCTGAAGCTTGTCCAGCCCGTAGCCCCATCTATTCTGGCAGCCTCATAAATATCCTCTGAAATATTGTTGAGTCCGTTGAGGTAGATTATCAGGTAATAACCTGCAACCTGCCACACACCAACGATCGCATATGCCAGAAGTGCTTTCCACTGATTCTGAAGCATGTTGTTGAGCACCTCTACGTGTACCACACCGTCTGTTCCGAACAGCGTCTGTGAAAATACATTTTCAAATATGAAACGCCATACATAACCCATGGCGAGCATTCCAAGTACATACGGAAGGAACAGTACCGTTCTGAAAAGTCCCTTGCCCTTGGTAAGCTTCTTGATCATGAGTGCCAGAAGAAGACTGACAACATTCTGTGCTATTACTGCGAGTACAGCATATATGGCCGTGTATCCAAGTGACTGAAGGAAATTCTTCGACTTGAATATGCTTGTATAATTCTTAAGTCCCACCAGTGCATTCCACCAGTGCTCCCCACCTACAAAGTAGGAACCTCTCCACTCGGTGAAGGAGTAGATCACACCCTCTATAAAAGGAACTATGATAACCAGCAGAAACAACACTATAGAAGGCAGAACCATAAACCAGAATTTTCTCTTGTA
>ULSI01037587.1_pt1 | contig 13659 bp, 20 predicted proteins | sample 1956211 | NCBI WGS metagenome assembly ULSI01 (sample SAMEA4835704, study PRJEB28245) | human gut metagenome | biome: gut microbiome; material: fecal sample | place: Denmark | collected 2008 | reverse complement strand
AGTTATAATAACAGCCACACCTTTTGCCGAGCCATATATATGTATATACCATTCTTCGATGTATTTGTACCGATAGGATTCTTCTATCTCTGCAGGTTCTTTCATTTTTTTCCTGCATTTAATTACAAAAGGCGACAGAGTTATAATCGCAAAGGCAAGCATTGCTGAAAGTACAATAAATGCATAGCTTTCCTGCTCATTTTCCAAATTAAACCAAACATACAGACAATCAACCGCCAATATGAAAAAACCAATGCATTGCCAAAATAAATACGGATGCTTTTTTATGAATTTCATTCTATACTTAAATTCCTTTCCACTCCAATATACCTATGACAACTTATCCCACACCCAATCGGGTGCTGAATAATGAATATTCAAATTGATAGATTTAACCCCCTGTAACTATGTCGTCCAGATATCTTCCAAACACCATATGCTCATACGAAAACTGCTCCGTATTTTCTGCATTGATGTTCAGGTCACCCATGGCGATACATAAAATCTGCGTATCATCATTTACTTTGCAGGCAAATCGCTGATTCCACATCTTTCCTGTAAGGTAATACAGTTTAAGTTTGCCTTCCGGCAATGCATTCATGCCGATTAACCAGTTGTACAGAATATTGAAAAATTCTTCATCCGGAATAGCTTCCATTCCAATAGCAAGTGCAGATTCCTCGTACAGTTGATTCAGAATCTCTACCTGTTTAACATCTATCTTTTCTATATTTTCCGCTCCCACAGGCACCGAAAACAGCAGCTTCATAATACGTCTTTTCCTTAGCAAAGCATATGTAACAGCTGCTCCAAAGCATAAAAGAATTATAAGGAGCATGATAACTCCTGCTTTTACGTTCGCTCCCATCAAGCCAAATGCAGCTATAGTCATAATAATACACAAACAAAATATTGTTCCAAATATCACATCAAAACGTTTCTGATTTTTGTTGTTTCTGTTTCTTGTGTTATAGGCTCTAAACAGGGCTTCTTTTATACTCTTGTTAATTGTGTTCATAATCTCACTTACCTCCTTCCTATCATTATTCTGTTCAAAAAAACTCACCAATTCTTACACAAATAAACGGATTTCCAATACCATTTGGACATTTCTGTGCTTCAAAAAAGCAATCTATACTTTTGCGAATTTCCTGTGCAAGTTATTTTCTAAAGCCGATTGTTGTACAGATTGCCAAGGCTGTTATCTATCTCATATCCGCACACACCATTTTGCCCTTAGAATCCACATCTACATCAATCTCATGTCCGCCAAATACATAGCCATCATCATATCCTATAGTATAGGAACCATTTTGATTCACAAAGATGTATTTCATGCGTCCTTTTAATGCGTTTGCAAATTCTTCCGGTGTAGAAAAATGGATTTCACATTCATCTTCATAGTCTTCCAAGCACTCCAAAGCAGCGTCATACAATGCTTCATCAGCTGCAATATATTCTCTAAATGCTTCATCTCTTGACACAATATGCTCCACAAAATCTCTTGCAACAGCCAAAGGCTTTTTCCAGGTTGCTTTACTGCTCCACTCTACCTCAATATAAATCGTAATATCATTACCTAAAAAATGATACGTTCCTTCAAACAGCCCTTCTGATTTCTCTAACACCAATTTCCCCAAAACATCATCTTCTAAAACAATCGGTGCCAGATATTTTTCCTGCTTTTTATCAAGCTTTGTTCCGGATACATTTTCTTCTAATACCTCTTTTACATACAAAAATGCAAGTTCCCCAAAGGTACTATACTGTAATCTTCCCAAAACCTTATAAATCACACCATCTTTAAATCTGTTAAAATATTCGCTGTTTTCATTCTGTGCCTCATACTCCTGATTTGATATAGGCCATGTCATAATCTTTATCTTCTTTACCACACAATCAGCATTTATATCATATATTGCAACAGCAGAACATGTAATAATATGATACTTTTCATTCTTGCTCAAACGTGAAGAACCACCGTTTCCAGCAAGGACATAATACAAGCTCTCCTCGCCCTCAAATTTATTATCTTTCTGATAGATTCCATTCATATCCATACGCATTCCCCCTACTTAATTCCCTTACCAAGCAAGGCAAAGTCTATTCTCTTTGTCATCATATTCTGCATTCCAATAATGCGGGTCATTTACTTCCATATAAGTTATACCCGGGATATCCGTCCTAACCTTCGTCTTTAGTGTCTTATTTAGAAAAATAAATGTTGTTTCATCACTATCACTGAAACGACCTCTATAGGTTTCACGTATTGTATTTCCAGCCTCAAGCTCTGCCAGCAAAATATCATATAGTTTACTATGAGATTTTTTAAATCTCAGGATATTATTCCATTCATAAAGAAGCTTCTTAAGATCTTCGGTACTTACGCAAAGAGGCTCGTAATCGTCAACCAAATAACATGTTATAACGGTAATTTCCTTTTCTATGTCCGCAGAAAAAACATTTCCAGCCGTATTATATATTTCAGCCTCACCGTCAATCACTATGTCTACACTTCTTTCCATTAAATCCGGAAAATCAATAAGACAGCCAAGCAGTGCTTCATACTCATTCGAAAGAGCAGGGCGAATTATTTTGTTTCCATCATCAAAGGTTTGCACATCATATGTATGTTGAATCAATTTCTTCTTTCTCCTATCATATTTCTTTGGCACAGGCTTAATATATAAACTTCAAAATGTCACGTGCTACATACTTTCTTTAATTTCTCCATACCAGCTCATCAATTCTGACACAGGGGATATTCCACTTTTGGTATAGTCATCATAACGATAGGACGCATCAAATTTATGAGTTGCAACATCAAACTCCAGCTTATATTCATTCGGACATTTTTGTTGGTACATATCACACAACTCAACCAGCTTACTAATATCTTTTGTTCCAATTGATAAAAATTCATCAGAGGCTTCATCATCAGCAAAATTACCGGCAGGTATGACCCTATCTCCTTTGACAAAAATAGCATTGAACATTTTCTGTGATGCATCCTGATAAATATAGATATATATTTTATCAACGCATCCGCCCGTATATTCCATACACAGAGAAACAAATTCTGACTGTAAATCAGTGAACGCATCTTCAAAAACCATATCAACATCTCCTTCATTAGCCGCAAAGCCTGTACATCTTATCTTTTCATTAAATTCTGCTTCATCGAATCTGAACAAATTCTCTGAAATCTCATATTCTTCATCCATCGGTTCTATGATGAATGCAGGAGTCAATGAGACTCCTTTTAGGAATTTTTCATACACCATTCTGTTATCCAAATCAAGATGCTCAGATTGTAAAAAATCATTTATAAGCTCCGATGTATTCGAACCGTATTCATCTCTCTGGTAATCTTCTATAAACTCCTCAAAACCATCAAATATTTTTTTGTGATTGGAATATATTTGTACCATAATAGTATATTTATAAAATCATCTACCGAAGCTGCGATATATCCGGCTCCACCTTCCGAATCAATCATGGCAACATATTGATTATCCACCAATACACATACTCCACCATCACCATCACTGGCAAATGGAATAAGTTCATAATTCTGTTTACAGCCACCCTCCATTAGAGATTCCAAGTCATCCTGTAATTCGTTAGGTTTCCATATTTCCAATCCACATTTCCAATATATTTCATCCTTAAGCTCGGTGCTATTATTTATCCTGTCCAAGTAATAAAATAGTTTTTCTTTCTGTGTCATTTTTCAATCCTCCTTTTCTGCTGCAAAATTTACAGCTTAAATGAGACAGTTTCTTATTTTCCAGACTTTAAATCAGCAGGGTACAACATATCCATAAACAAGGAAAATGAATCCGCAATCTTAGAGATTGTAAAGTGTTCATTTACCGTGTCAAAAAGATCATGATTTGCAAAATAAACACCGTTTGTTTCTGTGCATATAAGAATAAGATTTCCGAAAGAGGTACGAGAAATGGGAATATACTTAGAAGGAATATACTCATCATCCAACATATCCTCGTATTCAAATGCAATCTCATTCAATGGGAAGAAATACTCCACATCCGTACTCTGACGATGTGTCTCGCAGGTTATAGGATCTGCTTCAGAAAAATCCGGTGTAAAAGTGAGCTTAACAGGATAACCGCCATTGTTTTTCAGCAGAAATTCCTTGTAGTCGTCTGGAAGACTTACACCTGCATTCTCTTCAAATGCTTCAATGTCCTGCATTGATATGATATTTCCAGTTTTTCTTAAATCTACATTTTTCATGTTTACTCCATTCTCTTTTCATCTCCTAAGTTATAACAAATCCGATGCTATATATTTTGAATCGCGAAGCTTTGACCGATCAAGTTTTAATGCTTTAGCAACTGCTGTCAACACAATATCAACAGCACCTGTATATGTATATCTGTCTTCCGCTAATGTTTCATAATACTTTACAAGTCTTTTTTGATGCCTGTCTTTTACAGTATTCAAATGCTTTAAGAACAAATCCGTTCTTTCTGCATCAGGAGCAGCATAAACATCTACCAATCCTCCATTTTCTTTACTGACGTCACCAAAATACCCCTTATCCTTATAATAAAAATCTTTGATTGAATAACACTTCCCCTCAAAATATGTATTACGGATAATATCCAGACGAATATCTATGTATTTCTCTTCAACCATATATGTTTTTATAAACTCCATTTGCTTTGAATCAATATTAAACAAATATACTAATGAAAGTAAATTTGTCACATCATTATATATCATGTTCCCTTTGCAGTACTGAACCTTCAATCTGTCATTTTCTATATAGTCCAATACATCACGCTTTATCTCATCAATTTCATACCCTAATTGATATTTAATCAAAATAACAGACAGTAGCTTTATGCCTATTGCAATATATAATCTTGATGCGTTTTCCTGATTAATGTTATCTCTAAATCGCTTGATTCTTTTTTCAAGATTTTCCAGTTCCTTTTGATAGTATTCCATTGTCTTGAAATCATCTTTTATTCTAAGCATAGTCACGCACCCTTTTTTGTCATTCTTACCTAACTCCATTGCTTCTCCTATTCCATCCTTTTGCGTATTTCCCTTGCATTTTCCATATCCTGAACCAATTAATATAAGCCATTTTTCATGGGAATAGACAGCCTCTTGAAAATCCGGATACCTCGCATGATCCACGCCCTGTACATAAATCAAGGGAGCATTTATGGCACAGGTCTATATATCCATTCAAATGTATATCCGTTATTTGTTACAGTCTCTTTTATTTTGTTGAGAATAAACTCAACCTCTTCAGTAGGCTTGTGACAAAAAATAACTTTTATATTTGGAGTCTTGCCACTTCCACCGAAGTCTTCGTATATCTGCCCCGATGCAATATAGTCTAAATAATCGTTTACTTTGTCCTGAAGAACCTCTAAGTGCGCTTTTAATATCTCTGAATCCCATGGAATGTGATCACTAATGCATACTGTAACTTTGTCATCGTCTTCATGACCAAAATCTACAACATTTCTATCCAATACAGACACCTTTATCAACCACCACCTACTTTTTTATTGTCAACCTATTCATTGAAGGTAAATATCATTATCCACAATATACTTCAAATTACACCGATTTAGCATCCAAGTCTTATTCCTTGCTCCATTTTGATATTGAACAATCTGCTCTTTTACCTCATCTGACAGTCCAACATATATTTGATGTGCTTTATCCTTAATTGCTTCCTGTCCTAAATGTTCTGCTATAAAATCAAGATGTACATCATACTTTTCAAACCCTTCAAAGAAGAGATATTGTACAGCCGAATGATAATTATTTTCAAATCTATGTACTAAGTCCATTGCTGTCTCTTGAAATCGTTTTTCTAATATATTCCTTGTTTCAAGCAACCTGCTTTCCGTTGATATATCATACCAATATCCATTCTCTGGCTGGTAACTCATAGATGCCACAACATTATCGACTGGTAATTTTCCATACGTTTTATAGATAAGTCTCAACTCTGCATTTATCTCGATGCTTTGACCGGATTCATTCCATTTTGAAGAAAAGAAATTAATTTCAAACACAATATCTTTCACGGTCTTCTTTAACACACCACTTTTAAGATACTTGAAACCAGTTATCTCCGACAGCTCCTGAATTAATCTTGTTTTTGCTTCTGCAACATTTAACATATCTTCCATCTTCTTCTCCTTAGTATTTTAACACCAACATTAAGACAGTTCTATTACAACTATCTATAAACCAATGCGAATATTGATTATATTGCATATGGTCCATGCCTGACTTTCAATATACTTCAAGTCCAGCTTTTCATATTCCATCCTTTTGCGTATTTCCCTTGCATTATCCTTCAAATAGTAATATTCACTTTTATCTGCCAGATCCAAGTATTTTTCAAGTTCGACTAATACATTAACTAAGATATTATTTTAATCAATTTTTATAAAATATTTTTCATTACTATATTTGTCGTTATCCGATTCGATATACAAAAAAATTTCATCTTCGGATTTCCATTCAACCTTAAAGTATACTGTTTCATTATATCCTGGTTTATTTGTTTCGAAAACCAATGTATCATCTTTAAAAATATATGGACGGCTTACATAGTCATATCGTAGAGTTATAGAATAGTTACCACTAGGAGAATATATAACTTCATCTCTACTTGTTTCATATTCAATTTCACTTGTCGTACATCCGGTTAATGTAAATAATACTAATATACATAACACAGCGTTTTTTTTCACCAGTTCTACCTCCAGTTCTGAGCTATAATTATATTTCGTACGGTCCATATACTATATTCTCATCCCACATCTTAGCAAACACACACTCCCTTAAAAGGATCCTTGTCCATATATTTCGCCTTCTTTAATTTCTCCATTCTCTACTATCATCTCCACATTTTCAAACACGTTCATAAACACATGCTTTGCTTTTTCTAAAAGCCTATGGCACAACTTTGGCTCCTCAAACAGAAAACTTACACGCATTTCTATCCTTTTAACATTTGGATACTTTTCTTCATATTGTCCTGAATCTATGTACCAAATATATGTATTGAGTTTATCCTGCAATAACAATAAATGTCGATTCATATCTGACCAGTCCATTCCATCTGCAAGAAGAAGTATCAAGCTGGAAGTATCCTGCTCATATGCCATACCATCAATGGTGTCTGTGTTTTCAATATTCAACTTTTCATCGTTATTACCCAACTCCATATCTTCACCTATTCCATCCTTTTGCGTATTTCCCTTGCATTTTCCTTCAAATAGTAATATTCGCTTTCATCCGCCAAATCCAGGTACTTTTCCAACTTGGTTGAATGAATCATATGCAGTACATGAAGCACCATTATTTTCTGATACTCATGCCCAAAAGCATCATCCTTATATTTATCTCTCCACCAAAATTCTATTGCATACTCTTCCGCTTTGTCCGGATGAATATATGCTAATGATTTTAGTGCCATACGCTGTGTATATTCATCATCAACCTGTAGAAAATCGAATATCAAATCTTTTATTTCATCCTTGCCATGATAATCCTTTAGACTCTCTGCAAACTGCCACTTTGCATTTATATATTCAGTAAACAGCACCTTTTCACACAGTAAAGCATACCAATCAGGATATTTTAATAACACCTCTATAATACGACTGCATTCATTATCTCTAGCAATTCCAAACAAGATATCATCAAGCATTTGCTCCGTAGCCTCATCGCAGGATGTATATTCTATTATTTCGAGAATAACCTTATACATATCATCAAATTTATCTAATCCGATTTCCCATTCCCCGTTATCATTTCTTTCGCTCCAGTTGGGATATTTTTTATCTGCTTCTTTGACAAATCGGGCAACTGCTCTATGTAGTTTTCTTTCATAATCAGCAGACATAATGTACCCCTTTCATTTACCGATAACTTTTCATAAATGACCTGCTATTGCATGGTTCATATCATTATTACAGTTTGCGCCGTCATAGTTGGTGCGCTCACATATATTATACCATATCAACTGTTATTCATCTTCCAAAAGCCCACAAAATTTTTATTCAATTCAAAATTCTTTCGCACGGCTTCTTTGATTCCTTCCGTGGTATCCGGGTTATTCTCACAGCACCAATTCAAAGAAAAGGAAATCCGTATGATAATCGTTACCCTGATTCATCGCCACCGCCATTGCCCCGATGACGATAAATACGCCATTCTTCCTTACTTCTGGGTGCCGGAAGATACACTTGACCTTCGTGTAAGACGAGACCACGTTCCGTATGATGTCTGGGAGCGACAAGGCTTCCTGCAAACTACAGAAGGCAATGTTGTTCATTATGGTTATATAGAAAAATTCATCGAGCGTCTTGGTGAGCGCTTCAATATCAGAGAAATCGTCTTTGACAGCTGGGGTGCTGTACAGATGGTACAAAACCTTGAGAACATGTGATTTACTGTTGTTCGATTTGGTCAGGGCTTCAAGGATATGTCATTACCTACTAAAGAGCTAATGAAACTTACACTTGAAGAAAAGCTGGCCCACGGTGGTCATCCGGTGCTTCTGTTTATGACAACAGAGGCATTTTATTTATTTAGTCCAGCGCATAAAATCCCTTATAACACGCATACTATTAAGGGATTATCCCTCAATCTATTGGTTTTTTCCTTATTTTATGGTATTATTTAAGGGCAAACACGGAGGTGCGCTTATGAGAATGTTTAACTATTCAGCAATAAAAAATCAGAAATGGGACTCTGAAACCCTTTCTTTGATTGCTGCCATCTATAAAGAAGCCGGAAAACAAGAGATGTATCTGAAACAAAGACCCGAAGAATTAGAAAAACTGGTTGAAATCGCTAAGGTACAAAGCACAGAGGCATCCAACGCAATTGAAGGTATTGTTACAACAAGCACTCGTATCAAACAGCTTGTAGAAGAAAAAACGACACCTAAGAATCGTGATGAACAAGAAATTGCAGGTTATCATGCCTTTCTTTCTCCTTTAGGACCTCTTCATCCGGACTGATAGATATTAACTCAATTTCTTTCACTCTTGGAATCGTTTTAATGGGGACAAAAGAATCATCCTTTACCCAATTTGCAGACAACTTCTTTTCTATCTCTTCCGGTGTGATTTCCAATAGTTCTGCAATCTGTGCGATTGCTTTCTCTCTGTTTCCCAGTTTACCCGGAACGATTCCAATCGAAGATGCTGTACCTTTTCCTGCAAGGACGCGTCCGTTCCTATCCAGAATTTTCCCTCTCTCTGCCTGTGTAGTGGAAACTCTTACTTTATCTGTAAAAGTCAGATTCGGAAAAATCATGGAATCATCCCAAACCAACTTGTATCCATCTTCACTCTTTAGGAAGATTGCTTCATTCTCAAAACTAATAGTCCCGGCGACCGTATCAAAAGAAGTCTGGTAGGTTACTGCCATTTGTTCTTCATCATATGAGATAATCTCGACTATCATATTCTGGATTTCAATTCCTTCATAAATAGCCGAGTTTCGTTTTATGAAATCCTCCTGACTGATATTTCCTGATGCTTCAATATGTAGCATCGCATACATTTCTTCATACTCCTGTTTTGGAATATGATCCATGTACTCCACCAGAAGTTCTTCCAGTGTCCTCCAGACATTTCCCTTTGTTGCTAACACTCCTGCCACACATACTGCAGAAATTACCGCAGCCATTCCTATAACAGCAATCGCAATCCATAGGAGCCTGCTTCTTGTTTTCTTCCTCTTGTTTCTAGTTTTTCCTTTCTTCATATTGACCTCCATTCATCTTTCTTTGCTGATATGGTCATATTCTATTTTCAATGTACGTCTCTGTTCTTAAATATTACATTCGTAAGATTTGAGAGCAAAAAAATTTTGCATTAAAATCTGCTTCACTTGTTTAAATATTACATCAGTAAGATTTAGAAGCAAGTTATCTTTATATAAAAAGGCTTCTGCCGGGAAGTATCATACATTTTTGCAAAAACGATACCATTTAGCAAAAGCCTATTATTCAGCAGAGTTTCAAAACACCCCACTGCTTCAATATTCAAATGTTTCATTCAAAAGACCAGAAATCACACGTCCATTATCTTTCTTTATTATCCCACAAACCACAGAAAATCAAGGTTTCTTTGAAAGCAGACAAACGGTTTCAATATTCCCCTGAACTTTGATTTTATACTGCATAGCGAAAATAAATCCACCTTGTCAAAAGTGGGGTAAGGAATTTACCCCTGTAAAATTGGCAACACCACTTACTTATGTATCTTTACTTAATCTGTAGCAGCAATGGTAATAATGCAATCCCTACATCTACACCTTTATCAGCTATCCACTTAACAATGCCTTTTGCATTCTCCCACTTTTTTGATTTACGATCTGAAGATTTAACAATTTTCTCTAACTCATTTATCTTATTCAAAATTTCTTCTATTTCGCCATCTGGCAATGCCGACATGTTTTCAATTTCTTTTCTAACATCACTAAAGGAAATATTGATATCAACTTTGTTTTCATTTGTATTTGTTATCTGTACCATTGGCATACTTTGTGGAATTACCTCCTTTAAAGAAGGATACCCCAAAGCTTTGAACGATAGCAATTTATTATATACTTGTTTAAGATTATGGAATAGCGATTCTCCCGAAACATCATCATAAAATGCATATGCTTGAATATAGGCATATAACCCATCGCTAAGTTTTGGTACATACGGATGATACTTTGCAGTTACATCTTTATATAACTGCAGCTTTGCTGATTCTGGTGTTTCATTATTCGCAGAATCTGCAATAGACTTTCTCAGAGATTCCAAGTCTTCTTCATACATAGCTTTAAAGCTAAACAACGGATCTTTCTCATTATCTGTCGCAATAAGCAACTCCAATTTTTCTTTAATTGCATTAAGTTCTGGTCTATAATTAAACTCCCCGCCACCAGAAGCGGCCTTTCCGGAGGTTGGTATGTCCTTTTCAAACCCTTCAAATATTCCATTATACTTTGCAATTAGTGCTTGATATAAACGATGTGTACCTTCATTTGAATTTTGAGACTCCTCACATCGCTTTATATCCATTTTCATTATCTCTAATAATTCTGTATTCATCTCTCTTCCTCCCAAAATCACATTGAAATTATATCATTTAATTTTCTCAAATCTTCTTCAACATCACGGTCTGTCCAGCAAGAACTAATATTTTTCCTTTTACACATTTCTGCTTTTGTATCCCCGAAAGCACTCCTTGTTTTTTCGAGGTTTTTTTCTGTTACATTTTTCCCTATTGCATTCCTTCTCCAACCACAAAAATATATTTTAGCCTCTTCTTCAATATTTCTCCTTTTAGCGGCAACTCTTAATACTTCTCTATAATTCGGACGCATTTTAAATTCCTTTGGTATTCTTCTATTCAATGCCTCAAAAAAATCAAATGGAACAAACTTATGTGTTGGGTCGTATTTTATTTCAAGATATGCTATCAGTTTTTTATAATCCGCAATAAAGCTTTGGGTTTTATAGCCTTTTTCTATCTCTAGTTCGAATACTTTTGGTGATAATCCTAATGTTGTTAAATACAAACGATATGGAATTATATCTGTCAAAAAAATGCAACTAAAAATTTTTCCATTAAATTCAAATGGAAAAGTTGCTCTTTCTTCCCCTTTTGCTATCATATCTTTGTGCAATAACTTTAAAGCTGTAAATTCAAACATCTTCATCCAATCACCCTACTTTCGTTTTTTATATCAATTTCTTTTACAAACTATTTTGCCAAAAAGTACCCTTTCGCCAAATTGTATATCTCCCGTTCCAAAATGCCTATCCCCTGGGGTAAACCTCCACTTATATCATCACTCTGCGGAAACAGAAACACACCTCTATTTTATTTACAAAATAGCAAAATCCTTTGATTTATTGGTCTTTTCTCGACAGAAGGCAGACTGTTTCGACATGGCTCGTCTGGGTACGCTGAATTTCTCGGCTGATTTTAGGTTCGAGGGAACATATCCACAGCCTTTTTCACACTTTCGCCGTTTATGGGAATATGTCCAATATTCCAGATATCTTTTCAGTTCAAAAGTGTCACCAATGGTGTCACTTTTACTTCTTTGCTTTTTCTTCTAACTCCAGCAGATACTTGTCATAGTCTGACATAAATAATCTGTCCTGCACAATCCGGTATTTCTCAAACTCCGTTTCGGCATGAAGCTTGGCTATTTCAGCAGAAACCTTCCCAGCGTCCTGCAAAATACCATAATCAAACATTTCAATAAAGCTGTTGAGTCTCTTCTCCCAGTCCTCCATAGTAAGAGGAATACGTCTTAAAGTCATGTTTTCTGCAAAATCCAAATACGCTGTTACCATACGGTTCAGCTGATGTAATTCATTTTCACTCAGATAATTTTTTGCAATCGTTACATCACTTTTCTTAATCTTGCCATCCGGAGCATCCGCCCAGGTGGTAAGTCCCATATGTTCCTTTTGGTGGTCGGCTCGCTCCACAATCAATTCAGCAGCCGTGTGACCGTGAACTGCAAAATGCATTTTATTCTGAACTGTGGCATAGAATCTTTTCGTTGTTGCAGATGTTTTGTCATAGTCTATCGCTGTGGCATAAATATCTGTGATTTTCTGATAGAATTTTCTTTCGCTTGCACGAATTTCCCTGATGCGTTCTAACTGCTCATCAAAATACTTGTCTGTCAGATAAGTACCTCTCTTCAGACGCTCATCATCCATAACCCAGCCTTTAATGGTATAATCCTTTACGATACCATTTGCCCACTTACGGAACTGCACCGCACGCTCATTATTCACCTTGAAACCGACAGCAATAATCATCTGCAGGTTATAATGATTTACTTCTCGCTGAACCTGACGAGAACCCTCGGTTTGAACTATTCGGAATTTCCTAATAGTTGCCTCTTCTTCTAATTCGCTATCTGCGTATATCTTTTTGATATGCTCATTTATTGTAGGAAGAGCTACATCATAAAGCGTAGCCATCATTTTCTGTGTCAGCCATATATTTTCATCTTCATAGCGCATTTCAATGCTATCTTCCTGCTCTCCGACAGAAGCAACATAGGTAAGATACTCTGCTGCGCTTGAACGAATGCTTATTTCATTTTTCTTTTTTACCACCGTAACTACCTCCGATTATTTAGTCATTGTATGCGGGTCAAGATCCTCGTCCGTACACTTACTCACAATAGTTATCGCAACATGCCAACCAATATTCGCCTTGCCAAGAACAATATCCCGGTGTTCGCCTAAACAATTCAGTCCTTTTCTCCTCATCTGATATTTCCTCTGCGTATTGGATAAATTCACCATCATACTTTTCTGCTGCCTTACCATTTGCCACACATTCCATGCAAATACAATCCACTTCTTCACTGCAGTACATAGTTGACACATACACATCTGTTTTGTTGCCACAACACTGGCATACATTATTATCGAACTGAACTGCATCTAAAACTTTTTCTTTATCGTAAACATTGGGATGATATTTAAATATGGGTAATTTCAAAGAATTATCATTCATTTTTGTATCCTCTTCATCTTCACAACTACATCAACTCCGGACAGTTCTATACATACTCAGAAAACAGACCCCCACGAATCTCATAATC
>ULSI01000848.1_pt1 | contig 13865 bp, 10 predicted proteins | sample 1956211 | NCBI WGS metagenome assembly ULSI01 (sample SAMEA4835704, study PRJEB28245) | human gut metagenome | biome: gut microbiome; material: fecal sample | place: Denmark | collected 2008 | reverse complement strand
AATAATAAATTATTTATTGATCTCATTGAAAATATTTGTAAAAAACATAATATCAATCATTTACAATTGTATATCATTATTTTATCATCTTATGAAAAGATGAATGTTTCTACTCTTTCTGATACTTTAAATATTACAAAATCTGCGATTTCACAAGCCATTGTTGGTCTTTCTATTAGAAGATTAATTGTTAAAGTTCAATCGAAAGAAGATAAAAAGGTATTTTATATCACTCCAACTAATAAAGCAGAAAAAATGAAAAGGGAAATTGTTAGTTTATGTGAAGATAAATACCAAATCTTTGAAGAAAAGATGGGGAAAGAGGATATGATGATGTTTATCGACTTGATTGTTAAATTCAACAATATTCTAGAGGAATTAAAAAATTATAAGGAGGGAAAGAAATGTTAAAATTAGTGAATGTTGTAAAAACATATGTAATGGGCGATTCAAAAGTCGAAGCTTTAAAGGGAATAAGCGTTAATTTTAGAAAGAATGAGTTTGTATCTATTCTTGGTCCATCAGGTTGTGGAAAAACAACTCTTTTGAATATTATTGGTGGATTGGATAAATATACAGTTGGTGATTTAGTCATTAATGGTGTCTCAACAAAACAATTTACTGACCGCGATTGGGATGTATATCGAAATCATCGAATTGGATTTATTTTCCAAAGTTATAACTTAATTCCTCATCAAACGATTTTAGAAAATGTTGAATTAGCTTTAACGATTGCGGGAATGGAAAAAAATGAAAGATTAGAAAAAGCCCGAATGGTATTAGATCGTGTAGGGTTAGCTGGTCAATACAATAAAAAACCGAATCAGTTGTCAGGAGGACAGTGCCAAAGAGTAGCAATTGCAAGAGCTCTTGTAAATGATCCTGAAATTCTTTTGGCAGATGAACCTACAGGTGCTTTAGATACTGTTACATCGGTTCAAATTATGGATTTAATTAAAGAAATTTCCAAAGAAAAATTGGTCATTATGGTTACGCATAATCCAGAACTTGCGGAAAAATATTCAACTAGAATTGTTAGATTATTAGATGGCGTTATAAATGATGATTCTAATCCATGTTCCGATGAAGAAGAAGAAAAAGAATTAACCAAAAATGAAGATGCTCAGATAAAAGAAAAAGCTAAAATGTCTTTTTGGACGGCTTTTAAACTTTCAGGTAGAAATTTATTGAGTAAATTTAAAAGAACTTTAATGGTTGGATTAGCTGGATCAATAGGTATTATTGGCGTTTCTTTAGTACTGGCTTTATCAAGTGGAATTAGTGGTTATATAGATGATATGCAAGAAGATATGCTTTCTGGTAATCCTATAACGATTAGTGAACAAGCCTATGATTTAAATGCTATGATGGGTTCTTTAAGTACTTTTGAACAAGCAGAAATCGTTGTTAAAAATGGTTTTGTAGGAATTAACTCAATGTTAGAACTACTTGCAAAAAGGGCAGAAACAATGAATTCTATTATGGTTACAAATGAAATTAATGAAGATTATATCAATTATATTAAAGCTATGCCAAAGGAGTATGTTGAAGATATTTCTTATGGGTATGGGATTGATGTTAGCAATAACATATATACAGATTTTGCATCAGAAAAAGGTGGAGATGTGCAAAAAACTTCGCTTACTGCAATCCGACAGATATATAAGGCTTTGCTTTCTGAAACAGAATTTAAAGAAGCAGTGAGTGCAATTTCAACGCTTTCTCAGCCGATTAGTCAATCTCTTTCTAGTGAGGAATATATTCTATCACAATATAAATTATTAGATGGTAAAATGGCTACTGAAAAAAATGAAATAATGATTGTAATTGATAAAAATTCTTTGATAACCGATTTGACTTTAGCACAACTTGGATACTATTCTCAAGACGAATTTTTGAATATGGCTTTTAAAGCTTTTAAGAGTGATTATGATGAAACTTTAATTAAAGAAGAATTTTCATATGAAGAACTATTAAATAAAACTTTCACGTGGTATCCTAATGATTCTATATTTATTAAGAATAAAAGTTTAATCCCAGAAATGGTTCAAACTTGGCCTTTTTCTTATAAATATAAAGTAGATGATACGTTTAGTGATGGATTAGAACTAAAGGTAGTTGGCATTTTACAGCCTAATGATGATATTAATTATGGTTCTTTATCAACCGGTTTTTATTATACATCAGCTTTAACAGATTATATTTTAGAAATGAATAAAAATAGTGAAATTGCCAATTATATTCGAGATGATTTAAATGGTGAATCAATCAATAGTATGGTTGGAACAATGACTGGTGGTCAAGCTGTTGGTATTACCTATCAATATGAATATGTTTTTGAGGGAGAAAGTAAAACGGGAACTGGGTTTGTTGGCAGTACATCACTTGCTTCACTTATGAACGATATGATGGGGAGTATGGTCGGCGGTGGCGATAGTGGAACCGATATCCCCGAGATATATACGCTTTCATTACGAAATGTTGGTGGTAACGATTTAGCAAATAGTATTTCTATATATCCCGTTGACTTTAATATTAAAAAACAGGTTTTAGATTATTTAGATGCTTGGAACAATGAAGGCAATATTATTTTAAATGGTGTAACCCTTACGAAGGAAGATAGAGTAAATATCACTTATATGGATACCTTATCCATTGTAATTTCAATGATAAATACAATGATTAACATTGTAACAACAGCTCTTGTTGCGTTTACAGCTATTTCCTTAATTGTATCAACGGTAATGATTGGTATTATTACTTATGTTTCGGTTGTAGAAAGAATTAAGGAAATCGGGGTTATTCGATCACTTGGAGGAAGAAAAAAAGATGTTGCTCATTTATTTAATGCAGAGACATTTATTATTGGGCTTGTAGCAGGACTTTTAGGAATTGGTATAACTTATTTAATTGGCTTTGTCGCAAATATAATCATTGGTGGTATAACTGGAATTTATACTCTTGTATCCCTCAAATGGTATCAAGCTATAATCATGGTTACAATTAGTGTTTTACTTACTTTAATTTCTGGATTATTCCCATCACGTTCAGCGGCTAGAATGGATCCGGTTAATGCACTTAGAACGGAGTAAAATGTGAAAAATAAAATAATTAACGCCTTATTTATATGTTTGGGATTATTTATGATTGTATCTTGTGGAAGTACTGAAATTATACCAAAAGGCTATGCAAACAAAGAAAATTATACCAATGCGAATATTGGTCAATTCAATAATACTCTCCAGTTCTCTATCTACAAATATGAAAAAAGACCTAATCTTAAAAATAATCAATTTTTAAAACCAGTTTCTAATAACTTAGAGGAACTAGAAAATGTATTAACCCGCTTTGAACAAGAAATTGAAAACTATGATTTTAAAGATAAATATGATATTCAATTAGAAGACATCAGTACAGATGATTATGCATATATTGATTATAGAATAAGTGAGAAAGAACAATTTAGTATTTATTTTTTTGATACTTCTCAAAATATTTTATACTATTGTTATATGATAAATCAAAATGAAATGGCAAAAATTGAAAATTTGGGTTAAGACTTGGTTAAAAAGAATTTTAAATTGGCGTTTTCTTGTTTGTTTTTTGATTGCTTGGATGATTACTAATGGATGGAGCTATATTAGTTTTGCCATCTCTTCAATTTTTGATATTTCTTGGTTGAAGGTAGTTGCAACAACTTATATATCTTTATTATGGTTGCCTTTTACTCCTGAAAAAATTTTGACTTTTATCATTGCTCTTTTCATTATGAAGAAAATATTTCCTCAAGATCAAAAATCAATTCAAGAACTTGAAAATATGATCAATAAGGAAAAAAGAAAAAATAAAAAAATTGTTGAAGAAGACAATGAGCAAGACAAAGAATGAGTAATTTTAATTTTTATCAACTTTAAAACTAATCCTAAATTTAGGATTAGTTTTTTTTAAAAAAAGTATTGACATTTTACAAAAAATGGGTATAATAATATTAGCACTCAAGATAGTAGAGTGCTAAAGGGGTGAAAATATGGAAATGCAAGATTATTCAAAAGATGAAAAAGTATTAGAAAAATTTGGTCGTGATGTAACTGAAAGCGTAAGAGAAGGAAAAATTGATCCGGTTATTGGTCGTGAAGAAGAAATTTTACGAATTGTAAAAATTCTTGCCAGAAAGACTAAAAATAATCCAATTCTTATTGGTTCACCAGGTGTAGGTAAAACTGCGATTATTGAAGGGTTAGCTGCACGTATTGTCAAAGAAGATGTTCCTGAAAATTTGAAAGGTTGCCATATATATGAACTAGATATGGGAGCACTTGTTGCAGGTGCCAAATATCGTGGTGAATTTGAAGAAAGATTAAAAGCTGTCTTAAATAAAATAAAAGAAAAAAATGGTGAGATGATTTTATTTATTGATGAAATCCATTTAATTGTTGGAGCAGGTCGTGCCGATGGCGCTTTAGATGCTGGCAATATGTTAAAGCCAATGCTTGCTAGAGGTGAGTTACATTGTATTGGAGCAACAACTTTAAATGAATATCGTAATTATATTGAAAAAGATTCTGCTCTTGAAAGACGTTTTGAAAAGGTTTATATCAGCGAACCAACAGTAGAAGATACAATTAGTATTTTACGTGGTTTAAAGGATCGATTTGAAGTATTCCATGGGGTTAGAATTTCTGATCCTGCGATTATTGCTGCCGCAACTCTATCTAATCGTTATATTACGGATCGTTTTTTACCAGATAAGGCAATTGATTTAATTGATGAGGCTTGTGCATCAATTAGAACAGAGATGAATTCAATGCCTAATGAACTAGACTTGTTACAACGGCAAATTATGCAACTTGAAATTGAAAAAACTGCTCTTGAAAAAGAAAAAGATGCCCTGTCTAAAGAGCGACTTGGAAAAATAAATGAAGAATTAAAAGTTAAAAAACAAAATGCTGATGAAATGATGAAGAAATGGAAAAAAGAAAAAGAAGAATTATCATTAATTAAACAAAAACAAAAAGATTTAGAAAACTACAAAAAAGAATATGATGATGCATTATTAAAAGCTGATTATAATAGAGCTGGAGAATTAATTTATAAAATTATTCCAAGCCTAGAAAAAGAGATTGCGGCTTATGAACAAAAAACATCGACAAATAAGATGATATCAGAAGTGGTTACTGAAAATGATATTGCCGATATTATTTCTAAATCAACTAATATTCCCGTTTCTAAACTCGTTCAAGGAGATAAAGAAAAATTATTAGGATTAAAAGACACACTTGCTAAAAGAGTAATAGGTCAAGATGAAGCACTTACATTAGTTAGTGATGCAATTATTAGACAAAGATCTGGTATTAAAGATGAAAATAGACCAATTGGTTCCTTTTTATTCCTAGGACCGACAGGTGTTGGTAAAACTGAAGTATGTAAAAGTTTGGCTGAAGCGTTATTTGATAGTGAGTCACATATTGTTAGATTTGATATGAGTGAATATATGGAACCTCATTCTGTATCAAGACTTATTGGTGCTCCTCCTGGATATGTAGGATATGATGAAGGAGGACAATTAACAGAGGCTATTAGAAGAAGACCTTATTCAATTGTTTTGTTTGATGAGGTTGAAAAAGCACATCGAGATATTTTTAATGTATTATTACAAATTCTTGATGATGGTCGTTTAACCGATTCGCAGGGAAGAGTTGTAGATTTCAAAAATACAATTATTATTATGACCTCTAATTTGGGTAGTGAATATCTTTTAAATCATGATGATAATGCTACAGAACTTGTTATGAATGAAGTACATGCTCATTTTAGACCAGAATTTTTAAATCGTATTGACGAAATAGTAATGTTTAATCCATTATCAAAAGATGTTCAAGTGAAGATTGTTGATAAACTTTTAAATGAATTAAGAGTAAGATTAAATAAAAATAATATCAAAGTAAATTTTACAAATGCTGTAAAGAAATATATTATTGATCATAGTTATAATACTACATATGGAGCAAGACCAATTAAACGATTTATTCAAAAAAACATTGAGACTGAAATTGCTAAAAAAATTATTTCCTCGCAGATAGAACCCAATTTTTATTATGAAATAGATTATCAAGGCCAATTAGTAATTGTTTCTAAATAGAAAAAAGTAAAACTACAGTTTTGCATAGACTGTAGTTTTTTAAATAATGTATGAAATGTCTAAAAATAGTTAAAAGGTTTATATTTTGGACAAAAAGATAAAAATAAGATATAATAGTTATGGTGAAAAAAATGCAAGAAGAATTTTATCGTTTATCAAATCAATCGCAAGCGGCTTTTGCGAAAAAGTTGACACCAACAAATATTGCTTTTTTAGGGATCAAAATACCTCAAATTAAAGAATTTGTAAAAAGTCATGCAATAACATATGATGAATTATATCATATCAAATTGAATCAATATGTTGAACAAGATATTTTATTTGGTCTTTTTTTAAATAAACTTGGAAAAGTAAAAAATGAGTTATATTATAAGACTTTTTTATATTTTGTTAAATATTTAGATAATTGGATGACCTGTGATACTTTTGTTTGTAATACCCAATTTAAAAAAAATGAATATGATAAATTGCTTAGTATTATTACATATATCTTGCAACAACAACCAATGGAAGTTAGATGTGGGTTGATTTTGTTAAAAAAATATTTTATTAAAGAATTACCATTTGATGAAATATTTAAAATGATAGAAAAAATTAAATATGGCGATTATTATGTTGATATGGGATGTGCTTGGTTATTATGCACAATGGGTTGTTATGATTTTGAATATATATATAATCATTTTTCTCATATATTAGAAATGTCTAGTTTTGTATACAAAAAAACAATACAAAAAATGAGGGAATCGTATTTGATCACATCAGAACAAAAACAACGTCTTAACAAATTGAATCTTTAAAATTATTTTTTGTTGTGTTAGACATATTTTGAATTTGGGTATACTTAAAAATATGTCATACATATGTGCGTATAGCTCAGATGGACAGAGCAGCTACCTCTTAAAGCAGTAGGTCTATCCGTTTAGATATGCTCAAAGTCTATTAAGATAGACCAAAACTTTTCGTTTTCAATGGGTGTGTGTTAGAGGAATTTTCTTTTTGTACACCCTTGCAAATAATCATAATTTAATAAGACCGTATAGCTCAGATGGACAGAGCAGTCGCCTCCTAAGCGACAGGTCGGATGTTCGAATCATCTTACGGTCGCCATTTTCTCAAAAGGTAGTCAAAAAACGACTACCTTTTTGCTTTCTCGCAAGGTGGGTTTCTCACTTTGCGAAATACATAGTAGGTTGAAATTTTTCGTCTGTGACAGCAATTTTATCTCTACGCTTATCCTGTTCCCTAAAATTGCACTTTGGCGATAGTGAGTTCTATAAAACCGATTGATTTATTCGTTGTTATATGATATAATATATTATGCTAATTTATTTTCATAATTAGAGAGGATTTAGTAATATGTTTAAATTTCTAATTAATCTTTTAAATAGAAACAAAGCAAAGAAAATATTGTCATATGTTGATAAAGTTGAAACAGCATTAACTTTATTTCAAAGCATTGATGATGACGAAGATAAAAATGAAAAACTTATTCGCTCTCTTTCAAAAAAAGAATTTTATGCGGATATTGTTTCAAGATATAATGTTTGCATACAAAAAATTGAAAAGCATAATAAAGAAATACAATCATTAACGTTTGCTTATAATACACTTTTACAAACATATCCTATAGTGGATATTTTGGATAATATTTTAGAGTGTAGTATAGAAAAGATTGAAGAAATTTATTCTACTATAAAAAAGGTTTATGCCTATGTTGTTCCTAATTCCTTTCAGTGTAAAAAACAATATGATACATACAAGCAAAAAATTGAAGAAATTGTTAGCGATTATGATTTAATAAAAGAACAGAAAAATTTAATTCTTTCTATCATTAAAGAAATTGATAACTTACCTGACATCTATATTGATACTGAAAATATATCTAACGCATTAAACAATGCTTTGAAAGCTGTAGAAAAGTATAATACGTTTGCTCGTAAGTATTATCAAATTCCTGTTGTTGATGCTAATACCATAGAAAAACATAACGAAAAATTTATTGCAAGGCATTTAAACGATATTGTTTTTGATGACATAAATGGAAAAAGCCTTGATGTAGAACAACGGCGTGCGGTACTTTGTAATCCTAAATCCAACTTAACAATCGCAGGCGCAGGTTCGGGAAAAACGTTGACGATTTGCGGAAAGGTTAAGTACTTATTGGAAACGGGTTTAGCGAACGAAGATGAAATATTGTTATTATCTTATTCGAGAGCCTCTGCTGATGATTTAGAAAACAAAATAAATACTGTTGCAAAGGGTTTAACTGTAGAAACTTTCCACGCTTTAGGTCTTAAAATTTTAACTGAATCAAGTGGTAAGAAAAAAGCAATAGAAGAACAATTAAAGGCTTATATTATGCAATTCTTCGAGGAAGAATTGGTTAAAAATCCTAAAATAGCAAATGTGATTTTTGAATATATAGCATTATATTTCTACGCGGCACCGACTTATAAGAAAAAGTATAAAAATGATGGTGAAATTTTCAAGGAATTAAAAACTCTTGATTTTAGAACGTTAAAAGACCGCTTAGGGAAATTATCTACAAATAAAAATAAACACGAAACGCTTAAAAATGAATTTGTTAAAAGTAATGAAGAACTCGTAATAGCAAATTTTCTTTTTACAAATGGGATAAATTATGAATATGAAAAACCATATGAAATTGAAACAAGTACACTTGATAAACGTCAATATACCCCCGATTTCTACTTACCCGATTATGGTATTTATATAGAACACTATGGCATAGACAGAAACGGAACTGCTCCTCAATATGACAAAGAGACAAGCGATGAATATGTCCGTTCAATGCATTGGAAACGTCAAATACACAGTGAAAACCAAACCAAATGTATAGAAACTTATTCTTACGAATTTAATGAGGGCGTTATTTTCGATAACCTTAAATCTCGTTTGTTGGAAAACGGTGTGGAATTTAAGCCTTTATCTCAAACCGAAATTTTTAATGCTTTGCATAACGTTTATACAGGTAGAGATTTTAGTTCGTTCTTCAATTTGATAATGACATTTATTTCTTTGTATAAAGCACAAATTAAAGACGATACGGGCTTTGATGAATTAAAATCACAATTAAATGATTCGCTATATGATACAAGTCGTGCACATTTATTTTTAGATATTTGCAAAGACGTGTATAATTATTATATGCAAAACTTAAGAGAGGCGAACAAGATAGATTTTGATGATATGATTTTACAATCAATAGATTTACTTGATTCTACTCCTAATTTTAAGTATAAATATATTATCGTTGATGAATTTCAAGATATATCGCAAAGTAGAACAAAATTCTTGCAAAAGCTTATCGAACACGGAAATGCTAAACTTTTTGCTGTTGGCGATGATTGGCAAGCAATTTATCGTTTTGCAGGCTGTGATATAAACGTGTTTTTAGAGTTTGAAAAGATTTTTACAGGTGCAAAATTAAACTACATAACTTCTACACATAGAAATTCTGCGGAGCTTCAACAAATTGTAGAGCCTTTTATTACAGTAAATCCAAGTCAATATAAAAAGAATATAAAATCTTCCAAGCACCAAGAAAAGCCCGTAAGAATTATTTACCATAAAGGCAATAAAGCAATGGCGCTGTCTAAAGCATTAGCGGATATTTCTAAAATAAATTCTATTGCAAAAGTTTTAGTGTTAGGTAGAAATAGGCGAGATATAGATAGTTTTATTTGTAAAGAAATTCAAGTTTTTGATTATAAAACTATAAAACATTATGATTATCCAAAACTTGAAATATCGTATAGTACTGTTCACGGCTCAAAAGGGTTGGAAAGTGATTTTGTAATTTTAATTAGTGGCGAAGATGCTCAAAATGGTTTCCCAAATAAAACCGAAGATGATAATGTTTTAACACTCTTACTCGGAAAGAGAAATAACTTTGAATATGCCGAAGAACGTCGTCTTTTCTATGTAGCATTAACAAGAACAAAATCTATTGTATATTTGCTTTCTGAAAAGAGTAAATCTTCAGAATTTATACAAGAAATTAAAAGTAAATGCTATATTATGGAAGACGAAAGCGAAGCAAAGGAAGAAAACGAATATCTTTGCCCGTGGTGTAAATCAGGGCATTTAGTTGTAAGAAAATCAGAAGCTGACGGGAAGTCTTTTTATGGTTGTTCTAATTTTCCGTATTGCAAATATACAAACAACGATATGAAAACCGTGTATCATAACAATCGTTGCCCTGAATGTGGTGATTTTCTTGTGTTAAGAAAAGGTAAATTTGGTACTTTCTTTGGCTGTCATAATTACCCGCGCTGTAAACATACACAGCAAAATGTTGATATGAAAAAAAATCGGATTGGGTTCTATTAATATATATTATCCATACACCCGTCGTACACCCGCACAAGAAAATGCAGTATGAAAAATAGCGAAAATAACATGAGAAAATGAGCGTGGATTTTGTAAAAACGGTAATTTTTACGCTTATTTTGTACAAAAATCGCCTACACGCAGATAAACTCAAACACCCGTAAAAGCTTCTAAGGGTTAGTTATGGGTTCGATTCCCGTTGCAGGTGCCATTGAAAATAAAATTGTATTTTGTCGAAAGACATGTACGATTTTTTAATTATTTTATGTAAAATTGTTGAAAATCTATGTTTTCTGTTAATTTTAAGTCATAATTAACTTCGAAAAATTATGTTAAAAAATTAAACATAAGAATACGTAAGTTATAGTAGTTTACTTTTGTTTATTGTCAAAATATGGTATAATATTTATATTGAGGATAACTTTATGAAATTAGAAATCTATAACGATGCAATTGAAGAATATGTAGATAATTTAGAACAAACATTAAAAGAACTTCATCAAAATTTATGTTTAATGTCCGAAGATGTAGATGAAATGTTGAAAAATGCAAAGGAACAAATTTACAATCTTTTAAAAGAAAGGATCTAACATAGATACATTAATTAAGAAATTTATTTTAATGGTTTTATTTGGATAGAAGAAGTAACAACTGAAGAATGTATCTTTATTAACGGAGATTAATTATGGAAACAAAAAGAATTGAAAATGAAATGCGTAAATTAGAAATAAAAATTGATTACCACTTTAACGATATATCATGGCTTGCTAAGGCTATGGGGTCCATAAAGATTGAAGTTAGTGGTCAAGGAAAAAATGCATCTGAATATGCTAATGAAGGATTAGCTACAGTTGGAGATGCTATCTTAAAGTTTGTAATTGCTGACTACTTATATAGTATAGAGAAGATTACAACTAAAGGTAAAATAACAACTACTAAAAGCGGTTTGGAAAATAATTCAACAATGCATAAAATAATGCTTGAAGAGGGTTTAATTGCATATGTTTATAATAACTTACATTTTTATGCGGATAAAGATATTCCTGAACATGAAAAAGTGGTCTGTAATAAACACGATTCATATGTAGAAGCAATAGTTGGTGCTGTTTATTATGACTCTGATTATGACACTACGAGAAATTGGATTATTAAGTGGCTATTACCTATTTTAAAGAAATATCAATAGTGTGCAAACTATATTAAAGCTCTTACTTTATATAGTATAAGTTTGGTACAATGAATCGAGTAGAATTTCACGTATAAGTATTTTTGAATATAATAATGGTAAAGTAATTGATGATAAGTACAATCTGAGTTCACTTTATATAATATTGAAGAAATTAATGGTTGTTATATTTGGTTTATAAATGGAATTATCTTGAGTAATCAAACAATAATAGCTTTTTCGTATGCCTTACACAAGTCCGAAATCTTGATTTTCAATAATTTTCGGACTTTTTCTTTTACTTGTACCTTATATTGGCTATTTAATTTTATCGAATGTACACCTTTTGTACACCCAAATGGTTTATTTTGCTTGAAATTCATACATTTTTATGGTATAATATATGCAATTAGATAACAACCGAAAGGAGCAAATATGGCACTCAAAAACAAGTTGGGAATCAACGATTCAGCAGAGCTTGCCCGCGAAGAAGAACGCATTAGCAAAATTCGTGCGTTAGAACTATTTGAAACCGATTACCTTTCGTCTTTGCACGCGGGTACTTTCGATGCGCTTTCTAAAATACACAAATTTATTTTCTCAGATATTTACGAATTTGCAGGTGAATTACGCACGATCAATATTGCAAAAGGAAATTTTAGATTTGCTCCGTTGATGTATCTGAATGTAGCGCTTGAAAATATAGAAAAAATGCCGCAAAGCACATTTGAGGAAATCATTGAAAAATATGTTGAAATGAATGTGGCTCATCCTTTCAGAGAAGGCAATGGCAGAGCGACGCGTATCTGGCTCGATCATATATTGAAATGCGAAATCGGTATGGTCGTTGACTGGAGCCTTGTGGATAAGGAAGATTATCTTCTTGCTATGGAACGAAGTCCGATTAAGGATATCGAAATCAAGTATCTTTTAAAATCTGCTCTGACCGACAAGGTAAACGACCGACAGGTATTTATGAAAGGAATTGACCACAGCTACTACTACGAGGGCTATACCACCTTTAAAGTCGAAGATTTGAAATAATGATTAGGAAGTCAGTTTGGCTGACTTTTTTTATTCTCGCAAGGTGGGTTTCCCACTTTGCGAAATACATAGTAGGTTGAAAATTTTCGTCTGTGACGGCAATTTTACCCCTACGCTTATCCTGTTCCCCAAAATATAATTTTATTTTGTTTTACATCCAAATAAGCAATTGATATATGGATAATATTTTGGTATAATTTTACTATAATTATAGAGAAGTAGGAGTAACATATGAGAGTTATAACACAATTTGGTTGGGTATATTATATTGGTGATGATGCCAAAACATTGGTAAATGATAAATGCGGAAAATGGATGTACTTTTTCGACAATAAAACATTTGTGTCTAATTTATGTGCAAAAGCAGTTGAATCTGGTGTGGTTGTAGAATCAAAACATTCTAACGCGGAAACGGGAGTATCGTGTTTCTATTTGAATGGCGATGATATTGATGGACACAAAAAAGTGATTCAATTCTTTCTTGATAACAACTTGATAAAAAGGACAAAGAGTGGGAAACTTTACAATATTTCGTTCAAGTTTGATAATCAGACACGAGCTGGGAAGTATGGTGGAGATTTTATTCCTGAAATTAAGTTGGAACAGTTTCTTGATTTAACGACGGGAGAATGGAAATAATTTTCGTCCACCCGTTGTACACCCGTACAAGAAAAAACAATATGAAAAATAGCGAAAAATACAAAAGAAAATAAGCGTAAATGTGGCAAAAGCAGCAATTTTTACGCTTATTTTGCACGAAAATCTCTCACACGAAGATAAACTCAAACACTCGTAAGAGCTCCTAAGCAGCAGGTCGGATGTTCGAATCATCTTACGCACGCCAATCAGATTTAAAAAGGTAGTATGGAATGCGTGATGTTCTTAACGGAGAATGTAAAACGATCAAATAAAAACAAAAAATCATCGTGAACAAGAGTTTGTAATGATTTTTTGCATATCTCTATTTATCACCTTGAAAAATTTTGGAAAATATGCTATAATAAATCAACGGTTAAGTTCGATATATCAAAATAAAACGGAGCATTTAACAAATGTTAAAAGGAGTTATTTATTATGGAATTTAATGATAAGAAATTTATAAAATTTTTAAAAAAACAAAGATGATCTCTAAGTGTTAAAGATGATAAAACTGATTTATTA
>ULSI01024124.1_pt1 | contig 14079 bp, 12 predicted proteins | sample 1956211 | NCBI WGS metagenome assembly ULSI01 (sample SAMEA4835704, study PRJEB28245) | human gut metagenome | biome: gut microbiome; material: fecal sample | place: Denmark | collected 2008 | reverse complement strand
AACCGCTCAGGTCGTCCAGCGTGTCGCATTCAGTCGTGACTATATCGCAGGACGGAATATCGGTTCAGCAGATTTCTGCATGATAAGTGTAAAATAATTGAGCGGCTGTTGATAACAGCCGCTTTTGCGTTTAAGATTATTAAGGCAACACCGCACAAAGACCATTTATTAGATTTTGCACGTGTCTTGCGCAGTCAGCGAGTATTTCCCGTTTGGCTCTAGCTGAATATGTCCGAGTATCTCAAGCTCCGTGAGCGCTTCCACGGTCTGGGCGTAGGGAAGCCCGGTCTTGTCTACAAGTTCGTCGACTAAAAGCGGAGATTCCTCGATCAGCTTCAACAGCTTTGACTGCACCTCGTTGAGTTCAGCGTAGATCTCCGGTGGAACCTGCCGTTTCGCAGACTCTTCCGGGGCGGGTTCCTGCACTGTTTCCGGAGCTGTCTGCGCGGGAGCTTCCGGAGGTCTCTCGCTTGGTGCCGCGCGTTCAGGCTTAGGACGTTGAGTTCTTTCGGCGGACTGCTGCGTGCCGGGTTCGCCGTGTATTTTGCTCAGGAAGTGATACATGTACTCGTTGACGATATCGAGGTAGTCGAACACCGGGATAGCACCGTCGCGCAGGAACTGCACAACTCCTGCGCAGCTTTCCCGGGTGATATCCCCCGGAGGTACGCAGAACAGGTCGCGGCCCTGCTCAATGGCGTGATTTGCAGTGATAAGGCAGCCGCTGCGCGTGGAGGCTTCCACAACGAGAGTGCCGAGTCCAAGCCCGGATATCATGCGGTTGCGCTGGTGGAAGTACCTCCCTTCAACGCCGGCATGCGGGAGCAGTTCGGAGATGACCGCGCCGCCCCCGTCAACGATACGGCGTTTCAGTTCCTCGTTCTCGGCGGGGTAGTTCACGAGCTGACCGCAGGCGAGAACTCCGATGGTGGGAGTTCCATGCTCCACAGCGCAGGAGTGCGCTGTCGCGTCGATCCCCACCGCCAGACCGCTCACCAGCACTGTTCCGAGCCGCGCGAGATCGCTGCACAGCATTCGGGCGGCTCTGCGGGCGTAGTCCGATGGGTGCCGGGGACCTACCACGGCGAGGGAAACCTCGTTTTCAAGGCACATGAGCGAACCGCGTACAAAAAGCACGATAGGTGGCGAGTAGATGTTTTTCAGCAGGGTAGGGTATTCCGGGTCGTCAAGAGTGATGATCCGAATGTCGTTCTGTGCGCACTCCTGCATGATCTGGCCGACTTCGCGGCTGCGGATATTGCGTGCGCGCTGCTTCTCGGCCTCGGAAAGCCCGGGGCAGTTGCCGTCGCGGATCGCACAGGCGAGTTCCTCGGCGGAATCGAAGTGCTCCAGAAGCTCTGTGGTTTTGCGGTTATACGGACACATAACAAGCAGAAGCCATAGCCAGACTTCTATTGTTGATGGTTTCATGATATCACTCCAGTTTTGTTTGATTTATTCAGCCATGCTATCGGCGTGAGCGAATGTGTCTTGTCAGCAGGACTATTCCGAGCGCCGCAGTAAACCCCGCCGCGTAAATGATGATATACAGCGCGACAGCACCCAGTCCGGAGCCATCGTCTGAGGAGAACAATCTGACGGACAGCAGTACGGTCAGTGCTATTCCGGGAGCGCACGCGCAAATCAGAAAAGCAGGCTTATTGAGCCAGCCGCGCTTCTCAAAGCGTTTCTGCACCACAGCCGCCGCCCAGACGTGACCCGCGAACAGCGCTGCTGAAAGCGGCATGGCGACCACTGCCAGCAGAGACATTGCAGTTATGACGTACATCAGGAACATCAGCGCGGTATTCGCGAGGATAAGCAGAATTATCGGTATTATTCGCTTCATGGCTGTACCTTTCTACATTATAGCACAAAATACGACAGATTCATAGCTTTTTTGACGAATTGCCCCTGATTTTCACAGATGATGCATGACCTATCAGCAGGACTATCCCCAGTATCACGAAGAACGCGCCGGAATAAATCAGAATGGCAAGCGTCATAATAAATTCGCCGAGCCCGGCAAAAAATCCGGAGAAATAGTTCAGCTTATCAAGTATGAGAACGGCTGCGAATGAACTCATGCCGATCAACGCTGATGGTAGCCCGGCACAAAGCCAGAAAATCGCCTTGCCTATATGCCAGCGCCGCTGATACAGCCTTTGCAGAAACACAGCGCCGGTCACATGACCGCCGATCACGAGCGGCAGGATCACTGCTGTCGCTGATACATCTAATGCGGCAATAAGCAGTAGACCGCTGATTATCAATCCGATGCCGCAGGAGAGCATACCGCCGAGGATAAGCAGTATAACAGGGAGAGCCTTTTTCATAACGCACCTCTATTCATTGTTAACAGTACATTTATAGCCGAGGATCGACGCAAACACTGCCATATAGGCAAAACCTGAAAAAGCATAATAAATAAAGCGTTGGGGAAGCACTCCGATACTGCTGAGAGCGATCGAAAGAAAAAGCGCCGCAAGCCAGACGCTCCCCGCAGGAGCTGCCGAGCATACCCAGAACAATCGTCTTGAAAGCCACCCGTGCCAGCAGAATTTTGTGCTCAGTGAGAATGCAGCTTTTGTCTCTATCCTCAGCATTATCAGACATATCACCGGATTTATCAGAACGAGCAGCAGGCTAAACCATGCAAGCGGGTGTACCCGAAAGAGCATATCCCATAAAATGGCGGTCGCTAACGCTGAAGCATTAAGCGCTATAAAGCTGATGAACGTCAGCAGGACTACAGCTTTATCCTTCCTCATACTGCACCTCTTTCGTGCCGCAATAAATATGTAGAAAAATACCGCCGGTGAGTGTCCTATGATGGTCTTGCCGGCGGTATTGCATTAGTGATTCCAGTGATTTACAGCTTGAAAACTGCGCTTGTGAAGCCCGGGAGAGTCAGCCCGCCAAGCTCCATTGTTTCTCCGGTGAGGAGATCCTCCTTTGCACCGGAGGTATTGAGGTTGAATGTAAACGGATTCGAATCCGCGTTGATAACGGTCAGAAGAGTCTCGCCCTCGGCGCTGCGCGAAAATGCGTACTGCCTGTTGGTGAGCTGAACCTGCTTGTAGTCGCCCTGAGAAGCCGCCGGATGCTCCTTCTGGATCTCGGCGAGCGCCTTTATGTGGGCGGTCAGATCGCGGATACCCTCGGACTTCATCTTTTCGAGGTCGAACTCCGGACGGAGCTGGTCGTCGCCGCCCTGATTCTTGTCGCCGAGTACGCCGAACTCGCTTCCGTAGTAAACCGCGGGGATTCCCGGCATCATGAACATCAGCGTGTAGATATCCGGCAGGTGTTCCTTTGTTTTCAGCATGGAGGCTATGCGGTTGACGTCGTGGTTGTCAACGAAGGTGTAGAGGTGCTTTCCTCTGTAAAGGCACCAGTTCTCGCTTCCGAACTGGCGGTTTATCGAGTGCGCTATCTCGAACATGTTCATGTCGTTGAAGCTGGAGAACAGTCCCTTGTAGCACTCGTAGTTGGTAACGCTGTCGAGCATTTCGGGATTCATCCACTTGTTGTAGTCGCCGTGGAGGGTCTCGCCGAGCAGGAAGAAATCCTCGGCGAGCCACTTGCAGTGACCGTGCAGCTCCTTGAGGAAGTTGAGGTCGAGGCAGTACGCTACGTCAAGGCGCAGGCCGTCTATCCCGAATTCCTTCTTCCAGCCGGTTATGCAGTCCTTGAGGTACTGCTTCACCTCGGGGTTGTAGAGGTTTAGCTTTACCAGCTCGTAATGACCCTCCCAGCCTTCGTACCAGAAGCCGTCGTTGTAGCCGTCGTTGCCTTCGCGCACATGGAACCAGTCCTTTTTAGCGCTGCCGAGCTTGTTCTCGCGGACGTCCCTGAAAGCCCAGAAGTCGCGCCCGACATGGTTGAACACGCCGTCCAGAACGACCCTGATACCGTTTTCGTGAAGCGCGTCGCAGACCTTCTTGAAATCCTCGTTTGTGCCGAGGCGGCGGTCTATCTTGGTGTAATCAGCGGTGTCGTAGCCGTGCGCGGAGGATTCAAATACCGGCCCGAAGTATACGGCGTTGCAGCCAAGCTCCTTTATATGCGGGATATCGTCAATGACCCGGAGTATCTTGTGGGTCGGTTCAGACGTGAAATCGTTCTGCCTGGGGCAGCCGAAGTATCCGATTGGGTAGATGTGATAGAATACAGCGTTTTCAAACCAGTTCATAAAGCAGTTCTCCTTAGGTTTTAAATAAGGTCACCTCTAAAAACCTCATGTGAGCGAAAATGTGCAGTGCGCGCCATCTTCGTCGTCAAACCTCCTCGTAAGGCATACAGCCTTACTTCGTCGGCTTTCCTAGAATCTGGCACACTCTGCCCATTTTTGCTTTTCACACCGGTTTTTAGAGTTTCCCATAAGAGATGCGTGCAATTCACAAGATGTTTTACATATAAATCATGTCGTAAACAACTGAGAAATTAGCTAAAATCTCTAAAAGTGTGCAAATACAGTATATCACATTTGTAACCCTATGTCAAGTTTCTTGTGCAAATTCTACAATTTATTTTATATTTTATTGCCTTTCTATGAAAAACTTTTACAAAGCCCTTGCAATTAACGAAACAATTTGGTATAATATCTTTGATTCAATTTGTTTTATTGCCTTTTTTTGGTGTTTACGCGGTAATATTTTGACAATAATGTTAGTAAATCCACCGCATCATATATCGGAGGTGCTTCATGATAAGGAAGTGTTTGAAGAAAGCCGCAGCGTTGGCGGCAGCGCTGATGATGGCGCTGATGTTCATTCCCGCCGGGGCTTACGCCGTTTACGCTGCCGACGTCGGAAACACGGTAGTTGTCGGCGTTAACGCTGATTACGGCATTTCCGCCGTGGGAGGGAACTACACGGGCTACGCCTTCGATTTCCTGAGAGAAATACAGAAGCGCTCCGACCTGACCTTCACCTTCGTGGAGGGCACCGCGCCCGAGCTGGCTTCAAAGATAGCAAAGGGAGAGGTCGACGTTATCCCATGCGTAAGCTCAAATGAGCTAGACGCATGGCAGGGCATGACCTCCGCGGCAGAACCCACCGCCCCCCTCCGCCTTACCCTCACGAACCTTCCGCTCACCACAAAGTACACCGCGATATATATTCCGGCTGACAGCGACATATCGTTCCAGGATTACGAAGCGCTGAAAAGCAGCCGCATAGGTTATTTAAAGGAAGACTACAGCAAGTATTTCATAAACGGAGCGTTCATCGGCGCTGACATCCGCAAGGCGGAGTTCGTCGGATACGATTCCGAGTCGCAGATGAAAAACGACTTCGAATCCGGCAAGATAGACGCTGTTGCTAAGGACTGCTACCGTATCTGGGGAGATGAGCTGGTAGCATGCCAGGTAGCCACCGAGGACTGCTACTTTATGACCTCCTCCGCGAACGAGACGCTGATAAGCGCGCTGGACACAGCCGTTGCAAGCGTTATCATGAGCGACCCGGAATTCACCTTCGACATTTACGAGAAGTATGTCACGAAGTATGGCGCACAGCGCTATGCGTTCACCGAAGCCGAAAAGCACTTCATTGAAAAGAACCCGGTGATAACTGTTGCCTATAACCGCCAGGCGGCTGTTATAGACCGACTGGAAAGCAGCACTGACTCCCTGAGCGGCCCCACGGACAAATTCCTGAAAATGATCTCCAAAGCAACCGGTCTGGAGATAAAGGTAATAGGCTGCGACTCCCTCGGCGACTGCGTGACAGCGCTGAATAACGGCTCCGCGCAGATAATATGCGGCGGCGTGAATTCCAACAGCATGTCGAAGTATCAGGGACTGAAAATATCACGCCCCTACACTAAGGTGCCTATAGTCGCTGTCGGAAAGGCGGGCTCTTCCGTCGGCGCGCATTCTATGATAGCGATCCCTGCCATCGGCGATGATATTTCAAAGTACATTTCCGAGATATATCCCGGCGCGCAGATACTTCATTTCGACACCGAGCAGAAGTGTCTTGACGCGGTTCAGAACGGCGAAGCGGACGTTGCATTCGCCGGCGCATACGAAATGCTGTACTATCTCGACCGTGGCTACGACGGCCTGGACATCATAGATGTCAGCCCCGCGATACATGCGGAGTGCCTCGCGTTCAGCTCTGACATGCCGGAGCTGTCGAATATGTTTGGCAAGATCATCAGCGGTATGAACTCCAACAGCTCTGGAGTATACACCTATGCCTATATCGTAAGCGGCGGCAGCCATTCCGCTGCCAACGAGTTCGTTGAGAAATACCTCGTTTGGATAATCGCCGGAATACTTGCCATACTTGCGGCGGTGTTCGTTATCGTATGCGTGTCCTCGTTCCGCTCACGCAGGGTGGCTGACGTAGATCCGCTCACCGGCGGCAGAAGCAGGGCGAAGTATTTCGAGGATACCAAGAAGCTGCTCAAGCGCTCCAACCCGGAGGGCTGGGCTATCGCGCTGTTCGATATCGACAAGTTCAAGTATGTCAACGACCGCCTCGGCTATGAGGAGGGCAACCGCATGCTGGAACGCCTCTACAAGACCATCTCCGATCATCTTGATCACGACGAGGTTTTCGCGCGCATGGCGGACGATAACTTCGTGCTGACCATACACAATGCGACAGATATCGAGCTTAACGGGCGCATAAGCGAGATATTCAACGAGTTCATGCGCCGCAACAGCCTTTTCGTAAAGTACCCTGTCGTATTCAGCGCGGGTATCTGTCGGCTGAACCAGTGCGTTCATGAGAGCAAGCACGGCGAAGTGGACATCAACGCCGCTATCGACCGCTGCAAGATCGCAAAGAGCACGCTCAAGGGTACGCATTTCTCTTCCATCGCGTTCTACGACGGCTCCATCAGGGACCGCGCGCTCCGCGAGAAGGATTATGAGAGCATTATGCCGGGAGCGCTCCAGCGCCACGAGTTCCAGTGCTACCTCCAGCCGAAATACGGGCTGCGTTCGCGCAACATCGAAGGCGCGGAAGCTCTTATACGCTGGAACAGCCCGGATTTCGGGTTCATTTCCCCCGGAGATTTCATTCCGATAGCAGAGAAAAACGGCTTCGTAGTCGAGCTGGATTTCTTCATTCTCGAAGAAGTCTGCCGCTGCATGCGCCGCTGGATAGACGACGGAAAGAAGCCGGTGGTAATCTCCGTTAACCAGTCGAGACTCCACCTAAATTACGACGATTATATCTGGCGCCTGCGCGAGATAGTCGATAAATACGATATTCCGTATGAGTACATCGAGCTGGAGCTTACCGAGAGCGTATTTACTGAAAACGCCGAGAAGCTGCTCAAGATAATGCACAAGCTGCATGAGATAGGCTTCAAGCTGTCCCTGGACGATTTCGGCTCCGGTTATTCCTCGCTGAACATGCTCAAGGATATGCCGGTCGACGTTGTAAAGATCGACAAGGAGTTCTTCAGCGACACGATGAACACCCAGAAGGGCAGGGCAGTAATTTCCACCGTTGTCGATCTCGCGAACAACCTTGATATGGACGTGATATCCGAAGGCGTCGAGACCCGCGAGCAGGTGGAGTTCCTGACCGAGATACACTGCGCGATGGTTCAGGGCTACTATTTCGCGAAACCTATGCCGATTGCCGATTTCGAGAAGCTGTGGTACTCCGACCTTGAGGATATCCGCCGCAAGAAGGAGCGCGCCGCGGCACAGCAGCAGGCACGTCTTGACGCTCACTCCGCCGAGCACAGCGGAAATGCGGCTGATAAGGCTGACTCCGAACAGACGGAGCAGGGCGGTCAGGATGCTCCGGCAGAAGCCGAGGATACCTCCGCTGAGGCGAAGGAGACGGAAAAAAACGACGGCTCCGAGGAACCCGCAGTCACCACTGAATAAAGCATAAGCGGAGGCACAGCGCCCTCCGCTTTTTTCAAAGGAGAAAAAATGAAAACAGAAGTAAAATACATCGGAACTGTTCCGGTTAAATTATTCACCGGGGAAAAGCCGGCAAAATCGGTGCTCGCGGTGCATGGTTTTGGTGGAAGCAAGGACAGCCTGGCTATAGAGGGGTTGGCTCAGCGGCTCTGCGATAAGGGGTTCAGGGTTGCCGCGCCCGACCTTCCCTGTCATGGGGAGCGTACCGAAAAAGAGCGCGAGCTGACTCCGGAGCGCTGCCTTTCTGATATCCTTGCTGTGGAGTGCTGGCTGCGGGGGCTTGGCGGGGAGGTCTCGGCGTTCGGCACCAGCTTCGGAGGGTGCCTGCTTTTAAAGCGAATGGAGCTTTACGGAAATTCGTTCCGGAAGGTGGCGCTGAGGGTCCCGGCGGTCAACATGGCGGATTCGCTGATACGGTGCATGCGGCTGTTTCAGCCGGAATTCACGCTTGACGCTGCAAAGCAGAGCGGATTCCACGTTAAAATGAGCCGGGAGCTGAATATTCCGTATGAATTCTACAGCATGCTGCTGGAACTGAACGAAGTGCGGCACTCCGATATCTGGGACAGCTCCGATGTGCTGGCGGTCTACGCAGGGCTCGACGAGCTGGTCGCCCGTGCGGATACCGAGGAATTTCTGAGGCTCAACCCGCATATTCAGCGGCTGTGTATCGAGGAGACCGGTCACAGAATGCTCCGCCCGGAGCACCTCGCGCAGGCTCTTGACAGGGCTGCCGAGCATTTGGCCTGAAAAAATCCCGTTAAAATGCGAAAATTTTCAGAAAATTTTAAAAAACATCTAGCAATTTTTCAGAATATCTGTTATAATAAATGATGTGATAGAGTGTGTTCTTGTAATTGGAATTCTCTGTCAGAAAAAATCAAAAACGCTGTGCCTGCTCGTGCACGGGCGGTTCAGCGATCAAACAAATTCAGGAGGTATATACCAATGGCAAACAAGTGGGTCTACATGTTCAGCGAAGGCGACATGACCATGCGTAATCTCCTCGGCGGTAAGGGCGCAAACCTTGCCGAGATGACCAGCATCGGTCTGCCCGTACCCCAGGGCTTCACCATCACTACCGAGGCTTGCACTCAGTACTACGAAGATGGCAGAAAGATCAACGACGAGATCATGGCTCAGGCTATGGAAGGCGTTAAGAAGATGGAGGAGATCAACGGCAAGAAGTTCGGCGATCTCAAGAATCCGCTCCTCGTTTCCGTACGTTCCGGCGCACGCGCATCCATGCCCGGTATGATGGATACCATTCTTAACCTCGGTCTTAACGACGACGTTGTTAACGCTATGATCGCAGGCAACCCCGATCCTAAGTTTGAGAGATTCGTTTACGACTCCTACAGACGCTTCATTCAGATGTTCTCTGATGTAGTTATGGAAGTAGGTAAGAAGTACTTCGAGCAGCTCATCGACAAGATGAAGGCTGAGAAGGGCGTTCAGTACGATATCGACCTGACCGCTGCTGACCTCAAGACTCTTGCAGAGCAGTTCAAGGCTGAGTACAAGAAGCAGCTCGGCGAGGACTTCCCGTCCGATCCTGTTCAGCAGCTCAAGCTCGCTATCGAGGCCGTATTCCGTTCTTGGGACAACCCCCGTGCAAACGTATACCGCCGCGACAACGATATCCCGTACAGCTGGGGTACCGCAGTAAACGTAATGCCGATGGTATTCGGCAACCTGAACAACGAGTCCGGTACCGGCGTTGCGTTCACACGTGATCCTGCTACCGGCGAGAAGAAGCTCATGGGCGAGTTCCTTATCAACGCTCAGGGCGAGGACGTTGTTGCTGGTGTTCGTACTCCTATGCCCATCGCTCAGATGGAGAAGGAGTTCCCCGAGGCTTACGCAGAGTTCATCAAGGTTTGCGACACCCTCGAGAACCACTATCACGACATGCAGGATATGGAGTTCACCGTAGAGAACAAGAAGCTCTACATGCTCCAGTGCCGTAACGGTAAGAGAACCGCTCAGGCTGCTCTGAAGATCGCTTGCGACCTCGTTGACGAAGGCCACAAGACCGAGCAGGAAGCTGTTCTGATGATCGATCCGAGAAACCTCGACACACTGCTCCACCCGCAGTTCGACGCTAAGGCTCTGAAGGCTGCTACACCGGTAGGCAAGGGTCTGGGCGCTTCTCCTGGAGCTGCTTGCGGTAAGATCGTGTTCACAGCAGACGACGCTGAGAAGTGGGCTGCTAAGGGTGAGAAGGTAGTTCTGGTTCGTCTGGAGACTTCTCCTGAGGATATCACAGGTATGAAGGTATCTCAGGGTATCCTGACCGTTCGTGGCGGTATGACCTCCCACGCAGCCGTTGTTGCTCGTGGTATGGGTACCTGCTGCGTATCCGGCTGCGGCGACATCAAGATGGACGAGGAGAACAAGAAGTTCGAGCTGGCAGGCAAGACCTACCACGAGGGCGACTTCATCTCCATCGACGGTACAACTGGTAACATCTATGATGGCATCATTCCGACCGTTGACGCTTCCATCGCCGGCGAGTTCGGCCGTGTAATGGCTTGGGCTGACAAGTACAGAAAGCTCAAGGTTAGAACCAACGCTGATACTCCTGCTGACGCTAAGAAGGCAAGAGAGCTGGGCGCTGAGGGTATCGGTCTCTGCCGTACCGAGCATATGTTCTTCGAGGCAGACAGAATCGCAGCATTCCGCGAGATGATCTGCTCCGACACTGTTGAAGAGAGAGAAGCAGCACTTGCTAAGATCGAGCCGATGCAGCAGGGCGACTTCGAGAAGCTTTACGAAGCACTCGAGGGCAATCCTGTAACCATCAGATTCCTTGATCCTCCTCTCCACGAATTCGTTCCTACTGAGGAAGCTGACATTGAGGCTCTTGCTAAGGCTCAGGGCAAGTCCGTTGAGACCATCAAGAACATCATTGCTTCCCTGCACGAGTTCAACCCGATGATGGGTCACCGTGGCTGCCGTCTGGCTGTTACCTACCCTGAGATCGCTAAGATGCAGACTGCTGCCGTTATCAAGGCTGCGATCAACGTCAAGAAGGCTCACCCCGACTGGACTATCGTTCCTGAGATCATGATCCCGCTGGTTGGCGAGGTTAAGGAGCTCAAGTTCGTTAAGGACATCGTTGTTAAGACTGCTGACGAGATCATCGCTGCTTCCGGCTCTGATCTGAAGTACTCCGTAGGTACCATGATCGAGATCCCGAGAGCTGCCCTGACTGCTGACGACATCGCTAAGGAAGCTGAGTTCTTCTGCTTCGGTACAAACGACCTGACCCAGATGACATACGGCTTCTCCAGAGATGACGCTGGTAAGTTCCTCAACGCTTACTATGACGCTAAGATCTTCGAGAACGATCCGTTCGCTAAGCTCGACCAGGTTGGCGTTGGCAAGCTGATGAAGATGGCTATTGAGCTGGGTAAGAAGACCCGTCCCGAGATGCACTGCGGTATCTGCGGTGAGCACGGCGGCGACCCGACATCTGTTGAGTTCTGCCACGAGATCGGTCTGGATTATGTATCCTGCTCTCCGTTCCGTGTTCCGATCGCTAGACTGGCTGCTGCTCAGGCTGCACTCAGATAATCGCGATCTGAAAGCGATAGCTTAATTACAAGACCCACTCCGGAAACGGGGTGGGTTTTTGTCATATTGACACAATAAGCGAACCGTGATATAATGTACTTGCAGAATGTTATTATATGAACATGGAGGGATTATGGAAGGCATAACAAGGTATGATGTAAACGAGGAATGGGCGCATTCCGGAATGATCAGGGCAGGTGATTTCTGCTTTCTGAATTACTGCGCGGGGAATGTTGGCGGAACTGTCGAAGAGCAGATAAACGGCGCGTTCGACGAGATGGAACGTCGCCTGGCTCTGGCTGGGCTTACGTTGGAAAACGTGGTTCAGATGGACTGCCTGTTCCGCGATGTATGGAATATCCCGGTGATGGAAAAAGTGATAAAAGAGCGGTTTAACGGAAGATATCCCGTTCGCAAGTCGGTACAGACGAATTTTGCGCATGTCGGCGGCGAAACAGGCGGTTTGCTGTTCCAGGTAGACGGCATTGCGTATTGCGGAAAGTGAAGAAAACACAGAAAAAGCGAGGTACATAAAATGGCAATAACAATAAGACGCGCGGAGTCCCGCGACCTTGATAAAACGCTGAAACTTCTCGGCGAGGTGCTGGAGCTTCACGCGAAAATACGTCCGGATATCTTCATTTCAGGCACGACAAAGTATACCCGTGAGGAGCTCCAGGCGATATTCGACAACGACCAGACCCCGGTGTTTGTCGCTGCCGACGACAGCGGCGAGGTGGTAGGGTATGCGTTCTGCGTTATGAAGCGTCAGCCGTTCAGCACCAACATGAAGGATTTCAGCACGCTGTTCATCGACGACCTGTGCGTTGACGAGAACTGCCGCGGTCAGCATGTGGGAACGCTGCTGTTCGACTATGTGAAGCAGTACGCCAGGGATAATGGCTGCTATGACGTCACGCTGAACGTGTGGGAGGGCAACGATAACGCCCGCCGATTCTATGAGAAAATGGGAATGTTCGTTAAAGAGACCCAGATGGAGATACTTCTCGACAAATAGAAAAATCCCGCCGACCAGTGGTTCGGCGGGATTTTCAGTATGAATTAAATTCCATTTGCGGCGGGTTTTGAGGGGTGCTCCACCTTGAACAGCTTTGCGGTATGCGGTTCCTTGAGGAGGAACACTGCGCCGATGATGGTGAACGCCATTTCCGGAAGCATGTACAGTCCGTTGTAGCTTACCGAGTAGATGAACGGATTCCAGCCCTCGGGAGCCCAGCTTGCGAAAAAGATAACGCCGCTTATAACGTGGCTTACCAGGCGCATTACGAGAGCAAGAGAGATACCTAAGATGTAGCCGGGAACTCCGTGCTTTCTGAACAGGCCGGCAAAACCCAGCACCGTGAACGCTATGATGTAATCGAATGCGATACAGCCTGCCAGCGCTGCGGGTGTAAGTCCCCAGCCGAGAACGGCACCGATACCGAGCAGAAGCTGCGACAGCGCGTAAACAAACGAGCAGAACAGTCCCCACTTGCAGCCGTACATGATTGCAAGCATGCAGACCGGCAGCATACTCAGGAGCGTCACAGATCCTCCCAGCGGCATTTCAAATATTTTCACCAAGCTGAGTGCGGCGGACAGAGCGACCATAACAGCGCTCATGGTGAGTTTTTTTACGTTGATATTTTTATTTTTCGGCATATTTTCAGTCCTTTCTATGAATATGCGGTGAATCCCGGATATTCATTATATCACAAAAATCTTTATGTTTCAATATGGGTAAAATTTAGTGAACACTCATCAAGTTACCGGCCAGAAAGATGAAATTATTGTGAAATTACGGAAATTGTATTGACTTAGAGTGTGCTCTAAGATGTATAATATACTTACCAGGGTAGTTGACCCTGCAAATCATAGTTATTATAACAGGAGGTATATAATATGAGAAAGAATTTTGGAGCAAAGCCGATAACCTATCCGCAGCCGGTGTTTATTATCGCAAGCTACGATGAGACTGGCAAGCCCGACGCAATGAACGCAGCCTGGGGCGGGATCTGCGGTGACAAGGAGATTTCCATGTGCCTGAGCGCGGGTCACAAGACTGTCAAGAATATTCTGAAGCGCAAGGCGTTCACAGTAAGCATGGCTGACGCTGCTCATGTTGCCGAGTGCGACTACGTTGGAATAGTATCCGCAAACAAGGAGCCGGACAAGCTCGAGAAGGCGGGATTCCACACTGTAAAGGCTGAAAATGTTGACGCTCCGTTAATTGAGGAACTTCCGATGGCGGTGGAGTGCAGACTCGTAAGCTACGATCAGGACAGCATGATAATGATCGGCGAGATAGTTAACGTCAGCGCTGACGAGAGCGTGCTCACCGATGGAAAAATTGATCTGGCGAAGCTCCGTCCGATCACATTCGATCCGGTAAACAATGCTTATTGTGTGATCGGTGAGAAAGTAGGAAACGCGTTCAGCGACGGAAAGAAGATCAAGTAAATATTAGTGCCCTCCGTTTACGGAAAGCATTTCAGTTTGTCGGGGATTTGTGGGGTGATAAATGGTTGTTTAGAGGCGGAACGCTGCTTGTGAGGGAAAACTATAATTTAGCTGTGTAGTGTGCTTCCGAAACAGTCCAC
>ULSI01007042.1_pt1 | contig 14478 bp, 18 predicted proteins | sample 1956211 | NCBI WGS metagenome assembly ULSI01 (sample SAMEA4835704, study PRJEB28245) | human gut metagenome | biome: gut microbiome; material: fecal sample | place: Denmark | collected 2008 | reverse complement strand
CAGCGGCAGCCGTACTCACAGCCATTACCGCGTTAGCGCCATACCCGTTCGTGTAATCCTCCAACAGGTTGAACGTGGTCATAACGCTTTCATCGAACGTCGTGCTTGGCGTGGGGGAGCCGATATGGTCGGCGACCGTCATCACAGGTTCATAATGCCCGTCGTTGATGGCACGCCATGATGTACACCATTCCGGCCCGTTCAGCACGTTGGCAAGCTCTTGCAGCACGCTTAGCAGGGTCTTGTCGCTTTCCGCCTCATACGTGCGGTCACGTTTGACGCTACTCGGGGACGCTTCGACAACGAGATTGAAACGGTGGTTTTTAAGCGTGGTGGTTACGAGGTCTTCCACGATCTCGCACTGGTCACGATTCGTGTACGTGTGGTCTTGCACGTACACGTTATCGAGGTAGTGTTCGACGGTTGCCAACGTCAGTGTTAATCCGTCTCCGCGCATTGCACGCTCGCGTTTGACCACGATACCGCCCCACAGGACGGTAGATTCGCGCAACAGGAGTATGGCGACCTGATACGGTGTGGTGGCTTCGTCCCAATTGCGGGGAGCGTTGCGCCACGGGAGCGTGGCCGTTTCGCTGGTTGTTTCCTCGAAACGGTACGTCAGGTGGGTTAGTTGGAGGTCTGGGAGTTCGGCTATCACCGTGCCGTCGTTCAACGTGACGGCGACGAACTGCAATCCGAAACGCTGCCACAGTACACGCGCCGTGCCAGAGTATAAGCCGTTCGACTGCGGCAATCGGTTGGAGATAAAAGGCATCCGGCGCCTCCTTAGATGTAAGCCGGGTTGAACGTGACCGTCATCCGTGCGTTATCAGATGGTTCCTCGGCGCTGAACATCCAGATGTCCTCACCGACCTCCGCGTAACTCCATTCTCGTCTGGTCACACTGCCACGTGCCGGGTCGGTGCCATCGATAAGAATCTCATGAGTGGCACCGTTGATAAGAATGTAATGACCCTCACCCAAACTGAGATCGAACGCCATGATATGTCCGCTAGGACTATGCTCAACCTGCGGATTGTCCACAGGCCCATCGATACGAATCGTCACCGGACTCGGAGCACTACCCGTGTTAGTAAGTAGCACGCTACCCGACACGGTTGTTTCAGACCACACCCACGTTGATTCACTGCCCGTATTGAGGTCCTCGAAATGATAGGGGAACGTTATACCGCCCTGAGTGTGCGGCAACCCGGTTTTGCCGCTCACTGACTGAGTATCGTAAAGATACGAGTCCAAAGCAGTTAATCCGATACTGAATTTGAGAATGTTCACACCAGCCCATTCCACCAGCGGAGCGGAAGACGATTGCATGACCTGCACCTGACGGCTGGTGTCCCCCAATTCCACGACAAGCGACTGACTGGTGATATTAAACGAACGTTTGAACGCATCCCAAGCGTTGATGCAGTTTTCCGTGCATTTGCCGATAATATGACCCTCGACACTGATCGAGCGACCCTGAGCCACTGGAATATTGCTGAACCAGCCATCCGACCATGCTTTGTCCTTGGTCTGCAAGGTCGAACCAACACCGTCGAACAATCCCGAAACGTTCTGAAACGTTACGTGCCACTCACACCCGTATGAGTCGATTCCATACAAGGGGAACCCGTTCAGGGTCAAACGGACATCGCGCGGGTCAAGGGTAAAGATAGCCATACCCTCAGTCTACCCGCGCGGCTTGTCACACGTAATGGAAATTAATCACCCTCACAGTCTCTTGAGCGGCCGCGTTCGGGTCAAGCGCGTTCACCGTGATAGGCGCGCTCACACGCGGGCCACTATTCGCGTTCATGTTCACCGGGCTAGACACTACCGGCATGGGCGCCACGATGGACGACGGCAGAAGAGAATTCACCATGTCTTCCACCGGACGAGTGGCCGCACGCTCGTTCTCAGATACGCCACGGCCAAGACCAGCAGGAATCATCCGACCTATCTCACGGTCGAATACCTTAGACGGGGACGCGATACCCAGTAGGCTCTTGGCACCGTCTATGATACCGCTAACCGCGTTCTTGACCGCTGAGATGGCTCCGCCGATGGCGTTCGTGATGCCGTTAATCAGACCTTGAATAATGTTCTTGCCTGCGCTCAGCAACCATGATCCAGCTCCGCTAAACACGCCCATGATACGGCTTGGGATACTGGTGATGAAATTCATCATCGAACTTACACCACTGCTGACAACACTGGTGATGCCACTCCATGAGCTGCTTACCGCGCCCTTAATACCGTTCCACACACTACTGAAAATACCTCTGATACCGTTCAGCACGCTTGAAATGATGCTTGAAACTGCATTGATGGCACCGGAAACGATACTTTGGATACCGTCCCAGACGCTGGAAGCGATATTCTTGATTCCTTCCCAGACTCCAGACCAATCACCGTTAATCGCAGCCAATACGGTGGTGATTATCGTGTTGATAACGTTCATAACCGAAGTAACAACCGTCTGGATGAGTGGGAACACCGTGTTGATGACGCCTTGAATGTAAGTGCCACAGGTTTGGAACGCTGATTGGATGGCGGGTAGCGCGGCCTGAATCAACGCAGCGATGTTATTAATCACCGGAGTTACAGCAGTCGCGATAAAGCTCATAGCTTGCCCGATGTAGCTCACCAAGGTAGCTACCCCTGATGCGATGGGCTGGATTGCAGGCATGATGGCATTGCCGATATTCTGTAAGGCACTCATAAGCGGCTTAAGTGCCGGAAGCAACTGAGATTGCACCATTCCCACAACTGGTTGAAACGCTGTCTGGAACGTTGTGCCGATTTGTGAGAGAATCGGGCCGATAGTCTGCACTAGTCCCGTAAACACGCCGCTAAGTCCGCTGATTCTCTGCGCCAACATGCTGATACCGGATGTCAACGGGCCTTTGAACTGGTCAAGAATCGTCGTACCCACACCAACCACGGACGCTTCCAAATTACCCATCGCACCTTCAATGGTGCTGGTGCTGGTAGCGGCTTCCTTCGCGGCGTCCGTCATACCCAAGTCCATTATGGCTTGGTTGAATTCCTCCGCGCTGATCTCGCCCTTCGCCATCGCGTCGCGGAAGTTCCCAGTGTAAGCGCCGTTCTTGAGCATCGCCTCTTGAAGTTTACCGGATGCACCGGGGATGGCGTCGGCTAGCTGGTTCCAGTTTTCTGTGGTGAGCTTGCCAGCGCCAGCGGTCTGCGTAAGCACCATACCTACCGAGCTGAAAGTTTCAGCGTTGCCACCGGCGACAGCGTTCAAATTGCCTGCTGCTTCGGCTAGTTTGTCGAAGCCCTGTACTCCGTTCGCGGCAAGCTGTGCGGTCACGTTACGGATATCGCTGATACTATAAACCGTCTGGTCGGCGTATGCCTGAGTGCTGGCGGTGAGCGCGTCAATCGTACCCGGATCCAGTCCGGAGAAGTTCAGCGTGCTTTTGAACTTGTCCGCAGAGTCGGAGGCTTCGATAATGTCTCCGGTAAGATCACCGATGGCGTCCACAGCCATACCGATACCCGAGGAAACAAGACCGCCAACGGCACCGGCGGCGGCACCGAACTTCCCTAACCCGCTGGAAGACTTACTAGCAGACTTGTCAACGTCACCCAACGATTCATCAGCCTGTCGCGCCGACTCTTCGATCTGACGGCTACCCGATTGAATATCCTTTACGCCAGCGTTCCAATCGCCGGTGTTAATCTCGGCGTCTAGGGTCAGTGTCGAGTCTGCCATCACACATCCTTTCCGAGTTTTTCGATAATCGCGTTAATCCTGCGGTCGCCATTCTTGCTGAACGCGGCGGCTATGCAATCGAACGTCATGAGATATTGTTCCGCCAGCCGCCGCCGTCGGATACGGCGTCCCTCCCTGAGCAGGTTCATCATCAGGGAAGGAGACACGTTGTTTTCCAACACGTCGCGGATAGCCTGCCACCCATACAAGTCACCAAGCTCGGCGAGGATATGGACGCTCGGAAGCGGCTTGCGAGCCGCCTCCTTCTGTTTGTAATTCTTCATCGCCTCCCGTTCGGCGGGAGTAAGCAGGCTATCCCACGACTTCATCATTTGCCCTTGATGTCAACGGTGATGTTCTTCGCCATCAGACCGCACAACGCGGTCATGGCACGCTGATAGGCAAGGTCGCTACGCTTACGGGTCTGTGAAGCCCACTCGGAGAATTTATCGGCTGGACTCATAAGGTTTTCGACCAACGGGAAGATAATCTTTTCAGCGGTTTCCAAAGTCTCACGGTTCGCCACGCCAGCGCTCAGCTTATCGATTGTCTCCGCATTATCCAAGATCGTGAGCATATCCTTCGAGCCAAGCGGGCGCATGGTGTACACGGTGCCGTCGATTTTCACGGTGAGGGTGCGGAACGCTTCTCGGGTGTCGATGCTCAAAACAGGGGTAGTCATTGTTGCTCCATTCGTGTGATATCATGGGACTGTTCCCCTTCGGAAACTTCTAGAACTCGCGCCCGCCACCCGACCGTGCAAGCTACGGTGGCGGGCATTACTTATGCTCCCGCACCGGCGGCATTAAATCTAACCACGGTTTGAACAGTGTCAGCCCCGAACGTGACGGTACCCGTACCAGGCTGATTAAACTCAATATCCCAAGTACCGTCCCCGTTGTCCGTAGCGACAGCCTTAGCAGTTCCAGCTACGGCGGCGGTGATGGTACCAGTCGCACCATTCGGAGACGCCGTCACATTCACAGTCACATGATCGCCGACCTTGCCCGAGATGTTCGCCGGGGACGCGGTAAGCGCGGTGACCTGAACGTTCTCCGTCTTGATGGTGCCGGAATCTTCGTCGTAGTACGATGGGTTAGCCAGATCAAGTTCGCCCATGACGACGGCACCGTTCGCACCGGGAGTCATCGAACCGGACAGTGTGACCACGAACGGGTCGGACAGGCTCACGGTGAACTCGCCGCCCGCGCTGATTAGCGCCTGCGGGATACGGAAGTCCTGCGCCGAGGAATGGCCATCGCACACGTTATGGATAATGATGTCACGCGGAGTGTTGGAAACACATTCGGTGCCGCCGAAACGCACCTGACCTGTCTCGGACAGCGAGCCGAAGATAACGCGCTTGAACTTCGCATTATGGTACAGTTCCGGGAACAGCATGCCGAGGTAGCGGACGCTCGGACAGATAATGTTCAGCTCGAAACCCATTTCCTCATATGAGCCATTCGGTACGTTGATAGTGCCGGACTGCGAGGACACCTCGGTAGTGCCGGGAGTCAGGGTAATGGTGCCAGCTTCATCCTGAACGTAGTCGGGGGAGATCACCATATCGTCGATGTAGACTGTCTTCTTGCCAATAAGGGGGTAGGAAGCCATTGTTTGTCCTTTCGTCGGGCGGGACTGCACACGCGGCGACTAATGGACGGTTCCTATTCTACCGTTTCGGGGGAGAGTTTGTAATCCACATTGAACCGGATGCTTTTCACCCAGCGTCCTTCCCCGTCGATGGCGTCCATGTCGATGGCGGTCGCCGGATGCACGCGGATTGATACAAAGTCAATATCAGCGATGGGATTGCATGTCAGTCGGCAATACTTATGGAGACGATTGTTGACGAAGTGCAGGAGCCGGAGCATCAGACGGCCTTGTTCGATCACGTCGAAGTAGCGGCTACTGATAGTGAGCTGATCGGTGTACAGGTCGCCGTTGATGTCAACCGTGTTCGAGTTGACCCAGATGCCCTCGGCGTTCGTAACGCTACCCGTGTCCAGTACTGGACTGGTGCCGAAAAACAAAGTCTTTCCGTAAGTACCGAAACCCTCGTTCTGGAGGGTCATGCACATAGCCAGATCAATCATGATGGCGCTCCTATCCTAGGTTGAAATATGATTTAGCACGGCTAGCGGCAGTGTTCCTAGCCCGCTGGAGGTAGCGTACCGTGTTCGGGTGCAACCGGTTCGTGTGTTCGCGGATACGTGCGTAAGGTACGCGACTGTTGCCGAACGTGATACGCCACTTCACGGTGGAAAGCTGTTGGAAACGGCCACTGTTACGCAAAGCGCCGGTCAAGACGGGAGCGTTCTGACGTGCCATCTTGAGAATGTCCGTCATCATTCTCACTCCGCCCTTGTTCAACTGTTGGGTGGAGAGTTTGCGCGTCCAAGTAGCGGACAACTGTAGGCGGTAGCTCATATGCTGTCCCTGCCATACGGGTTCCCGTACACGGTGATGAATCGGATCTCACCCATGTCCATATCGTCGCCTCGACTGGCTTGCGTGACTTGGTATACCCTGCCATCGGACAATTCCAGCATGAGGTCGGGCCATAATTCCATATTATCGCGCAGACTCTTGGGAACCGTGTCCGTTTGGATGTGGAAGCGTCGGCTGCTGATACGTGAACCGTATTCGGTCGGCTGGTCGGACTGGGTGGAATGCTTCACAATTACCTGCAAGTCGGCCAATTGTTCGTTAGGCAGACCGGGAGCCGTGTACCGCCAAAGCGTAGCCGTCTGGACTTGGTTAGGGAACAAGCGGAACGGGTCACAGAGCGTTGCCATAAGCGTAGTCACCCCCCATGTAATCCTGCGGGTTGAGCCACCACGGCAGATTATGGTGCTTGCGAGGCAGGGAGAGAATACCGCCGCTGTCTCCGCCGTTTCGGCATAGGCTCCACTGGCTGATAAGTGAACGATACGGGGTCAACGCACGTTCCATAGCCGTCTCGTTGATTGTGGCGTAGCTTACGCTCACATCCTCGATGCTCTTGGAAGTGATGCGGTCTGTCTGTTCAAGAAGGTTCTGGTCTGTCTCGATGACAGCCGCCAATACTGAAGATAATGGGGCGGGGAGCTTGGCGAACCCGTGCGTTCCGGTCACGGTGACTGCCGTGCCGACATTAAGACGTTCCACGATAGTCAGACAGTTGGCGTACTTGGTTTCGGGCGTCCACCCGTCGCCCATATCGTAGTTCACGCGAAAATCGAGCTTCACACCGTCGGTGGTCTGCACGTTGGTCACATCCGAATACCATGCCGGTAACGCTATGTGGCGGCCATCTCCTACGACAATTCCCACGTAATCATCCGTAATCGGGAATAGGTCTTTTTGGCATATGATGTTGGCGAGGTCTGCGAGCGCGGCGTCCTTCCATCGCGCGTAGATCGTCTCTCCCACTTGATCGATTACGCTTACGTCGATGTCCATGTTTGCTCCTTCCGAAAATGAGTTAGGCCCTACCTCCCATTGTAGGAGATAGGGCCTTTGCGGTGCAGTCCCGCTACTGTTTAGGGTAGCGTGTCAGGCGGACGCCATCTGCCCGGCTGTGACCAAGGCGTTACGGAGCTCGATGAACTCGGTTTTAGTCGGAGTTTCGCCAGCTGGGTCGTTAACGTGCGCGGCCTGCTTGACCAGACCGGCCTTTTCCTTGGTCGCGTTGGTCGGCAGAACGTCTCTCGCGATCTTGCTCGCGGTTACAGCATTGTTAGCCAGCTTCGCGGTCGTCACGCTGCCGTCGGCAAGGGAAGTCGGAGGGTCAACGGGAGTACCCGAAGCGTCGAACACCGCTAGTTCGACGATGTTCTGAACCGGGTTATGAGAGTCCGCATTAACGAATCGAACTTGTTTAATCGTCATGGCAGATCACCTCATTTACTCTTCGGCTTGATGACCACGGCGGACTTCTCCGCGTCCAGACCGCCACCAGCGTAAATCTCCTGAAGATACTCGTTGGTGTTAGTGGACAACGCGAAGTTGGTGAAAGCCTCGACGGACGTATCGCCAACCACCGCGTAGTGGGATGCGGCCATAATGACGCCCATAGTGGCGTCGTCGTCCGTGTCCGTCCACCATTCAGGGGTAATGATCTGGTTAACGCCGAGGGCGCGGGCCAGAGTATCGTCACCGCCGAGAGCGATATACGTGTCGCCGTTCGAGTTCGCGGACATCAGCAGGGCGGCCACGGTGTTAGCGTTGCACAGCAGCACCTTGTTGCCCTGAGCGCGAACCATGTGGGAGGCACGCACGAAGTCCATCAGCGGAGTGTTATCCGTCATGGTGTAGGAAAGCGCGAAACGGTTGCCCTTCCACTCGGACGAATTGTCTGCCGCGTCAGTCACAACCGAACGGAAATGCTCCATGTCCGGATAACTACCAAGAGTGATCTGACGTTCGATGGTCTGGACGATGTAGTTCGGGAGTTCCTGCAACACGTAACGGAGCAGAGCGCCCGGACGCTGGGTGCGGCGGATATCGCCCTTGTTAAGGGTGATGTACTTGTAGGTGTAATCGGCCTGAAGCTCGCGCTTCACGAACGAAAGCGCCTGTTCCTTCTTCTTCGTGCCGTAGGAGGTCACAGGGTAGCCGTAGGCGCGGGTCTGGTCAGTCAGACCGGTGATGTTGCCACCGATGGTGAGACGATCCATGCCGGTCTTACGCAGCAGATTCCACAGGCCGGAACCGCGCGTGTTCAGCGCGTCCGCGATTGTGGTGATTGCCGCAGTCGGGATGAACTTGTTCACGTTGGCGGGGTCAACGCCGACCGATGCGGTGTCCGACATGTTACAGTTCACGGTGTCAGCCCACTCACGGTGGAATGCTTCGACACCCTTGTTATCAGTGTCGATCAGGGCACGTTCGAACGCGATCATGGCGTCGTCGGAGTCAAGCCACGTCTTACGGTCGTGGGAGAACGTCACGGTACCCGACTGGTGGGCGGCGTGGTTGGCTTTGTTGATGATGATGGTCTGGCGACCGCTGGAAGTCTGCACGGGTTCTTTCGGTGCCGGGGTGCCCTCGCCCTCGCCCTCGCCTTCCTTCTGGTTGGTGATGGCAGCGGTAATGTCATCGAGAGCGGACTGCATGATGTCACCGATGGAATCGGTGAGCTGTTCCGCTTCGTCCGGGGTGAGTTTGAACTGGGCGATGGTACGCGCCAGTTTCTTCAGGAGTTCCGGGTTCATGGTGTCTCCATTCTTGTTGTTGCGGCTGTTGATTGCGGTGAAAGCGGCCCTTGGGTCGGCCCCACGATAGACGACGCTGATTTCCAGTAGTTCGCCATCGTGGATGATACCGTCCTTGCCGGGACGCTGGTTGAATTCAACGGTGATGCTGAAACTGTTGGTCAGGCATCCGTCGGCGGCAAGCTGGCGGATACGTTCGCCTTGATCTACCTCGCTGAGTTTCGCTTCGGCCATCATCCCATCATCGGTCATCCAAAGTCGGGTGATTGCACCCGCTTGGCATTCGATACTGGGCATGTGGTCGATCAGGAGCGGAAGAGATAGTTTGTCGGACTCGGTGAGATCGGACACCAGTTTCAGAGTGCCGTCGATTAACGGCGCTTTCAGTGTCTTCAAGTCTACGGTGAGTCCGTCGCACATCACTTTGCCGCTGTTGGCAAGGAAGGTGAGGGTACGACCATTGGTTTCTGGGGCACCGCTGTTGGCGAAGCTCTTACGAGTCTTCATTTTGGCCCTTTCAGATAGGGGGTTAGTGGTGCGGTCGAACGTCCTTAATGGGCTTAATGTTCTGACCCCATAGTAGCACGATGCGATACACGTCCAAACCTTTGCAGTTCGGGCATTTGAGCGTCACCATCGTGTCACGGGCGCAGGAACCTAGATACCGTCCGCAGTGTTTGCAATGGATGTCGTAAGTCATGATTCCACCACCTCGTAATCCTCGTAGCATCGGCAGTTGGGGTGTCCGTTCGGGGTCTGCATACTCTCGAAGTTGTTCACGTAGGTGCGGTCTCCGATCTCGACGCTGGCGTTTTCAGCCAGATACGTGTCATCGAGCGCGATTCGGTCGCCTTCCATATGACGGCAGAACTCGCACACTTTGCCGTCGCCGCTTGTACGCCATACCTTGTCCAGTCGGACGCCAAGAGTCTCGCTAAGATTGCGGGCGCTGTACAAGCTGCCGAGCCGCTGGGATTGCACGGTTTCGCAGCGGGCAATCAGCTCGGCGTGATCGTTGCCCATGCGTTCGAGCTCGTCACGCAGGCGTTCGGCGTCCCACTGTTCCACGTCGGCACGGTTCAGCAGTTCAAGGACGTTGTTCATGATGGTCTTGCTGGTGGACTTGGCGACACTCCGCAAGTGGTCTAGATACGCTTCACGCACGGTGTCGGGGAGCTCAGTCCAGAAGTAGAGTTGCCGCCAATCATCAGCCGTATAGTTCTCGACTTCCACGGCAATGGAGCTTTCCGGATGGACTTCAGCCCACGCGGTAATGACCTGCTCCAACTCGTAGCCGGTACGGCGGGCGTAGGCGACGAGGTTGGTCATCAGGTCATCTTCCACGTCGTTAATCCACTGGTCGCCGATAGCTTCCAAATCATCGCGCAAACTGTTCTGAGAGCGACGGGCGAGCCTGATAACTCTGTCCACGTAGGTTCGAGTGGCGGGCAGAATGCGTTTCTCGGTTGCCGTTTCCTGCGGTTTGATATTACGGGTATACCGTTTTGCGGCTGTTGGGATAGTCAGCGTCGGAGCCTGCTGATGCAAGTCAAGGCGCTTGTACGAGTCGGGTAAGCTGAGCGCATCCACGGCAGACTCCAGACTGGCACCCATGTTCAGGAGCTGGGTGAGCGAGTCAATACGTACCTTCTGGATGTCGGCCTGAACCTTCTCTACGTCGGTTTGGGAAGGCAGAGCGAGGTCGAAAGTGATGCCATACCCAAGTCCACCGGTGATACGGTCTAGCTCGAACTGCCATTTATCCCACACCGTCATACACAACGGCTTCAACGTATTCTCGATGAACGCGCGTTCGGCCTGTTCGGCGTTGGCGTAGGTCTGGCCGTTGTCGATGCCGCGAATAATATCCGGGACAGCGAGCGCGTTCGACAACCTGTTGTTTACCACGTCGTTCACGGTCTGCAAGTCCAGCGTATCGTTGGCGTTCTGGAACGGCACCCACACCAGCTTGCTCGTGGTGCTGGGCTTATGGGTCATAGGGTCAACCGGGATCATGTTGTACACGATTCCGTTGTTGTTGCCCGCGCCTCGGAATGTGCTTTCGAGGCGGTCGCGGTTGCGTTGGAAGTCTTCAGTGTTTTCCGATACGATGCCGAGCATTCCAGCGGGTACCGCGTTGTTGCCGAAGAAACCACGCTCATAGTCGGCGATCATATCGTCCACGTTCGCCCACTTCTTCACCGTCATAGCAGGAGCAATGCCGCGCGTCGGGTCGTTCGGATGCTGGCTGTAGCTGAGAGCGATGGTTTCGTCCCGGGAAAATTCGTAGACTCGTTCTCCGTCGCCCAAGTCCATCGTGACGCGATGATACCAGCCAGAGCGAGAAGAATTGTATTGGCGACTGTTGAAGGGTAGTAGCGTATAGCCGATGATGTTGTCGGCTGTAATGTCTCCGCCCGGCCCGTTAGTTGTCCAGATAAGAATATCCAAGTGTGACTGGGTGAGGATGATGGCGCAAACGGTCTTGAGGAATTCCAAGCATGAATACGTGTCGTTTGGCGCGTAGAGCGCGGTCAACGGTGCGGGAGCCGGGTCGATGCGCCTGTTGTCCGAGTCCACGGCGTAGGGGATTACCGTGCTGAACCGTTGGGCGATTGCGTTCACATAAGGGAACACGTTGTCGTAGGTGTCGTGCAGGGGGATGGTGTTGCCGCCCATCGGCTGCCAAATGTTCCCGCCCATCGGTGTGGGGGACATACTGGGCGCATGGTTACGGTCGAACGTGCTCATAAAACCTTCACGGAGATTGTTCAGCAGGCTCACTTTTCCTCGATTCGTCATAAGACCCTGCGTCTAGTCTACCGGGTGCAACGCATAAACCTAGCAAACAGCAACGGCCCACGATGGAAGTTGCAGCGGCTTGTAGTAGGCGAGAAGGACGCTATCCGCTAGATCGGGGCTACCAGTCTGATTCTCTGTTTTGTAGTCTTTCTTCCGCTGCACTTCGCGTAGGTTTCTGTTGTTGATTGCCCATTCACGGGTGCTGAGTTCCTGAAACAGTTCGGCTCGGTGTTCCAGATTCGGGTTGATGGTGATTTCCGAAAGCTGTTCGGCAAACTCGAACCATAATTCCGAACTGACTGCCGGATAGCGGTCGGGATGCTTGGGCTTGGCTCCGAAGTTGACGCCGTTCACTGGTTGGTTTCGGCTGCGGAGAATATCCGTTACTCCTCCGCCCACGCCGGTATCGTCCACGTTGATGATGCTTGGATGATGTGTTCCGGCAAGGGTGATTATGCGTTCCGCTGTTTCGACGAGACTGGTTTTGCTCCAGCTAACGAGGTCTACTAGGTGGCGTCCCTTTACGATGGCTACAGCGGTTCGGTCGGCTCCGTATCGGGCCACGTCAACGCCGAAGCTTACGCCGCCGCCTGTTTGAGGTTGGCGTTCGGTCGCGTCTGTGAGTTGCTGCCAGCTTATGATCTGGTTGATTGTTTTCTCGTAGGGCATTCCTTCCCAGATGTGGGCGAAGTCTGGGTTGTTTCGTGATTCTTCGACCTGCTGTTTGATTTCCTCGGGAAGGATTCCGGCCTGTTCCGCGTCCCGCCATGTGGTGTGATGGTGGGTGGTGCGCTGTTGGGTGAGCTGGCTCGGGTGGGTGACGAAACGTGTGGTTATCGCATCCTCCGGGGTTAGGGGATTGCGGGTGAAGATAATGGTGCTGCCGTTCTTTCGGATGGTCGGCAGCAATACGTCTAGGCTATGGTCGGTGATGAACTGGGCTTCTTCTACCCAGCACCTGTCCACGCCCTCGACGCCTTTTAGTGTGCTTTCGGGGTCTTCGTGCAAGCCTTTGAACCAGAACACGCTGCCGTTGACGTGTGTTATTTGTTCGCGGGTGATGGTGAAACCGGGAAGCTCATAGCGGCTGATGATATCCGCTAGGAGCTGTTTGACGCTTTCCTGAATGCTGTTCTGGAATTCACGGGTGCATAGGATGCGGGTGGGGTACATGCTGGCTTCGAGCGCTAGGGCTAGGGCTACGCTGGTGCTTTTCGCGCTTGAACGGCCTCCGCTGTAGTCGTAGTAGTGGTATGGCGGATTGTCACGGTCATGGAGGAAGAACAGTAGATCTTCGTATGCTTTGGGGATTACGAGGTTGAATGTTCCGTTTTGTTCCATAATGTGCGCGCGATTCTCAATAGTATGGTCTTCACCCGAGGGAACCCGAGCCTTATTGAGAATAGTAGGCTCGGGTTTGTTCACTTCACCGTGACGTTGATCGTAGGCGGCTCGTACATCTGCACCGTCTGGTCAACCTGCTGTCGGGGCATTCCCTCGGTACGGTTGGCGACGTCCTGATAGGAGCGGAATGATTTCTCATCGCCCTTCTTCGATTCAAGAACACGACGAAGGGCGATCTGTTCAGCTTGGGTCAGTTCGTCCATACGCTGCACCCACTCCGCGATTTCCTCGTTCGTGAGTTCAAGGAATTGCTGGAGGTTGTATTTCACGCTGCCGCGTTTTGTCCATTTACGGCTGCGGTCTTGTGGGCGTTCTTGGAAGCCGCCTTTACCGGTTGGGTTGTTTACTCCGCCGGTGATTCTTCCGTGTGCGTCTCGGGTTACGTTGCTCATAAGGGATATTTTATGCTTTCTTGGGTTTAGTCTGTGTGTTGTGTTGGTTGATGATGGTTTGTATTTCTTCTGGAGTGGTGTTGAGTAGGGTGGCGATGTATTCGGTGTTGTAGTGTTTGCGGTGCCATTGGAGGGCTAGTTCGGTTTTGTGTTGGCTGAGGGGCATGATGGTTCCTTACGCGAGGATGTAGGTTATGAGTAGTTTGAGTAGGGCTATGGTGCCGGTGGTGGTGAGTAGGATGGTTAGGGTGATGAGTAGGATGCCGAGGATGCGGCCTACTTTGTAGCTGGTTGTGTTTTTCTCCGGCTTGTCGGTGTTGCGGAAGTAGTCGAATTCGCTTGGTTTTTTCATTGGTTTGGTTTCCATGTGATCGTTAGGGATACGCCGGTGGTGGTGTTGTCGGCGTATCGTTTGTGGCTGGTTACGTCGGTTATCTGGCAGTCGTCTCGCCAGATGTGGGTTTCGGTGATGGCGTCGTATAGGGCGCGTTGGAGTTTGTCTATGTCGGGTTTGACTGTGGGGTGTTTGCGTTTGTGGGGTGGGATGGTTTTGGGGCGTGGCAGGTAGAATGTGGTTTCTATTTTGATGTATGAGTTGGGTGGGATGGTTGGGTGTTTGTGGCTGAGGATGGTGTCGCGCACGTGGTCACGCCACGGGCGTTCCTTTCTGTCCATCGGTATGAGGCGGGTGACGGGTTTGCCTGTGGTTCGGCTTCTGCCGGTGATTGGCCGGTAGGAGCCTTTACTGGCAGGGATGCCGGGAATGAACAGGCTGAACGATAATGGTTCGCCTATCATTGGTTGACCTCTGCCAGATTGAACGTTGGTTGCGTTTCCGTTTTGAGTTTGAGTGTGCGTAGGATGTCGGCGCGGTTGCTTTGATGCTTGTATGCTAGTTGGTTTTGGCCGACGTATTTGAAGCGTTGCCCGTAATTGTGGC
>ULSI01056868.1_pt1 | contig 14588 bp, 10 predicted proteins | sample 1956211 | NCBI WGS metagenome assembly ULSI01 (sample SAMEA4835704, study PRJEB28245) | human gut metagenome | biome: gut microbiome; material: fecal sample | place: Denmark | collected 2008 | reverse complement strand
GGCTGGTATTTTTATTAGCCGGATTAGCTGATTTCATTATTGTCCACCGTCCTTTGGTCATTAAATAATTTATTATACAGTTCATTTTCTTTCATAAGTATGTCGTGCGTGGCAGCAGTTTTTTTGCCATTATCAATCCATATAACCTTATCCATATATGGAAACAGGTATAATCTGTGGGAGATAATAAAGATTATGTTGTCAGGATACTTATCTTTGATATTTTTAAATATCTGTTCTTCTGTATCTTTATCAAGTGCAGAAAATGGGTCATCTAGTATCATTACAGGGCGGCTGTTATGTAATGTCCTTGCAAGGGCAGTACGCTGTGCCTGACCGCCTGATAAACGGACACCACCATCACCGATAAGAGTATTTTGTTTATCTTCCATTGAGTCAACCTCGTCTTTAAAGCAGACAAGCTTAAGGATATTATCAATATCAGCGTTATCACCGAGAGTAATATTGTTATAAATAGTATCATTAAGCAGTTCCGGCTCATGTCCCATATAACCTATAATATTATGGCGTAATGTATCGGGAATTGTATATAATTCAACACCATTATATGTAATAGAGCCAGTGTATGCAGAATTATCTGAAATGTCATTGTTTTCCTTACCTTTAATAGTATTGCCGGCATGTCCGATAACAGAATTTCTTGAAGAATGTTTGTCCAATGTTAAATCAGCAGCCGGTTCGTGCGGAAAAGGTATGCCAGAATCAGAACCGACAGACGGTTCACATAAAAACTGCCTGCCAAAGGTTGACTTTCCACTTGCGACAGGACCGGTAATTCCTATGATATTCCCTGAGGATACCTGCATATTAAAATCGCCGTCTTTGATTATAAGTGTGTTTTTATTATCTGTCTTGCTGCATATGTTAAATATATGTGCATCAGTTTCTAAACTGTTGAGGATTAAATTATCATTTTTGTGGTAACCGGATGAATTGTTATATTCAGCAGATGACATAAGAGGTCTGATACGTTTCCATGAAACCTGGGCTTTATGTACTGAATTAAATAATTTCGCAGCCTTTGAAGATTTGACAGACAGCTTCGTATAACATGATATAAATGTTGTGAAAGCAGCAACATCCCATACTGACCAGCCTGTGCCTGATATATTTGCTGCACCGAAATATATAATAAATAATACACTAATCATGGATATTATGTTATATATTGGCGGCATTGCACTTATCCATATATTAGACATTACGGCAGAATGTTCATATTCAGTTAATACACCTTCATAGTATTTATTTCTGTTATTTTCACAGCCGAATATACGATATGTGATTGCGTTGGTAATCCTATCTATCGTTGCAGTATTTAACTGACTGTTTTTCTTTTTAAATATAGTACCGGCCTTTTGCACGACTGTTTTCATTTTTTCAGCTATTATATATGAGATAGGTGGGAAAATCAGGCATATGAGCGCAAGCCTTATATCATAATATAAAAGCATGATTATATAACCGGCAAGGGCAATTCCTGTATCAAATATTTCAGTTGTAAATTTACGCATGCCCTCGGCACAGTCATCAACATCGGATATGGCCTTTGTAATAAGTTCACCGCTTCCTTCGTTTTCCAGTCTTGATTTACTTAATGATACAAGATTGCCATAAAGAATACCTTTCATGGTTTTGTTGACATTATTAGAAAAACGACGCACATAAAATCTTTTAATATATCTTGATATCTGTACGCACAGGATTACAGCCATATAGCTTATTACAAGATAGAGCATTGCACTAAATGTCTTATTTTTATTTAAAATATCCATAAGACATCCGGCGAGCCGTCCCTCAAACCATGGAACAGCGACAAGACCGGTATTATAAATAAGACCGGATATTGTAACAATAAGAAGAACTTTCCATTCACGCCAAAAGTAATAAGAGATTGTTGCGGTCTTTTCAGCTGATGTATTTTTATGCTGTTTAATTGAATTGCCTTTAGATTTTTTAACATCCATAATATAGTGAACCTCCTCATTTTATATTAGTGTGAATAATAGGATTGATATGCTGATTATTCAAAAGCTGCCTGTCCGTCAATCAGTTATTCTTTAAATAAATTGATGTTAATAAGGCCGCAGCTATGGAAACTGCCGTCAATCAATCAGTTATTCTTTAAATAAGGTATCATTAACAATTTCGGTGATATTAGTAAACCCGGAGCGTCTTTCGGTTTTTGAACGCTGGTATAACTTATCAAGTGTATTACAAAATGCCTCTTTTTCATCTTTGTCAAGTTCATCAAGAAGCCATTCATAAAAGCATGATTCAATAGCTGCTTTGGATATTTTAAGACTGTCAGCTTTGTCAGTTGCGAAAAGAAGCTGGCTGCGTCCATCGTCAGGATTAGGCTTTCTTATAAGATAACCTTTCTCTTCAAGGCGCATGGCACGCCTTGCGGCTGCACCCTTGTCAATCTTTAAGTTTTCCCTTACCTGTGCCTGTGTGATACCGGGATTGTGTCTTACAAGATGAATAAAGTCAAACTCAGCAGTTCCAATTCCTTCCTCTTTCATAGTATTAACAGTGAATTTACTCACTTCACGGGCAATTTTTGTAATCTGCCTTTGTGTTGAATCCATAATAACCTTCCTTTCCGGGAAAATTTATTTCAAAGCATAAAAAATTATATAGAGATTTTATGTTATTTTCCCTGCAATTATTTTATATTTATTATCAATTTCATTTACAACAGGTATTGGCAATTGCTAACTGACAGAAGCGTATATATATTATAGAAAGTTATTATGCAGGTGGAGTGACAGATAATATGGATTATCTTGCAATTTTCCATAAATGTTTACAGGTGTCAGTTACAATTAACAATCTATTAAGTGTGTATGTAAGAAGAAAATGATAAATAGTTGATACTACATCTAAAAGGATGATAGTACATCTATATTTTAATGTCAATACAATTTTTTAAAATACAGAAAGTGCTTTACTATTTTTAAAATACAGGCAGTGCTGTGAAAATAATGCTGATATAAAATAGTTTAAAATGAAAATTGTCGAAAATAGTCGGATAGTGCGAAAAGATAGTATTGCCAATATTTGTCATTGAATATATAATTTACTGTGAAAATGTTACATTTTAGATTTAGGAGGGGTAAAATAAAATGGTAAAGGTAGCTATTGCAGATGATAATGAAAAAATGCTTGGTATACTTGGAAATGTATTAGGAGAAGAGAAAGATTTTGAAGTGGTTGGAATGGCAACAAATGGACTTGAAACTATTGACATAATTAAGGAAAAGCAGCCTGATATAGTTCTTCTTGATATAATAATGCCACAGATAGATGGTCTTACAGTGATGGAAAAGGTTAAGACGGATAATGAAATAACAAAAGAGCCGACATTTATTGTTATCAGTGCTGTAGGCAGGGAGAGTGTAACGGAAGATGCATTTAACAGAGGGGCAACATATTATATTATGAAACCATTTGATAATCAGATGTTAATTAACCGTATAAGATATGTGAAGAACAATAAAAGATTACAGACTAATAAAAGACAGGCATTGCTTGCGGATAATTCGGAAGCTGTAAGTGACAGAAGACTTGAAACGGATATTACAGAGATAATACACGATATAGGTATTCCGGCACATATAAAAGGATACCAGTATCTTAGGGATTCAATAATGCTGTCAGTAAAGGACAATGATGTTATCAACAGCATTACCAAGATACTATATCCTACGATAGCAAAGAAGTACCAGACTACATCAAGCAGAGTGGAACGGGCAATAAGACATGCCATAGAGGTGGCATGGAACAGGGGGAATACTGATACACTTAATGGGCTGTTCGGATATACAATAAGTAATGGAAAGGGTAAACCAACCAATTCAGAATTTATTGCACTTATAGCTGATAAGATGCGTTTACAGTATAATATTAAATAAAATTTATAAAAATACACAAAATTTCATATATTTATTGGCATTTTTTATGTTTTTTTAAATAAATGAACTTGATTTATTATGTATTTTATATTATAATGTTAAAGCAATTTTAAAAATAATTTAACAGAATTGTAATATTTAGTAATATTTAATTATAAAATCAAGAAAAGGAATGAATGAATTTATGCGCAAAAGAATAGCAAAATCTCTTATTGCCACAGCACTCGTTGTAAGTATTACAGGATCTACTGTATGGGCAGACGAAGTATCGGATTTGACAAATCTTAAAAATCAGGCACAGGCAGAGTTAAATGCATCTGAGAGCCAGCTTGCTAATTTACTTATAGAAATGAATGATCTTGAATTAAAGATGCATGACAAGAATGATGAGATTGAAACAGTTAATAAGAATCTTGAAGATACACAGGCTAAACTTGACCAGCAGTATGCTGACATGAAGCTTAGAATAAAGTATATGTATGAAGATCAGACAACATCTATAACTGATGCTTTCCTTACAGCACAGAGCATGAGTGATGCGCTTAATAAGGCGGAGTATGTTCAGAATGTATATAATTATGATCGTTCTAAGTTAGAAGAGATAGCACAGACAACTCTTGAGATTCAGAACCTTAAGGTGTCTCTTGAAAATGAGAAGAAGCAGATGGAAGAGCTTGGTAATCAGATGACAGCTAAACAGGCTTCATTATATGCTACAATTGCAGATCAGAAAGATAAAGTAGCAGATGCAGATGCACAGCTTACTAAGGCTGTAGAAGCAGCAGCGGCAGCAGCGGCGGCAGAAGAACAAAGAAGAGCAGCAGCGGCAGCGGCGGCATCATCTTCTAACAGTGTTTCATATAATGGAGGCAGTTCATCATCTTCATCATCTTCAACAGCATCGGCATCATCTGCTGCTGTAAGTTCAATAGTTGCATCAGATAGTAATGTTGCATCAGGTGTAGTATCCCTTGCATATGCAATGCTTGGTGTTCCATATGTATGGGGTGGTAAGTCACCTAGCGGTTTTGACTGTTCAGGACTTATGTATTACTTATTTAAGCAGTATGGAATATATGTATCACCAGCTTCATCAGCTATCCCTGGTGGTGGTGCTGATGTAGGTGGAATTGGCAATGCACAGCCTGGTGATATAGTATGTTATCCGGGACATGTAGCTTTATATATTGGTGGTGGACAGGTTATCCATGCACCACAGCCAGGAGATGTTGTTAAGATATCATCTGCCGATATGGGTGGAACAATGTCGATTATTGCTGTAAGACGTTACTGGTAATTTATAACAATGTATGATATAATAAAGTGTAGCTGATATGGCTGCACTTTATTTTATATACAGATATATTATATCAGAAAGATGACCTGATTGTGGCGATAATTATTTTTGATATAGCTGTATATATGAATAATTAATATATGGAGGGAATAGGTATGAAGAATGTACTTTTTATCGCATCTGAAGCGGTGCCATTTATTAAAACAGGGGGACTTGCTGATGTTGTCGGTTCACTGCCGAAGTATTTTAATAAGGATGAATATGATGTAAGAGTTATGATTCCTAAGTATACATGCATACCATGGGAGTATAGGGAGAAGATGCAGTATAAGACACATTTTTATATTGATCTTGCATGGAGAACACAGTATGTAGGTGTATTTGAACTTGAATATAATGGGGTTATTTTTTATTTTATAGATAATGAATTTTATTTTTCTGGCCCTAAGCCTTATGGCTGGATTCATGAAGATATTGAGAAGTTTGCATTTTTCTCAAAGGCTGCATTATCAGCTATACCGGTTCTTGGATTTAAACCAGATATTATTCATTGCCATGACTGGCAGACGGGACTTATACCTGTATATCTTAAGGAGAGATTTGCACAGGGCGAGTTCTATCAGGGCGTTAAGTCTGTTATGACTATACATAATCTTAAGTTCCAGGGTATCTGGAATATTAAGAAGGTTAAGGATATTACAGGTCTTCCGGATTATTTCTTTACATCAGACAAGCTTGAGGCATATGATGATGCTAATTATCTCAAGGGCGGTATTGTATATGCAGACCGTGTTACAACAGTAAGTTCTACATATGCAGAAGAGATTAAGACACCTTTTTACGGAGAGCATCTCGATGGACTTATGAATGCCCGTTCTAACTGTCTTAGTGGTATTGTTAATGGCATTGATTACGAAGTATATAATCCTGAAACAGATAAATATATTGTTGCTAATTATAATCAGGTAACATTCAGAAAAGAGAAGTGGAAGAATAAAGTGGCACTTCAAAAAGAACTTGGACTTACTGAAGATAAAGGCAAGTTTATGATAGGTATTGTGTCAAGACTTACAGACCAGAAAGGTATGGATCTTATCGCCTATGTAATGGATCAGATATGTGCTGAAGATGTACAGCTTGTAGTACTTGGAACAGGTGATGAAAAATACGAGAATATGTTCAGGCATTTTGACTGGAAGTATAATGACAGAGTGTCAGCTAATATTTACTATTCAGAAGAATTTTCACACAAAGTATATGCAGCGTGTGATGCTTTCCTTATGCCATCATTATTTGAGCCATGTGGTCTTAGCCAGCTTATGAGTCTTAGATATGGAACAGTTCCTATTGTAAGAGAAACAGGTGGTCTTAAGGATACAGTTGAGCCATATAATGAATATGAAAGTACAGGAACAGGCTTCTCATTTGCTAACTATAATGCACATGAGATGCTTAGTATTATTAATTATGCTAAGAGCGTGTACTATGGTCATAAGCGTGAGTGGAATAAGATTGTTGACAGAGGAATGAAAGCAGACTTCTCATGGAATTCATCAGCAAGAGAGTATGAGAAATTATATAACAGCCTGTGATTGGCCGAACTGAAAGCCGTGGACTTACTGAACAGCAGTTTAAGAAGAAGCTTTTGAAATATAGAGTGGCAGTGACGGATTGCATTAAAATTTCCAATGCAGTCCGCCATTGCATTCAATAAAATTCTGTCAATAAAATTCTGTCAATAAAATTCTTGACAGATAATGGATATGTATGTATAATTCAATATAGTGTGTCGGCTTTATTGTTTTATAAGATTCTTCATAATTTTAATAGAGTGAATTATAAATAATGCTGATATGTTTAATAAGCGGATGTGGCGGAATGGCAGACGCAGCAGACTCAAAATCTGCCGGTGGCAACATCGTGTGGGTTCAAGTCCCACCATCCGCATTTTTGATACGGTGAATATTATGATAACTACCCATATTGGTCTATGCTGATATGGGTAGTTTTTTGCTTATAAATTGTCTTATGAATTGTCCACTGATAACGATATAGTTTTGAAAGGCAGAAATAATTCGCACTAATCATCAAATTTACAAAATAATGGTGAAGTGATATAATAACATCGTTAATGGGAATTGGAAGTTTGCAATGAGGATTAGTATGAGAGATTGTAAAAAATATCAGTCAATGATAAAGGATTTTGACAGAGGACGGCTTGCATGCAGTGATGAAGAAGAATTTGTTAATCATATAGAGCAGTGCAATGATTGCAAAGAAGAATTTGAGATATATTATATAGTGGAATATGGACTTAATGATGATATGGACAATATTCCAATAAAGAAAGAGTATAGAGAGCTTCTTGAAAAGTATGATTTTAAAGGACTGATAGGAGCAAAGATAAAGGACAGCCGTAATAATATTGAAGCTGTTAAGAAACATAATAGGGATGTGGCTTTTTGCTTCTGGACTTCAGAACTGTTTGTACTTCTTACACTTGTATCATATATCATTATAAGATTTTTTTGACGTAAATATACTAATGGTTAAAATATAATATCTTTAAGCCGGCTATAATATAACGGACAATTTATAATTATGGTCTGCTTTTTAATAATAGTGGAATAAGTTGAAAGGCATGGTAGATAATTTGAGTAAAAAATTAATGTTGATAGATGGGCATAGTATTCTTAACAGGGCATTTTACGGAGTGCCTGACCTGACTAATTCGGAGGGGATTCATACAAATGCTATGTATGGCTTTCTTAATATAATGTTCAGATTTATAGATGAAGAAAAGCCTGATTATATAACCGTTGCATTTGACCTTAGTGCTCCGACATTCAGACATAAGACATATGAGGCGTATAAGGGAACGAGAAAGCCGATGGCACCGGAGCTTAAACAGCAGGTGCCTCTGATAAAGGAAGTCTTAAAGTCTATGGGAATAACTATAGTTGAAAAAGAAGGTTTTGAGGCCGATGACCTTCTTGGAACGCTTGCAAAGAGAAGCTCAAGAGCTGGTATAGATGTTTCAATAATATCAGGTGACAGGGATCTTTTACAGTTAGCGGACACTAATATCAAGATAAGAATACCTAAGACAAAGAAAGGTGTTACGGAAGTGGAGGATTATCTGCCGGCAGATGTTGAGACACTTTATGGTGTAACACCGGTTGAATTTATAGATGTAAAGGCTCTTATGGGGGATGCATCCGATAATATTCCGGGAGCGCCGGGGGTTGGACCTAAGACAGCTTCAGCACTTATTGTGAAATATCATAGTATTGAAAATGTATTTGAACACCTTGAAGAGCTCAAGCCGCCAAAGGCTAAGAAGTCAATCAGTGAAAATGTCGAGCAGATTAAGCTAAGCAAATTCCTTGCAACTATAGATATAGATGTGCCTATAGATTATGATGTGGAGTCTGCGGCAGTTGGTGGATATTTTAATCCTGATTCGTATGAATTATTTAAACGCTTTAATTTCAAATCATTTTTAAAGAGATTTGACAGTGAGCAGATACAAAATGAGCTTGATATATATAATAAGTTCAGGAAAGTAGCAGACTTTAATGAGGCACAGGATGTATTTGATAAGGCACTTGCACTTGTTAAGAATGGACGTGACATAGGTCTTTCTGTGTGTTATGAAAAGGGTATATTGTCAGCTGTATCGCTTGCATTTGATAAAGAAAATATATATTTTATACCGGCAGCAGGATTTATTACACAGGAATATCTGGCAGGAGAAATGACTGATATATGTAAAAAATGTACTTCAAGACAGATTATTACCAATAATCTTAAGTCTTATCTGCATTTGTTTAAAAAGAATACACCAGATGCTGCCAAAAGTGAACTTGAAGTAGATGAGAGCATGTTTGCTGATGTTGGAATAGCAGCATATCTTATTAATCCTAATAATGATGAATATGGATATGATACACTGGCAAGAGATTATATGCAGGTAAATGTCAATTCAAGGACAGAGCTTTTGTCAAAGTCTTCTTTTGAAGAAAGCCTTATGATTAATGAGGACGGACTCTGCCGAATGGCATGTCTTGAAAGCTATATTAATCTTACAGTATGGGATAAGTTAAATGATATTCTTGAACATGAGAAAATGTCCGATTTGTTCAATGATATAGAAATGCCTCTTTTATTTGTATTATATGCAATGGAAGCTGAGGGAATACAGGTTGACAGAGAAGGACTTGCAGAATATGGAGAAGTGCTTGCAGGAAAGATAGAAGTTCTTGAACAGGAGATATATAAAGAAGCCGGAGAAGAATTTAATATTAATTCACCTAAACAGCTCGGTGTAATATTATTTGAAAAGCTTGGTATGCCTAACGGTAAAAAGACTAAGAGCGGCTATTCTACAGCGGCAAGCGTTCTTGAAAAGCTTGCGCCTGATTATCCGTTTGTTGAAAAGATATTAGAGTACAGGCAGCTTGCAAAGCTTAAGTCAACTTACGCTGACGGACTTGCCGTATATATAAAGGATGACGGAAGAATATATGGTAAATTTAACCAGACAATTACAGCAACAGGACGAATAAGCAGTACAGAGCCTAATTTACAGAATATACCGATAAGAATGCAGATGGGAAGGGCAATACGAAAAGTATTTGTTCCAAAGGAAGGCTGTGTCTATATAGATGCTGATTATTCACAGATTGAGCTTAGAATTATGGCACATATGTCAGGCGATGCAAAGCTTATAGAGGCATATAAGTCGGCGCAGGATATTCACAGGGTAACAGCATCACAGGTGTTTAAAGTGCCATTTGATGAAGTTACAGATGAACAGAGACGTAATGCAAAAGCAGTTAATTTTGGAATAATCTATGGAATAAGTTCTTTTGGATTGAGCCAGGATTTAAGCATTACAAGAAAAGAGGCGGCAGGGTATATAGAAAAATATTTTGAAACATATCCTGATGTTAAAAAATATATTGACAGTCTGGTTGAAGAGGCCAAGGGAAAAGGTTATTCTGTTACTATGTATAATAGAAGACGACAGATACCGGAGCTTAAATCAGCCAATTTCATGCAAAGACAGTTTGGAGAGAGAGTTGCGATGAATGCACCTATCCAGGGAACGGCTGCGGACATTATCAAGCTCGCCATGATAAGGGTATATAACGAACTTAAGAACAGGCATTTGAAGTCCAAACTTATATTACAGGTACATGATGAGCTTCTGATAGAGACTTATAAAGATGAATTAGATGAAGTTAAAGCTATTGTTGAAGATGGAATGAAACATGCGGCAACACTTTCCGTACCTTTAGAGATAGATATGAAGCAGGGAAATAACTGGCTTGAGGCACATTAAGTTGCTCAGAAATGAGGATTAGTGTGAAAAATCACACCGATGTGCTGATTTCTCACACGGCTATTTGTTCCTGAGCAGAACAAATAGCTTTTGATGGCAGAAGAAAAATCGCCTGCGCGAATTTTTCTTCGCCTCTTCGCAACAAAAGTTGCTCAGAAATGAGGATTAGTATGAGAGTTATAGGAATTACAGGGGGTGTGGGTTCTGGTAAGAGTACAGTGCTCAAACTTTTAAAAGAAAGATTTAATGCATATATTCTTATGGCGGATGATATTGCTAAGGATACCATGAATAGAGGTAATGCAGGATATGAACAGGTTATAGAAATGTTTGGTGATGGTATCTTATGTGAAGATAAAAGCATAGACAGAAAGGCACTTGCACAGATAGTATTTAATAATCCTAATAAGAGAATGGTACTTAATAGTATTATACATCCTCTTGTGAAGAAGATTATACTCAACAAGATTAATGAATTAAGGATTGCAGGGACATATGAGTATGTATTTGTTGAGGCGGCACTGCTTATTGAAGACCACTATGATATTATATGTGATGAGCTGTGGTATATATATGTACCACAGGATATAAGAAGACGCAGGTTAAAGGAGAGCAGAGGATATTCCGATGAAAAGATTGACAGTGTATTTAAAAGCCAGCTTACAAAGCAGGAGTATGAGAAAGCCTGTGTTAATACGATAGATAACAGTAAAGATATTGAGTATACAATGAGACAGATTGAGAGTCTGTTGGATTAAAGGTTTTAATAAAATGGAATAAGGTCAAAAGCTTACATATAATTATGGAAAGGCCGCAGACCTTTAAATAACATAGTATTATAAAATATTCCGCTATAACGTGCGGAAATGGAGGGACGTTGTGGAAAATAGGACATCCGTAAAGGAAGATTTAGTATTTGGCCTTGATATAGGAACCAGAAGTATAGTCGGCGTTGTAGGATATATGGACAGAGCCGGTTTTCATGTTATTGCCATGGCGCAGAAAGAACATGATACAAGGGCGATGCTTGACGGACAGATACATGATATATATAAGGTCGGAGATACGATAAGATTTGTAAAAAATGACCTTGAAAGACAACTGGACAGGCAGCTTACAGATGTATGTATTGCGGCGGCCGGACGTGTGCTTAAGACCGTTAATGCGACGGCAGAGTATGAGTTTGAAGAAGAGACAAGAGTAACTCAGGAACATATATATTCACTTAATCTTCTTGCAGTTGAAAAGGCACATATGCAGATTAATTCATCTGAAAGTAATATCCAGTTTTATTGTGTTGGCAATACACCGATAAAGTATAAGTTAAATGAGTTTGACATAACTAACCTTGAGGGACATAAAGCTAATAAGATAGCAGTTGAGCTTATTGCAACCTTTCTTCCTGATGAAGTAGTTGATAGCTTATATGAAGCAGTTGAATATGCAGGACTTCAGGTTGCAAGTCTTACATTAGAGCCAATTGCTGCCATGAATATTGCGATACCGCAGCAGTACAGACTTCTTAATATCGGACTTATAGATGTGGGTGCCGGAACATCGGATATATGTCTTACTAAGGATGGAAGTATAATTGCATATGGAATGATACCACTTGCAGGAGATGAGATAACAGAGGTTATTGCAAAGAATTATCTCGTTGATTTTAATACGGCAGAAAAGATTAAGATGGCTGCGAGTAGTGATGAACCTGTAGTATTTAAAGATATAATGGGACTTGAACAGACGATATCCGTAGATGAGATTTTAAAGATTGCCGATAACTCTGTCGATACCATGGCTAAAAATACGGCAGATAAGATAATTGAACTTAATGGCGGTAAGCCTGTTAATGCTGTATTCGTTGTAGGCGGTGGCGGCAAGATAACCGGATATACAGATAAGATTGCCGACTATCTAGGCATTGCAAGACAGAGGGTTGCAGTAAGAGGTCCCGAGGTTCTTACGACAGTTGATTTTATGGTTGACAATTTCAAGAAGGATTCTTTATATGTAACACCGATTGGTATATGTACTAATTATTATACACAGAAGAATAATTTTATATTTGTAAATGTTAATAATGAGCGTATAAAGTTATATGATAACAGTCATCTTACCGTAGTTGATGCTGTAATGCAGATAGGTTTTCCTAATGAAAGACTTTTCCCAAGGAGAGGAAAAGAACTTGAATTTACAGTTAATGGAAAGACTCATCTTGTAAGAGGAACACCGGGTGAGGGTGCAATTGTAACTCTCAATGGTAAACCTGCCAATCTTAATTCAGAGATTGAACAGAATGATATAATCGAGGTAACGGAATCGACAATTGGTGAGCCGGCTAAGATGTCAGTAGGACAGCTTGATGAGTATAAGTCTACAATAGAATTTATCGTCAATGGAAAGAATATTCTATGTCCTAAGTTTGCTTATGTAAATGGTGAGCTTCGTTCAGAATTCTATGATATAGAAAGCGGCGACGATATAAGAATGGAGAATTATTATACTGTTAAGCAGTTATTTGAATTTCTTGATTATGACATAACGGATTATAATGTGTATGTCAACAATGAGCTTGCCGGAATGGATACAAAAGTATATGAGAATTTCAGCGTAAGAACTAATGCCGTAAGTGAAGAAGGTTATAAGGATGCCGCACAGATAGCGGCAGAGGCTGGAAGTTATGATAACGATGAATATTGGGATGATGGTATAATGCCGCTTGAGCTTGAAGAGGTTGATATTACAGATACAGCAAATGATAATAAGTCAGAGGGTGTATCAGCAGATAATAGCGTACATCCTTCTGTAAATGGAATAGAAAATAATATCAAACCATCAGACAGTTTAAATGACAGTTATGACAGTGCTTCTATACATATGCCAGGTGAAGATATACCGTCTTCAACACAGGAGTCTGAAAGCGGTCAGGCAGCAGATACAGCTTCTTTAAAGAAGGGCAGCAGGGATGTCGTTATACTTGTAAACCGTCAGCCGGTCAGAATGACAGGTAAGAGTAATTATGTATTAGTTGATTTGTTTGATTTTTACAGCTTTGATTTGTCTAAACCAAAGGGAGATATAGTAATTAAGCTTAATGGCTCAACCTGTGATTACATGTCGCCTGTACATGATGGTGATGTTGTTGATATATACTGGGAGGGCTTAAAATAATGAGAATGATGTCCATTGCAAGTGGAAGCAGCGGTAATTGTATTTACATAGGTTCAGATAATACACATATTCTTATAGATGCAGGTGTCAGCCGTAAAAAAATCACAGAGGGTCTTAAAATGGCAGATTTGAGCATGTCAGATATATCAGCAATATTTGTTACACATGAGCATATAGACCATACAAAAGGAATCGGAGTAATCTCAAGAAAAGACCATACTAAGGTGTATTCAACACAGGGAACTATTGATGGAATATTTGAAACCACATCACTTGGAAGTATGGAGCCAGAACTTTTTACACCGATATTACCAGACTGTGATATACAGATTAATGACCTTAATATACATTCGTTTTCGGTATCGCACGATGCCAATGATCCGGTTGCATATACTGTTACCTGTGGAAACAGTAAAGCCGGAGTTATAACGGATTTGGGATATTTTAATGATTATATAGTTGATAATCTTAAAGGCTGTCAGTCGATGTTAGTTGAAGCTAATCATGACGTTAATCTGTTACAGGTAGGAAGCTATCCTTATTATCTTAAGCAGAGAATACTTGGAAAGAAAGGACATCTGTCCAACGAATCTTCCGGACAGCTTATTAACTGTCTTCTTAATGATGATGTTAAGAATATAATGTTAGGTCATTTAAGTCTTGAGAATAATTATGATAAGCTCGCATATGAAACAGTCAGATTAGAGATTGACTCAAGTGATAATAATTATAAGTCCAATGACTTTAATATAGAGGTCGCAAAGCGCAGTGAACCAACGAGGATTATACAGTTATAATTTGAGATTTGTTGAAAACGGGGTGTAGATGGGGCAGT
>ULSI01008368.1_pt1 | contig 15196 bp, 15 predicted proteins | sample 1956211 | NCBI WGS metagenome assembly ULSI01 (sample SAMEA4835704, study PRJEB28245) | human gut metagenome | biome: gut microbiome; material: fecal sample | place: Denmark | collected 2008 | reverse complement strand
TGAATATCAACAGAAAAAGATATTCTTAAGGGACGACTAAATATTACGGAACAATACTTACCATCACGCATATCATTAAACAGAATACGCGATTTGAAATCGGGTCCCAGCCATTGCGCCATACACCCCTGTTGCACATTCCAAGTATGAGTCGTAGCAAGTTTCGTTACTTTGTTTCCGTTATGTGTATCAATAAGTAATATATCTGCCTCACCCAAAGGGTCTGGTTCACTCCATGTATCTTTTGCTCTCATACAAATCATGAAACGCATAGATGCATCCCAAGGACTCTTATCGTAATAACCAAAAAAGTATTCATGTGTAGAATCATCAGGCGATACCTTTAATATATTACCCTCCGACTTTATCTTTCTACTCAGTACATAACAGCCCATCTGATATGCACGTTTTATATATTTTTTCAAACCAGGCACCTTATTCAACTGGTAGTTTATTTTCTGCTCTAAACTCATAAGTATATTCTTGTTACTCATTTAACGGCTAACACAACTCTTTACAAACGAAAGTAAACTTCTTGTCATAGTAAAGTTTACAGCAAACATTACCGATAAAACCTTTCTACTAAGTGGCAATGGCGCTTTCAATAGAGTCATCAGATTCTCTCTGTGCTGACTTACCAATTGTTTAACAATTTCTTTTTCATTCAAGGTTTTATCTCCAACACCCGATATTGCGATTCTGCTGAGTAAAGAAAATGCAGTCCTCGCTTTTTTAACTCTACCTAGGAATGCTATATTACCGTATGTTTCCTGTTGAGTCATTTTGTATAATTCCTCAGCTGCCTCATACAATTGAAAATCTCTTGCTTTTAACTTACCTGATGATATGCTGTCACCTTCTTGCCAATAGAAATAACCGATTCGGTTCGTCACAACCCATTGTTGACAATCTCTCAGTACCTTATATTTATAGTCTATATCCTCATTGATTTTTCCTTCTCTGAATCTATAGCGCTTGGCTGTAGATGCCTCAAAGAGGCATCTACACACGGAAAATCCTCCGCTTTTCCGTGTGGAGGACTCTAGATAATAATTCAAAATTTCTTTTCTATTATATAGGTGTATATCCTCAACAGGTTGCTTTTCGGATATATCCGACCTATCAGTCAGCCTTATGTCAAACTGCACCACATTTGCCTCCTTATGCTTTTCAAATAACCGAATGCAATATTCATAAATATCTTTTGCAATCCAATCGTCACTATCCACAAAGGTAATGTAGTCACCGGTAGCCAAAGACAATCCTGTGTTTCTGGCACAGGACAGTCCACCGTTTTCGCGGTGGACTGTCCGTATGCGCGCATCGCGCAAAGTCCACTCGTCACACTTTTGTGGACAGTTATCCGGACTACCGTCATCCACTAAAATAATCTCCAGATCTTTATACGTTTGGTTTACAACTGACTCAATACATCTGTCAAGATACTTTTCAACTCCATAAACCGGAATGATAACTGATATTTTTGCCATGCTTCCATTTTTTTATACTCGGAAGCACCGCATAATATAGTTACCTTCTCAGTTCCTTCAGTTTCGTTAATATCCAAATGCTATGATAAAAACCATGTTGAAGTAACCAACCCACAACACGAGCTTTACCACTCATATTACTGCTATCTATAGGATATTCCTTGTCAATTGCCTCAACTAAATGTTTTCTGCATTTTTTCACTTTCGTGAGATATGCTGTCAACGAGTAGTTCTTGGCAAGACAATGAGCTGAAACTGCTGATGCTGTTAAAAGGAAAGCATTGATGGTGTCTGCAAACTTAGGATAGAGTCCCATTGCTGTTACTTTTTCCTTCATTGCCAAAGCTACACCTCCCCATGGATCATCCATGCGTAAGTGAGATTGGCTATTACCTCTTTGAACATAATTATAAAGAGGTCTGTCTATGAATGCAACAGACTTTGCATACCACAACACTTGAAAACTATACAGTGCTTCCTCGCCTATTTTGTGATTTGTATAACTTATATTATTTACACTTAAAACACTGATTTTCAACGCCTTTCTTACCCCCCCCAATCGATTTTTCCCGTCATCTGACGGCGTAAAATTGTATCTTTTGAGAGTTGTTTGTTTTTAGCCATAAAGTCTTCTTTAACCACACGCCCCTCTTCATCAACGTTACGCACATTGATGAACACAACATCTTCATCATGTTCTGAAAGCAGCTGAAAATATTCTTTTTCAATGTAGTCATCTGAATCTATAAACACAACATACTGGCCAATAGCCTCATTGATACCTACATTGCGAGCAATTCCCGGCCCTGCATTTTCTTGGTGCTTCACACCGATACGCTTGTCTTTTTCTGCATACTTCTGACAAATCGCTAAACTATTATCTGTTGACCCATCATCCACTAGAATCAACTGCCAATCCTCGTACGTTTGAGCTTGCACACTCTCAATACAACGACCTACATAATTCTCTGCATTATACACAGGTATGATTACTGAAATCTTTGGATTCATACTAAAAAAATCAATGATTGATTACTCTTGCTGGTACTCCCACTGCTGTAGCATTTGCTGGTACATCTTTCAACACTACAGCATTTGCACCAATTTTTGCTCCATGCCCAATATGAGGATTATTAAGAATTACCGCTCCAGCACCTATTATCACATTATCTTCAATTATCGTTTTCTTATTTCTATCACTTTCTGCTATAGTAACATGTTGATAAATAGCAACATGTTTCCTAAACTCTACATTCCTTGCAATTGTGATACCCGACAACCCATGAGGTAGTATCAAAGGTTCGCACATCATGCAACTATTTCCGATAGGACAGGTCCCTGTCGTACTACATTTCTTTGCTTCGATTCTTCGACACATCATCACTGCAACTTTGCGTTTTACCCCCCCCATTTGCACACACCCATCCTTAAATACCAATAAAAAGGATAGTCCAAAGCAAATTCAAAGGAATGTATGATGCGTTTAAAAAGACTTTTCATAGAGATAATTTTTCTTTAAAATCATGGGCTACATCTTCAATATCATAGCCACACTTTTTCACTATATCTGAAACACTACTACGTTTTTCTGAATCATATACTTCGATAATATTGCTCCATTCATTGGCATCGGCATCGATTGAAACAAACTTAACACTCTTGGTGATATCCACCTCTCTTGATAAATTTGCCGATACCAGACATGGCAGACCAGCACTTTGTGCTTCAACGATTGTCACAGGAAAACCCTCATGAAATGATGGCAACAGGAATACATCAGCTGCTTGCATCAGGCAATTCACATCATTGCGCATACCAAGGAATTTTACAGACTCACTTATTTCAAGTTCAGCAGCATAACTCATCAAGTCATCATACAATTCACCGACACCGGCAATCAGTAGCATAGATTTCTTGCCTTTATTTACTAAAACCTTTTGTGTTTCCAGCAATTTCTTTTGGTTTTTCACCTGCGTTAATCTGCCTGCATGAAACAGCACCAATGTATCCTTATCTATGTGAAGGTCATCTCTGTATTTCTCTCTTATGCTTTGATTAAATCTGTAATGCTGAAAATCCACTCCATTTTTAACCAAATACACATTGTGATTCTTTACATATCCTTTACCATAAAACCATTCGGCCGACTTAAAAGAACAGCAGCATGGTACATCCAAAAGCTTAAGAAATTTCTTTCTATTCCAATAGTGCAGTCCTAATAATATCCACCTTTTAATAAGATTTTTTTCTTCGAACGATGAGCCATGTGAATGGGTTATGATTTTTGCTTTCGAGTATTTTTTAACAACAGAAGCTACTGTTATATTACTCATTATGCATGCATTTATCCATACATAATCGTAATCTGCAGACAATAGTAAATTCTTTAATTCTTGCGCAAATCCGTGTCTGTCGCTTCCCCAAGTGGGAAGATACACAAACTGTATGTGTTCTTCCTTATAATTATTCTCGTACGACGAATGAGCATTTGAATGAATAATATCAAAGTAACAGCATTTTGAAAGACGTTTGATAATTGACATTACAATAGCCTCAACTCCACCCCAGTTATTAGACAACCCGTAGACCAATACTTTTTTCATAAGTTTGCGCTTTATTGTATGCATATATAAAATTCATGAATGCGAACACAATCCAAACAGTACGTCCTCCACTCAAATTAACAAAGAAAGTGGCTATTGCGTACCCTAGAAAAGGCAATGCTAATAACACCATTTTATTTTTAGTTGTGTTGATTACCTTGATTCCTTTATATATATAATTGATATATAAAATTAAACCTATTAACCCTTGTTCAACGAAATATAAAAGATACTGATTGTGCGTTACATAGTTTAAACTTACATTTACACCTCCACTATGTTGTTGTAAAACAGAAGGGCAATTACCAAATCCTGTCCCCGTAATAAAATAATACATCCACCTTTCTAAATAAGCTGTCCATATACCAACTCGGTTTGAGCCGCCTGTTTCTTTTGCTTCATTGAAGTCAAACCGCATTTGCAATGTATCTCTCAATTCACTGGGAATAATAAAAGCATATATTATGTATAAAACTACAGAAATGACAAAAACATTAAATATAATCTTCGATACTTTATACTTAATTTTTAGAAACATAATAACCATAATTAGTAATGACAACATTCCTCCTCTAGAAAATGTCATGAGCAATGCATATGCTGGTATCACCACTAATCCAAATGTTAGGTACTTTTTATATAGAACTTTATGTTTGGCAATATTCACTAGGAACCATGCAAAAACCAATGCGACCAAAGCATCCATTGCCATTGCGTTAGGATCACTAAGCCCACCTGAAATTCTAACCAAATCATTGGCATATTCATTCTGATACCCTCCAATCAATATGGTACTACAAAAACCACAACAATAGGCAAGCAAGTACTGCGGAACTTTGACTATTCCACTACATAATGATTTAAACAAAATGCAGGAATATAAGCCAAACATAAAAAATTTCAATATGGCATCTCCAGAACTCGTTTTCCCTTGTACAAAATTATCTCCGGTCACAATCGTTTCTGATGTCCCAAATGATAATACTGAGGGATTAAGCATAACGTAAACTAAAGTATGCAGAAATATAAAGATAAAAAATACTTTAAATGCTTCAGGTAATTGATATCGTTGTAATTTAACTCTAAAAAAAATACTTAATACAATTATGACAAAAACGCACACAGGAAATACAGTACTTGCACTTGAAAAAAAATGCTGCATACCTTCACCCCATGGAGCAAAAAAAGCAGATATATAAATTAGAATTATAAATAAATTTTTAATCATTTCTTGCGAAAATTATAATTCAAAAAAAACGTTCTAATAGCTACACATGATTTTCACAATATCCTGTCTTTCTGAAACGGATATAATCCCAATATAGCCAAAGCACACTTAAAACGTCTTTTTATCTCAAAATATGGATTAAATACAAAACGCAAAATGCTTCCACGATAAGCGTTATACCACATCAACCGATACTTTTTATCAGCATGAATTACTTTCAAAAGGGGTACCGTTGCATTGTATTGGAAACCATTTATGATCCATTTCTTAGCAGGAACAGACTTACTTTCAAGTATTTTGATGAGCACATCAGTATTTGTTTTTAACTGCTCATAATTTCGAATTTGATGAGCAATCTCTTTCTTATTGGAAATGGAATTTTTATTAAAGAAATAGTAATAATACACTGATGAAATGTAAGCAATACGTCTGGATGCTAACAAACTTTGAATACAAATCAACATATCCTCCCCCATATTACCATTAGGATATATCAACTCTTTGTAACAAACTCTTTTGAAGAGTTTGTTCCAAAGAGACCAGGGGTCTCTTTGGAACAGCACCCTTTTTAAAAATTCTTGATAATCCAATGAACCACATGCTCGTATTACATCATTTATAGTATTTCCATCATGTATAGCATAATCACACACCACTACATCTGCCTCTTCTTCTATAGCCTTATTGTACATATCCTCATACATGTGTACGTCCACCCAATCATCCGAATCGCAATGAATCACATATTCACCGGTTGCATCACGCATACCCCACTCACGAACTTTCGCTTGACCAGAGTTTTGTTCCATGCGGTGAATTACTACCTGACTCTTTCGCTGTGGATATTCTTCCAACACTTGTTTAAGGATGTTTATACTCTTATCCGGTGTACAATCATCAATGAACAGATACTCTAAATCATCTAATGTCTGTTCAAAAAGCGAACGTGCACAACGTTCTATATATTGTTCAACCCCATACACGGGGATAATTACACTAACTTTGGGCATAACTTTATTCTCTTAGTTTTGTCGTTAACCACTCTATAGACTCTGTTAAAGTTGACACCTTCAGTTGATTGATCTTATTCCAATCAATAGAATTGTCGGTTTCAGTAGGAATCTTCCCCTTAATTATTCTGTCCTGCAATCCCAACTGACCAAGTAGCGAATCAAACCTGCTATTACCTCTTTGAGCATTACCATAAACATAGAAGTCCTTGTTAAAGTTGATGGAAAATGCGGTACCGTGGAAAGAGTCGGTGATGACAAAGGCTGCATCACGGAAATAAGAGAGCCACAGTTCTATCGTATCCTTCATGCTTACACCACCATCCGCACTCTTTATATAATAAGGTAAACCGCGCTGCTCGGCAAAACGCTTGATAGAATTCAGTTTTTCTTCGTTCTCATCCAATATATAAGCAAAAATAAAAGGCTTGCGTTGGGGAATATCTTTGCATAATACTGCATAATCCTCAGCCTGTAACAACAATGTGGGATCAAGCACATGGACAGCAGACACACCTAAATGGTCTTTACAGAGCCCCACACCCGATTTTTCTCTCACAGAGATGCCATCAAACTGTTTAGCCAAAGCAGCACATTCGCTTGTTTGCGCATCAGTAAATTCCCACGCGTCTGTTCCGAACGAAGCAGCATAGGCTACACGCTTCACCGACAGTTCTTGAGCGAATTTCAAGAAGCAATCTCTTACGTCGTAATTATACATCGGTCGCCATACCTGATCGCTACCCACTACCAGGGCATCCATTGCATACTTTCTGACCGTCTGTTTGGTAAACCGTTTGGTACGCGGAGCCGTGAGCTGCATATATCGGTTTACGAAACGGCGCAAGGGCATTTCAAGTTGTTGCTGTTCTACAGGAGTCCGTCCGAACTTAACATGATGACCTAACATTTTATGCGCCAATACGCGCCAAGCCATATCTGCCCAATTCAGCCAATCATATTTCCAATAATCGAGGGTCCACACTTCATGTCCCATGCGTTTCAGCACTTGCTGCAGGGCATAATTCTGGAGCACACCGCCATAATTGGCATGTAGGGGCTGTGTTACAATTCCTATTTTCATCACACTTACTTATTTCTTCAACATCAGCTTCACCTTCTTTCTTACATCACTGGGCACTACCTTATAAGCTATGCGATAAGCAAGCCCTCGCCAAGTAAAAGGCGTTTTGGCCAGTACCTTGATTTTCTGCTGAAAGGTTTGACCATCTTCTAAAAAAAATGCCTCTCGATTCTTGGGTATAGCTGCCGACTTTACCAATGCCGGATTTCTTAGGGTCAATTCATCGTAGGCTACTGCATACATTTCAGCTTGGATGGCTTGCAAAGCGTCTGCCCCTTTTGCTGTATTGGCTGTCACTGCAGAGATGCCTTTATCATCATCAATCTCGGGCATAATGGATGCAATTCCCCACCAGTCTCCGAGCGTCAAGTCACTTTCGCTCTTCAACGCTTTGGCCGGACAGGCATAACATGAGGGACGAAGGTAAAGGTCGCGCAGGAATCCGCGCATGAACAAATCCTTGTTCAAAGGCTTATACGAGAGCGAAACCGTATTTTTCTCTCCGACAGCTGACGCTTTGGAGAGAGCGAGAGCAAAACCGAATTTTTTCCACCCGTTTCTTTTATCACGGAATGCAATGGATTGGATTGCCAGGTCGTGACCATCCAATCCATCACTTTCCGTGACGAGAGGAATACAAGGGTGCAAAACCGAATTTTTTCCGTCGCCCTGACGGGCGAATGTCTTATTTATTTCTTCTTGCAAATAAGTTCTGAATACTCCGGGACTTGGCACACCATGGCAGATAAAGTCTACGGCCAACAGGTTGTCATACTCCTTGCTCAAGTATTTTTTCAAACCGGCAATCTGACAAGGTGTTCCCGAAAAGAGTACTTTTCTTCCGCTCTTCAAGAATCCTTCTGCTTGTTGATAGGTGCTGCCTATCTTGCTCTGCACATACTTTGAACCGCGGAACTTTGCAAGTGCTTCTTTCGTTTCTGCATAGCTATGTACTACTTCCCATCGTTCATCAAAACAGGCTCCAAACACCACACCGCCTTCTTCTATGATGTGCTCTGCCAACATGGTAAACACACCGCCCGAAGAACTCTGCATTCGTACCTCTTCGTTCGGATTCTTGGCAGCATACACGCCTAAGGGGATACGTTCGTCCGCTTGATTGATTACGGGACAAACTTTTTCGCACAATCCGCAATCTATACAGAGTAACTCGTCAACCTGTGGATAAAGAAAACCTTCATTATCTTCATGCAAGGTAATACACTGCTTCGGACATCGCTGCACACAGGCGGCACAACCGCAACAATCTTGCTTGTCTTTTATTGAAATCATCGATTTATAATTCTTTTTAAAAAGAATAACCCTTTTAATACAAATGGATAATTAAAGAACAACCTCATCAAATTCTCTTTCATTCTAATACATCCTAACTCTACTCCTTCATCATAATATCTTTGAAAATCTTTTCTATCTCTATTATTAAATGAAAGAAGAATCCTTTCTTTACAATATTTCTTTCTAATTTCTTTACTATATCTTTTTTTATCTAATGAAGATATTCCTTTAATTCGTTTTAATGTCTCATGTATAGTTTGTTCATAAGAATTCAACTTAATTTTTGTCTTCTCATATCCATTATATTGTCCTCTGCTATGCGATGCCAATCTAACAACCACATTATATAGAGGTTCTTGAATTGTAAAGCATTTATAGTTATAAAGTAACGGAAGCATCAACTGCCAATTCTGTCCTGCGTTCTTATCTGTATAAATATCTAGGGAGGTAGATATTTTCAATTTTTCGAAGTCTGCCATATAGGCACCTGGACAAAAATAAAAACTATGCTGACAAAATAAACAATCTTCAAATAACTGTATTTTATCATAGTTCGCCTTAATATTTGCTCCATTGCAACCTATTATTTTAAAAGTTTCATCTTCTAATAAGTTTTCTTGTGTTCTTACAAGTCCATATTCATCACCTAATTGTATAAATGCTTCAACCATACGTGCAATTGCATTAGGGGAAGCATAATAATCGTCACTATCCGGCCACACAAAATACTTTCCACGGATAAGTTTCATACCCTCTCTTATGGCTACACTTTGTCCCGAGTTTTTCTGAGATACTAATGTAAGAGAGTACCCACGATCTTGAAATTTTTGTTTATATGATTCAACGACATCTACGGAGTTGTCTGTAGAACCATCATCTATCACAAACATTTCTATATTTGGATAAGTCTGTTGAAGTACTGATTCTAACAATCTACCAATATAACTCCCTGTATTATAACAAGGGGTTACCACTGAAACTAAGCTTTTTTCCATATTTTTCTATGAATTTTTTCAGTTATTTTGTCTCGTACGGATATAGGTAAAATAAATCGGTAACCTAATAATGAGGTCATTGTGGTAGATGCTAAACCTACCAACACAAATCTCAGCCACCCTTCATCTAAAACCATGCTTATCAGATGAGAAATCGTAAAGGAAAAACCCATTAGTAACAAACATGGCGCAAAATCATGTAAAACGAACTTTAAAAGAGGAAATTCTTTCACATATAAATGAAGAGTATATGCATTACTGAGCATGCCCAATAACACAGCAATCACATTAAACAAATAAGACGTCCAAGGCTCACCTCCCAATCGAAAAGATAAGTATGAAATCGGAATTACTAATAAATACAATGTACCATTTATAAAACTTGGTCGAAAAATCTTACCTGTAGCATGTACACCTATTACGATAATACTTGAAAGATTTGCGAAAAAATTAAATAATAAGGTAAGCGTACAAAATGAAACAGCATAATTAGGAACCTGTCCTAACCACATTTGAAGGATGAAATGCAACTCTGTTATCAATGGTACTGAAAGCAGAAGAATAACTAAAAAATTAAGTTTCACGGCATCGCGAATTAGTGCAACCATCGATTCACGTTCATCTGCCGCATATCGTTTAATGATTTGGGGACGTACAGCGGTAGTTACATTTTGTGCAAAAGCCATAACTGCACCTTGAACTTGTGCTGCTATGGAAGCGGCTGCATTCATCAGTGGACCAAAGAACACATTAAGCAGCATATTAACCCCCTGCGTACGCATAGTGACACTTAGATTTCCATACAAATCCCATCCTGAAAATGCAAGCATCTTTTTAAATATATCGGGACACCAAACTTTTCGAATATGGCATTCTTCAAAATGTGTCATACAATATATACGATAAAACATAGCAACAGAAAAGGTAACGATGAAAATTAACACTGCATACAAAATGAGTTTATCGTAATTACCTAGTTGGAGTAAATAAACTACCCCTAGTTTCAATAGCACGTTTACAATCTCTACATACGCATATACATCCATTCTTTCATGTGAAATAATGCTTGCATTATACGGAACTTGTGTAACATTTATCATCATTGATACAACGGAGAGATGAAAGACAATCTGAGCTGCAAACATTCTATTTTCTGCTACTTGCATTTTATGATGCATAAACCACATACCGATAGGTTCAGCAATAAGCAATACTAACAATGCTATCGCTATATGTACAAACATAGCAGTGCTGAAAGTATCTCGTAATCTCCTAGCATTTCCCTGACCTAACTCAAAAGTCAAAAAACGGGAGGTGCAACCAGACATGGATGCATTAAGGAAATCAAATAAGGTGACAATGCCACCTACTACCCCATATATACCAAAATCTTCAATACCTAAAGTAGAAAGAACAACTCTTGATGTATACAACGACACAATCATAGAGAATGCCATTCGTACGTAAAGCATTGCAGTATTCTTAGCTATACGCTTATTGGTTTCACTAATCTGGGACATTTATGAAATTTTATTCAATGATAAGAAAGAAGAATAATTCATGTACTCCTCAAGGTTTTTTGAAATATTACTATGGTAGATTCAAACTAAACTACCATAAAGTTTCACCAAGTTTATTAATCTGTCGGCCATAGCCGACATGTTTTCTATATATTGTTCAATGAAAAGTCATCTCTCTTTTTACACACAATTCTAAGTTTATAAGGTTTCTTAAGTTTGTATGGACTTAATTTATACGACCCCACTATCATTTCAAGTAGTTTTTGTTGTGTAAGAAATGACTCCATTCCATCACCGATACGAGTAATACCTGAACCTAGTATAGAAATACAAACATCTTGCTGAGCATAATATTTATCTAGTTCCTTCCATAATAAAAACAAACTATCTAAATATGACTCGTATGAGGGGAATACACCTCTTCCAGATTCATCAAGTGGAGCAAACGCTAATAACAAATCATCACCATTAGCAACGATAGTTCCTGAACTATAACAATCCTGATGCTTAAACTTGGATTTTCTTTTAGCTTTTGTCAATTTTGCATCTTCTATCAACTGTGGAACATTAAGATTCGGATTGGCTCGTAGATATTGCCCACAAATAGAGGTTTCCTTAATTTCATTGGGAGCATTGCCAACATTTGTAGTAAAACACTCATCAAATGCAATAACTCTCTTACAATCGCTTTCTTTCAAAATATTACCATATTTCACTTTTATAATATAATTATCTCCTTTAATTGTAACTGATTTTCTATATTTTAAATAGAGATAATAAAATAATGTCACAGTAATAATCACTATTACAAAAAAAAGCACACGATTAAGTATAATATTCAGATGCTTCACTACTGATGTGCAACCATACATCTTTAATATATAAGATACGATAGACCATTCGATTATAGAGAACAAATCCTCTGGGACAAAAGTAAAAGCAAAAGAAACTATTGCCAAAGCAAAAGAAAAAATCTTTTTTATCTTGTTAATCAAAACCTAAAACATGTTTTATGTTATGATAATCACCATCCTTAACTCCTTTAGAATTGTAAGTCCAAAATGGCATTGCACAATCTTCATAACCTTTCATATAAGAAGGCAACCATGAAACTTCCTTACGCGTTGAATTATAAAGAATAACAATTACCTTATTTTTTTTCTTGGCCTGTTCAAATTCATGCTTCAAATAAGGATAAGCATTAATATTTCCTACATCTCCATCCTTTGAAGGATTGTATGTATTATTTACTCTACAAGGTTTACAACCATTTCGATTATCTTTATAAGGTGTACAAGAACATACTTCTTGTTCTAACTTAGCTCGATTACAAACTGACCCTGCAATGCGTTTTGCAGTCCTATCACCAACGACGAACACTACTGCTGAAGAAGCATTAATTTGACGATTGAATTCTGCTTTTAAGTCACAAATCCTGCAATCTTCGTCATTAGCAACAGTTCCTGTTACAACCTTTGCCATATCTACAAAATCAACATTACGCACATTATCTTGTCCCCACTTATTAAGTTTATCTACTACTACTCTATCTCCATCTTCGTATGCATAGTCTGCACTAATGTAAATTCTTTTACTCATGTATTATATTTGTTTGTAAATTTTTAATTTAGGCCATGCCCCAAAGAGTAGCCACTTGGCTGTGCCTACCTTCACTGACTTGTTAAAATTATGATTGATTTTTAACACTAAAGACGATTCTAGTCCGATACAAGAGGATAAGAGGGCGGTATTATCCCTACAATCCTCAAAGTTTTTTGTGCAAAAAATCAGCGGAATTAATCTGCATTCTTCCTCCTGTTGCCAACAGATTTCTTACCTAAAGCACCGGCAGCTTTAGACTTGCCTGACTTTGAACGTTTAAAGTTTGAAGAAACTTCTTTTGATAAAGCCAATTCTTCTTCGAGAAGACGGTTTTCACGCTCCAAAGCTTCTTTTAAGGCACGTTCCTGCTGAATTTCAGCACGAATGGTATTTTTCTCCACATGCATGTCTTTCAACTCATCGTTCATTTTGGCCAATTCTGCTTTCCTTTTGGCCAACTCTTCCTTCATATCGTCATGCACTGCACGCATCGCACGCAAGTCTAAACGCTGACTTTCGTTTTGTGCTATCAGATGCGCAATGATTTGATCTCGCGGGTCGGTTGACATAAGTTCTTGTATAAATCACTTTGAATGATACCCTGCATACCACTCTGCGAACTTACGCAGTCCGTCGCGTAAACTGGTATTGGGTTTAAAGCCGAAGTCTTGTTCTAAGGGGGTGGTGTCGGCGTAGGTTACGGGGACATCACCCGGCTGCATCGGCACGAGTTCCTTGTGGGATTCAAAGTCGTAATCCTGTGGGAGGACACCAGCACGAAGCAGTTCTTCCTGAAGGATGGTGACGAAGTCAAGGAGGTTTTCGGGAGAGTTGTTGCCGATGTTGTATACCTTATAAGGAGGGATGGGGAGTCCGTCTTCACCGTTCTGCTTTTCGGGGGCGTGCTGCATGATGCGAACGACTCCTTCTACAATGTCGTCTACATATGTGAAGTCGCGTTTGCAGTTGCCGTAGTTGAATATTTTGATGGTTTCGCCTTTCACCAGTTTGTTGGTAAAGCCGAAGTAGGCCATGTCAGGACGGCCGACAGGTCCGTAGACTGTGAAGAAGCGGAGACCGGTGGAGGGAATGTTGTAAAGTTTGGAGTAGGCATGGGCCATCAGTTCATTGCTTTTCTTAGTGGCTGCATAGAGGCTGACGGGGTTGTCTACTTTATCATCGGTTGAATACGGAACTTTCTTGTTGCTGCCGTAAACAGAAGAGGAAGAGGCATAAACCAGATGCTCTACTTCATGATGGCGACAGGCTTCCAATATATTGTAGAAACCGATGAGATTGCTCTGGATATAAGCATCGGGATTGGTAATGCTGTAACGCACACCGGCTTGGGCTGCGAGGTTCACCACTACAGCGATATTATGCGCTGCAAATATTTTTTCTACGGCTGCTTGGTCGGCAATCGATGCGTGAACGAATGTCCAATCACGATTCAGTGCTTCGATTTCTTTCAGACGTTCGTATTTGATATTGACATCGTAATAGTCGGTAATGGAGTCTATACCAATTACTTTAATGTGCTGCACATCCTGGAAAAGACGCTTTACCAAGTTGCTGCCAATGAATCCGGCTGCTCCGGTGACCAGCACGGTTTTTCCTTCAAGATTTACGTTGTATGTTACCATGCCTTAGTCTCTTCTGAAAATGTCACGCGTGTAAACTTTCTCTTCGGCATCTTTCAGGCAATCGTCAAAGCGATTGGCTATGATGGCTTTGCTTTGTGCTTTAAATTCAGCTAAGTTGTTCACCACTTTGCTGCCAAAGAAGGTGGTGCCGTCTTCCAGTGTGGGTTCGTAGATGATTACTTCTGCACCTTTGGCCTTGATGCGCTTCATGATGCCCTGAATGGCTGACTGGCGGAAGTTGTCGGAATTAGACTTCATAGTCAGACGGTAAACGCCTACAATACAACTGTGTTCCTTGCTGGCATCCCACTGTCCGTTTTCGGCATAATAACCTGCCTTGCGCAATACGGCATCAGCAATATAGTCCTTGCGCGTGCGATTCGATTCCACGATGGCCGACATCATATTTTGCGGAACGTCCTGGTAGTTGGCCAGAAGCTGTTTGGTGTCTTTGGGGAGGCAGTAGCCGCCGTAGCCGAAGGAGGGGTTGTTGTAGTGGGTGCCGATACGGGGGTCGAGGCCGACGCCTTCAATGATGGCACGGCTGTCTAAGCCTTTGACTTCGGCGTAGGTGTCGAGTTCGTTAAAGTAGCTGACGCGGAGGGCAAGGTAGGTGTTGGCGAAGAGTTTTACGGCTTCGGCTTCCTTCATGCCCATAAAGAGGGTGTCGACGTTTTCCTTAATGGCTCCTTCCTGCAGGAGGGCGGCAAAGGTTTGGGCGGCTG
>ULSI01051011.1_pt1 | contig 15602 bp, 16 predicted proteins | sample 1956211 | NCBI WGS metagenome assembly ULSI01 (sample SAMEA4835704, study PRJEB28245) | human gut metagenome | biome: gut microbiome; material: fecal sample | place: Denmark | collected 2008 | reverse complement strand
AAATATCATTTATATTATTTAAATTATCTATTTTAAGTAAAACATAATTCTTATGATAACGAATACCACTTATTACATGTTCAATATTATTTATTAATATTTTTTTATTTACTTGATATGCTCTATCACAATATTCAAAATCACTTATTACTTTTAGTTCTCCCTTTATACCAAAAGTACTAACAGTTTTTCCTATATAAATCATTTCATTCATGGTATACCTCATACATTATGATACTTGCGGCAACCCCAGCATTTAAAGATTCACAAGTATCCATCATTTTTATATTTATAAATTCATCACACATATTTTTAGATTCATTTTTCATACCACTACCTTCATTTCCAATAACAATAGCAATATTTTCTTTTCTAATATTTCTTACATCAATTCCATTTTTTACATCTGTTCCAATTACTTTATATCCTAAATTCTTTAATACTGGTATTATTTCACTTAAATTTCTTCTTATAATATTTAAATTAAATATCATTCCTTCAGTTGCACGCACTACTTTTGGATTATAAAGATCAACAGAATCATCACTTAAAATAATTGTATTTATATTAAATGCCGTTGCACTTCTTATGATTGTACCTAAATTTCCTGGATCTTGTAAATTATCTAAAATCAAGACATTACCATTTATACTATCTTCAGGAATAAAATTGACTACTGCGACATTATAACTTATTGATTGTTGATTACTTATTTTTTCCATTATTTCTTTAGTTACAAAATAATCTGCATTTTCATCTACACAGCTTATGACATATTCAATTAAATTATTTTTTCTTGCTTCATCAATTAAATGGTCTCCTTCGACAATAAATTTTCTTTCTTTATCTCTTTCTTTTTTAATTTTTAGAGAAACCCAATACTTAACTAAATCATTATGCATACTTGTTATTTTCATTCTTTTAACCTCTTTCTTGCTTCTTTATAATTTGGGTATGCAAGTCCCACAAGATGCCAAAAATTCTTGCTGTGATTAGCTTCAAAAAAATGACATAGTTCATGAATTATAACATAATCTAATAAATCAATATCTTTTTTTAATAATTCTGTATTTAAAGTAACTGTTTTTTTACTTGGATTGCATACACCCCATCTGGTTAACATACTTCTAAATTTTAAAGTAAATTCTGGTAGATTAGAAAAACATTTTTTGGCTATTTCAACTTCAGATGTAAAAACTCTTTGTACTTCACTTTTATAAAATAAATCTAAAGCTTTCATTGATGGGGCATAAACAGTATCGCCATCAAATCTAATTCCCTCTTCTGATTCTTTTATTTCAATAAAATATTTCTTACCTAAATAAAGAAATATTTCATTATCTTTAGAGTTTTCATAAGCATGCTCATACATTTTTAAAATACTTTCTTCATTTTTTTCTATCATTTTCAAAATATTTTCTTTACCTAAATATATAGGACATGTAACATGAATTTTCAAATCATCTTTAACTCTAAAATATATATTTTTATTATTTTTTCTAGTTAAAACAACTTCTAGTTCTTGTCCATTACTTGCTTTGTATATCATTTTTTAATAAATCCCTTATTTCTTCTAGAGTTTTTAATTCTTCACTCTTAACTGGTTTAGCTGACTTTTCTTCTTTTTTATGAGTTACTTTATTAACTGCTTTTACAACAATAAATAAACAAAATGCTACGATTAAAAAATCAATTACACTTTGTATAAATGCTCCATACATAATTTTTGTATCTCTAAATGTTATTGAAAGACTAGAAAAATCAACGCCACCAACAATTAAACCAATTATTGGGGTAAAAATATTATTTACTAAACTTGTTACAATTGATGAGAATGCTCCTCCAACGATAACACCGACTGCTAAATCTAATACATTTCCTCTAGCTATAAACTTTTTAAATTCTTTTAACATAATACCACTTCCCTATGAAATATATTATACAAAAAAAAGACAGATTAATCTATCTTTTTTAGCAAATTATCTTTGAATAATCATAAAATTAAATAGAAATAAGAATGTTGCTCCAATTTTCATTGGGATTTTATATTTGGTGCATTCTTTAATAGCTATTAACTTATCTGATAATGAAACTATCCATGTTTCTTTATACTTAGGTATTCTTAATGTAGCAGGAAACATATGGTTATATATTATATCTTCTTGCATTTTATTTACATCAAATACTCTCTTGGCATTTTTTAAAGCTGTAGTTGGATGACCTTTAAAACTCGAATCTTCAAAGCTATGAAAAAAATCATGTAAAAGAGCTGCCCTCGTAGTATCTTTAATTGTATCTATTTTAAATAATTTACATATATTATATGTTAGTTTGGCAACACTTAAAGAATGATCTAGTCTTGATATCCCATGATGATATTCATATCTTAAGGATATAACTTCATCATTTTTTAATATATCATTTATTATATTATTAAACTCAACTTGTTTTTTTATTTTCATTTTACATCACTTTTAACATTATATCATAACAATAATAAAATGTTTCATAAATTTGGCTATTTTACATCCTTTTCTTCAAGAAGCTTTAATATTTTCTTTTGATTTGATTGTAAATCTCTCATTTGTTCATGTAACACTTCTAAGATTAGTTCACTTTTTAAATCCGTTTTATAGTCATTTAAACTTCTTAAACTATCTTTTTTAGCTGCTCTATTTTGACTCATCATAATAACTGGGGCTTGTAATGCCGCAATACATGATAAAATTAAATTAAGTAAAATAAATGGATATTCATCAAATTTAGCAATCATAATACTATTTATAATCATCCATACAATAAGGAAAATACAAAAGCCTACAATAAAGCCCCATGAGCCTGCAATTTCAGTTACTTTATCTGCTAATTTATCCCCCATGGTTCTTCTTTCGTCTTCTTCTTTATCAGAATCTATCGCCGTGGGATTATCTAGTAACATTTCAATTAATTCATCTTCATCTGTTACATCAAAATCTTTATTTAATAATTGTTTTACTAATTTTTCTTTTCTACTATTCTTTTCCATCGTTTAACCTCCATCTATAATGTCCTAGAATTTCACTTTTAAATAATCCATCATACTCATATGCTTGATACATATGTTGATGTAATATATAATTTTCATTCTTACTATTTACTTTATCACTAACTATGGCAATATGTTTTTTATATACTACAATATCACCCGGATTAAAATCAGAATCATTTGCTAATTTTAAGACATTTCTGTCTAAATAAACTTTTATATTTCTAACTCTTCGAAAATCTATATTTGTATCTCCGACATCTTCATCATATTCATCTTTATTATTTTTAATATCTTCATCTATTAAGGTTTTAAAATCATATCCAGCATTCTTTAGCGCATACCAGATTATATCTGTACATACTCTGTATTCATCTGTAGGATATCCTCCATCATAATATTTACTTTTATATTTTGGCTTTTTGCTTATAAAATCTTTAGCACCGTTTAATATATCTGTATAATCATCTAAACCATCCGAATCATAATCTATATCACTTTTTATTACATCTTCATATTTAGGCTTTATAAACTTATCTTTTACATCTGTTTTAAAAAAAGCTATTATAGCAAGAAGTAATATTAAAAATAAAACTAGCATATTTCCAAACCTCAAAAAAAACTTCAAAATAATCACCAATTTAATTATATCACTTTATCTATTTATAGAAAAGAAAAAACTTCCAATCGGAAGTTTTTATGGATTAGTAGTTATTTGACAACCTTCTGGCAATTTAAATCCTTGGCCGTCGTTCGTTGGTGCTTTATAGTCTTCAACATTCGCAGCTGTAATGTCTACTGATTTTCTATTATCCTTACTATCATTAGTTTTTGTCCCTTCAACGCCTTTTTGATTAACTTGCAATTTTTTATTAGTCATTGATATGGTATATAAATAACTATTACCATGTTTTTCAACTCTAACTGCACCTTCATAATCTTTTCCTTTAAAGTCTCCGCTAGCTACTAATTCTGCTATAGTTACACATTTAGCACCACCTTCTGTTACTGGGAATGATGCTCCAGTTCCAGTTACTTCTCCATTCATAAAGTAAGATGATGCAGCATTGATTGCTTCATTTGCCTCCATAGCAAATACTTGTTTTCTTGCTTCATTCATTCTTGGAATAATTGCCATAGATGCCATTAAGATTACAATAGCTAATACTACGATAACTGCTAGTAATTCGATTAAAGTAAAACCGCTTGCATTTTTTTTCATTCTTTATAGACTCCTCTCTACTTTTAAATAATACTATAAATAATTTCTTTAGTCAATAATTTAACAAAAAAAATTCTTTTATAAAATGCAATTTATACTTTAATTATGTATAGTTTTGTTTATTTTAATACATTTAAAACTGAACTTATTAAATCTATGTTGTCTACGATACTTTCTAATTTATCTGTAGTTCTTTCTTTATATTTCTCTTTCATGTTTGTTGTAAACATTTTAAAATCTAATGTACCACGATTTAGATATTTAAAATAATAAGAATTTTGTTTCAGAAGTTCATATTCTTTTGGATTTTGTCTAAACAACATTTGAGTTTGCAATTTCATTTTAATCCTCGAAAAACTTATTTAAAGGACGTGGAGAAACTGGTCCTTTAGCTAAATTCTCTGTGATATTAGGGGTAGGATTTTTCTTGGTTAAATCCGAGACAAAATCAATAGCTTTTTGAGCTGTATTGATATGGCTTTTAATAGAGTCTACATTAACATTTTTAACCATATTTGTTATTTTAGAAATGCTATCTTCTACCCCACTTCGATCATCTAGAATATATTTGTTCCAAACAGATTCATCTGTTCCATATAAATCATATAATTCATAAAATTTTTGCCAAGTCATTTTACCGTTTTGAACATATTTTATTAGTTCTGGTTTTGTTCTTACAAAATTTTTAAACTCTTCTTGCTTCATAATAATCACCTATATAAGTTTATGATAGACAAACAATTTATATATTACCAAATTAAATAGTTATTACAATAGTAGCAATATATTTTTAATAACTATCATTTACAATAGCAAAAATTGTATTATCAGGTAATTCAGCTTGTATGGTTTTATTTACTTTATCTACAAGAATTGGCTCAACAACATCAAATAAATCCGTTTTTATGTTATAGGTTAATAGCATTATGCCACTCAAATCATCAGTTATTTCTCTAGCACTTAATTCAAACGAATATTTTTCATTTGAACTTGCTTTTATTTTAGAAGAATCTGTAACTTTAAATATATATGGCATGTATAAAACCACCTTTTCTTCTAAGTATTCAACCACAAGTTTTCTGTTATTTTTTATAGTTGTATTAGTTATATCTTTATAATCGCTAAACTTAGAAAGATTACCTTTATAAATAGATTTTATTTTTATTAATGCTTCATCTGTAATATTCTGATAATTAGTTAAATCTTTAAAATTACTTTCAACAAATGGTTTTACAATTGTTCCATTAGTATAAGTAGTTAAAGCCCAATCAGTCGGGTATATATTAATATTATCACCGTTATTTATTATTTTCGAAAGTAAAGTGCTACTTGTTACATCATATCCCCATGTGTTATAGTCGCTCTTTATCCATTCACTTAAAGTCATGCCACTTTTTGCTTGATATTTTGTTCCCTCAAACGTAAAAATTATTTTATCACTAGTAATAGCACTTTTAACATAAATATTTGAATATTTGCCATTGCTATCCATTATTTTTACAATTATTTTATAAGTGCCAATTTGTAATCCGGAAAACGTATATAAGTTACTGTCTGACTCAACAAAAGAGTTTCCTCCATCAATTGAATAATAGTATTTTGATATATTATTTGTTCCTTTGGTGGCTGTTATTGTTGATGTTATTGAACTTGATGTTGTGCTTGTTTCAACTTTATTGATAATTGGGTATATATATGCATCTGAGTAGTAATTAAATTCATATGTATTACTTTTAATTTTGTTCTTATCTATTGCATATGCTAACACCTTATAATCCTTTGAAGCACTAAGATTTGTAAATGTGTATGAACTTGAATTACTTTCTATATATGTCAACGTATTAGTTGCTAATCTATTATTCAATCTTTGAATATTATTTTTATTATCGATCATCGCTATATTATTTTTTTCTTCAATTGCATAATAGTATTTATCTATTTCATTACTTCCTTTCTCTACATCTAAATTCACTGTTAAATCATTTCCATTTTTTGTAGCATTTAAAGTGTTGATTGTATTCGGAGTATAATCATTAAATGAATCTTTTGATATTAATATTTGTCCTGAAAAAGATTTGCCGGCATTCTTACTTTGATCAGTATTGTAATTTATGAATGTTGTTGTTATATTCCATTCATCTATTTTTGTACTTGTGGTTGTAATCTCTTTGTTACTCAAAAGTGTTATTAATCCAGTTTTAGTTGTAATATCAAAACCAGATATTGATACACCTTTACCATCAGTTACTGTTTTATATTCAAGTCCCGAGATACTGGTTATTTCATTATTACTTGCATCTTTTATTGTTAGTATTATTTCAGGATATGTTGAGTTTGCTGTGTAGCTAAAATTATTATCTGATATATTTAAATATAAATTATAGTGTTCTGTTGCACTATTAGTTTTATTATTTGCAGTTAACATCGCCTTGGCATAGGTTATATTACTTTGATTACCCTTTCCATCTGCAAAATTTTCTTGATCGATATTTATATTAATTGCAGAACCCGTCTCAAATGTAAATGTATCAACCGTATTGGCACTAATTTTTATATCCGTTGATTTTCCTTCTCCAGTTTGAGCAGCAAAATATGCATATGTTGAGCCAATTATTAATGCGAATAATCCAATAGCTGTTATTATATTTGTTATTATTGTTTTTTTATTTTTCATATGTTGTTACTCCTTTTTATATCTTAACTTAACAGTTATTATTTTAACATTTATTAAATATAATTGTCTACATATATTTAAAGTTTTTATATGTATCAAATAATATTTTAATATAATAAACTCTCAGATCGTTAATGATTTGAGAGTTTATTATTATATTTTAAATTCATCTATAAAAGAATCAAATGATAATTGTTCTTCTTTTTTTGGCGGTTTTATCTCTTCAACGTCTTTTGAAGCCCCAAAAGACGTTTTAGTTAAATCAACTAATTCTTTTTTTAATGCAAATAAATCATAATTAAATTTAACTTGGCTTCCAGTTGATGCAATATCCATGATTGGAATATCACTATTTTTAAGTTCATAGATATCAGTATCTATTTTATAAAGGTTAATATCTTTTGTTTCAGTTAGATAAGCAAATAAAATTTTATAATCTTTTGTTTTAGCTTTTTTAAATAACATGTTACCTTTTTTAGCTCGAGATATTGGTATTATATCTGATAATTTTAATCTTTTAATAGTCTTATAATTTGTATAAATATTTAAATATTCTTCATTTTTTATTGGACTTGCATAAATACAGTAGTCATCTTTTAAATTTATACCTTTTACACCACTTGCTTTTAAACCTACGATAGGAATTTCATTTGTATTAAATCTTAGACATAGACCATTACTTGTTACAAATAACACTTCTTCTTTAGAAATATCAGCATTGATTAATTCATCATTTTCTTTTAATTTGATTGCTGTCATTGGTTTTGAGTATCTTGTTACTTCAAAATCCTTTAATGGAACTTGTTTTGTCAAACCATTCTTAGTAAATAAAGTTACATTTTTATTTTTATCTTTTAATACTAAACTAGCAATTATTTTTTCTTGTTCTTTAATCATAATGGTATTACTTATATGTTTTCCTAAATCTTTCCATTTTGTTTCAGGAATTATATGAATTGGAACAAATAAATAATTTCCTAAATTGGTAAATAACAATAATGAGTCTTTAGTTGATGCTAAGAATCTACCTGTTACAAAATCTCCAGGTTTTAGTGTTGTTTCTTCATCAGATGTTTTGAAACTCTTTTGACTTACTCTTTTTACATAACCTTCATTTGTTACTACCACGATGACTTTTTCATCTGGAATCATTTCTTTAGCATCTACTTTTATATCAACAATTTCATCTCTTATCTCAGTTTTACGAGGAACAGCATAATTTTTCTTAATTTCTCTTAGTTCTGATTTCATAACATTTTTTAGTTCTGTTTCATTATTTAATATTTTATTGCATTCCTCGATTAAATTTTTTAGTTTTTCACATTCTTCTTCTAGAACTACAATATCCGTATTTGTTAATCTATAAAGTTGTAATGTTACAATTGCTTCAGCTTGTTCTTCAGTAAATTTATATTTATTAACTAAATTAACTTTGGCATCACTTTTATTTTTACTGGCACGTATTAATGCTATTACTTCATCAAGGATCGAAATTGCCTTTATAAGACCTGTTGCAATATTATAATTTTTTGTGTAATACGCTAGATCAAATTCAGTTCTTTTGGTTATAACTTCGCGTTTGTGAGCTATGTAAGCATCTAATATTTCTAAAATTCCTAAAGTTTTTGGGGTTCTATTTACAATTGCTACGCAGTTGTAGTTATAAGATATTTGTAAATCTGTATTTTTAAGTAAATATTTCATTATTACATCTTTGTTGGCATTAGATTTTAAATCTATAGCAATTCTTATACCTGTTCTGTCTGTTTCATCACGGACCTCAGATATTCCTTCAACCTTTTTATCTATTCTAAGACCTTCGATTTTAGCAACGCAAGCTTGCTTATTAACTTCAAAAGGTATTTCCGTAATAATTATTTGTTCTTTGCCTTTTTCTTTAACAAATTCATATTTAGCTTGAACAATTATTCTGCCTCGACCTGTTTTAAAAGCATCAATTATTCCTTCTTTTCCGAATGCTATACCACCGGTTGGAAAATCTGGCCCTTTTACTATTTCTAAAATTGTCTCTAAATAACAATTTGGTGAGTCTATTCTTTTGATAGTAGCATCAATTATTTCACCTAAGTTATGTGGTGGAATATTGGTTGCGTATCCAGCTGAAATACCACTTGTTCCATTTACAAGTAAATTAGGAAATTTGGCAGGTAATACAGTTGGTTCTAGAAATCTATCGTCAAAGTTTGGAGCCCATGAAACTGTTGATTTATCTAAATCTTTTAAAAGTTCGCCACTTATTTTAGCTAACCTTGCTTCAGTATAACGGTATGCTGCAGGTCCATCACCATCCATTGAACCATTATTCCCATGAATATCTACGAGAATATGATTTTGTTTCCACCATTGGCTCATTCTAACCATTGCATCATAAACTGATGAATCCCCATGAGGATGGAATTTACCTAGCACATCACCAACAGTGGCAGCACATTTTATATAGCCTTTTTCTGCAGTATTTCCCGCTTTATACATAGCGTATAAAATTCTTCTTTGAACTGGTTTTAAACCATCTCTGACATCAGGTATAGCTCTATCTTGAATAATTTCTTTGGCATAAGCTGCGAATCGTAAAGACATTATTTCTTCTAAGCTATAATCTTCAATTTTTTTAACTATATCCATTTAAACCTCCTTACTCAGCCCTATAACTATCTTCGAGTGTAAACTCAACATTTTCATTTATCCATTCCTTACGAGGTTCTACCTTATCCCCCATTAGAACTTGAACACGTTTTTCTGCTAGGGCTGCATCAGTAATTCTTACTCTAATTAAGCTTCTTGTTTCAGGGTCCATTGTTGTTTCCCAAAGTTGCTCAGGATTCATTTCTCCTAAACCTTTATATCTTTGAATACTATATTTTCCCGTATTGTTTAATTTTATTTCATTTAGTTCATCATCACTATACGCATAAAATTTCTTCTTACCGTAATCTAATTTATAAAGTGGTGGCATGGCAATATAGAGTTTACCATTTTCTATTAAACCACGCATGTATCTATAAAAGAATGTAAGTAAAAGTATTTGAATATGGGCTCCATCAACATCGGCATCAGTCATAATTATTACTTTATCATAATTAGATTCTGTAGCATCAAATTCTTGACCAATACCTGCACCGATAGTATGAATTAATGTATTAATTTCTTCATTTTTTATAAGTTCATCTAAAGATGCTTTTTCACTATTTATAACCTTACCTTTTAATGGTAATATCGCTTGGAATTTTCTATCTCTTCCACTTTTCGCAGAACCACCTGCAGAATCTCCTTCGACGATAAATAACTCATTTATTTTAGGATTCTTACTTTGAGCCGGAGCAAGTTTCATTGATAAATTTTTTTCAATTTTACTTTTATTTTTACCATTTCTAGCATCTTCTCTGGCTTTTCTGGCAGCTTCACGTGCTACTTTACTTTTCATAGCTTTTTCTAAAATTGTTGATGCTACTTCTTTATTTTCTTCTAGGAAAAATTTTAAAGATTCATAAGTAATACTTTCTGTTACACTTCTTGCTTCTGGCGTACCTAATTTTCCTTTAGTTTGACCTTCAAATTGTAATAATTCTTCTGGTATTTTTAAACTTATAACTGCTGATAGACCTTCACGAACATCTGAACCATCAAGGGTGCCATCTTTAGCTTTAAAGATATTGTTGTTTTTAGCATAATCATTAAATGCTTTCGTAATACCAGTTTTAAAACCTACCTCATGAGTTCCTCCATCAGAAGTTTTAACATTATTTACAAATGATAAAATATTTTCATTATATGTATCTGTATATTGCATTGCTACATCAACTTCAATTTTACTTTTTGTATTACCAAAATTTATAACTTTATGTAAAGTGTTTTTACCCTCATTCATGTATTCAATAAAACTCGTTAAGCCGTTTTCATAATGAAACTTTGCTTGATGTCCGTCTTCTTCATCGATAACCTCGATAGTTAGTCCACTTAGTAAAAAGGCTGACTCTTGCATTCTTTCACAAATTGTTGTATATGAAAAATTACAATTTTTAAATATTGTATCATCCGGCAAAAATTTAACAATTGTTCCGGTTTTATTACTTTTACCTACAGTATGAAGTGGAGTTTTAACATGTCCTCCATTTTCAAATTCAATTGAAGAAATAAGACCATCACGATAAATAACTACTTGCATTTCTTTTGATAAGGCATTAACTACACTAGCACCAACACCATGAAGGCCTCCGGAAACTTTATAACCTGCTTCAGTAAATTTACCACCGGCATGAAGTATTGTGTAAATAACTTCTGGAGTACTTTTTCCTGATGCGTGCATTCCAATTGGAACTCCACGTCCATTATCCGCTACTGTTATACTTTTGTCTTTATTTATAATTACTTTAATATAATTACCATATCCATTTATTACTTCATCTATTGCATTATCTACAATTTCCCAGACTAAATGATGCATACCTCTTTTATCAGTTGATCCAATATACATCCCTGGTCTTTTTCGAACCGCTTCTAGACCTTCAAGAATTTTAATCGATGACTCATCATAATTTGCCATATTCCTTATCACTTCCTAGACCATTATAACAAGAAAAATGAAAAAAAATCAACTTTAAAGTTGATTTTAACCACAATTTAAGAAAAAAGTTTAGATTTTTCGTTATCTAAAATTAATCTTTTTAAATTATTATATAGTTTTTTTGATATGTTTTATTTCATTGGATATTTTCTTGTTAATTTTAACACTTGCACTTTGCCTAAATCTTCATCTAAAACTTCACTTGCATTTTTAGTTGAGCCATATTGGGCGCAATAATCCTTTGTATCTGATTCAACTCTATATTTTGCTTTTTCTTTTAAATTTACTAATTTATATATTAATTGCAATCTATCTTCTTCTAAAGATTTTATACTTGAATTTAATTTCTTATTTTCCTTATATCTGCCAATTCTGGTACCACATATTGCAATAGTTATTGCTTTAAAAACTGCATAAAATCCTGTCAACAAATAAATCAATAATTGTGTTGATACAACAGGAAATATTGCTATAGCTAGCATAATTAAACCAACAATAATTACAAGATTGCAAAGTTCACCATTTATTGTCCTTTCTTTATTATCAATTAATTTTTCTTTAGCAGTTATTAATTCTTGATTTAAATTTTCTAACTCGTTTTCTTTTAATAAAATATCTTGAAATTTGCAATTAGTTTCACTTTTTGTTACAACTTTAGTTTCACCATTTTCATCACTAACTATTCCATAATTATCGCTAATTTGACTTAAATATTCATTCATTGTAAACCTCCATATAAAATATATTATCAGAATATTTTCTATTGTCAAGTTATTATTCCTAAACTTTAATTAATCTTCTAAAAAGTACTTGGCTAACTTTTCATAATTATCTTGACTATTTAAGCACGTATCGATTAAATAACCTTTTTCATTGTTTGTTTGATATTCTTTTATTCCCCTTATATAAAAAGGTTTATTTCTTTCTTCAATATAAAATGGCATTATGTCATTTACTAGACATTCCCTAAAGATTATTATTCTTCCTACCCTTCCATTACCATCTTGAAAAGGATGAATGCTCTCAAATCTCACATGAAATTCTATAATATCTTCAATAGTTTTATTATCTATTTTATTGTACCAATCTAGTAGCTTTTTCATATCAGTTGAGACATTCTTAGGCGAAGATGTTGTAATATTTCCCACAAAATTCTTAAGACTTTTATATTCACCGATATTTATTATTCCAACTTCATCATCTTTAAGGGTTCCACTTTTTAAAATAAAATGAAATTTTTTAATTAAATCTTCTGTTAATGATTCATCTAAAGTATCAAGCATATATTTAAACAAAGTAAAATGATTTTTGGTTTCTGTTGCATCTTTTAAATTTATCACTTTATCTTTATTCGTTAAAATTGTTCCTGTATCATAAATACTTTCGGTTTCATCACTAGTTATGGTTGAACCTTCCATATGATTAGTATTATATGCAAAATCCACTTGTGTCTTATGATATAAATTGCCATTTAGGCCAATGCTTTTTTGTTCGATTAAAGCTTTTTTTATGTCTTTCACAGTCATTTTACCTGCCTCATTTCTTTATAATATTTTATCATATTAACCCTCAAAAGTCTATTATTTTCCAATAAAAAAGGGCTTTTCAGCCCTAGTTCTTCATTGATTTAAACACTCTGTTCCATACCTTATCAGTTGAATAGTTTAAGATACCATTTTTATATACTTTTAATCCTTTTTTAAGAAGAATGTATATAAATAAAACCATTATAATTATTGATATAAATATTTCAAATACTGATATTTCTCCGATTATATATAATGTTGGTGTTAAAAATGCTGATAAGAATGGGATGTAGGATAGTACATGTATTAATGTTGATCCACTAAACATTGATGCAGTGATTGATAAGTAATAACCCACTACTGAGATTAGCATTACAGGTGATTGTAATTGATTAAAGTCTTCAATATTTACTGTCATTGATGCAAGTATTCCAGATAATACAGAATAAGCAAAGAATGATAAAAGCATTAATATTAAAGTTGTTGGTATAAGAATTAATAATTTGTCAGTTAGAATTGATAAATCTATGTTTCCTGCAATGCTACTTATAAAACTTAGTGGAGATGTTCCTGTTAATAATTTATTTATAAATAAACCAATACCCGAAAAAATTATTAATAGTAACCCTTGAGTAATAACAAATATATTACTTGCTAAAACTTTAGAGAATAAATGCATTTTAGGACTAACATTTGATATTATAATTTCCATACTTCTAGTTGTTTTTTCTTCACATATTTCTCCCCCGACCATTTGAACTAAGAATACAACTAACATAAAGAATGGTAATATTATAGTTGGAAAAACACTAGTCATAACAATATTCATATTTTCATCAATACTAGCATTATCACTAAGGATTGTTCTTTCTACTTTAGCTGGGGCAGAAATATTTGCTAGTATTTCAGGATTTACATTAGATTTAATCATACCTAAAGTTGATTTTGATGCATTTATAGCACTAGTTATTTCTTGATATATACCATTATCAATTGTTTCATTACTAATTATTTCACTAGTTAAATATTCTCTTTCATTTTCATTTAAAATAACTATTATTTCCGAATTATCTAAGTCTTTTGTTAATTCATCTTTTGTTTTTGAAGTTTGTTCTATAGTTATTAAATTATCTTCATCTAAAGTATTTAAAGTTGCTTCAAAATAATTATATGTATTTGAATTATCTATTACATAAACTGTTAAGTTATCAGAAAAATCTCCGCCGAAAAATTTAATTATAGAATTTATATTAATGATGCCAATAACTGCTAGAGCTAAAATTATATTAGTTACTAAAAACCATTTTGAACCAATCTTTTTCTTTAAGCTAACACGGGTTAAATACCAAAATTTCTTATTCATTTTTACCTCCGACATAATGGATAAATATTTCATTTAATGGAGCATCTGCTACAACATATTTAGAAATATTTGTATTTTTTATACAATCAAATACTTTTGGAGCAATATCGATATTTTCAATATGAACAACTATTTCATTTGCTTTTTTATCAATACTTGTTACACCTTTTATTTTAGTAATATCACTTACTTTGATGTTTTCTCCCTTTATTAAAATATTTTTCTTTGCATAATTTTCTTTTATTTCATCAAGGCTTCCATTTAAGATAGCTTTACCGTGAACTAAAATAATTAATTGTTCACAAAAATCTTCGATATATTCCATTTGATGTGATGAAAATATAATTGAACATCCCTTTTTTTGTAGTTCTTTGACAGCTTTTTTTAATAAACCAACATTTATAGGATCAAGTCCAGTAAATGGTTCATCTAATATAAGTAGTTTTGGGTCATTTATAACTGCAGATATAAATTGAATTTTTTGTTGATTTCCTTTAGATAGTTCTTTTATCTTTTTAAATTTATAATCTTTTATTTCGAATTTTTCTAACCAATAATCTAACTTTTTATCAATGTCTTTTTCATTCATGCCTTTTAAAACACCATAATATTCAATCATTTCTTTGACAGTTAGTTTAGTAAGCAGACTTCTTTCTTCAGTAACAAAACCAATTTTATCAGTTTCATTGTAATCAATTTTCTTTCCGTTTAAAGTGATAGTACCTTTATCTGGTTCGAGTAATCCCATTATCATTCTAAATGTTGTAGTTTTACCTGCACCATTTTCACCAAGTAGACCGAAGATTTCTCCATCTTTAACAGTAAAAGATAAGTCATCTACCGCTACTAGGCTTCCATATGTTTTTCTAACATTTTCTAATTTTAACATATTTACCTCATTTCTTAACAACATTATATTACAAAATATCTTAGAAAAAAAGAAAATTTAAAAAAATCTAGAATTTTAGTAGTTCTAGATGCTATTAATAATAAGGATTAATTTAATGTCTTTATGTTAAAAAACACACATTTGCATCTCGATATATGATATGATTTGTCAAATTTATTTACAACTTAAAAAATGTATGTATAATAGCATATCGTTATCCATGAAGTGGTAGTGCCTACTTTCATTTTGGTTGATCTCTAAACCGGGTTATTTTTAATCAGGGGGAGAAAGGGCAAGGTGACAGTTATGAAAGAAGATAAA
>ULSI01037422.1_pt1 | contig 16022 bp, 18 predicted proteins | sample 1956211 | NCBI WGS metagenome assembly ULSI01 (sample SAMEA4835704, study PRJEB28245) | human gut metagenome | biome: gut microbiome; material: fecal sample | place: Denmark | collected 2008 | reverse complement strand
AGATATTTTACGACCGCAAGGATTTTGCATACGGTTCCAAGAATAACGGCGAAAGTTACAGTAGTCTTGAACGGCGGGCAGAAAGCCACGGATTGCATTATGTCTATTTTGCATCCATGCAGGATTTGCGTGGTTCTGAACTTGTAGGTGGTAATTTCGACAAAAATAACGAAGTGTTTGCTACCGATTGGGACCTGATTATCGTTGATGAAGCGCACGAAGGCACCCAGACCGAACTGGGTAAAGCGGTTATGGGAGAGCTGGTCAAGGAACATACCAAAGTATTGCGCCTGTCAGGTACTCCATTCAACCTGCTGGATGATTTCAAAGAGGATGAAATATATACATGGGACTATGTGATGGAACAGCGGGCCAAGACGAACTGGGATGAACTCCATTTTGGTGACCCCAATCCGTATGCTTCACTGCCTACACTCAATATCTATACCTACGATTTGGGACGGCTGCTTCATGAATTTGTAGATGAAGATGTCGCCTTTAACTTCAGGGAATTTTTCCGAGTCAATGAGGCTGGCGGTTTCTGTTATGAAAAAGATGTACGGGCTTTTCTGAACCTTCTTACCAAGGAGGACAAGGACAGCCTTTATCCATATGCCAACGAGGAATATCGAAATATTTTCCGCCATACACTCTGGATGGTGCCCGGCGTGAAGGAAGCACGGACACTGAGTGCCATGCTCCAGACACATCCGGTGTCCCAGCATTTCAAGGTGGTCAATGTAGCCGGTGACGGTGATCAGGACGAGGAGAGCCGTGATGCCCTGGAAGCCGTGGAACAGGCTATTGGAAAAGATCCGGATGCTACACGGACCATTACTCTTTCTTGCGGACGGCTGACGACCGGAGTAAGTGTAAAGGCATGGACTGCGGTATTCATGCTGTCCGGTTCTTATAATACAGCTGCATCCAGTTATATGCAGACCATTTTCCGCGTGCAGACACCTGCCACCATCAACGGACGGATGAAGGAGCAGTGCTACGTTTTTGATTTTGCTCCGGACCGTACCCTGAAAGTGATAGCCGAAACCGCCAAAATATCGGCCAAGGCTGGAAAGACTTCACAAAGTGACCGTAAGGCAATGGGAGAGTTTATCAATTTCTGTCCTATCATATCCATTGAAGGTTCACAGATGAACCGCTTTGACGTACCCCGTATGCTGGAACAGCTGAAACGGGTATATGTGGAACGTGTTGTTCGTAACGGGTTTGAGGATAACAGTCTGTATAACGATGAGCTGATGAAACTGGATGATCTGGAACTACAGGAATTCGATGACCTGAAAAAGATTATCGGCCAGACCAAGGCTATGCCTAAAACCAATCAGGTGGACATCAACAGTCAAGGTCTGAACAATGAGGAATACGAGGAAAAGGAGAAGCTGGAGAAGAAACCCAAGAAGGAGCTTACGGAGGAAGATCGGAAACGGCTGGAAGAACTGAAAAAGAAGACAAAGAACCGGGAAGCGGCCATTTCCATACTCCGTGGCATATCCATCCGTATGCCTCTGTTGATTTATGGTGCGGAACTGAGTGATGAGAATCATGAAATCACGATTGATAATTTTGCCTCACTCATTGATCCGCAGTCATGGGAAGAGTTTATGCCCAAGGGAGTGACCAAACAGAAATTCAACAGCTTCAAGAAATATTATGATCCGGAAATATTCTGTGCTGCCGGAAAACGAATCCGTGCAATGGCCCGTGCTGCGGACAAACTGAGTATTGAGGAACGAATCGAACGTATTACGGACATCTTCAGTACTTTCCGCAATCCGGACAAGGAAACGGTGCTTACTCCGTGGCGTGTGGTAAACATGCACCTCGGCGACTGTCTGGGAGGCTATAACTTCTATGACACAGAGTATCAGAATGTGATTTCTGAACCACGGTTTATAGACAAGGGAGAAGTTACCGCAGAAGTTTTCTCCCCTGAATCCCGTATTCTGGAAATCAATTCCAAATCCGGACTTTATCCGCTCTATATGGCGTATGGCATTTATCGGGCCAGAGTAAAGGCTTCTCTGTTTGCTGTAGAAACGGTAGAGGAGCAGCAGGCTGTATGGGATAAGGTGATAGCAGAAAACATCTTTGTAATTTGTAAAACTCCAATGGCGAAGAGTATTACCAAACGTACACTTGCCGGATTCCGTAAAGCAAAAGTAAATACAAGATATTTTGAAGATTTAATCAACCAGATTAAGAACAAGCCGGAAAACTTTATAGCCAAAGTCGCCAAAGGTCATTCTTACTGGAAAGCCATAGATAATGACAATATGAAATTTAATGCTATAGTGGGAAATCCACCATATCAAGAGGTTGTTGATCAGAAAGAAAGTACAAATGGACAAAAGGTAAGCATAAGTATCTTTCAATATTTCCAAACTATCAGTGAAAAGATAGGAAAATATACAGCTTTAATATATCCAGGCTCTCGGTGGATTCATCGTTCAGGAAAAGGACTTGAAAAATTTGGTTTGGCCCAAATGAATGATCCTCATTTAGCTCTACTTGAATTTTTCCCTTGTTCTAAAGATATATTTAAAGATGTTGCTATTGCAGATGGACTTTCCATTGTACTAAAAAACATGGAAAAGAATGAATGTGGATTTACATATAAATATTCTGTAGGTGGTAAAACGATTACTATCCAAGCAAACAATCCAGGAAATGATATGTTTTCTCTCAATCCTCAAGATAATGAAATTATTAAGAGATTGGATAATGCAATCAAATCATTCGGATGTTTACATGATTCTATACTTCCTCGTAATTTATTCTCTATTGAAAGTGATTTTGTTGAGAAAAATCCATCTCTTGTAAAAGAATTTAATGATGGTGATTATTATAATCCGGAGACAGAGATAAAACTTTTTACTAATGACAAAGCTGGTAAAAGTGGAAGAGCTCGTTGGTATATTGCTGATAAAAATGTTATAACATCGGGAAGTGAATATTTGAATAAATGGAAAGTAATTGTTTCTAGTGCTAATGCTGGAGGACAAAAGCGTAGTAACCAGATAGCTATTGTTGATAATCATAGCGCATTTGGACGTTCACGTGTGGCGTTAAAAACATTTGCGACAGAGAAGGAAGCTATAAACTTTTTCAAATATGCCACAAGTGAAATAATCCGTTTTGCATTTTTGCTTACAGACGAATCGCTTACTTCATTAGCTAAGAAAGTCCCAGACTTATTGGATTATTCAGATGAAAATGGAATCATTGATTATAATAGAGATGTGAACGCTATGCTTTATAGGTTGTTTGATATTAACGAAACAAGCCAACAATATATACAAGAAATTTTAGCTTTGAAGAAATTATAGGTAAGTTACTACAAATTCTACTTCAAATGCATTATAATACAATATGCCAAAACCTAATTAAGTAAAATGATACAAGGAAAATCAGAATATAACATAGTTTGTGAGTCTTAAACTTCTAAGTATCTGAAAAAAGCCAAGACAATTCACATTGTCTTGGCACATCCTAATAATTATTTCCTACGTTTTGTTGGGCCAACTTTAACCTTTTCCACCACAGTTGTACTGGGATGTTTTTGTGCATAGGAAATAGAAACAAATTGTCCAGTTTTGGCATCTCTACCTTTTTTTACTGTTCTTGCCATATTTGAAATGTTTTTATAAAACTATACGGTGTCTTACCGATTCCGTTACGGTGCACTTTGGCGTTGCATACCTTACTTAAAATCACCAATCTTTATCTTTTATGTGATTCCGGACAACAATAGAAACATCCATCAACATTGCTATAGTAGCTTCTAGCCGCTTTTATAGCATCTCCACTATTGGAGAAATAACCCAAGTAAATTCGATTCTTCTCCAATGGCAAATACCTACAGTTTGATATATGCACTTCATGCTCTCCTGTTGGTTGGGCGATTTTGTTTACATAATAATAGCCACTCATATCTTAAATGTCAACTCTCTGGTCCTTTCGCCAGGGTCTTAATTTCGAATTGACATGGCAAAGATATGCACTTTTCTTTGTTTATGCAAATAAGATGTGATAAAATCACATTTACCAATGCTTGGATATGTATTTAACAGATATTCTACTTGAATTATTGAGAAAAAATCACTATATTTGCGCCAGTTCATTATATAATCAGTAAAGTAAAATATGTTAGAGCAATTTATAGTTGAAAATTTTCTCTCTTTCAAAAATCGAGAAGTATTTTCACTTCAGCCCAACAAGGGTACCTTAAAAAGAGATCACAAAACTGAACCTATAAAAGGACAGTGGGTGTTGAAGTCGGCCGCAATGTTTGGAGCAAATGCCGGCGGAAAGAGTAACTTTGTTAAAGCTATTGAACTAGGTAAAAAACTTGTTCTAAAAGGAACAAGAACAGATGACTTAATAGAGTTTTATCCGTTTCGATTAAGCTCTGAAAATAAGAAGAAAGATACAACTATTATTTATCACATACTGTGTGATAACAAAAAATACGAATATGGTTTTAGTTACAACGCTGAACAAATTAGTTCAGAATGGCTTAAACAAATAAATAAAAACAGCGAGTATGTTATTTTCCAAAGGGAGACTGAGAAATCCATATTTGAAATTTCATACCTTCTAAAACTCAACCCTAAAGAAGAAGAATCACAATTCTTATCATTTCTGGCAAAAGCAACACCACAAAGGCAATTATTTCTCCATGAAGTGATGAGCCGTAATATTCATGAGAATGTGTCAAATATTAAGGATTTAGACTCTGTCATTGAATGGTTCGTGAATTCTCTTAAAATTATATTTCCTGACACACCATACAAACAAGGTGTTCTACTTAAAGCGGTGGACGACAACGACCTGAAACGCGGTTTTGGAGCTCTCTTGAGATACTTTAATACAGGTATAGATGGCGTAAAATTAATAGAAGTTCAATTTGAAAAACTTGGAATTCCACAAGATTTACAACGCGCGATTAAAACAGACTTATCGAAATCCAATACAGATGAGGCATTTGGAACATTACGTTTTGATGATAATCTATATTTAATAAACTTGATTGATGGCGAAATTAAGGCCAAAAAGTTGATGACTGTCCATAAAAAAATTGATGATGCAGACGTGGAACTCTTCTCTCTTGGTGATGAGAGTGATGGAACAAAGCGTTTATTTGATTATATCCCACTTATTTTAGATTTGATTCAAGGAGGAAAAGTTTTTGTGGTTGATGAAATGGAACGCAGTTTGCATCCGTCACTTATTCAACAAATAATTTTATTATTTTATAAATATTCAAACGGTGTTTCCAGTCAGCTAATTTTTACGACTCATGAAAGTTCTCTAATGAATCAACGGATATTTAGAAAAGATGAAATATGGTTGATGAAGAAAGACAATTGTGGTATAAGTTCATTTGGAAGGATGGACGAGTTATATAATGTGCGTTTTGATAAAATGCTCCAGAATAGTTACCTTAATGGCGAATATGGTGCAACACCCATATTTGAAACAGAGGAGGAAATAAGCAAATTATTTTCATCCTTTAAATAATAGAAAAGATAAATGGCGAGCTTTATTTCCAAGTCTTTATTTACTGCTACAGTGACGGCTCCAACATTTTTGTCACTTGGTTTAATTGGTATTATAAAAGACAGTATGAATTATTTTCAACTATGGGGTAGCATGTTAAAAAAACATGAAATTCCTACCAACTTTGAATGGTGGAGTATAAATTTTAGCTTAATATTCATGCTAATATGTTTTATAGGCATTAAAATATTCTTTTATAATAAGTCCAATAAACACGAGGAAGGTAAAACCATTAGAGTGCAATCATATTCAAATTTATCTCAAAATAGTGCTGAGCAGGTAATTTCTTCTATAATTCCTTGGCTGACAATATTTGCAGATAAACTTGATTTTAAGGTGTTATTTGTCTGCATAATACTTCAATGTTGCTTTATTGCAATTGCAAGTTACAATAACAATAACTATAATTTACTATGTTCAATATGGGGGTATCGTTATTATGAGGTTCATACGGAAGAAAACACATATATTCTTATTTCTAAAAAATGTATTAGAAATAAGAATGAAATCAAAAAGTATGTTGAAGTAACAGATTATATGGGTTTAATTATTAATGATTAATAACTATGAGTCAATTTTACGCATTGATGCACGACAATACGGTAAAATATATATCTCTGAGAGAAGAAATTATTGCCGATATTAGAAATCTTTTTATAAACGGTGGTGCTGTATTAAAACCTGAAGGTATAGAAGAGGATGAATTTGATGGTAATATCGTAAGCCGAAATGGAGAAAATATTACGTATGTCAATTATAACTTACCAGAAGATTTTGCTCGTATACCAGATAATCAAGCAGACATGTCCGAATATAATATAAACGAGGACACACCTAAAAGTATATTTTATTATGATGACGGAAAATTTTATTTTCAGGCTTTTAATAAGAAAAATATGTTACAACGTAAAATGATTCTGCAAATTGAGTTTGGAAACGTCTTTGCCAGAATGAATAACAATGCTTTTATTGTTGAGGATAAAGTTCATGCTATATTCGAGAATGGAAGGTTATATTTTCAAAGTTATACAATTGCAAATCAAATATTTTCATTGATAGATTTCGTTACCGAAGCCACAAATACAGAAATTGAATCCTTTGGAGATATAGAGGGAATCAATGTAAATACAGAAAACATAAAACATATTGCAAATATAAAAACTCGTCGACTTATAAAATTATTATCCAATACAGATAATATTGAAACTTTTATGAGAAAGGCATCTCGTACAAGAGCCAATCTTTTAAGGAAATATGGAGTGAATGCACAAATTAATGAAAATAACGAATTAGTATTACCAACTAATAATGTTGTAGAGTTGAATCGCACCTTGGAATTTCTTAATGAAGATATATTTAGAGGAGTAATTACAGATAGGCTTTATCGATCAAATTCAAAGAAAAAAGATAATCATTAATTATGAACGAAGAAAATAAAATAATCCTATATCAGGACGATAACGAAATAACTCGTGTATCGGTACGCTTTGCCGATGAAGACTTATGGTTGACACAGAGTCAGTTAGCAGAGATATATGACACATCACAACAGAATATTAGTCAGCATATAGACAATATCTACAAGGATGGAGAACTTATAGCAGAAGCAACTAACAAGAAATTCTTGTTAGTTCGTCAGGAAGGCAATCGTCAAGTAAGGCGTAATATAGACCATTATAATCTCGATATGGTCATAGCTTTGGGATATCGTGTCCAGTCTCAAATAGCAACACGCTTCCGGCGTTGGGCGACACAACGTTTACATGAATATATTCAGAAAGGTTTTGCGATGGACGATGAACGGCTGAAACAGGGAGGAAACCGCTATTTCCGAGAGTTATTGCAGCGTATCAGGGATATTCGCAGTAGCGAACGAAATTTTTACCAGCAGGTTACGGACATATATGCTACAGCTACGGACTATGATCCTCGTAGTGAAATGACTAAAACTTTTTTCGCCACCGTGCAAAACAAACTGCATTATGCGGTTCATGAGAATACAGCTGCAGAGATAATATACAACCGTGTGGACAATGAAAAACCGTTTGTCGGAATGACTAATTTCAAAGGTAATTACGTAACCAAAGATGATGTAAAAATTGCGAAAAACTATTTATCTGAAATAGAACTGCAACGACTGAATCTGTTAGTTTCAGGATTTCTTGATTTTGCAGAATTCCAGGCATTGGAGATGAACCCTATGTCTATGAAGGATTGGATAGAAGCTCTTGACAATCAGATTATAGCTCACAAACGAAAAATCCTGATTGGCAAAGGCAATATTTCACATAAACAAGCCATAGAAAAAGCTGAAAAGGAATTTGAGATATACCGCAAGCGAGAAATGGATATGCTTGAAAGTGATTTCGACAAAGAGGTTAAAAGATTAAACAAGAAATAAAGTGATATTATAATATGAATAATGCAATTGATTTAGCCTTTCTTACGGCAAAAGTAGCTACATTAAAAGATGAGAAAGCAAAAATGATTGTTGAAGGTGCTTCTTTAGCATATAACATAACTCAAGTTGCTCGTTTCCGATCTATGATTGTGGAGTTATCACAAATATGCAACTATATTGTGTACAAAGCTAGAATCATAGGAGAATGCACACAAGGAGAATATGATTTAGCTTTGGAGTGCCAACGGCAAATTGAGGAATGCAACAAACAAATAGCCAAACATGAAACAATGACTATGGTAGATGGTATATCTTTGCTTATTGATATGCTTGGTAATTTGAATAAAAAATAAATCGGTTGGAATCCCACACCAAGGTGGAGCAAAAACACATGGCATCTGCTTGTATTTCAAAATAAAGCGTTACCTTTGTACTATAATAGGAAATCGACTCCGCAAGACACTGCAAAATATTGCAAGAATCCGGTGGAGCAATAGCGGGAGATTACTTCTTTAGCTAAAAGATACATCAAAGATATTCAGCCACTTATCGTTAGATTACGATTCCTGGTGGCACCACTTGTAAAACTCCGAAATACTTAATTATCAAGTGTTTCGGAGTTTTTCGTTTTAGTCACTACAAAAGTCACTATTTAAATAGGGTGTCCAGTTCTACGTTCTCGTTTTCAGTATTGATTTAACAACTTAAGATGTTGATTATATATAAACTTATCCTATCTTTGTCACCATATAATGGCAAAAGACATCTATTTGATAAACAAAATCAATAAATACAGGAATTAATAAATCGTTTTATCATGAAGAATATTTTCAAACATTCATTTCTTGTTGTAGCTTTATTATCGTTTATACAAACGACGATTCAAGCTCAGACTGTTATTAGGCCTTATAATGAGTGGGAAGCAACTCAATTCGTTGCTGTGAGTGGACATCAACCGGAAGACTATGTCCTTACAGATAATAATTGGGAAATACTTTATAATTTACGCAAACCACATACTCAAAACGAGCTTCGTAATATGGGAATAAAATGTTCTGATAGCCAATTGTTATTGCTGGAAGTAGGAGGGCTGATTAATAGAGAAAAAGGAAAATGGAAATGTACCATTCCTATTCTTGATAAAGGACAGACCAACTCTTTGAGAAATCTTAGTAAGGAGATTGCAAAATCTATGTATTCAAAAACTAAGAATGATTTTGTTTCTCTTGTACACACAATAAAAGACATGGGATTTGAAAAAAATGCACTTTCATTGGTCTTTTCATATCTTTTGGATGGCAGAATGTGGACAAAGCTGGTTCTCTTTGATGATATAAATAACCATGCTGGTTGGAGCGGTTGTTACTGGGTTTTATATGAGCCACGCAAAGACCTGAAATTCGGGACAAATGGTTTCGGTGATATGAATTTAATACTAACCTATCTTGATAGTGAAGTTTCACCAAGCGCTAAAACAATGGATGACAGCGCAAATGAAATATCTAAATATGGAAAAATACACAATCCGCAACTTATCTCTAAACTCATTTCATACGGCTTAACAAATAATAATGGAGATATTCTATTTCCTGTGATAAAAAAACAGCAAGACCGTTTTCACCAAATTATTGAAAAATTAGTTGACTCCATTTCTTCAGAATTAAAAAACAATTGTAGCAATATAGCAACTCAATATGATATAAGTGAAGAAAAAACAGCAATGGTTATTTTGTACCATGAAGTCATGTGGTATTTAATGGATAATCTTATTCAAGATAAAGTGTTACATATTCCGGCTGTTTATAAAGACCCTGTACAGAATAAACAACGATTAAATGAGGTGGTTTTCTTTATTGAAGGTGGATTAATGCAATAGCCAACTTCAAGTCAGTAATTATCTCAATGTATACTGCCAAACGCAATGTGGTTATAAATGTCCCAGTTAATACAACTTTGGCAATACATAACGTGAATTCGACGAATTCAGAACAATGCAAGCTGTGTGTCAACCGTTCGTGAAACATTGATACACGGCTTTTTTGGAAAGCAACAATATGCAGCAATACCAGCAAGAAGGTTAACAATAAAATTATATATGATACGGCCGCTTTTCAAGTCAACCACGATTGTCTTATATACATGCCCTTTGCGGACAGCAAACTCATCTATGCCAATACTTTCTACACCTTCAAGAGAAGGAGGAGCATAATGATTTTCAAGATGGCGGGTATGTATCTCTTTGACGGTATCCCAAGATATGTCCAATAAATTGGCGGTATCTTTCAAAGTCATACCACGCAACAAATCAACTACATATTTTGCGAAACGGAGGGTATAGCCACAACTGCCTGTTGCAAAAGGTATCATTTGTTTTACAATCAGATGAGAAATCGCATAGCGTTAGTGTATATCGCTCACCTGAAAACACACTATCACGATAAACTGGCATTCAAAGAATTTGTTCGTCTTACAATAAGCTACAACATAATTCGCAATAGTGAATGTATAATTGGGAATAATGGAAATTTGGAAGAAATGGAACTATTTTATGCAGTACTTGAATCAGAAAAAGATGAAGATAACTATTAGCGGATACAGACTATCCGGAGTTTTTGACTGAGACGGATCGCAGATGCACAAAGTTCGGAGCAGATGCTGAAAGACTCACGTCTTCCAGCATCTGACTCTTTAGAGTAATGCTAATGCGAGTGTCTGGTTTCAATTCCGAGCATTCTGTTTCTTTGGTATGATAGGATAAATGTTGGAGTTTCATGTGGGAATAACAGAATACCAATAATTACTTACAGTTCTTTGATATACATATTTGCTAAAATAGTTATGCCGATAGAAAAGTTTACATTTACAACAAGAAACCTTGATTATTTTACAGGTTCCACTGTATAACCTTGCTGTTTCAGCAGGTTCAAGATTCCTCTTTCCCCAATCAGATGACCGCAACCTACAGCAAAAAGCGTTGGTTGGCCGTGCATAATGGCAGGCATACTCTCTACCCATTTTGTATTGCGGTGATAGATCAAAGCATCCTCTTCTTCCGGAAGTGCATCCACAGCAGTACCGAATTTTTGGTTCATCGCCTGTTCTAATTGTTTCAAATCCTGCGTCATATAGGCAGTTGTCATGCTGCGGGCTTGTTGTTCCATATCGGCCAAGTGATTCATGCCGGCAAGCAACTGGGAAGCCTGGCGTTGCAGACTTTGAGAACCAAACAAAACACGCATCTGAAAATCCACCGTTTCCAAACCGGCCACCTTCTTTCCTTGCTTTTGAGCCTCCGCCTGACACCATCCGTCCAGCTGTTGCTGAGGATTAAATCCGGGGACTGCTCTCATGGCTATTACCACACCCAATTGCGTAGTGAGAAAGGCCGGTTTCATCTTATCCATCATCTTCAAGTCCATACCCATGAGTTCTTTCACCTTTACGGCAAGAGAGTCGTATTGTGCAGGGGTATATAGCGTGTGCAAGGTGGTATCGCCCGGCAAGAGGATGGCTTGCTGCATCTGCTGCATGGCAGCCGGAGTCTGCATTTCTGCCATGACAATTTCTCCGTATACTTGTTCTACTTCGGTCATCGCTTGCTTAATTCCTGCAATACTGTCCAATATAGACAGAGGTGCCAAATGATGCGTTCCTAACACATAAGATGCCTTAGGCAGATTCTTACCGGAAACTTTCCATAACAACTGGGCATTGGCGCTCAGAACTACGATGCATAAAAGCATCACAAAAGTTGAAATTCTTTTCATAGTGTAGTATTTCTTTAAATAGTTTCTTCATCGGACAAGTCTTTCTTCAACTGATCGATTTCCTGAATCAGTTCATCGTTGGTACGTTGCATCTTCCGGTATGCCAACAGCCCAATCCCCAAACCAAGCAGTCCACCAATCACTGCAAACGTAGAAAGCATAAAGGCATTTGCGCTACTTCTAAATACTTCAAGGACAAAAAAAGATAGCCATATAATAACGAGCGGAATAGAAATTATTTCTCCCTTTTTTCTTCTTTGTTTCATCTGTACCAAAGTTTGACGGGCTGTCAGCAAATCGGCTTCCTGCCACTGATTATTTCCCATCTTATTGATTACCATACCGCATATAGTATCCAAAACTGCAAGCAGCACGGTAGATACATAGAATAGTAAAGACACTTGTCCTTTGCTGTAGAAAGTCTGAAAGCATAAAATAATTATCGGCAATCCCAGGAAAAACAGCCAATAATAGTATTTGTTGATGCTCTTCATCTTGGTTTTCATGACCGTACGGAACAGGCGTTCGTTGTTGATTTCCTGAGATTCCAGTTTATCGGTAAGGATGGCAAACTGCTGTTTCAATTCTTCCATGTGATCCATTGTATTCTTTTCCATAATGATTCTTTTTTAATTATTCGTGCATGTTTTTAAGTTGCTCCCGGATGCGGGAAAGTTTTACGGATACGTTCTTGGTAGAAATTCCTACGATGGCGCCAATCTCATCGTAAGGCAGATTCTCCAACCAGAGCAGGATGATGGCTCTGTCGAACGGTTCCAGCTTGTTGATGCGGTTATAAAGCATCTTGATTTGTTTGGATTCCTGGTCCTTCTCTTCATACAGGTCGATGTCGATAGTCAGAGGAACCGTGTTCCGCTGTCTTTTCTTGCGGTCGAACGAAATACAAGTATTCAGACTCACCTTGTAGATCCAGGTTTTCAGTTCGCTCCGGTGTTCGAAGTTACCGAATCCCTTCCAGAGGTTGATCGATACCTCCTGATACATATCCTCTACTTCCTCCTTATCTTTAGAGAACATGAAACATACCGTGTAGATGGTTGTCCGGTAGTCATGCAGCAGCTGTATGAAGGCGGCTTCTTTCTCTCCTTTCTTTTCCATTGTTTTACATTTTAATTCGTTTCTTTACCTATTAGACGCACGATACATCTGAATCACTACAGAAAAAATAAAAAAAATACTTCGGCAAGTAAAATTACCGAAGCACTTGTTTTATTTCTGTCCATGTCTGGTCAACACTTTCCACCAACTGGTGCAGGCAACTATCCATTTCCAATACAGTCCTTGGCAGAAGAACAACCAAATCATCACTCCATAAATGCGCAGAAGTTTTGTTTCCAATAACGGCATAATCCATGCAAAATAGATAACGCTAGCCAACACCAGCATGAAGAACAAAGTAACCAGCACAGAGCAAGCTGCCACCCAATACTTTTTTGTTTTCAACAGTTCCATTCTACTATTTTTTACCTATAAATTATTCTTGTTTCTTTGCCTATTAGACACGGATGTGTCTGAATCACTACAGAAATTCACAGAAAAATCATTCCCCTTCCCGATATTCCAGAATATCCCCCGGCTGGCAATCCAATATCCGGCAGATTTCCTCCAAAGTAGAGAAACGGATGGCTTTCGCCTTTCCGGTTTTCAGAATGGAGAGGTTAGCAGGGGTGATACCTACCTTTTCAGCCAGCTCGCCCAACGACATTTTCCGGCGGGCCATCATAACATCAAGGTTCACTACTATCATAAAGTTCATACGTTTAGGTTAAACAATTAAATCGTCAGATCCTGTTCTTCTTTCAGCTTCACACCTGCTGCAAAGATTTCGGTAAAGAGAGCCAGCATGATATAGCCGAACCACGCACCTGTCAAAGAATAGCTAGCTACTTCATAACCTTCCAAAGTGATTTTGGGGGCTACAGACTGATAAAGAATCCACTGATGCAATTCCATTAAAATCCCAAAGACCAATAAAGAATAGACAAAATATCTCATTCGCGACACATTACGTTTCGTAAAAATAGAACCGCGTAAAACCGATACAATGAGCCTACCCACACAATAGATACCAAATAAAAAAAATAGAGTAAAAGGGACTGACAGTACCATAAGAATCCAACTCCAAGTAGGAGGCGTAACATTTTCTATCGTAATAGATTCCACTGTATAAGGCAGAAACATCTGTCCGCTCTTATTATGAATGGAATCAACTGCTTGTTCTCCTCTAACAGCTTTCAACTGCAAAGTACACGTTTCTTTTCGATGTTCATGCTCTCTTTTTTCCACTTGCTCCTGATAATCTTCCCTTTCTCTCATAAAACCTGTAGCTGCATCACCAAGCACTTCTACCACAAACATCACTAAGGCCAACACAGCCAATATCTTAATTGCTTTCATATTTTTTGTATTTTAAAAATCAATAATCCGTTTCTTTCCTGTATCCTAATCCTGTTTATCGTCATTTCCTTTTGAAGATGAAGAAGATAAATAATATACAGTGCCACACAATAGCCGATGGCTATTCCCACAGCCAGTTTACCCATGGCGGCTCCCAGTACGATACCGAACAGCATGCCCCAATTCAGACAGGTTACATAACTCTTTTTCTTCATTGTATCACGATTCTATTACACGGTTAAATCCTGTTCTTCCTGCATCTGGATGCCCAACTTAAACAGGCAATTGATAAACAGGAAGAAAACTCCTATCAACATGAAAATCAAATACTGTTGGCTGCCGTCACTGCTAGCTGGAGACAAGTAATGAAGAGTCATCAGCACCAATCCGTTGACTTCCAATGAAAAACCGATACCAGCAATCAGATTGGCATTCTGTTGAATAAACACCTGCTTCCTGCGTACATTACGCATCATCAGAATCATTAAAACTCCACAAATCAGTAGCGAAAGCAACGTAACATTTTCAGGCAAGATCTGCCAGATAAAATCGGACGTATCGTCTTTTCCCAACCGATAACACAAAGTAAGGTTACGGATAATAGCCGAAAAAATGCCACAGCCGGCCATAATGCCCAAACAATGCATGATAGATGTAGTTTCTTCTGCCGAGTATTTCTTTTCTATCCATTTAAATTTCATAATTCCATTTTTTAGAGGGTGATTAACTTTAACTTCATGATCGAATCCTATTATTTCTCAGCCAGCAACTGCACTTCCTGAGCAGCCCAGGTATCGTGGCTGACCATCAGGTTCCAGTCCTGTAGATGCTGGTTCCACTCAAAGGCAAAGTAGTTCACATTGCCGGCCTCCAGCTGATAAACTGCCTTTTCCTTCGCTGCATCGAAGGCGTGAGTTTTTTCATTCCACAAGGCATATTCCATAGTCACTTCATCGTCTGCATAGTGATAGTTCAAACAGTAATAGCGTTCATAAGCCTGCGCATCCACATTCCATTTCCAGGCTTCTTTCTGAGTCAGGCGGTTCGCTGCATCGTAGTGGAATTCATATTTCAGGTGCTGCTTCAGATACTTGCCCTCTTCTACGTGATATATCGTCTGCGAAGTTACCTGTTCGCCGTTCTTTTCTACATTATAAGCAAACTTGCTTTCTACATTACCAGCCAAAACGTTTATCAAACTACTTGCTACAAATACCAAAGTCATTCCCAAAGTTTTCATACTATTCAAATTTTTAAGTTATACTTCCATTTGACGAATTCCGATAAGTATTTATCGTTTTTCGATATGCAAAGGAAATACTATTTTTTGAATCTACAAAATAAAAAACAGATATTTTTTATCGATAAACAATATTTTTTTATTCTGTTGCGGTGATTAAGCATGATATTATTATATACCAGATAATCGGACTTAGAAGTCTTATCTCCATCTATAGGTTACGTTCAATAATTCCCACAAAAGTAATACCTGTTGTTTCACCTACTTGCTTGATGGTCTAAATACCGTTTTGATCCTGCTGTTTTCTATCATTCGTCCGTAGCATTCAAAGTGTCATCGGAAGTCGTCAGGCGGTTCTCCTCGTCCCAGCGGAGCTTGCGCTCGGCTGCGGTAGAATCCAATGTGCCGTCCTGCTTGATGCGGCCTGTATTGACATAGACCAGGTTGCCGTTGGCATCGTAAGTATAGGTATGGTTGTTGTCCACCTTGGCCACGGAATCCGGATTCTCTTCCGTACGGTAGTTCGCATCCTTCACTTCGGCCAGTTGGAACTTCCTGCCCTCAGTCTTGCCATAGGTATAGGCCAGGTCATAGCCCACATGGAGCGTACCGTCGA
>ULSI01060677.1_pt1 | contig 16054 bp, 15 predicted proteins | sample 1956211 | NCBI WGS metagenome assembly ULSI01 (sample SAMEA4835704, study PRJEB28245) | human gut metagenome | biome: gut microbiome; material: fecal sample | place: Denmark | collected 2008 | reverse complement strand
TTTTAGTAAATTATTTTTATTATTAAAACATTAATAATTAAACTACATACTCCTCCCCATTTTCGCTTACTTTTGTTGTCCTTTTTACTATCTAATATTTCTATTTTCTTTTTACTGATTGACATAACTATCCTTTTTTCTTTCCTCCCTGATATTATATTTTTGGATCTGATATAATTACATGAATCCTGCCAAAACTCTTCGGATTTAACAACAATATAAAAAGATTGTTAATTGTATCCAGATTGTCTTTCGAATATTATTTTATGTATGTGCATAGTGCATATAAAATACACTATAAAATTTAACAAACTATTTGTAAGTGGCTATATACAACGGTTGGTTAATATAACAACCCGCTAAACCGCATTAGACAAAGAATCCTTTAGTTATAATAGATTTTGTAGAGATTGTTTTACCTAGAATAACCTATGCTCTTCCTACAAATAACAAATATCTTATGGTTGGTAATTCCGAATCTGAGAATAAGACAAAACTCTTCGTGATTTTCAAAATATCATACAAATTATAAAAAAACAGCGGCACATTTCTGTGCCGCCGCTATGAAGAAAAGATGTATTATTAAGCATTATGCGTTTCAAAAGCGCATTTATTTACAAAGCCGCTTAACCGTCAACGGTTACCACGTAAACCTCGTTGTTCGCATTGAAAGTGAACCTGCCGCCGCCTATGTAAGCGTCGTCGAGCGTCTTTGCATTACCTTCTTCTTCTTCGGGAAGCGTGGCAAGGGTGTCCGATATCTTATCGTAGTTGTAGTTTACAAAATAGATGTTCATATCCTTGTCAAGCGTCAGGGCAACGCCGTTGTGGAACTCGCTCAGCGCATATGCAGTTTGAGTTTTGTTTTCCCAATTGTACCACAGTTTGTAATTGCCATTTTCCCTTACCCATACAGAATCTGCGCCCCATTCATAGCGCATATTCGTATCATTAAAATCGTATAGCATTTCGCCGGAAGCAAGGTCAATTACACCGCATTTTTTACTCGCCCGTATTCGTCTACGTTCTTGGTTCTCGCCTGGTTTCCGTTGATGTGTTTTCTGTCGCTGCCCTTGTAAGGCTTTCCGTACACCTTTACGAGATTAGGATATTCTTTATTGAATATATCAAGTATTTTTTCAGCGTGATTGTGATTCTTGGCAAAGATTATTGTCTTTCCGATTTTGCTGCCGTAATCAATTTTGATCCCGTTCGCTATAAACGTGTCAAGCACTTTTCGAATAGTATCGGCATTGAATACCCAATCATTAAGCGCTGATGAAGAAATGCTGTCCGGTAAATCTCCGTCCTGCCTAATAAAAGTATCCTCATATGTCTGCTTGCCTTCTTCGGAAAGCTGGTCGTACCTTATGCCATCGTCAAGAAATTTGAGGTTGGTTTCAATGGACATGAAGTCCACCAGATAACCGTCTGCGACAGCCTGTTTTAAGTCGTAATGATAAATAGGGCGACCGTTCGGAAGCTCAAAAATCTCATATGTATTCTTGTCGATGTCGTCCTTTGGAGTTGCCGTCAGTCCAACAAGCGGAGCGTCAAAATATGTGAAGATATCCTGATACTTGTTGTATATGGAGCGGTGTGCTTCATCGCATATCACAAGATCAAAATGCCCCGGAGTATACAGTTTTCCAGCGTCATCGCACACGGAGTCAATGCAGTTCATCATCGTAGGATAGGTTGAAAAAACGCAGTGTGCGTTGTAGTTTTGCTTATCCTCGCAGAGGTTAGTAACCGAAAGATTCGGCAAGAGATTCACAAAACTGCGTTTAGCTTGCGTTACAAGCGAAGTTCGGTCCGCAAGGAACAGAATATTTTTCACCCAGCCGTGATTCAGCAGGACATCGCAGAGTGAGATCACCGTGCGGGTCTTGCCACTTCCGGTAGCCATTACCAACAGCGCCTTTCTACGGTTTTCCTTGTCAAATGCGTCACAGACAGCGCGCACTGCGCCCTCCTGATAGTAGCGTCCCGCAATGTTCTTATTGACTGTGATATTGGCAAGGCTTGTCCGCATGGAACACAGGTTGAACAGCTTTTCCAGGTCACGCTTGGAATAAATACAAGACACGCGCCGCTCGGGGTAGGTGTTATCCACAATGTGCGATTCAAAGCCATTTGTAAGGAATACGACCGGACGTCTGCCATACTTCTTTTCGAGAATATCCGCGTACAGTTTCGCCTGATTGCGACCGACCGCAGGATCCTCACAGGTGCGCTTTGCCTCAATTATTGTGAGAGGACGTCCATCATCGCCGAACAACACATAATCAGCATATCCTTTGCCGGACTGGTTCGGCATTCCGGTCAGCTCCATTTCGTTTATCCAGTCCTTGCCCTCGGTCCAGCCGGCTTCTTCGAGCATGGAATCTATGTATACCTTGCGAGTCTTGTACTCTGAGATTTCAAGAGGTTTCGGAACATACGTCTTGCTCTGTTCCTCGCGGCGAGCCGTAAGTTCATCACGGAGTTTACAGTTTTCCTCCATGAGCTTTTGCAGGTCAAGCTGCACCTGCTGGTCTGCGACTGGTTCATTGTGCTTTGTTAGCAAAGCACGGTCAAAGTCAGTCTGGACATATTTCCCCTGCGGAGAATACATATATGCAAGGCAGTCCATAAACCAGAACAGGTTTTCAAGGCACAGCTCCGCTTGCTCAGCGGTAATTTTTTTATCGGAGTGAGCGGCGATGTTACCTATACGGCGAATGAGATCCATTCTGTTCCATATATCGTCACCGACAATATCGCGGAACGTTCTATCATTTAGCAGGTTTACCAGAGTAGCGCTCTGCGGGGGCTCAAGGTCGTGGTCAACCGAGTACATCCACTTTACCCCATCTTCCAGAGCCGCACGACAGGTAAGTACGCAGGATGCTGTATTTATTGAGTATATCTTTTCGGCTGCAATGGCTTTTTCGGCGAATGGCGCGTATGCCTTGTCGCAGGACAGAAGAAAGTCAAAGTTGGTCACAGAACATCATCCTTTCATTTTTGAGTAGTTTTATATACAAAGTAGCGAGATATTTCGATTTGTCGGTCTGCTTGACGAATTCGGCGAATTGGTTTTGGAGGTCGAGTGGGGGTATAGGAATATCAAGTGAAGCCAAAATCTGCTGATTTAAATTTTGGATATTTGCACCTCGTCCCATCATTTTCTTACTGATAGAGTCAGATTTTAATACTCGTAACAAATACTCAGGCATTACTTGTTTGCTTGTTAAGCGGAACCTAATGCAGAACCCACTATACGTTGTCGGAATATTATGTGGATATACAAGCAAACATCTTCCAACAAGTGCTTTGTTTCCGTTTGAACGAACAAAAACAATATCTCCATCTTTTAACATACTGTCTTTTGACGGCAGTTCATTTAATGAAACAATGGGGAGATTCTCAGTCCCATCAATCACCGACAAATTTTTAAAATCAGCAACACCTAAGCAACGAATATCTACACCGTTATCTCCAGTATGAAAATTCATGCCGTTCTTACAATACCCTATAGAGAGTAGTGAACTTATATTCCAATTCTTGGAGTTTGCCACAGGATCCCCAAACATCTCGATAAATCGTGAGATTTGAAAAAAACCAACATCAGCCGATGTATTTTCTGTGTGAAAGTTTGACATTACTCTGGCTGACCATTGCGTACTGCATTGTCGTGTCAATTTTTGCATGGCCAAGCAGTTGCTGAACCTGTTCAATGGGCATTCCTTTGTCAATTGCCCGTGTTGCAAGCGTTCTTCGGAACTTGTGCGGATGAACCTTTTCATATCCGAGTTTTCTGCCTATCTTTCGTATTCGAATCTCAACACCACTGATTTCAAGTCTTGAGAATGGGTGTAGCAGTGACACGAACAGCGCAGGATTGTCATCGGTTCGGCTTTCTATGTAATTGCGCAGGTGAATTTTCGTTCTGGCATCAAAGTAGACTGGGCGTTCTTTGTTGCCCTTACCGAACACAATGCACTCTCTGTTTTCAAAGTCGATATCTGCTATATTCAGCCGGACAAGCTCACCGACACGCATTCCGGTCGAAGCAAGCATATCTATCATTGCAAGGTCACGTAAATTGGTGCAACTGTCCCTCATATTTTCCAGCATTTTATCGGAATAGGTTTCCTTGACAGTTTTTGCAGTCTTGATTTTATGAATTCGGCGCACAGGGCTTTTCAGAATGTAGTTTTCATCTTCAAGCCATGAGAAAAAGCTTGATAGGATTCTTCTTATGTTGTCGATGTTTGCTTTACTGCAATCGTTTTTCTGCTGGTGCAATGCAAGATACTGCCGCAAATCGTCTGTGGTGATATGCGTAATGTGCTGTGTTAACGTTTCAAGCAGCCTTGTTATGACTGCTTTATAGTATTTCAGCGTTTTTTCGCTGCATCCCTCAACCCGTTTTGCTGAAATAAACATCGACATCAAGTCAAAATTCGAAATATCATCCTGAACGAACGTTGCTGACTCTGATTCGGTTATGGTTTTATTCCATAAAGCATGATTAAGGGCATAATGCAGCTGTTTAAGCTGAGCATTGTCAAGAAAAGGAAGCATTGCGGTTTCGATTTCGGTTATAAGCTGGTTTTTCATATTGGTTACACTCCTAGTTTCTGTAAGTTTACCAACATCCTGCACCAGCTTATTTAGCCAAAATATTTCTGCATAAGGGATTTTTTCAGCGTTTCAAGCTGTTCAAGGGATTTTTGTACTGCCAATTTTTATATAGCGTAGTTTTCTTAACTCCTGTCAATTCAGTTATCCCACTGACAGTGTACTGACCGGTCTTGTATAGCTTCACAGCTTTGCGAACGGCATCGCTGTCGATTGGCTTTCGTCCGCCCTTACGCCCTCTCGCACGAGCGGCAGCTAATCCCTCCCTGGTTCTGTCGGCCAGGACATCGCGCTCAAACTGAGCCAGTGCTGACATCAGCGTGAAAAGCAGTTTTCCTGTGCTAGTCGTAGTGTCTATAGATTCTTTCAGAGATACAAGGTTCACACCTTTTGCGTTGAAAGTCTCCATGAGCCATATCAGGTCTTTGGTACTTCTGCCGAGCCTTGAGAGGGATTCAACCACAACAGTATCACCCTCTGTAAGGCGTTCGGGGAGTTTTTCAAGTTCCGGACGGTTACGTTTGGTGCCGGTCATCTTTTCGTTGTAGATGAAATCCACTCCATATTTCTGGAGCATATCAAGCTGTCGGTCAAGGTTCTGCTGTTCCGTGGATACTCGCGCATATCCGAATACGAAATTCTTCATCAGAATTCACCGCAATAGTCGTATGCGCACTCGTTCAGGATTTCGCATAATGCTTCCTCTATCACACCGGGCTGGTAGAGCATTTCTTCTATCTCTTCCACGAAATAGCCGTAGCCTAAGAGCAGGTCGATATCCTCCCGGGATACTCCAATGGAGCTTGCAAAGTCTTTAAGCTGTTTCACGTCCTGCGGCTCACTTTCATATGATTCTGGAACATTCCACCAATCTCTACGGAAATAGCGGTAATCGTACATCATCAGATTTGTAGTATCGAATGTTCCCTGTTCCATTGCACCAGTGCTGTCGATTTTCAGAATGTCACCACAGCTTGTACTGACTTTCTGGTGTTCAATGCTGAGGATTCCTAATCTCGTTAGTACACGGTCGAGGATTGCTTCCGTGCTGGCGTAGACATACAGTCCGCAGGTTTCGTAATGGTATAGCGCCAGCGGATTGTCTCCCTTAACGAAGTACAGGTTACTATTTTCGTCCAGAACCGTAAACACAAAAGAACCCTCGACAAGTTCAGCCATCTCGCTGATGGACTGTATGTCGAAGGATTCCTGCTGCTCCAGAAGCTGAACCGCTATGTAGCTGTCCGTCTTGACTGGCGTACTCGGCAGCGACATTTGCTTGCGTAACCTCACATCATTATGAAGTACACCGTTATGTGCCAGTGCAAAATGCGTTCCGTTCACCATTCCAGGAAACGGGTGATTATTGCGGTTGTCGAGCTTGTTTCCTTGCGTTGCCATTCGGGTGTGTCCCATTATGATATTGCTATCCTCATGCAGTCTGAGATGAACCTTGTGAGCGGCATAGGGGCGCTTGTAAATCGTGAGTTTGCCATTGTGATTAAAGGCGTAGCCGGTAGCGTCTGTGCCTCGTTCCTCACGCTCCTCGGAAAGCACACGAAGCAGCTTTTCACGCTGCTTCGCATTCAAAGTATGATTATAATCTATCAAGCCAAAAATGGCGCACATAATTAATCGTCCTCCTCTGCCGTGATTGGTGTGTTTATGTAGAGCTGGCGCTCTTTAAGGTAGGTAATGAGCTCTGGTTCAGTGCTGTCGTCCAGCGAACCTACGAAATCCGACCAGCTTATGGATTTCAGTTCGCTGTCGGTCAGATCTGTCGCTAGCTCGCAGATTTTATCAACGAGTTCCAAGGTTGCAATCAGCGTGTTGTACTTGAGCGTTCCGCGGAACATACGGAATTCAATCGTGTGATAGTTCGTGATATTCACGCAGGCGTATCTGCCGTTGCAGCCTTTCTTTGCATCATCCAGAATCTCTTTTGGGCTGTTCTTATAGCCGTAACGAGCTGCCCAGCGATTCATCTGGTACTCGGTACGACGGCTGAATTTCAGCAGCTCCAGCCAATGATGCTCTACAAAATAGAGAATAGTCTGTCATAGCTATTATGTCAGTTTTGTCGGGTTGCTTTTTGTATTGCGATTGCTGAAAAGAAATATGTTACGGTATGGTACATTGCTGGTACGCTTATAATGTATCGGTTATAAGAGATATGAAGTGCGACATTGTGTCGTAGTTATGATGAGTGTATATATTGATGATTTATGGTACGCCTTGGTACGTTTACAGTGTACCAGTACAAATATGTTGTGAATATTATTAAAATGGCGGTAGTCAAAATAGACTACCGAGAAATTTCAGGTAACCACGTGCAATGCTTTTGGCAGTGCGGTGTGAGGTAGAGTGACGTAGTCACTCTATTCCTGCCGTACGGAGTACGGTCATTGTTTTGCTTGATTTTTGCATAGAAAAAGGGAAATATCGCGTCGCACATGATAGGGCGTTTGGTGTAGCATTAGCAAATAACCAAATGACTGCTGAAAAGAAATTTTCATTTTTCAGCAATGAAAAAATTTTTGTATTGAAAGGTTGGCTATAATACAAGATCTTTAGGAGAATTATTCTGCCATTAAGCTATTTCCGGTATAGCTGGAATCGTCTGGAACACTATATTTATTAGGAGTAGATTTGTTCAAAACTAAAGACATTGCTAGTGGTTCAGAGTGTATTTCCTTGGTTCAAGTTTGATTTATGGTAACCTTTAAAAAACTCGTTTGAGTTAAAATGTGTATAGCACACCGCCTGCTTCTGTCGACAAGCGAAATTTTTGATGTGACGGCATCCATGCCGTCACTCGGTTATTTCGCTCTGCAACATCGTGTTTCACCTCCTCGCATTCGGTGCACTCTACCCAAACCGGTTTTTAGAGGTTCCCATATATGAAATACATAGATATGTTCCTGCCGGTAGCTGTATTCTCAAACTACATCGCCATCTTCGTCCGCGCAGACGGAGACCCGAACAGAGCGATGGCGGGAGTTCTGTTTGGCGAAGCGGTCAATATCGTTCTGGACATCATTTTTGTGTTTCCCTGTAATATAGGCATCGGAGGGGCGGCTCTTGCTTCCGTGCTTGGAATGGTCGTTCAGGTCACGGTCGGGACCACACATTTCTTCAGCAGAAAAAACGGACTTAAGTTCATAAATCCGAAGCACATTATTTCAAGCGTGGGACAGATAATAGAAAACGGCATCTCCAGCTTTTTCAATGAGCTTGCAAACGGATTTATCGTATTGCTTTTTAACGTACAGATACTGAAATACTGCGGAGAATCCGCACTGTCGGTTTACAGCGTGATCTCAAACTGTGTTATCCTGGTGAACTCCCTGTTTATGGGCGTCGGGCAGACTATCCAGCTGATAATTGCGACAAATTACGGTGCAGGGAAGTGGGAAAGAATAAAGGGAATCAGGCGAATGTCCTATCTTACTATCACAATTATGGGCGCGGTATTTTCGCTGAGCGGAATAATGTTCCCACTTGGGATATGCGGAGTTTTTATGGAAGTCGGCGAGAATATTGAAGTGCTCGCACAAAATGCGATACGGACTTATTTCATAGCCTTTCTGCCAATGGGTATAAACCTGCTGAGTTCATATTATTTGCAGTCAGTTTTATGCGCCAGAAAATCTCTGTTCATTTCGCTGCTGCGGAATATTATTCTGAGCAGCATTGCGATTCTGACGTTCCCTCTGATGTTTGACGGAAGCAGCTTGTGGTTTGCAATGCCGATCGTGGAAGTGGCTGTGCTGTTCGTCAGCGTTATTTTCCTGAAAACCACGAAATGCAGGACAGGCACTGATTGATTTTCCTTTTTTACCGAGAAAGTATGGTCATCTCTAAAAACAATGGAGCGATCTCATGATTGCTCCATTGTTAGTTATTTGGTTGAATATTCCATCGCCAGCGGAAGTTCTATTCTTCCTTATAATACGATTCAACCAGAGCGCAGTCCATTATAAGAACATAGAACACATTTCCGTAATATCGGCTTTTTACTATTCTGCCGTGGTCGAGGACCAGCTGAAAACTTCCGTCTTTCTTGGCAAAATGGAATTTCACATAATCGTTGTTGCCATTGGCTTTCGAATTTATCTGCGCCCATATGCTGGCTTCCACTGCTTCCTGCTCGTCCGGCCGTATCAGATTCCGGAAACGATGACCGGAGTGGGCAAGGAAATCATCAAAATCGCTGCAACCTGCAAATTTGATAAGCTCCTGGTTTGCGAACAGGATACGGTCATTTTCCGGGTCTGCCATGTATATCAGAAATGCTCCCGGGAGATTCTTGGATATATCCTGAAGCGCGAATCCAAGGCGGCTTCTGTGCCGTATCTTGTACTTGTATTCCTCGCGATAGGCAATGCAGCTATGCTTTCCGTGAAGCTTTACTTCATAGAGCGCCATGTCCGCACAGCGTATAAGTTCAGATATATCATCGCAATTCTTTGGTAACTCTGCGTACCCGACTGAAATATAAAACTTGTGCTTTTCATTATTATGTGTGAAGTATCGCTTCTGTGTGGTGAATTTCTCGATTTTATCCATGGATTCTTCCGCAGTGGTCCCGATAAGGATAATCGAGAATTCGTCGCCGCCGTTCCTGCATAAAACCGAATTCCCAGGGAAGCTGGCTTCAATACTCTGCGCGACCGTTTTCAGCGCTTCATCTCCGACCGCGTGTCCGTACATATCGTTGATGAATTTGAAGTCGTCGATATCCATCTGGATACCAACGCAGTTTACATTCGAATGTTCCTGCATGATCCTGTCCAGCTGTTCGTCAAAACCTTTCCTATTTAAAAGACCGGTAAGCGGGTCTGTTATGGACATTTCCTTTAAGTGTTTCCGGCGCTTTTCCATCACAAGCAGGGCACCCGTTAATCCCGTAAGAAGCATGACAACGCAAAGCCCGATGGATAATTCAAGGACCAGATGATTTCCTTTGTTCCATCCGGCTTTCGGCGCTAACGAAAGCTGAAATGAACAGCCGCTGAGTTCAAACTTGCATGTTACCGGATCCTGCAAGGATTCCCCGGATTCTGAAATCACCTCATACTCAGTATCGAACGGGGAAATCGTCTTGGACAGACAATAATCATATCCAAAATCTGTGAGCGCCTGCACCGAATCCTCAAAAATATCCGGGACCCGGATGATCACTATCGTGAATCCCCAGAAAGAAGATCCTCCGCTTTCGTTTTCCAGATACACCGGATTACGGATTGCGATCCCGCTTCCACCCTGTTTCAGATCAAAGGGACCCTGCATTGTTACTATTTTATTATCCCTTCCATACCGGCATAGCTTACCTTTTTTTTCATCGTTGATAAGGTCGATTTTGCCCGCTTCGTTTTTGGCTTCCGGATAAATGTCTGTAACGACTCCCCCTGGTGCTATCTGTATGCTCTGAATATAGTCGGTCATAAGATTTTCGGAGACCTTCTGGAATTTTTTCACCTCTCCGTTTTCACTGATCACGATTTCTTTTAGCGCGTCTGTAATTGCTATCCCACGGTTCATATCATTTTGCAGGTGGTCTGTATAGGTCGTGGCGTTTAACTCGGTTATTGTGCGTACCTTCTCCTGATTTGCCTTATATGAATTATATAAAATCATAGATAGAATAAGACATCCGAACAAAAAAACAAGTATAGGGACTATGTACGTTTTATTCTGTTTTTTATTTATTGGGCGCATTGTGTGTTATTCCTCCGGATATTTCGTTACAAAATAACTATATACCATAACGGGAAGACTATGGTATACTGGTCAGATATGCACATACGTTCACCAATAAGGAACGTATGTGCAAGGTATAATAAACGCTTTGCGTTTATTATACCACACAAGAACAGAAAAATCAATCGTTAATTCTGGATTTTTGTACCTGAAACGTAAGTTGCCATAGCTTTCAGACTCTTAAAAGGTCACCTTTAAAAACCTTGTTTGAGTGAAAATGTGTATAGCACACCGACTGCTTCTTTCGCTTTGCAACATCGTGTTGCACCTCCTCGTAAGGCATACAGTCTTACTTCGTCGGCTTTCATCGCATTCGGTGCACTCTACCCATTTTCCCTTTTTAAACCGGTTTTTAGAGGTTCCCTTATAAAGAAAATGAGCAATAAAGTTAAAGCTGTACATAGAATTGGTGCGACACTATGTCGCCCCAATACAGTCTGTCGAAAAAGCCATCTTTCGCAGAAAAAAGAAAGATGGCTTTTTAAATATTAGGCAGCGAGGAAACCGAAAGCCGAAAAGTGTGACAAGAAATGCAAGAAAAAACAGTATAACCGCGTATGCAGTACATACTTTTTAAGATTCATGGCAGCAAACTTAAGCCTGACCAAGTTAGTGACACGAGTCAAGCCACGGAAAAATGTAAATCTCATTGAGTGTTTTTCTTTTGCGTCAACGAAAACACGTTCAATTGTTTCTTTGCGGCGGTCGTAAAGCCTGCGGAGCTCCGGAGCATGTCGGTAGTCTTCAGCTAGCTCGAGGTAGTCGCTCCAGAGGTGCTTTAGAATAGTTTTTTCGCATTTGGAATTGTTCGTGCATTTGCTGCGGGAGGGGCAGCTTTCGCATATGTAGGGCTTGCTTTTAAATTCACGGTATCCGTCGCGACTGGTTGTAGAATAGCTTAAAACATGGTTTTCTGGGCAGAGAACGCAGTCAAAATACTCATCGTAAATGTACTCGTAAGGTCTGAAAAATCCATCCTGCCCATTGGGCGCTTGTAAGGCAGAACCGGAATTTTACCGTCGTCTATGACCAGTTTGCAGATTCAAGGGTCTTGTAGCCTGCGACAGCAACGACATATCGCATTGCAAAGCGCTTTTTCAATCTTTCATACAAACCGTCGAACGCAACGCTGTCGTGAACATTACCCGAATTGACTGTTACATCGAGAATATATCTATTCTTGTCGCAGGCAGTCTGAGCGGCGTAAGCAAAGCATTTCTTATGCTCGCCTTTGTGGAAAACTCCGCATTCCGGGTCGGTTTTGGATTCAGTTATTACTTTCTCTTTGGGTGGGTTTCCACCGTCAAACGGTTTCTTGCCGTGGTTTCACGGTCCTCGTTTATCTCGTCCAGCAGCTGTTCGCTATAGATTTTGGAAGCCTCCGGAACGGCTCTGCGAATGGCTTTATTCATGTTTGCGTTAGCCTTGATGTGTGTCCTGTCAATGAATACTGCCTCGGGTGAAAGATACCCTGCGTCGTTTATCTCGTTGAGTATCCAGTCGAAAATTTACTGCACCACATCTTCCGTAAACCTGTGGCTGAAGTTATAGCTGAATGTTGAGAAATGCGGAGTTTTCTCAGTCAGCGAATACCCAAGGAACCAACGGTACGCTATGTTCAGGCTGATTTCCTCGGCAGTTCTCCTTAGCGATGGAATACCGTAAATATGCTGTATTATTGCCGCTTTGAACAGCACCCCCGGATCCGTGCTCGGTCTGCCCTTGTCTGCGCTGTACAGCTTTCCTACTATGTCGTATATCTTCGTGAAGTCCACCGTTTCGTCTATTTTTCGCAGCAGATGATCTCTCGGTGCCAGGTCGTCTATGCAGATTATTTCACTCTGACTTCTTTCTTTTTGTTCTCTTCTCAACATTTTATCACCCTTTTTTATTATACCATATTTACGAAAAAAAGCCCAGCTTTCGCTGGACTTTTTCGACAGACTGAATTGGTGCGACACCATGTCGCACCAATATTTTATGTTTTATTATTTCAGAAAGGAACCATATTTAATTAATTCCTTGAAGATTGAAGCAAGTGGGAGTGTGACATCATGTCACATTTATTCCCATCATCATATTGTAATGTTCGATTTGCCCCATTTCACTAAAAATTTGTTTAAATACACTATAATATGGTTCAACATCATCTGTCGATAATCTTGCAGTATAGTCGTCAAATATTGAATGTGAACCATCATTTATTAGAGATATCAATGATTTGCCTAACGCCTCCGGGAGAAGACCCAGATACTTATAAGCCTTCAACTGATTCAGATGGCAAGACAGTAGCCCAGCGCCGGGATGAAGCCTACGCAAGAGCTGATGAGAACATTAAGAATGGCACATGCGGTTGGGATGAAGAAGACATCGAAGCTTCCAAGGATATTCTTAGAAAGAGGCTTGAGGACTTAGGATGGAGTCAGGAAAAAATTGAAGAAGCTTTAAATAGTTAACAATATTTGAGAGTATTAAGGACCTAAGCAAAACCGCTTAGGTCCTTTCTTTATATCCTTATCACGAAAGGAGAATTCATACGAAAATATTTCAAAAACTGACAGCCATCATAAGCACAGCAATGCTTACTATAACATCTTTAGCAGTGATATAGACAGTCAACATCAGTATGCCAGAACTCTTCAAAATGCCTTAAATGCAGGAATGTTTTTTCCTGAAGCAGAGATTAATTTTGAACCTTTAGAAGTTTATAGGCTTGTTGATTATTCAGAAAAGGAGAACGCGTGGATAAGCCATACGACCTGGAATTAATGCTGGGACTCTACCTGATACAGAATCTGATTCTGGCTGACAGCCTGATGGGTAACGCTGATGAACTTCGATGCGTTTCATGCTTTTGATGGCAATTTGCGCAGTGTTGCCTTATACAACATCATTGCTTCCAGACTTCTTGGGAAGGGTCACATTTAGACATACAGAGCCGCTCCGGAAGGGCGGCTTTTGTGTATTTCGCGGAATTCGCAGGTTTTTTGTGTTCCCTCTTGAAATAAGTACGATTTTGTGGTAAAATAAAACTGTATGTAAAGAAAAGGGGGAAAGCCTGTGATAAGAGAAGTACACATGGACGAATACGAACAGCTCATGGAGCTGTATCTGCATCTGCACGAGACCTCCGTCCCGCCTGCCGAGCTTACCCGCCCGCTGTGGGAGCGCCTGGTGAACGACCCGGACTACCACCTTATCGCAGCCGAGGAGGACGGAAAGCTGGTGTCGACCGTTACCTGCGTTATCGTCCCGAACCTCACCCACGGCCCGCGCCCGTACGCATGGGTCGAAAACGTCGTCACTCACCCGGATTACCGGGGACGAGGATTAGCGACAGCCTGCCTTGAGTACGCAAAAGAGATCGCGAAGCGCGAGAACTGCTACCGGCTCATTCTCATGACCGGCTCGAAGCTTCCCGGCACGCTGAATTTCTACGAGCGCGCAGGCTACGACAGAACGGAAAAGACCGGATTTATCCAGTATTTATAAACGAAAGGAACCACGAACATGAACATAAAACCCCAGAAGGGCATGCAGGAATATTTACCCGAGGCAGCGGCACAGCGCGACCGCCTGATGAACCTCATTCTTGAAACCTACACCGCAAGCGGATTCACACGTATCTACACCCCTGCAATTGAGAGCGCAGAGAACCTCGACAAGAGCGACGGCGGCGACAATCTTAACCTAATCTTCCGCATAATGAAGCGCGGCGACAAGCTCGCAGAAGCGTTTGCAAAGAACCCGGTCGACGAAAAGGAACTGTGCGATCTCGGTCTGCGCTACGCCCTGACCCTGCCGCTTTCCCGCTACTACGCGAATAACCGCAACAGTCTGCCGTCCCCGTTCAAGTGCATTCAGATCGACAAGGTGTACCGTGCGGAGCGTCCCCAGCGCGGTAGGCTCCGTGAGTTCGTTCAGTGCGATATCGATATACTCGGCTCGGATTCATGGTGCTGCGAGATCGAGCTTATCTCCGTTACCGCTAAGGCGCTTTCAAAAATCGGCATCGGGGAGTTCACCGTGCGTGTTAACGACCGCAGGGTGCTGAGAAATTCCCTGCTCACGATGGGATTCCCGGAGGATTCCCTTGACACGGTTTCCGTAAGTTTTGACAAGCTCGACAAGATAGGCGCCGACGGCGTAGCCGCAGAGCTCCGCGAAAAGGGCATGCCCGAGGAAGCGGTCAACAGCCTGTCCGGGCTTCTCGCAAAGGGTAAGCTCACCCTCGACGACATGGCACAGTACTGCTCCGAGGACGCCAAGGAAACGCTCAAGCAGCTCCGCACTATCATTGAGACTGCCGACAAGCTCTCCGACAGCTACACCGTTGAGTTCGACCCGTCCCTTGTAAGAGGTCAGGGTTACTACACCGGCACAGTTTTCGAGGTCGCAAGCAAGCAGTTTGGCGGGACCGTCGCAGGCGGCGGACGCTACGATAACCTCATTGGCAGATTCACCGGGGACACGGTTCCCGCGGTCGGCTTCTCCATCGGCTTCGAGCGTATTTTCTCCATCGTTACCGAGAACAATATCCAGCTTGCAGGAAGCCGCAGGAAAGTGGCTATTCTGCACAGCCCGGAGGCGATCCTGGAAGCTATCGCGAAATCCGACGAGCTCCAGGCTGAGAGCGACGTTACGCTCATCGCCGCAGCCAACCGCAAGAAGGCTGACAAGGCTTACTCAAAGGCAAAGCAGCAGGGATTCGACGAGATCATCAAGATAGGTCTGTAAGAGGAAACGACATGAGAAAACAGTTTCTTGAGATAGGAAAAATAGTTGCGACCCAGGGAATACGCGGGGAAGTACGGGTGCAGTACTACTGCGACAGCGCCGAGGTGCTGTGCGATTTCGACACGCTCTACCTCGACAAGGGTAAGACCCCCATGGAGATAACCAGGGCTTTCCCACACAAGAACGTAGTCGTGATGAAGTTCGCCGGTATCGACAAGATAGAGCAGGCTCAGCCGCTCATCGGAAAGGTTCTGTACCTCGACCGCGAGGACGCGGAGCTTGAAGAAGGGCTGTACTTCATTCAGGATATAATCGGGCTGACCGTAAAGGACGCGGATTCCGGCATTGTCTACGGCAAGATCACCGACGTTTACCAGAACGGCGCTAGCGACGTGTACTCAATTCGCAGGGAGGACGGCACGGAGCTTATGTTCCCGTGTATCGACGAAGTCGTGCTCAAGACCGACATCGACGCTGGCGAAATGATCATCAGACCGCTCCCGGGGCTGTTTGAGGACGCTGTTGACGGAGACGGAGACGGCGAATGAGGATCGACATTGCAACGCTGTTCACTCAAATGTGCGGCAGCGTGCTTAACGAGAGCATAGTCGGCAGGGGAATCAGAAACGGCTTTATCGAGGTGCACACCCACGATATCCGGAAATACACCGAAAACAAGCACCGCCGCGTTGACGACAAGCCCTACGGCGGCGGCACCGGAATGCTCATGCAGGCTCAGCCGGTTTACGACTGCATTTCCGCGATAAAGTCCCAGGGTGAGGGCAAACCCCGGATAATCTACATGTCCCCGCAGGGCGAGGTGCTGACCCAGCAGAAGGTGCAGGAACTCGCGCAGGAGCCGTGGCTTATCCTGCTGTGCGGCCACTACGAGGGCATAGATCAGCGCGTGCTGGACGAGCTTGAA